>Ga0247819_10000013_pt1 | contig 153333 bp, 142 predicted proteins | sample 13C_Xylose_Day6_FD_193428 | JGI IMG/M metagenome (GOLD analysis project Ga0247819, IMG submission 193428) | Soil microbial communities from agricultural site in Penn Yan, New York, United States - 13C_Xylose_Day6 | ecosystem: Environmental > Terrestrial > Soil > Agricultural land | place... | reverse complement strand
ATGGCCCGAACCAGTTCGGTTGGCCGGACGCCGCGACCACGCCCTTCCGCAATGAAAAGAACTCCAACTGGGAAGGCGCATTCCGGGTGCCGGCGATGATCCGCTGGCCGGGCAAGATCAAACCGGGAGAGGTCTCGAACGAGATATTCTCGGGACTTGACTGGTTTCCGACCTTGATGGCTGCCGCCGGCGATACCAGTGTGAAAGACAAGTTACTCAAGGGTTGGGCGCCGGTTTCCGGCGACACCAATTTCAAGGTGCACCTGGACGGCTATAACCAACTTCCGTATCTGACTGGTCAGCAGCCCAAGGGTGAGCGCAAGGAGTTCTACTACTTCAACGACGACGGTGTGCTGGTTTCCATGCGTTATGGCAACTGGAAAGCGGTCTTCTGCGAACAGCGTGAACCGGGTGGTTTCAAAGTCTGGAGTGAACCCTTCGTGTGCCTCAGGGTGCCGAAAATTTTCAATTTGCGCATGGATCCCTTTGAACGTGCAGACGTGGTATCAGATCAATATTATGACTGGTCCACCAAGAATGTTTATCTGACTGAAATGGCCGTCATGAAATCGGCTGCGTTCTTACAGACCTTCATCGACTATCCACCGAGCCAAAAACCAGCCAGCTTCAGCATCGATCAGATCCGTGCCGCAGTAGATGCAAAAATTGATGAAAAAAAATGAAATGACCACCTGATCAATCAGTGTACCGCCCACATGATGTGGGCGGTAATTTTGAAGACACACGACTTTTTATGATCGTCGCGATCAAAACAATCCTTTGACGATTGTCCACTTGGTTCGATAGAGGTTCTTCGAGAAGGGCTGCTATTGGCCGACCCTGTCGAAAAAGTCGGATTTTCAGCTGGCCTGAACTCAGGCACGACCATCGCCTAAAATCCGACTCACCACATTGAGTGGCATCTCGGCCCTTCTTTGACCGTTGCTGCTCAGTTCGCCAGGATCAAATGGGCCAGGGCGGCTACTTCTTTAACAAAATCGGCCATAAGCAGCCCTTCGAGATGTCTGATACGGCAACGTTAGATATCGCTTATAGCATCAGAAATATCGTCTACGCTTGATTTGGATCCAGCCGTACAAACCAACCAATGGGAACATCCCAAAGTTTCCTCAAGCGTCTTGCCTGCCCGCGACCTTACTTGCCGCCGTATTCCAGGGAATGGACACTTTTGAGGGATGCACGACATTCTTTTTCGAGCACTCGCGAAGGGAAGTTGACTGCCATGACTCAGCACTGGAATACGTCCGATTCATTCAGCCGTTCCCGCTTGGCATTAGCGCACCTCCCCCGATCGCCAGGCGACCCGGAATATCCTGGTGCTATCCATCCCGTTCTTGCGAAAATCCCGGGGTTTGGTGTCTCTCCCGAATGGCGCCTTCGGCTGCAGATCGCGGCCACGGTGGCGCTGTTGGGTGGCATGGCCGCGCCCTCGTGGTCCGCGGGTGTCTGCCCTGCACCCGCGGTGGCCGCTAACACTGATTGCACGCTTCCTCCCGGCACCATCGTCAATGTCACTCCAACTGGAGCCATCGGTCTAAACGCCAGTGGTACCTTGGGGCAGATCACCGCTGATGGCATTACCCTCAATCTCGGGGCCGCCACCACCACAGGCGCATTGGCACTGCAAGGCGCTGCCATCAGCTTTAATGCGAGCACCGTCAGTACCACCTCCGTTGGCGCCGCCGCCACCGGACAGATCGGATTACGCGCGTCCGGCGCGGGCAGCAATATCTCGGCGACCGGCGCCACCCTCGACCTGACACCCTCCTCGGGAAACTCACTGAACATGCGTGGCGCCACCGCCGACAATGGCGGCGCGCTCACGCTGAACGGTACCACTGTGCTGGTGACGGGCGGCGCCAATGGCACGGGTAACTACGGTCTGGTCGCGAGCGGAACGGGCAGCCAGCTCAATTTTTCCGGGGGCTCGGTCAGTACCAGTTCCCGGGGCGCCTTCGGGGTGTTGGCCGAAAGCGGCGGAGTGGTCAATTTATCCAACGGCGCACAGATCACCGCCGCCGGGGCGCAGAACACCACCACGCTTGCCGGCAGCCATGCCCTGTACGCGACGGGAGCCGGCAGCCAGATCAATGCCACAGGCATCGCGGCCAGCACCTCCGGCACCAACGCGTCAGCCGCGCTTGCCGACACTGGTGCCACCCTGGTCCTGACCAGCAGTTCGTTCACCAACTCGGGGGCCGCCAACATAGACAGCACCCCAAACGCCGGGGTGCGGGCCGTCAACGGTGGCAAGATCGTGATGAGCGGAGCCGGCAGCACGATCACCACAACCGGCGTGCGTGGCTTTGGCCTTTCCGTGGAGGGCGCCGGATCCCAGGCGCAAGTGGCGGATACGGCAATCCAGTTGGCAGGCAGCCGTGCATTCGGAATTTCCATCAAGTCCGGTGGTGTGGCACAGGTGAACAACAGCAGCGTTGCGCTCAACGGTGTCACCGGGCCTTTTTCACCCGCAGTGCAGGTTGAGGGCGTTGGCTCGACTTTGACGCTCACCAACAGCAGTGTCAGCACCACGACCCCCACCGTCGCCGTCGGCGTGACGGCCCGGGATGGCGCAAACCTCACCATCAGCGATAGCTCTATCACCACGACCGGCCCTAACTCCGCAGCACTGAGCGCCAGCGGTCTAGCGGCGTCGCCTGGCTCGGTGACCTCGAACAACGTGACGATCAATACCAGCGGTGACGATAACGCCATGGGCGCGATCGCGGATCTGCACGGCTCGATTACGCTCAATGGCGGCACAATCACCACCACTGGTAACCGGGTCAGGCCGTCGTCCTACGCCCATGGCCTTGGCGCTCGCAATCCCGGCGGCACCCTGATTGCCAACGGCACCGTGGTCAATACTTCCGGGCTTTCCGCCATGGGCGCCTGGTCCGACGATGGCGGTCACTCCACCCTAAATGACGTCCGGATCACCACCTCGGGTGAATCGGGCATAGGGGTATTTGCGATCGCGGAACAGGTCGGCACTCAGTTCAGTGCCAACACCACGGCCAACCGCACCACCGTGCAAACCAGTGGCCTGAACGCCCACGGCGCACAGGCGCAAGCGCGCAATGACCAGCCAGTCGATGTCGCCACCGTCACCGTGAATGACACCTCGATTACAACCCTGGGCACCGGTGCCGCAGGCCTTCGCGCCGTGCTCGAGGACTACGGCACGACGCCCACCGGTCGTGGGCAAGCTGATGTGGTGGCCAACCGCACCACGGTGCTGACCCAGGGCGAGGGAGCGCATGGTGCGTTTTCCCGCGATAATCCCACCTCGGTGACGATCAACCAGAGTTCAATCCAGACCAACGGCGCGGCCGCCCATGGTGCTGTCGCGGTCATCGGCGGGCGCATCAATGGCACCGACTCGACGGTGGTGGCCAGCGGTGCCAACTCAATGGCGCTCTACGCCTTGGGCATACCCGCGGCGGTCTCCACGGCCGACTTCACTCGCAGCACCTTGAACAACAGCAGCGGGCCGATCATTGGTGTCGCCGGCGATGCCAACGTCACCCTGACCGATTCGACCGCGACGGGAGCCAGTGAGTGGCTGCGCGTGGGCACACTCAATGACTTTCCCTTGCTGGCCGTTGCGCATCCACCCCTGACCGGCCCGGAAGATTTCCCGGATGAACTCACCGGAGACTTGCCGCCGTTACAATCTCCGCCGATCACCGCCCCTGCCCCACCCGTGACGCCCGGCCTTGCCACTATCAACCTCTCTGGATCAACCGTGGTGGGCTCGGCCTTCACGGCGCCCGGAAGCGTTTCCAACCTGACGCTGAGCAACAATAGCGTCTGGCGCATGACCGGGGATTCCAATCTGACCAACCTGGTCAATGACCCGAGCCTGATCGATTTCTCTGCCCCGACGGGCGGGGTATTCAAGACCCTCACCGTCAACAATTACAGCGGCGATGGCGTCATTGCGCTCCATACATTCCTGGAGCGAGACGGCTCGCCTTCAGACAAACTGGTGATCGATGGCGGCACCGCGACGCCGCTGACCGCCGGCAACACGGCGTTGCTCATCCGCAATGCCAGGGATGCCAGCGGGGTGTTGGGGCGAGGCGCGTTGACCACTGGCAACGGCATCCTGGTGGTGGATACGTTGAACGGCGGTACCACCGCGACCAACGCCTTCCGCCTGGGTGGCCGCGCCATTGCCGGTCCCTACGAATACACGCTGCAACGGTCAAGCGTGGATGCCAGCAATGGCGAAGCGTGGTACCTGCGTTCCACTGCCGAGCCTGTCCCGCCAACGCCACCGGTGCCACCCGTACCACCGGATGATGGGCCCGTACCACCTGTTCCGCCCGAGCCGCCAACGCCTGCGCCTGCGCCACCGGTGCCGAGCTTCCGTGCGGAAACCTCGTTGTACGGCGCCATTCCCGCCATGGCGCTGGTCTATACCCGTGGCATGATCGACACCCTGCACGAGCGAGTTGCCGAAGAGCGCCGCATGCCCACCGACCCTTTGCCCAAGGAACATGAAGAAACCTACGGCCCGTCGCTGGGTTGGGGGCGCATGATTTTCCGCAATGGCGAGCGCGAGAGCAGCCATGATGGCCCGTTTGGCGATTCCCCGGCCTATAACTATGACATGCAGGCGTTCCAGGTCGGTCTCGATCTGTATCGCGGCGAGGACACCGACGGTAGCCACGATCAGGCGGGCCTGTCCTTGGCCGTCGGCAAGATTGACGGCGGCGTCGAACACTACACCGGCTTTGGCGCCGGCAATGACGTCTTGCGCGCCTACAGCCTGGGCGGTTACTGGACGCACTTCGGCCCCGACGGCGGGTACGTCGACGGAGTGCTGCAACTGCACCGTTTCGACATCGAGGCCAAGCCGGGTGACATTGATGAGCTGGACACCAAAGGCTGGGGTTACTCCGCCTCCCTGGAAACCGGTTATCCGTTCCTGGTGGATGAGGGCGATGAGCAACACAAGAACGAAAACCTGTACCTCGAACCACAAGCCCAGGTGATCTATTCGCATATCGATCTGGATGACAGCGATGACATCGCTGCCGACGTTCGTTTCAGGGATGTCGACTCACTGATCGGTCGCCTGGGGGTACGCCTGGCCAAGGACTGGTTCCGCGAGACCGACAAGGGCGAGGTCCTGCGCACCAATGGCTGGCTGCGCCCCAGCGTCTGGCATGAGTTCAAGGGCCAGCCCAAAACCGAATTCTCTTCGGCCGACGGCTTCGTACCCTTCGAGGCGGATATTGGTGGGAGTTGGTGGGAAGCCAACCTGGGCGTTGATTACCAGGCCGACAAGAAAGTCACGTTCTTTGTTTCCGCTGGGTATTCGGAATCGTTCGATGGCGACAGCCACAGCTACGAAGGCATGCTAGGGGTCAAATACGACTTCTGAACCTACCGTGGTCGAGTAGCCTGCGTCGCTTTTTATGCAGTCCGGCCGCCGCCGAAGCTTTTACACAGCCTGGGTCGACACGTGCCCTTCAGGACAGGCAGAAATCAGCTGTGGCTTCAACCGGTCAAGCAAAACCACCCAACCGCTTCCGAGTCCGACGACACCTTCAAACTGACGGTGTCATTGGACGTGCCATCTAGCAACCGTTACCCATGGGCTAAGCCCCCCTTTAACCCCTCCTCGCGGGGGGGATGGGTTAACAATCCCGGAAATAAGATGATGGCAGCATGCCCTCTGCCTGACTCAGCGTGCTGTTTAATTCGGCCAAAAACAAAATCAATGTCACGCGGACCGGCCATGCGCAAGGTACCGGCAAATCCAGGGAGAAGTTCAATGACAAATCAAGCCATGGGCAAAATGCTGGTTGGTCAAATTCTTAGCAATGCTGCGATTCGATTTCCCGATCGGAAGTCCTTTGTCTGCTCTTCGACAGGGCGCAACTTTAGTTTCGATCAGACCAACCAGCGCTGCAATCGCCTCGCCAATGGCCTCAGCGATATTGGCCTGCGTAAAGGCGACCGGGTAGCCTTCCTGAGCAGTAATCGCGCAGAGATGGTGGAGATCTATTTCGCGCTAGCTAAAAACGGGATGGTTGGCCTGCCGCTCAACTACCGCCTGGCGCCCTTGGAAATAATTGAACTAATGCGTGCCGTTGGCGCTGTCGCGTTGATAGCAGAACGTCGTTTCAGCGATACACTGGCGCCACTGCTGGTCGATCTACCGCAAGTCATACATTACGTAAGCTTCGGCGATGGCAACGCCCTTGGCACTGACTACGAGGCATTGCTGGCGCGCTCCTCCATCAGTGAGCCGAAGGTCGATATCAAAGAAGACGAGCCGTTCTATTTCAATCTCACCTCGGGCACAACCGGCCTACCCAAATGCTATGTTATCAACCACTACAATTGCACCGCCGGGAACAGCATTTTTACCAGTTTCGACCTGACCAGTCGCGACGTGGCACTGACTGTGTTCCCGATGTTTGGCCGGATCGGTTTCGGTTGGACAATTATCTCGATACAGCTTGGTCTATGTAATGTACTGGCCAATTTCGAAAGCCAAACCGTGCTACGCCTCATTGACGAGCAAGGCGTCACAGTGGTGAATGTGGTGCCGACCATGGCGGCGATGTTGCTGGCTTGCCCCAGCCTGGCGAGCCGCCACCTGACCTCGCTGCGGGCGCTGGTGTTCGCCGGCTCATCATTGCCCGAATCGATTCGCAAAAACGTTCAGTTGAAACTCTGCCCAAACGTGTACGAGTACTACGGCATGCAGGAGACCGGCGCGCTGACTTTGAGTACCCCTGAGGACCGCCAGCGCAACCCGGCGTCTGCCGGCCGTCAGGTATTGTTTTCGGAATTGCGCATCGTTGACGCACAAGGATGCGACCTTCTTTCCGGTCAGCCTGGTGAAATTTACGGTCGTTCGCCTAATTCGGTAACCGCCTATTACGACAGTCCGGCGAAAACAGCGGAAACTTTTCAGGATGGTTGGGTCCATACCGGCGATATCGGCTATCTCGATGACGAGGGATACCTGTTCGTCAGCGGCCGGCTAAAGGAAGTCATTGTGACGGGAGGTCAAAACGTTCACGCCGCAGAGATCGAAGACCTGATCCTAACCTTCGCAGGTGTCGCTGACTGCGCAGTGATCGGCTTGCCCGACCCGTTGTGGGGTGAAACGGTGACGGCGGTAGTGGTGCCAAAAGATGAGCCCCTCGACGACGAGGCCTTGATCGAGTTCTGCCATGCCCGTCTGGCCGGCTTCAAGACGCCTAAGACAGTCCTGCAACAAAACGACCCATTGCCACGCACACCAACCGGCAAAGTACAAAAATTCCGCCTTGTCGAACGTTACTCAAAAACCGTCACAACAAACTAAACACTACCAGTGCGCCAGAGAGTTCGTATTTAAAGTGCACAAGACATCAAGGCGCCGAAGCTCTTTGATGTTGTAGACGTTGAACCTGCTAAATCGAAAACAGTCGGTCTCCTCCTTTTTTAAGTTGAGACATCCCTTGTGGGTCGGTTGCCGCCTCCACGACAGCCAGCAATCGGCCCAGGCTGTGTGAAAACGCACTAAATATGTCGAAAACTGAAAGTCACGAGGATGTGAGTTAGCAGCGGATCTGGCACCGACCAGAACCTTACAAGAGATTCCGAGCTGACCGCTAGAAGCCGCGGCCAACGGATCTTTCGAGGGTTCAGCGGCACTCAATCGGTGCCAACTACCTGCAAAATGGTTTGTCACCAAAACAGCAAGAAGTCGGGTGAATTTGCGGTCTGTTTGGCACTGCGGTTTGGGCCCAAAAACGTCGATTTGGAGGTATGAGGCAGGCTCTCGGACGCGATTGTTTGCTTCCAAATCGGCCCCTGGGTTTTGTAATCAAAGGGCTCCACCGGCGACTAGAGACTTTCCACAGACCTGGCGATTGCCCAATCACCCTCCCCGCCCCGCCGCGCTCTGTTCCGTTTCCCTCGCGCACAATCGGAAGTTCGGCTTTCGCTGCTTCCGTTTGTCTTCAAAGGCACGGCCCGCGTGACGTACAGCCGGTTTCGATGATTTGAGATGATGATCTTTAAGAACGAAGAATCTGAACTGAGTTTCCAGGGTTTAGCGCCGCGTAGCGTGTGAGGAAAAACGCCCTAATCGCCCGGAAACAGGGCGTTTTCCAAGGCTACCTGACATGCGAAAAAGCTTAGAAAGAAGATAAATATCAAACAGGATTGGCGCCAAAGGCAGCGCGAAAAAGGGTCCAAAAACGGCGTGAACTCACAGCTGGAGCAAGCCGTTCTGATAGAAGATTCCAGCAAGAGCCATTCGTTTTGTAGGGGGAAAAAGCGCTGTAAAATAAAAAAGGGTCGCGAGATTAAATCTCGCAACCCCTTGAATTATATGGTCGGGACGGAGTGATTCGAACACTCGACCCCTAGCACCCCATCTCCTTTTTCATACTTCTTGAAAGCTTCCAAAATTTTACTCTGGATTTTTCTAAGCTAGTATTTACTTGAGCTCCAGCGGTGTTCTGCTCTACGAGAGTCCAGGAACGTCCATCAAGAGCCGACGTTTTTGTGGGGGTAAAAGTAGGGGGAGCCCGTTTCATGGCGAAAATCACCATCAAGGAACGCAAGTCGCTGACCGCCACTAAATTCTGTGGGAGCAGAAGGAGTGTTGCAGATGAAGCAGAAACCTTGGATCTATTACACCGAAAGCCATTACCTCCTTTTCGAGGCGATCAGCCAACCTCCTGTGTATTGCGCAAAAAACGCTCAAGCACATTTTTGGTGATCATCTCGATGTAGATGTCTGCCTGCATGAGCCCATGCACCCATTCGCACGTGGCGGCAGTAAAGACCTCACCTCGACCTTTGTGAAAGTGCACCACCATGCCGGCCCCGCGGCTATGCAAATCTATGCTGGCGTCGTTAAGGTCAGGCGCCAGGATGGAAGCACGAAACCGGGCATCGCCATCGCCGAGCATGAATGAATAGGCGTCCTCGGCGCGGCCATGCTCGGCATTGGTCGCCCAGCCCATTGCCAGGATTTGCAAACCACCGGGCGCACCGTCTGTGCAGAGCGGTTCTGGAAGGCCATCGACGAACGTGTATTCCAGGCCATCCACCTCATAACCAAAGATGTTGGCTTCGTCTCCGAACATGTCCGCGTAACCCAGGCCCGTCCCCATGAACGCCCAGTGCTTAGGCCTGAAAACTGTGTACCCGCGTGGGTTGCGCGGTGCCATTCCCCCAAAGCTGCCGTATATCCCGCGCAGAGCATTCACCCCGAACGTCGTTGCCCCGGGGTGATTTACCCTCGGATCTTCCCAAGCCCCCGTTAGCCGATGAGGCTCGGTAGCGGCCACAGGATCGAGCGCACCGGCATCGTACTTGTAGGCCACTTGCCGCCGGCCACCGTCTTCCAAGCGGATCTGCCACATAAAATTGCCAGCGAAGCGCGCGACCTTGCCGCCCTCCTCGACAAAGGCGTCGACATGGTCGCGCATTTCCCGCGTCCAGTACTCGTCGTGCCCGGCGAAGACGGCGCAGGCGTAGCCCTCAAGCGCGTGCGGGTCATGATGCAAATCGTCCTGGGTCAGGATATGCACTGTATATCCTTGCTGCTCGGCCCAAACCACAAAAGGTCTCTCGTAAGAAGCCCACCCCGCCAGCGCGTAGTACTTGGCGTAACCGTTGAGGCTGGCCCATTCGATAAACTCATAGCGCGCCGGCCCTGGCTTGCGGGGCCGGGTCGCGTTGACGCAACGGGGCGCATCCTCCGGCAGCCACACCTGCCCTCGCGCCCAAGGGCGCTGGGCCGACAGCAACGGTGATCGACCACGCGGCGTGCCGGGGTGGATGCCAAAGTAATGATTGGCACCGCCCCAGTCGTTATAAGCGGCCCACGTCGATGTGGCTGCGACGAGCACCAAGGCATCTGCACGCTTGCGCAGCGCCTTGACGATGAACAGATGATGCCCAAGGACGCTGTCGTCGCCGCCCCGTACTTCCACCATATAGGCACCCTGCTCGGCATCCGCCGGGATTGTCCATTGCATGAAGGCAGGCCATTGGCAGCCCTGCTCATAGGCACGTTCGGGTATGGGGTGGAATCGAGCATCAAGGTTTTCGGTGGTATGCAGCGTGCGGGCGATGGCGCCATCACGGTAGATCCGGAGTCTCACTTGCGGGCGGTTCGACGACAGATACAGGCAAACCGAATCACCCGGGCTATAGGCGCGGCGATCGGAGTAGCACCAGGCGGCCGCCGGGCCCGACTCGGAAGGGACTTCGACCCAGGTCTCGCGTGCGGCCTGACGTGACCCCGACGTCTGGCTGACGGTCACGCTGGCGCCCGGTCGTTCGCCTCGTGCAGCGGCGTTTTTGAGGTCTATGGAATTCACAGAGTCGCACTCCTTTGTTCGGCTGATTCTGCGGCTCGACCAGCCAATGTATTTACGCTGACTCGAACGCCAGGCGCCTCGATGTGCGCAAGGTCCATGCCCGCCGTTTCGTCGATAAGAAACCCTGCCAGGACAGTGACTATGCCCAACCCGATGACATAGCTGACGTAGAGGTAGCCAAGGTCGGCGCCGCTAAGATAGTTGTGTAGATAAGGGGCGGTGCCGCCAAAGATCGCCACTGAAACCGACGAGACCAAACCGACGCCCTGCGCCCGTGCCTGGGTCGGCACCTGCTCGGACAGCACGGCAGGGAAAATCGCCGCGATCAACGACCAGGCGCCTAGCCCCAGCACCTGGGCCAGGAATAGCGTGTAGGGTTCAGTGGTCACCATTATCGAGATGGGATAGGTCAGCACGATCACACCAAGGCCCCAGGCGATGACCATAGGCCGGCGTCCTACTCGATCGGACAACATTCCGCAGACCGGCAACCAGCACACGCAGAGGATCTGCGCGATAAGGCTGGCCACATAGGCACCCGTGGCGTCCATACCCTGGGCAATCGCCGTCGAAGCGCCGAACGTGACCCACGCGTAGTAAGTGACATTGGCGGCCGCTGCAAGCATGACGATGTTACGCGCGACGCGTAGCATCTCCCCTATGGACAGTTTGCGCGGCGGCAGCGCTTGCCCCTGCTGCTCTACGAACACATGAGATTCCTGCGCACTACGGCGCAAAAACAGCGCATAAATACCCAGTACTCCACCAATGGCGAAACCGATCCTCCAGCCGTAGTCACCCATGGCCTGCGCGCCCAGCAGCCAAGTCAGCAACGCCGCCACGGCCGTTGCTGCCATCACTCCCAGCGTCACCCCCACATAAACGGAACTCGACCATAAGCCACGGTGTTTGCTTGGGGCGATCTCTGCGACATAGGTGTAGGACACCCCCGTCTCGCCGCCATGGGCGAGCCCCTGCATCAGGCGGAAAAACAGCAGCGCGACCGAGGCATACAGGCCGATGCTCTGGTAATCAGGGATAAGCGCGATGCCAAGGCTGCTGATCGCAAGCAGTAGCATGGTGATCACCATGATGGTCCGCCGCCCCAGTCGGTCGCTCAGTCGGCCAAACAACCATCCGCCCACAGGGCGAGCGACAAAGCCAACCGCAAATACGGCAAGGGTCGAGAGCATCGCCGAGCGCGCATCGGTCTTGTCGAACAGATTGCTTGCCAGGTACACCGAAAAAGTTGCGTACAGGGTCCAGTCAAACCATTCGAGCGCATTGCCGATACCTGCCGCGCGCAACGATTTGAGGCGTCCTTGGTGAGACGTCGTATTGTTCATGGTGTATCTCCTGAATACGGACGGGATCGAAGCGGTTTGAAAAAACGGATCAAAGGTGCAACGCGGGCTTGGGCTGGCGAATACCATGCGCAGAAGGGATTCGGACACGCAGTGCAATCAGCAACGCGGCCAGCAGCATTAGCACGGCCGCCGCTACGAATACGCCTGCACTGCCTCCGAGGCTGAACATTGCACCGCCAGCGGCCGCGCCCGTTGCGATGGCGGACTGCACAGATGCCACCACCATGCCTCCGGCGCTTTCCGCCTGATCAGGTACCGCTCGGGCGACCCAGTTCGACCACGCCACCGGCACACCACCAAAGGCCAGGCCCCAGATCGCCAGCAGTACCGCCTGCCCCGGCACCGACGCCGGCAACAGCACCAACCCCAGTGCTGCGACGCCGACCAGCGCGGGCATCAACACCAGAGTGGCCAGAGGGTGGCGCTCCAGCAACCTCCCAGCTAACAGCGTGCCGACGAAGTTCGCCACACCGAACCCCAGCAACATCAGTGACAGCCCTTGCGGGCCGATGCCGGTAGTCCCTTCAAGGAATGGCCGAACATATGTGAACATCGCGAAGTGCCCGCTGTGCACCAGCACGCAACCGAACATGCCCATGGCAATGCCCGGGCGCTGCAACACCTCGAGCACGGTGCGCAGGCGTGCCGGCCGACGCGGCGCAAGGCGCGGGAGAGTGAACGACTGGAAAGCCAGGGTCACTATGCCGACCGCCGCCGCTGCAAAGAACGCGCTGCGCCAGCCATATAACCCGCCCAGATAACTGCCCAGCGGCACTGCAACTACCGTCCCGATGGCAATACCGCTGAAAATGATCGAAAGCGCCCGAGGCAACAAAGCATTCGGCACCAAGCGCATCGCTACCGCCGCCGCCATGCTCCAGAACCCGCCAAGGGCAATGCCCAGCAAGATGCGCATCAACAACAGCACCGCGAAGCTGGAGGAAATGGCGACCAACAGATTCGAGGCGACCATCAACGTGGAAAAACCCAGCAACACCCAACGTCGGTCGATGCTGCGGGTCAGGCCTGGCACCAACAAGCCAGCGAACAGCGCCACGACGGCTGTCACCGTTACCGCCTGGCCAGCCAGCGCTTCGGACACTCCCAGGTCGGTAGCCATCAGCGTCAACAAACTGGCCGGAAGGTACTCAGCGGTCAGTAACCCGAACACACCCATTGCCAACGAGAAGACGGCCATCCACGCGGGCGTCGCAGGCTCTACGTCCGCGCCGACGCCGGGATGGCAGTCGGATACGGCGCTACATACACAGTCAGTCATTGCACGATCTCCCAATCTTCATTGCGAGCCGAAGTCTAGGCGCCGAAAACTGGATGATCTATGATCCAAAGTCTCTACTTTTTGACTAAAACACCTGAACGATGCCTGCAGATCAGCTTGCTCTTTCCTCGGACCTCATCAACGAGCTATTGCGCGGCATGCGCCTGCGTGGCGTTGAATACCGGCGTATCCAAGCGGGCCCAACTTTCGGATTGAGTTTCGCGGAAAAACCTGGGCACGCCTGGTTCCACTTCCTGGCCGTCGGCAATGCGGTACTGCGAATGGAGGACGGCAGCACCTACGCGTTGTCTGCCGGCAACGCCGTGTTCATCTCCCACGGCGCAGCTCATCAACTGTTTTCCCATCCGGACGCGCCTATTCAGGACATTGATCGTCTAGACGGCGCGCCCTTAGGTGACACCGTCAGCGCGGTGGATGCCGGAACCGATGCCAGCCCCACGCCGAGCACTATTTTGTTCAGCGGTTGCATGGAGTTTGAAATGGGTAGTATTCATGGCCTTGGCCGGCTGATGCCGGGCCTCATGCTGATTGATGCCGGCGGTCAGCGTTACCCCGGGCTGGTGCCGATACTGACCACCATGGAACGCGAGGTCAGCGCCGCCCGTGTCGGCTTCGCCGGGATCCTCGCGCGGTTGGCTGACGTGGTGGCTGCCATGGTCGTTCGCGGTTGGGTCGAGTGCGCCTGCGGGAATGCTTCTGGCCTGGTCGCCGCCTTGCGCGATCCACGCTTGTCTGGTGCACTGCTTGCGCTCCATCAACAACCGGGCCGCGACTGGACCGTTGCGCAGTTGGCCGAGCACTGCAATACCTCACGCTCAGTCTTCGCGGAGCGCTTCCAGGTGACGATTGGCATGACCCCGCTGCGCTACGTCACCGAACTGCGAATGCGGCTTGCGAGCCAATGGCTGACCCTCGAAAGGCTGCCGATTGAAGAGGTGGCGCAGCGTTTGGGCTATACATCCCAGGCCGCTTTCAGTCGTGCATTCAAGCGCATTACGGGCAAGACACCGGGTTTGAGTCGTAAGGTTAAGCAGTCCGCTGCGACTTGAAACCGCGCGCAAGGAGTCGATAGTCCGAGCCCCTGGCTCATTTACCACCCGTCACGTCGAGGAATGTACCGGTAACAAATGACGCCTCCGCGCTGGCGAGCCATAGAATCGCCCGTGCCACTTCCTCGGGCTGACCGCCCCGCCCCATGGGGATCGAGTCCTTGACACGATCGACCCGCCCCGGCTCACCGCCACTGGCGTGCATGTCGGTATAGATATGTCCGGGGCGAATGCAGTTGACGCGTATCCCCTCCCGGGCCACCTCCTTTGCAAATCCAATGGTGAAGGTCTCCAAGGCGCCCTTTGACGCCGCATAGTCGACGTACTCATTGGGGCTGCCAAGGCGCGCCGAGGCCGATGAGACATTGATCACCACGCCTCCCGGGCCGTTGTGGCGGTAAGACATGCGCTTCACCGCTTGCTGAGCACAGAGTATTGGCCCAATGGCATTGACCGCAAAGATGCGCTGCATCCGCTCGTAGCCGAGGTCCTCCAGACGCGACTGAGGCGCCAGCATCCCGGCGTTATTGACCAGGACGTCGATGCGTCCGAACGAGTGGTCGATGGCTGCGAACAAATCGCAGACTTGTTGCGGGTCCGCACTGTCGGCCCGCACAGCCAACGCGCTGCGCCCCAATGCTTGCACATCCGCAACCACCGCCAACGCTGCGGACTCGTTGGCAACGTAGCTGATAGCAACGTCATAGCCGCGTGCGGCAGCTAGCCGGGCGGTGGCCGCTCCCACTCCACGACTTCCACCGGTGATCAGGATCAGCGGTGCCTTTGAGACGTTGATCATTGAATCTACCACCTGAGCAGTTGGCCAAGTCAGCCAATGATGAGGGTGCCGCTGGCAATCACGACGCATGCCAGTATCCGGCGCGCGGTGAGCGTCTCGCCAAGGAACGCATAACCGATCAGCAACGCAAACAGCACGCTGGTTTCGCGCAATGCGGAGACCGCGCCCAGCGGCGCTTCGTTCATGGCGTAGATGACCATTGCATACGCAAGCAAAGAGACCAGTCCGCCAACCATAGCGGTAACGATTCCTGGCCGGACGGAGAATAAGCTGCGCGGGCCACGTAGGCCGATGTAGACCACCGGCATCAGCACGCCCCACAGCGCGCACATCCACACGGTGTAGGCAAGCGGCGCGCCGGATAGCCTGGCGCCGATGCCGTCGACAACGCTGTAGGCCGCTATGAAGCAGCCTGTTCCCAGTGCATAGGGCAAGCTGGGAACCGACAGACTGCGCCCTTTGAAGGCCAGCGAAATAATCCCACCTGACACCAGCGCAACACCAAGCAACTCGCCCGGCGTGATTCTTTCTCCGGCAAAAATGGCTGCACCCAAGGCGATCAGCACCGGCGACGATCCGCGTGAAATCGGATAGATCTGCCCCAGGTCGCCGACTCGGTAACTGCGTACCAGGAACAAGTTGTAGCCCACATGCAGCAACCCCGAAAGCAGCGCATAGCTCCAGCTTTCAACTGCGGGTGGCGCCATGAAAGCTGCGGCGACGATACAGACCATTGCAATGGCAATACACATCACCGTCATGGCCCACAGCCGATCGGCACCGCTACGCAGCAGCGCGTTCCAGCTCGCATGCAGGAGCGCGGCGAAAAGGACTAGGAAGATGAGATGAATAGGCATGCGCCACTGTAGGCAGTCCGGTGCCGGGACTAAAGAGAAGTCTCCTCATCGCAGCATGAGTGGATGCTCATGACCTACGGTTCTACGCGTTGTACCTTCAACGCCTCACTGACTAACCAGTGGCGAAAGCTGGCGATATGGGGCTGAGATTCGATCCCCTTGGGGCAGACGAAGTAGTATGCAAGCGGCGATGGGAACGCTACATCGAACAGCCGCACCAAACGGCCATCGCAGATTTCATTCTCGACATGTCCGCTGCGCACCAACGCGACGCCTTGGCCGAGCAAGGCCGCCTCGACAGTCATGTTGGTATCGCCAAATCTGACGCTTTCCCTGAGCGGTAAATAGGCCAGCCCGACGGCTTGAAACCACACCTCCCACTTTGGCACCAGCTCGGCACCATCCCGAGTCAGCAACGGAAAATGCAACAACTCTGCGGGGCTCTGTGGTGTCCCAACGCTTCGTAGTAGTTCGGGGCTGGCCACAGGAAATACCTGCTCCCCAAACAGGAACTCCGAATACAGGCCAGGGTAATTGCCCTTACCGAGCCTGATCGCAACATCAGCCTGGCCGGGGGAGAAGTGGATGATTTTATCCGTGGTGTCCAGCGAGACCAGCAGTTCGGGGTGCTGGCGAGAGAGACGCGGCAAACGTGGCAGCAGCCACTTGAGCGCGAAGGAATAGGTGGTGCTGACGCTGAGTCGAACCCTGCCTTTTTGCTCGCGCAGATTACCCAAAGTCGCCTCCAGGCTCATGAAAAACTCCCGCACGATGGGCGCCATCGCCACCCCCGCTGCCGTGAGGCGTAACGCCTTGCCACGTTCAAATAACTGCAGCCCCCAAAGCGCCTCGAGATGCTTGAGCTGGTGACTGACCGCGCTTTGAGTAACATGTAGCTCCTGTGCGGCTGAAGTGAAGGTCAAGTGCCGGGTGGCAACTTCAAATGCGCGCAAGGTCGCGGTAGGCGGCAGGTCTCTCATAAGGGCAATATCCGGCGAGTGATCAGAACAGAGCATGCATGAACGCTAGCTCATGATAGAACTAAGCCCACTCGAAACGACACTTAGGGAACCATCGCATCAGCGTCAGCGGCTTCCCTCTCTTTTGAAGGTTCCACTGAGAGCCAGTGATTTTGTAGAGGTAAAAACGCATAAAAATAAAAAGGGGTCGCGAGATAAAATCTCGCAACCCCTTGAATTATATGGTCGGGACGGAGTGATTCGAACACTTCACCCCTAGCACCCCATCTCCTTTTTCATACTTCTTGAAAGCTTCCAAAATTTTACTCTGGATTTTTCTAAGCTAGTATTTACTTGAGCTCCAGCGGTGTTCTGCTCTACGAGAGTCCAGGAACGTCCATCAAGAGCCGACGTTTTTGTGGGGGTAAAAGTAGGGGGAGTCCGTTTCATGGCCAAAATTACCATCAAAGAACTCGAGTCGCTGACCGCCAATGATGCCGGCCGCATCCTCCGGGAGGATGGCAATCTCGCCGGTCGAATCTCAGTCCGCAAGGACGGTGTGTCGGTCAGCTTTTTCTATCGTTATCGCTGGGGCGACCAAAACAAAGAGTACGCCTGCGGAACCTGGCCGCGCAAATCCCTGACGGAAATTCGCAAGGCGCGTAACCAGGCCCGGGCGCTCATCGATGAGCAGATCAATCCCAACGAGCACAAGAAAACCGCCAAGGCACAGGCCTATACCGCGGCTAACGTCGAGGCCGAACAAGTAAAAACATCGAAGGTGCTAACGCTGACCGTCCAGGATCTGGCCAAGGCCTGGCTGTTGGATGGCGTCGCGCGTAAAGACGGCAATGCCGAGTTGCAACGACGCTTTAACAAGGACCTTTTGCCAGTACTCGGCAGGACAGCAGTGAACAATGTTTCCGAACACGATGTTCGGGCGCTGATCCGAGCAGTGGTCAACCGCGGCGCTCACCGGCAAGCCATCAGCTTCTTCGCCGACCTCACCCAGATGTTCCGCTGGGCGAGAAAGCGCCAACCTTGGCGGGCGTTGCTGGTTGAGGGGAATCCGACGGAACTGGTCGACATCTCCCCCTTGATCCCTGCCGACTACGAAGCGGAAAGAAGCCGCATCCTTTCCCCCGCTGAGCTGTTGGAACTGCACAACCGCTTCCAGCAGATGACTGCCGATTACAACGCCCTCCCCGCGGGCCAAAAATACGACGGCATTCGACCGCTAAAAAAGGAAACGCAGCTCGCGCTGTGGATCAGCCTGGGCACGCTGTGCCGGATTGGCGAGTTGCTACAGGCCGAATGGAAGAATGTCGATCTGGACCAGCAGACCTGGTTCCTCCCCAGCGAAAATGTCAAAGGCACCCGGGGCAAGAAACAGGACCACCATGTCTTCCTCTCGCCCTTCGCCCTGCATTTCTTTCAGGAGCTCAAGACCCTGACGGGGGACTCCCAGTGGTGCTTTCCGAACAAGCAGGATGATGGGCATGTGGACGTAAAGGTGGCGAGTAAACAGGTCGGCGATCGCCAGGCCCGGTTCAAAAACCGCAAGGCCCTCTCACGACGGCGTCACGACGATACCCTGGTTCTGGCCGACGGCCAAAACGGCGACTGGACGCCGCATGACCTGCGCCGCACGGGCGCGACCATGATGCAGGCCTTGGGGGTCAGCCTGGACGTCATCGACCGCTGCCAAAACCATGTACTGGCCGGTTCGCGGGTGAGACGACACTACCTGCATCACGACTATGCCGAAGAGAAGAAACGTGCCTGGAATCTGTTGGGCGATCGTCTCAGTGAAGTCTTGTCCGCAACCTATGAGCACACACCGACCGAGTCGATGATGACTTTTCCAACATCCGTCTCCACTGGGTCCCTGTCGCCTTGCCCCACCAATCTAACTTGCCCTGGGTAATACCTTTAAATCCTCAACACCACAGGCGTGGTCTTCCACCCCTGCCTGCGCAGCCTATTTATCCGCAGGCGCCTTTACTGCCACCAAGACGCGGGACTGGCCATTTGTCGACTGTTCGAGCACAAACTCATTTCAGGGACTTGTACTTCAGGTATTATGGTATACCATCAGACGCACAGACACTCTCACCCTATCCGGAGCAGCTTATGAGTTTCGAAATCCGCAAGATCGTCAGCTATGTCGAAGAAACCTTTATCGAAGGCGGCAAGGCCACCGATAAGCCCGTGACCATGGTCGGTCTGGCCGTCGTGATGAAAAACCCCTGGCTGGGCCGCGGCTTTGTCGAAGACTTGAAACCGGAAATTCGCGCCAACTGCTCCGACCTCGGTGCGCTGATGGTCGAGCGCCTGGTCGGCATCATCGGCGGCGCCGAGAAGATCGAGGCTTATGGCAAGGCTGCCGTCGTGGGCGCCGATGGTGAAATCGAACACGCCTCCGCCGTGATCCACACGCTGCGCTTTGGCAACCATTACCGCGAAGCGGTGAAAGCCAAGAGCTACTTGAGCTTCACCAACAAGCGCGGCGGCCCGGGCACCTCAATCCAGATTCCGATGATGCACAAGGACGACGAAGGCCTGCGTTCGCACTACATCACTCTGGAAATGCAAATCGAAGATGCACCGCGTGCCGACGAAATCGTGGTGGTGCTGGGTTGCGCCGATGGCGGCCGCCTGCACCCACGCATCGGCAACCGTTACATCGATCTGGAAGAACTGGCCGCTGAAAACGCCCAGTAATCAAGGTCGGTAAGAACAACAAAAAGGCATGCAGGAGCGCTCCATGATTCGGCTCACCGCTGAACTCACCCCGGCTGGCACCAGTTACCTGGCGACCGGCCAAGGCCAACCCGTGGTTTTGATCCACGGTGTGGGCCTGAACAAAGAAATGTGGGGCGGCCAGGTCGTTGGCCTGGCCACGAAGTACCGGGTGATTGCCTATGACATGCTCGGCCATGGCGCCAGCCCGCGCCCGGAAAGCGGTACACCGCTGCTCGGCTATGCCGACCAGTTGCTGGAGCTGCTCGATCACCTGCAATTGCCTCAGGCGACGGTGATCGGCTTTTCCATGGGCGGACTGGTCGCGCGGGCATTTGCCTTGCATTACCCGAAACGCCTGCAAGGCCTGGTGGTGCTCAACAGCGTCTTCAATCGCAGTCCCGAACAGCGTGCCGGCGTCATCGCCCGCACCGCTCAAGCGGCCGAACACGGACCGGATGCCAACGCCGAAGCCGCCCTGTCGCGCTGGTTCAGCCGCGAATATCAGGCAGCCAATCCGGCGCAGATTGCTGCCTTGCGCCAAACCCTGGCAAACAATGACCCGCAGGGTTACCTGACCACCTATGAGCTGTTCGCGACCCAGGACATGTACCGCGCTGACGATTTAGGCAGCATTCAGGTACCGACACTGATCGCCACCGGTGAACTGGACCCGGGTTCGACACCGGAAATGGCCGAGCAACTGGCCGCACGCATTCCGGGCGCGACAGTTGCCGTGCTCGCCGAGCAGCGGCATATGATGCCCGTAGAGTCACCGCGCCTGGTCAACCAGCTGCTGCTGGACTTTCTCGATACGGCAAACGCCCGACAAAACCAAATAAAGGGGATCGTTGCATGACACTCGCACGCTTCCAGATGTGCATCGGCGGTGAATGGGTCGATGCCCTCTCCGGCAAGACTTTTGAAAGTTTGAACCCGGCTCTGGCTCAAGCCTGGGCGGAATTACCCGATGCCGACGAAGCCGACGTCGAGCGCGCCGTGCAGGCTGCGCAGAAGGCTTTCGACAGCCCGACCTGGCGTGGTCTGACCGCCACCGCCCGCGGCAAACTGCTGCGGCGACTGGGCGATCTGATCGCTGAAAACAAGGAACACCTGGCTCAGTTGGAAAGCCGTGACAACGGCAAGCTGATCCGCGAAACCCGTGGGCAGGTCAGCTACCTGCCGGAGTTCTTCCACTACACCGCGGGCCTGGCCGACAAACTCGAAGGCGGCACCCTGCCCCTCGACAAGCCGGACCTGTTTGCCTACACGGTGCACGAAGCCATGGGCGTGGTCGCGGCGATCATTCCGTGGAACAGCCCTCTTTATCTGACCGCGATCAAACTCGCCCCGGCCCTGGCCGCGGGCAACACCATCGTGATCAAACCATCGGAGCACGCTTCGGCAACCATTCTCGAACTGGCCCGTTTGGCGCTGGAAGCCGGCATCCCGCCGGGGGTGGTCAACGTCGTCACCGGTTACGGCCCAAGCACTGGCGCGGCCCTCACCCGCCATCCGCTGATCCGCAAAATCGCCTTCACCGGTGGCGCCGCGACGGCACGGCACGTGGTGCGCAGCAGCGCCGAGAACTTCGCCAAGCTGTCGCTGGAACTGGGCGGCAAATCCCCGAATATTATCTTCGCCGACGCCGACCTCGACAGCGCGATCAACGGCGCGATTGCCGGGATCTACGCGGCTTCTGGTCAGAGTTGTGTCTCCGGTTCGCGGTTGTTGGTGCAGGACGAAATCTACGATGAGTTCGTCGATCGTTTGGTCGAGCGTGCCAAACGCATTCGCATTGGCAACCCGCAGGAAGACAGCAGCGAAATGGGCCCGATGGCCACCGCGCAGCAACTGGCCGTGGTCGAAGGCCTGGTGGCCGATGCCATCGCCGAAGGTGCACGCCTGCGCTTGGGCGGCAAGCGTCCGCAGAATCTGGGCGATGGCTGGTTTTACGAGCCGACCTTGTTCGAATGCGATCACAACTCGATGAAGATCATGCAGGAAGAAGTCTTCGGCCCGGTGGCCTCGGTGATTCGTTTCAAGGATGAAGCCGAAGCCCTGGCGATCGCCAACGACTCACAGTTTGGCCTCGCCGCCGGCATCTGGACCCGCGACCTGGGGCGTGCCCATCGCCTGGCCCGGGACGTTCGCTCGGGGATTATCTGGGTCAACACCTACCGCGCCGTATCAGCCATGGCGCCGATCGGCGGCTTCAAGAACAGCGGCTATGGACGCGAGAGCGGCATCGATTCGGTGCTGGCCTACACCGAGCTGAAAACCGTGTGGATCAACCTCTCCCAGGCACCGATGCCTGACCCCTTCGTGATGCGCTAGGAGATTTTTGAAATGATCGAACCCGGCATTTACAAAGACGTCATGAGCTCTTTCCCGTCCGGGGTCACAGTGGTCACCACCCTGGACCCGGACGGCGGCATCGTCGGCATCACCGCCAGCGCCTTCAGTGCGCTGTCGATTGATCCGGCACTGGTGCTGTTTTGCCCCAACTATGCCTCTGACACCTACCCGATCCTGCGTGACAGCAAGCAGTTCGCGATTCATCTGCTATCTGCCGACCAGACCGCCGAAGCCTACGCTTTTGCCGGCAAAGGCAAAGACAAAGCCAAGGGCATCGACTGGCACTTGAGCGAGCTGGGCAACCCATTGCTGAGAAATGCCACGGCGATCATCGAGTGCGAACTGTGGCGCGAATACGACGGCGGTGATCACGCGATCATCGTCGGCGCGGTGAAGAACCTGATCCTGCCCGAGCAACCGGTGACGCCGATGATTTACCACAAAGGCAAGCTGGGTCCGCTGCCCGTCCTGGCCTGACAGGTTTACTCAAAACCTGTGGGAGATTCTATGTTGCAGGCTCCCACAGGTACCCCCCTCTTTTTTCAGGAGCCGGCATGAGCCCAGCAGCCTTGCAACTGTTCCGCCAGCAGGCCTATATCGACGGCCAATGGCTGGATGCGCCCGATGGCGTCTGTCAGGACATTTTCAACCCGGCCACCGGTGAGCTGATCGGTCAGGTGCCGAACCTTGGCGCCGAACATGCTCGTCAGGCCATCGCCGCCGCCAATAAAGCCTGGCCGGCATGGCGCACATCGACCGCCAAGGAACGCAGCAATGTGCTCAAGCGCTGGCACGCGCTGATGATTGAGAATGCTGATGCACTGGCAGAAATCCTCACCCTCGAACAAGGCAAGCCACTGGCCGAAGCCAAGGGCGAAATTCTCTATGCCGCAAGCTTCATCGAGTGGTTTGCCGAAGAAGCCAAGCGCATCTACGGCGACACCATTCCCAGCCACAAAGGCGATGCGCGCATTGTGGTCAGCAAGGAGCCAATCGGCGTCGTCGCGGCCATCACGCCGTGGAATTTCCCGGCGGCGATGATCACCCGCAAGGCCGGTCCGGCGCTGGCGGCGGGCTGCCCGTGTATTGTCAAACCGGCACCTGAAACACCGTTCTCGGCATTGGCCATGGCCGCGCTGGCTGAACAAGCCGGCATTCCACCGGGCATTTTCAATGTGATTACCGGCGACGCCGTGGCTATTGGTGCCGAGCTGACGGCCAGCCCGCTGGTGCGCAAGCTGTCGTTCACCGGCTCGACCGCCATCGGTAAATTGCTGATGGCGCAGTGCGCGCCGACGCTGAAAAAAGTCTCGCTGGAACTGGGGGGCAATGCGCCCTTCATCGTGTTCGACGATGCCGATCTGGAGCGTGCCGTGGAAGGCGCATTGATCGCCAAATTCCGCAACGCCGGGCAGACCTGTGTTTGCGTCAATCGCTTCCTGGTGCAGGACGGCATACACGACGCCTTCGTTGCTCGCCTCGCCGAGCGGGTCAAACAATTGCAGGTTGGCAGCGGTTTCGACGTCGGCGTGACTCAAGGCCCGCTGATCAACGAACGCGCCGTGGCCAAAGTCGAAGACCACGTTCAGGATGCGCTCGCTCGGGGTGCTCAACTACTCTGCGGCGGTGAACGTCATGCCCTCGGACACGGATTCTTCCAGCCCACGGTGCTGGCCGGCATGACCTCTTCGATGAAAGTCGCCCAAGAGGAAACCTTCGGCCCGCTGGCCGCCGTGTTCCGCTTCGATACCGAAGCCGAAGCGGTGCACATGGCCAACGACACCGAATTCGGTCTTGCGGCTTATTGCTACACCCGCGATCTGGGCCGCGCCTGGCGCATGAGCGAAGCGCTGGAATACGGCATGGTCGGGATCAACGAAGGGTTGATTTCCACCGAAGTCGCGCCCTTTGGCGGCATCAAATCCTCGGGCCTGGGCCGTGAAGGCTCCAAGTATGGCATCGAGGATTATCTGGAACTCAAATACACCCTGATGGGCGGGCTGGACGACTTCGGGAGCACACAGCGATGAGCAACGAGAAATATGAACAGGGGCTGAAAATCCGCACCCAGGTATTGGGCGAAGCCTACGTGAAACGCTCCATCGAGAACGCCGACGACTTCACCCGGCCGCTGCAGGAAATGGTGACCGAGTACTGCTGGGGCCATGTATGGGGCCGTGAGGGTTTGTCGCTTAAAGAGCGCAGCATGATAAACTTGGCCATGATTTCGGCCCTCAATCGGCCTCACGAACTCAAGCTGCATGTACGTGGCGCCTTGCGTAACGGACTGACTCGTGAACAAATACGCGAAATTCTGCTTCAGGTCGGTATTTATTGCGGTGTCCCCGCTGCCGTAGACAGTTTCCGGCTTGCCCGTGAAGCGTTCGCCGAAGCCGATGCCGAGGCCTCCAGTTAACCCTTGGCTGTTTGATCTGACCGAGCACGGAGATACTTGCGATCGAAGTGCTCTTTTTGCATGGACAGCCACACTCAGAGCGGACCCCATGAAACGCCTGCCACTCGACGACAGCTTCAAGGTCAATCGCAACCCCGTTACCCTGCGCGAAATCGTGCTGGATAAACTGCGAAGCGCCATCATGAACTTCCAGCTCCTGCCGGGAGACCGTCTGGTCGAGCGCGATCTGTGCGAGCGCCTGGGCGTCAGCCGCACGTCCGTACGCGAAGCCTTGCGTCACCTGGAATCCGAAGGGCTGGTGGAGTTCGCCGACGCCAAAGGTCCACGGGTCGCCATCATCACCCTCTCTGACGCCGGTGATATCTACGAGCTGCGTTGTGTGCTCGAAGGCCTGATCGTCCAGCTGTTCACCCTGCGCGCCAAGGCCAAGGACATCAAAGCCCTGGAAAAGGCCCTCGAGGAAAACCGCAAGGCCCTCAAGGACGGCGAGCTGCAACAGGTCATCGATTCGGTTCAGGGTTTCTACGATGTACTGCTCGAAGGCTCCGGCAACCATGTCGCGGCGTTGCAATTGCGCCAGTTGCAGGCGCGAATCAGCTACTTGCGGGCGACATCGGTGTCCCAGGAAAACCGTCGTGGTGCCAGCAACCAGGAAATGGAGCTGATCGTCGAAGCGATCAAGAGCGGCGATCCCCTCGCCGCCCACCAGGCCTGCGTCAACCATGTACGCGCTGCCGCAACCGTCGCCCTCGATTACCTCAAGCGCAAACAGGAAGAGACCGGGGAAATACCTGAGATCACCCTGCCGATCGCTCTTAAAGAACCGCGCATAGGTCGCTGACCATGTTCAGCCCGAGCTTTTGTCCCAAGTGCGGCGGCAATGACCTCAGGTCACAGCTGCCACCGGGCGATACGCACGAGCGCCTGATGTGCCGCGGCTGCGGCTACATCCATTACGTCAATCCGAAAATCATTGCCGGCTGCATCATCGAGCAGGACGGCAAGTATTTGTTGTGCCAGCGCGCCATCCCGCCGCGCCCTGGTACCTGGACGCTGCCGGCAGGCTTCATGGAAGGTGGCGAAACCACTGAACAAGCAGCACTGCGCGAAGTCTGGGAAGAGAGCGGCGTGCGCGCGGAAATTCTCTCGCCGTACTCGATCTTCAGCGTGCCGAAGATCAGCGAGGTGTACATCATCTTCCGCGCCATCGCGTTGGAGATCACCGGGCAGTACGGGCCGGAAACCCTCGACTACAAATTCTTCGCACCCGAGGACATCCCTTGGGACAGCATCTACTACCCGGCGATCCGGCAGATCCTCGAACGCTATATCGAGGAACGCCAGGCCGGGGTGTATGGCATCTACATCGGCAACGACGATACCGGCAAGATCCACTTCATTCGCTGACATCCCTCAGGGCGCCACGCCCTCGACAATGATGATCTGAGCCTGGGCCGCGCTCTCGCGGTGCCGTTTCGCTTCCTGATATTCCTCCGACTGGTAGCAGGCCAGCGCCTGTTCGTACGAGTCGAATTCAATCACCACGTTGCGTTGCGGCGTGGGCCCGCCTTCCAGCGCTTCGCTGCGCCCGCCACGGGCCAACATCCGTCCGCCATACAACGCGAAGGCCGCTGGCGCCCGCTGGGTGTATTGGCTGTATTGATCGGGGTCGGTGACATCGACATGGGCAATCCAGTACGCCTTCATAGTGACCTCTCAGTTTATTTTGTATTATGGTATACCACATAATATTTCCATCAAACACTGAGAATTCCCACATGGCCTTCAACAGCATCGAAGAAATCATCGAAGACTATCGACAAGGCAAGATGGTGCTCCTGGTCGATGACGAGGATCGGGAAAATGAAGGCGACCTGCTGCTGGCCGCCGATTGCTGCACGGCCGGAGCCATCAGCTTCATGGCCCGGGAAGCACGCGGCCTGATCTGTCTGACCTTGACTGACGACCACTGCCAACGCCTCGGGCTGGAGCAGATGGTGCCGAGCAATGGCAGCGTGTTCAGTACCGCGTTTACCGTGTCCATCGAGGCCGCCGTGGGCGTGACCACCGGTATTTCCGCCGCCGATCGGGCGTGTACCGTTGCCGCCGCCGTCGCTGCCGATGCAGGTCCCACGGACATTGCGCAGCCCGGCCATATCTTCCCGCTACGCGCCAAGGAAGGCGGCGTGCTGACCCGTGCCGGCCACACCGAAGCCGGTTGCGACCTCGCTCGCCTGGCTGGCTTCACCCCGGCCTCGGTGATCGTCGAAGTGATGAACGATGACGGCACCATGGCTCGCCGCCCGGACCTGGAAGTGTTCGCGCGCAAGCACGGGATCAAGATCGGCACCATCGCCGACCTGATCCACTATCGCCTCAGCACCGAACACACCGTGGTGCGGATCGGTGAACGCGAACTGCCCACGGTCCATGGCACCTTCCGGCTGATCACCTTTGAAGACCGCATCGAAGGCGGCGTCCACATGGCAATGGTCATGGGCAAATTGCACCGGGACGAGCCAACGCTAGTGCGCGTGCATGTGATCGATCCGCTGCGCGATCTGGTGGGCGCTGAATACAGCGGGCCGTCCAACTGGACGTTGTGGGCAGCGCTTCAGCGAGTAGCCGAGGAAGGTCATGGCGTGGTGGTGGTGCTGGCCAATCATGAGTCGTCGCAAGCGCTCCTCGAACGCGTCCCACAACTCACCCAGGCGCCCAAACAATTCAGCCGCTCCCAATCGCGCATCTATTCTGAAGTGGGTACCGGCGCGCAGATTCTGCAGGATCTTGGCGTGGGCAAACTGCGTCATCTTGGCCCGCCGCTGAAGTACGCGGGTTTGACCGGTTACAACCTGGAAGTGGTGGAAAGCATCCCTTTCACCGAATGATTCCTGGCTTCTTTCTATAACCGTAAAAGCCGCTACCCGTGGCCTGACGGTAAAAATACCGTTTTTTGGCTGATAGCCGGTAAGGCAAAGTGCTTGCACAAAGTTTGGAATACCATAATATGATATTCCATAGACCGAATGATTCAGCCAAGTGCGCCCGCCAGGGAAAGCACCAATAACAGCCCTTGGCACGGTCGCCTTTAGAGGCCAGATGGACCTACTGCTCCCGATAGGCGGGCATTACCAAGCCCGCTCAAAAACACAACAAATGAGGGCGTGAAAATGGTGTTGAACAAACGTGCAACCGCAGTACTGTTCGCAGGCTTACTGGCCACGGCCAGTCACGTGGTCATGGCGGCTGAAAGCGTCAACTTCGTCAGTTGGGGCGGCAGCACCCAGGATGCACAGAAGCAGGCCTGGGCTGATCCGTTCAGCAAAGCCAGCGGCATTACCGTGGTTCAGGATGGTCCGACCGACTACGGCAAACTCAAAGCCATGGTCGAAAGCGGCAACGTGCAATGGGATGTGGTTGATGTCGAAGCCGACTTCGCCCTCCGCGCCGCCGCCGAAGGCTTGCTCGAACCCCTCGATTTCAACGTCATTCAGCGCGACAAAATCGACCCGCGGTTTGTCTCTGACCATGGCGTCGGTTCGTTCTATTTCTCCTTCGTCCTCGGCTACAACGAGGGCAAGCTAGGCAGTGGAAAGCCGCAGGACTGGACTGCACTGTTCGACACCAAAACCTACCCTGGCAAACGCGCCCTTTACAAATGGCCGAGCCCCGGCGTGCTTGAACTGGCCCTGCTGGCCGATGGCGTAGCCGCCGACAAGCTCTACCCGCTGGATCTGGATCGCGCCTTCAAAAAACTCGACACCATCAAGAAAGACATCGTCTGGTGGGGCGGCGGTGCGCAGTCGCAACAACTGCTCGCTTCCGGTGAAGCCAGCATCGGCCAGTTCTGGAACGGTCGGATCTATGCCCTGCAACAGGATGGTGCGCCAGTGGGCGTGAGCTGGAAACAGAACCTGGTCATGGCCGACATTCTGGTCATCCCTAAAGGCTCGAAAAACAAGGCCGCCGCCATGAGGTTTTTGGCCAACGCCAGCAGCGCCAAAGGACAAGCTGACTTCTCCAACCTGACCGCCTATGCACCGGTCAACGTCGACAGCGTGGCGCGCCTGGACTCGGTGCTGGCCCCTAACTTGCCGACTGCCTACGCTAAGGATCAGATCACTCTTGATTTCGCGTACTGGGCCAAAAACGGTCCGGCCATCGCGACACGGTGGAACGAATGGCTGGTCAAATGAAAATGTCAGCCGCACCCCTTCAACCTAATCCGACCGGGAGCGCCATTGGCGCTGCCGGTTCGGCCTCCGGCAAGGCGGCTGTGATGAAGCAATCCCCTTCCCTGGCGCAGCGCTGGCGCGGTTCGAGCAACCTGATTCCCGCACTGCTGTTCCTCGGCCTGTTTTTTCTGGCGCCGCTGATTGGGCTGTTGCTGCGTGGCGTGCTGGAACCGGTGCCGGGGCTGGGCAACTACGAACAGTTGTTTGCCAACTCGGCGTATGCCCGGGTCTTGCTCAACACCTTTTCGGTGGCCGGGCTGGTGACGCTCTTCAGCCTGCTGCTGGGCTTTCCGCTGGCCTGGGCGATTACGCTGGTGCCACGTGGCTGGGGTCGCTGGATCCTCAACATCGTGCTGCTGTCGATGTGGACCAGCCTCCTCGCCCGGACCTACTCCTGGCTTGTGCTGTTGCAAGCTTCCGGGGTGATCAACAAAGCATTGATGGCGATGGGCATCATCGATCAGCCACTGGAAATGGTGCATAACCTCACCGGCGTGGTGATCGGCATGAGTTACATCATGATCCCGTTCATCGTGCTGCCGCTGCAGGCGACCATGCAGGCCATCGATCCGATGATTCTGCAAGCCGGCTCGATTTGCGGCGCCAGTCCGTGGACCAACTTCTTCCGGGTATTCCTGCCGCTGTGTCGGCCGGGGCTGTTCTCCGGTGGCCTGATGGTGTTCGTGATGTCACTCGGTTACTACGTCACCCCGGCACTCCTGGGTGGGGCGCAGAACATGATGTTGCCCGAGTTCATCATTCAGCAGGTGCAGTCGTTCCTCAATTGGGGACTGGCCAGCGCCGGTGCAGCGTTGCTGATCGTGATTACGCTGGTGTTGTTCTACTTCTACCTGAAGCTCCAGCCGGAATCCCCGGTTGGCGCCAGCAACTCGAGGTAAGCCGTCATGCTCCTGACCCCCAATGCCATGAGCCGGCGCATGCGTTTCGGCCTGTATTTCACGACTGGTTTGATCGCGCTGTTCCTGCTGTTGCCGATCGTGTTCATCGTGCTGTTGTCCTTCGGCTCCTCCCAGTGGCTGGTGTTTCCGCCGCCAGGCTGGACGCTGAAATGGTACGGCCAGTTCTTCTCCAATCCCGATTGGATGAACGCAGCCATGGCCAGCCTCAAAGTCGCCGTGCTGACCACGATCTGCGCTGTAGCCCTGGGTTTGCCGACCGCTTTTGCCCTGGTACGCGGGCGCTTTCCAGGACGGGAAATGCTCTACGGCCTGTTCACCCTGCCAATGATCGTGCCGCTGGTGATCATCGCGGTAGCGGTGTACGCGCTGTTTCTCAAACTCGGCTACACCGGCACGATGTTCGCTTTCGTGGTCAGCCACGTCATCGTGGCGCTGCCGTTCACCATCATCTCGATCATCAACTCGCTGAAGCTGTTCGATCAGTCGATCGAGGATGCTGCAGTCATCTGCGGCGCCTCGCGACTGCAGGCGGTGTACAAGGTGACTTTTCCGGCAATCCGCCCGGGTATGGTCGCCGGTGCGCTGTTCGCGTTCCTGGTGTCGTGGGATGAAGTGGTGCTGAGCGTGATGATGGCCAGCCCTACCCTGCAAACCCTTCCCGTGAAAATGTGGACCACCCTGCGCCAGGACCTGACACCCGTGATCGCCGTCGCTTCGACGCTGCTGATCGGCCTCTCGGTATTGGTCATGGTCATCGCCGCCGCCGTTCGCCGGCGCAATCAAATCAGCGCCTGAGCGCACAGGAGTACGACATGAGTGCCGTCATCAAAGATTCCGCGCAGCAGAACGACAAACCGCTGGTCAGCCTGCGCAACCTGAACAAGTACTACGGCGACTTTGCCGCCGTGGACGACATCTCGCTGGACATCAAGGACGGTGAATTCCTGACCTTCCTCGGCTCCAGCGGCTCCGGCAAAAGCACCACCCTGTCGATGCTCGCCGGCTTCGAAACCCCGAGCAGCGGCGAAATCCAGGTCAATGGCCAGTCGCTGGTCAACGTACCGCCGCACAAGCGTGACATCGGCATGGTGTTCCAGCGTTATTCGCTGTTTCCGCACCTGTCGGTGCGCGACAACATCGCGTTCCCATTGGCCATTCGCAAACTAGCCACCGCCGAACGTGAGCGTCGGGTCGATGCGATGCTCAAACTGGTACAACTGGAGCAATTCGCTCATCGTCGCCCATCGCAACTGTCCGGCGGCCAGCAGCAACGTGTGGCGATTGCTCGGGCGCTGGTTTATGAACCACGCATTCTGTTGATGGACGAACCTCTCGGCGCTTTGGACAAAAAACTGCGCGAAGATTTGCAGGATGAACTGCGTCAACTGCATCGGCGCCTGGGTATCACCATCATCTACGTGACCCACGACCAGGAAGAAGCCATGCGTCTGTCCCAACGCATCGCGATTTTCAGCCACGGCAAAATCGTTGGATTGGGCAGCGGTTTTGATCTGTATCAGAACCCACCAAATGCCTTCGTTGCCTCGTTCCTTGGCAACTCCAACTTCCTCAAGCTCAAGGCTCAGGGCAATGCGGTGGCTTCGTTTGAAGGTCAGTCTCTGTCGATTCGACTGACCGCAGGTTTGCAAACCAATCAGGATGTGCTGCTGATGGTTCGCCCCGAAAAGGCTTTGGCATTGAGCGTTGAGCAAGCCCGTCAGGAACCGCTCGCTGCAGGCTGGAATGAAGTTTCGGCCAAGGTCGTGGAAGTGCTGTTTCTTGGTGAAAGCCAGACTTGCACTGTGATTACTTCCGGCGGTACCTCAATGACCGTCAAGGCCCTCTCTGCCGCCGGCATGCCGCTCAAGGCTGGCGATCCGGTGCGAGTGCGCTGGGCGACTGCGGATGCATGCGTTTATACCGAATGGACTGAGAGCGATCTGAATAAGGCTGCTGGCGCTCATTGATCCTCAAGCGACCCATGCCAGTGGGCCGCACGTTATCTGTCCCCCTCAGGTCGCTGCAACGTCGGGTTGCAGCGGCCTTTTTTTGATCTCACTATCCCCTCTGCCTGACTCATCGTTTTCACGAGCAAAGGCCCCGGGATCGCCACGAACACAGCATCCGTGCCCTGCTCCGAGCGGATGTGTATCTCCCTCTCGAATACATCCTTCAGCCAACAACGCCGTCGCCTGACTTCGCACTTTCGCGGGCAAGCACGCTCCCGCAAGGATCTTCAGCGAACACAGCATCCTTGCCCCGCCCCGATAAAATGTGGGGGCCTGCTCGCGAGTACCACCACCCAGCCAACACCGTCGTCGCCCCTGACCAACCGCTTTCTCCAGCAAGCTCACACAGTGAATCTTGAGTGGGCACAGCATCCGAGCTTGGTACCGATCAAATGTGCGCCTTCAGCTCCCCCTCTGTTCGCCATCCAAACGAAAATGCCCGGCACAGGCCGGGCATCTCAGACGAACAGAAGACGGGTTTGATTAATCGGCATAACCGAGTCTGGAAGCTTTGCGCTCTTGCGCTTGACTGCGGGTAGCCAGGCAATAATACAACGGGCAAGTCACCACCAACCCCACCAGCCACGACAGATCAGCCCCTTCCACCAGATTGGCATACGGCCCGACATACAACGACGTATTGGCAAACGGCAGCTGCACAATAATCCCGATGAAATACGCAACGATCGCATGCAGATTGAAACACCCGTAAATCCCGCCATCCGCACGGAAGATCGAGGCAATGTCATAGCTGCCACGCTTGATCAGATAGAAATCAATCAGGTTGATCGACGCCCAAGGCACCAGCACCAGCAACAGCGCCAAAATCAGGCCGATGAACTGCGAGATGAAGTCTGCAGAAGCGCCCAATGCGACGAGGCAGCACCCCGCCAGCACGACACTCGACAACACCACGCGCACCTTGATGCTCGGCGTCCACTGACTGGCGAAGGTCTGGATCGAGGTGATGATCGACAGCACCGCGCCATACAGATTCAAGGCGTTGTGGCTGATGATGTTGAGCAAAAACAGCACCATCAGAATCGGCCCCAGCCAGCCAGTGGATTGCTTCACCGCTGCCATCGCCTCGGTGCCTTCCGGAGTTGCCAGCACTGCCACCGCGCCGAAGGTGAACGAGAGAATGGTGCCCAGGGTCGCGCCCAGATACGTGGCGAAAAACGGACGGGCAATCCCGATATCAGCCGGCAGGTAACGCGAGTAATCCGACACATAAGGCGAGAAGCTGATCTGCCAGATGATTCCCAACGACACCGTAGCCAGCCAGCCCGACAGGTTGAAACCGCCGCGAGTGAAGAAGTCTGCCGGCAGGTCGTGGGCGAAGATGTAAAGGAAACCAGCAAGCAAGGCACTGCCCATGACCCAGGTTCCGATGCGATTGAGGGTGTGAATGAAACGGTAACCGATCACCCCGATCGCGGTGGCGCTGAGGGCACCGATGAGGATGCTCGCCGGCACCGGAACCGAAGGCGCGATGCCGACAATTGACTTTCCGGCCAGCACGATATTGGAGATGAAAAAGCCGATGTAGATGATCGCCGCAAAGAACACGATTAGCAGCGCACCGTAACGGCCGAACTGGCCGCGGCTCTGCACCATCTGCGGAATCCCCATGCGCGGACCTTGCGCCGACGCCAGGGCAATCACCAGACCGCCGACCATATGTCCGAGCGCAATCGCCAACAGTCCCCAGAACAGGTCAAGGTGGAACACTTGAACCACCATGGCGCCGGTCACGATGGGCAGCGGCGCAATGTTGGTACTGAACCATAAAGTGAAAAGGTCGCGGGCCTTCCCGTGGCGTTCCGCGAGTGGGACGTAATCGACCGTGTGATTCTCGATCAGGGGGTCTTGCCGGGACATCTGGGACATGTGCATGAACTCTAGTTTGTCTGATCTTATAGTTGTACGAAGCCAAACCGGGGGAGCTCTTTGGCCGCCCCTCAGATGCCGATCATATTATGGTATTCCATCTTTTTAACAAGACTGATCCGGTCTTTTGGCGCCCATCTGAGCCGCAATACTCAAGCATCAGCGCCCGTTTAAACGGGCTACAAGCCCCGTAAACATTGACTAAAAGACCAAAGACGTACGTTTATCGGGTCAAAAAAAAAGCCCTTGCAAACTATGTATTACGGTATACCATCAGACCTACAAACACATAAAAACCCGCATTACACCGCCAGAGGACCGTCCCATGATCGATGCCGCCATCTACAAACAAGTGATGGGTTCGTTTCCTTCCGGGGTGACTGTGATCACCACGCTGGATGACGATGGCCAAATCGCCGGCCTGACCGCCAGCGCCTTCAGCTCGCTGTCCATGGACCCGGCCCTGGTGCTGTTCTGCCCCAACTACAGCTCCGATTCCTATCCGGTACTGATCAAGAACAAACGCTTTGCCATTCACGTCCTGTCCGGCGGCCAACAGAGCGAAGCCTATGCCTTCGCGCGCAAAGGCAAGGACAAGGCGCAAGGCATCGAATGGACCTTGAGCGAACTGGGCAACCCGATTCTGGCCAACGCCACGGCGGTAATCGAATGCGAGCTGTGGCGCGAATACGAAGGGGGCGACCACGCGATCATGGTCGGCGCGGTGAAGAACCTGATCGTGCCCCAGCACAACGCCGGGCCACTGGTGTATTGCCACGGCAAAATGGGCGCCCTGCCCGTGCTCGCCTGATTCGACAATACTCAGAGATAGCTTGCGTACATTGCGAATATCCAGACTTCAATAATCAGCCCGGTCGACTCCCGATCGACCGGCCAACAACAAAAGATCCGAGGTAAGCGTCATGAAGTTTTCCCTGTTCGTGCACATGGAACGTTGGGACGAAAGCGTCAGCCACCGTCAGCTGTTCGAAGACTTGACCGAACTGACCCTGATGGCCGAAGCCGGCGGTTTCAGCACCGTCTGGATCGGCGAACACCACGCCATGGAATACACCATCTCGCCAAGCCCGATGCCGCTGCTGGCCTACCTGGCCGCCAAGACCACCACGATTCACCTCGGCGCCGGCACCATCATTGCGCCGTTCTGGCACCCGTTGCGGGTCGCCGGCGAATGCGCGCTGCTGGACGTGATCAGTAACGGCCGCATGGAAGTCGGTCTGGCCCGTGGCGCCTATCAGGTGGAGTTCGACCGCATGGCCGGTGGCATGCCCGCCTCCTCCGGTGGTCAAGCACTGCGCGAGATGGTTCCGGTGGTGCGCGCCTTGTGGCAAGGCGATTACGCCCACGATGGCGATATCTGGAAATTCCCGACGTCCACCAGCGTACCGAAGCCGATCCAGAAGCCCAATCCGCCGATGTGGATCGCCGCCCGCGACCCGGATTCGCACAACTTCGCCGTGGCCAACAGCTGCAACGTCATGGTCACGCCGCTGATGAAGGGCGACGAAGAAGTCCTCGACCTGAAGAACAAATTCCAGGCGGCCCTGGACAACAACCCGGACATACCACGTCCGCAACTGATGGTGCTGCGTCACACCCACGTCCACGCGACGGATGATCCCGAAGGCTGGAAAGTCGGGGCCAAGGCGATCTCCAGGTTCTATCGCACCTTTGATGCCTGGTTCGGCAACAAGGAAGTGCCGGTCAACGGCTTCCTGGCGCCGAGCCCGGAAGAAAAATTCGCCGCTCGTCCAGAATTCGAACTGGAGAGTCTGCACCGCACCGCCATGATCGGCACCCCGGAAGAAATCATCCCGCGCATCAAGTACTACCAGGAACTGGGGGTCGACGAGTTCAGCTTCTGGTGCGATAACAGCCTGCCCCACGCGGAGAAGAAAAAATCCCTGGAGCTGTTCATCAAACACGTGGTCCCGGCGTTCCGCTGAGTCCACCACCCTGCCCCTCGGACGCGAAGCCGGGGGGCTGACTGACGTGTAGGGTCGATTCCAATGATCAATGATCGCCGCCCATCACTCGCCCTTCCCTCCGGCGCCGAGCAGGCTTACCTGCGCGGCGAATGGACCGCTTCGCATCTCCATTTCAAGCGCCTGCGCGCCAGCGTTACCGCCAAGCAGAACGGCTTCTGGCAACCCGTTTACTGAGCCACCCGAACTGGAATTCACGCACTCCACGTCTCGTCATCACGAGGCGTGTCCGGTGCATTGTGCTTCGCCCATGATCAGGTTTGCTCAATGAACAATAAAAACGCGCTGTTGATCATCGACATGCAGCAGGAGGACGGTTTCGTCCTGGAAAACCTCGACACGGTGGTGACCCACATCGCCGCTCTGCTCGAAACCGCCCGCCATCAACGGGTGCCTGTCATCTATACCCGCCACATCAATCAGGCCGACGGCAGTGACTTGCCGCGCGGCGAACCGCGAACGGCTGACGGCGGCCCCAGCAGCTATCGCGCCGGCACCCGGCAAGTGGAAATCATTGAACGTCTGGTGCCACAGCCTGATGAACTCATTATCGACAAGGGCCGTTACAGCGCCTTCCACCGCACCGACCTGGACGCCCGACTCAAGGCACTCGAGGTCGATACCCTGATCGTCTGTGGCGTGTTGACCGATGTCTGCGTACTGAGCACGGTGTTCGATGCTTTCGCCCTGGGTTATCACATTCGGCTGGTCAGCGACGCCTGCACCGCGACCACACTGGCAGGACACTACTCGGCGCTGCTGATCATGGCCAACTGGGTGTACGCCCTGGAAATCCTGACCTGCGCCGAATGCCTGCGAGCCCTGGAGAACCGCGATTATCTAAGCCTGATTCCAGAGCGCCCGGACCTGTTCGCCCACCAGCCCCATGAGCTGGAAAGCACCATCGCCCGCTTGCAAACCCACCTCGCCCGGACTCAGGAGTGATCGTCATGCAAGTCGAAAAACGCAGCATCGATTTTATCCCCGAGGCCGAACGCCATGGCCAACCGGGCTCGTTGTTCTTCATCTGGTTCGGCGCCAACATGAACATCACCACCATCGCTTCCGGCGTGTTGCCGGTGGTCATGGGGCTCAATCTGTTCTGGAGCGCACTGGCGATCATTATCGGCTCGCTGCTGGGCGCGATTTTCATGGCCTCCCACTCCGCCCAAGGGCCGAAACTGGGCATCCCGCAAATGATCCAGAGCCGGGCGCAATTCGGCATATTGGGGGCAGTGCTGCCGCTTCTGTTTGTGATGCTGATCTACCTGGGGTTCTTTGTCAGCAATACCTTGCTCGCCGCCCAGGCCCTGGAGTCCGTCAGCCCGCTGCCGGCCACCGGCAATATCTACCTGATCGGGGCGTTGTGCTTTGTCGTCACGCTCTATGGTTATCGCCTGATTCATCGTCTGCAGAAATGGCTGTCGCTGCTTTCGCTGCTGGTGTTCATCGCCGCGACGGTACTCGCCTTGAAGCTGCCGATCCCGGCCGAACAATGGCTGGCAACGGGCTTCTCGTTGTCGAAATTTCTGGTGGCGGTGAGCATCGCAGTCACCTGGCAACTGTCCTATGCGCCTTACGTGGCCGACTATTCGCGCTACCTGCCGAGCAGCACACCGACCGCCAAGGTGTTCTGGTACAGCTACGCCGGCACGGTCAGCGGTGGTGCCTGGATGATGATTCTCGGGGCGATCCTCAGCGTCGGTATCACCGATTTTTCCAGCAACGTCGGCAGCCATGTCGCCGGGCTGTTTGGTGGCGGCGCGCTGCTGCTGTTCGTCTTCATCGTCTATGGCCAGGTGTCGATCAATGTGTTCAACCTGTACGGCGCCTTCATGTCGACCATCACCGTGATCGAACCCTTTGCCCGGCTCAAGGTGACGCCTCGGGTGCGCGGCCTGTTCATGCTGGTGATCAGCCTGGTCGCCACGGCCTTGTGCACCATCAGTCAGGACGACTTCATCACCTTCTTCCTCAACTTCATTTTCTTCATGAGCTATTTCCTGATCCCTTGGACGGCAATCAATCTGGTGGATTACTACTGCCTGCGCAAAGGCCAGTACCGGATCGATGACATCTTCGACAAGAACGGGATCTACGGGCGCGTCAACTGGATCGCCTGCGGCAGTTTCGTGCTGGCAATCGCCCTGGAAATCCCCTTCATGAACACCACGTTGTATGTCGGCCCGGTGGCCAACGCCCTGGATGGCGTAGACCTGGCCTGGATCGTCGGGTTGCTGGTGCCGGCCCTCAGCTATTATTGGTTGATGAAAGCCGGCAAGCGCGCCCAAGGAGTCGGCGAATTGTCCTGATAACCCCCTGAAAGCCAATGCCGGGTGCGATGCCCGGCGTTGTACCCTCGCGCAACGGTGTATTCAGCGCCCTCGCCAATCCATGCAGCGCTCGAAAATCGCCCCCTCGATACCCCGCACTTCCCGTATATCGGCATAGATCCCCACACCCTTTCCCCAGACATGCTTGATCGGCTGATCGGCGCAGCGTATCCGGTAGTTGGGTGTGAAGGGTTCCTGCCGTGACAAGGCATATTGCACCTCGCGCCAGACGTAATCGGCATCCTGGGCCAGGATCAGGCTGTTGTAGGTTGACTCATGGTTGTCCACCAACCGCTCCGATGGATACCCGGTCAGTTGCAGGCAACCGACACTGACGAATTCCATGGTCCCGTCGCCGTAGTTGCGGCCGCGATAGATCTGCCCCGGCATGCTGCCTAGCAGGCTCATGCTGCTGCGCTGGCTGACCTGCAAGGCAATCTCGCGGCGCTTGTGCGCGGTAATGTCCCCGGCCCCCAGATAAAAACCCTGAGCCCCGCGTTTGAGGCTGACGTCGAACAAGCGCAGTTCCCCCGAAGGGTGAACAAAACGCAGCCGCTGGTTGAAGGAGGTCTCGGGGCGGCGAAGAAACTCATGCAGCGCCTGGCACCACAATGAACGGTCTTCGTGGTGCAACGTTGCATTCCTTACCCGGTAGATCCATCAGCTCGACCCAGGCCAGGTTGAAGTGCGCGATCTGCCCTTTATCGCACAGTTCGAGCAACGCCGCCGGAAAGTCGATCCATCAAGTGCAAGGGCAGTGTCTGCACAAATGCCTCTGGCCGTTCCATCATCTAATGACGCTCCTCGTGTCTCACCGACGCGCCGTTGTGCATCCACGCCGCCAGCTCCAGGCGCGAACGCAGGCTGAGCTTCTGCAAGAGATTCCTCACATAGATTTTGACCGTGCCGTCGCTGATCCCCAGTTCTTGGCCGATCTGTTTATTGCTTATGCCAGCGGCGATCAGGCCAAGGTCTGCCCCTCGCGCTTGGTCAGGTTGCCGGTGTCGAGCGGATCCGAATCGTGTGCAGGCGGGGTCACCGATTCGCCCTCATCGGCCAGCAGCGCAACCAGGGTTGAATCCAGAACGATCGCACCCTTGTGGCAATTGCGCATGTAGGCCAACAACGCATCGGGCTCGGTTTTCTTGAGCACATAACCACTGGCCCCCAGGCGCGGGGCCGTCAACAGCTCGGCGCGATCCATCGAAGCGGCACCACCACCTGGCAGTCCAGACGCAACTACCGCAGCTCACCGAGCACCTGCAAACTGCTCAAGCCGGGCATGTGCAGATCAAGCAAGACCTGCTGCGGCGTCAGGCTCACGGCCAGGTTGGTGCCTTCTCGGCCACTGGAGGCCTGTCCCACCACTTCGAAGTCGTCACTGGCGCCGTACAGTTGTGCCAGGCGTTTGCGAAATAACGGGTGATCATCGACCAGGTCGTGCAGTCCATCGAAGCGCCCCTGTCGTTGCAGGCCAACTGCTCGGTCAGCGTGGTGCACTCGCGCAGCGTCGATGTACCGGCGTTGTGCAGGTTGGCGGACATCGTGGTCGCGGCGGTGGGTCGTCCTGAGATGATCGACGCCAGCTGGCTCAAATCCGGGGCGGTGGTGATCGATGTCGGCATCAATCGCATTGCCAGTGAGTCCGGCAATCGGCTGGTGGGCGATGTCGATTACGCCAGTGCTCGCACCGTCAGCCGTGCGGTCACGCCGGTTCCAGGAGGCGTGGGGCCGATGACCATTGCGTATCTGCTGAAGAACACCCTGATCGCCAGTCAATTGCAGCGTGCTGCCGAAGCGCGCGGGCGAAAGTTGATCAGTGATGCAGCGTTGAGCTGAGCACCACGAAAACGGCCCACTCGAAGGTGGGCCGTGTCGTTCAATAGTAACTATCAGTGGTTGTAGGCACTCTCGTTGTGTTCAGCCAGATCCAGCCCCATGTCCTCCACCGATTCATCGGCACGCAAGCCTATGACCGCGTTGATCACCTTGAGAATGACCCAACTGATGGCAAAGCAGTAAACCGTCGTCAGCAGCACGCCCTTTATCTGCGCCACGACCTGAGCGCCCATGCTCACGCCTTCCACCAACCCGCCCAGGGACGGCACGCAGAACACGCCGGTCAACACCGCGCCGATCATTCCGCCGATGCCGTGCAAGCCAAATACGTCGAGGCTGTCGTCATAACCGAAGCGGCGTTTCAGCACAGTGACGCTCAAGTAGCAGAACACCCCGCATAGCAGACCGATGGCCAACGCACCGCCTACACCCACATACGCACACGCCGGAGTAATGCCGACCAAACCGGCCAAGGCACCACTGGCGAGGCCCAAAGCACTCGGTTTGCCAACCTTGAACCACTCGGTGAACATCCAGCCGAGAATGCCGGCGCACGCACCCAATTGAGTGTTGAGCATGACGATGCCAGAAGTGCCATTAAGGCCACCACCGGAACCGATGTTGAAGCCGAACCAGCCAACCCAGAGCATCGCCGCACCGGCCATGGTCAGGCTCAGGTTGTGGGCGGGCATTGGCGTATTCTGGTAACCCTTGCGCTTGCCGAGAATCAGGCACGCGGCCAAAGCGGCGACACCGGCATTGATGTGCACGGCGGTGCCACCCGCGAAATCGAGTACACCCCAGTTATGCATCAAAGCGCCCGAACCACCCCAAACCATATGCGCCACCGGGGCATACACCAGAGTGAACCACAACGCCATGAACCACAGCGCTGCCGAAAACTTCATGCGTTCGGCGAATGCACCGGCAATCAGCGCCGGGGTGATGATCGCGAAGGTCATCTGGAAGGTCACGAACACGCCTTCCGGAATATCCCCCACCAAGCTCTCCGGGGTCATGCCGGCCAGAAAGGCCCGGCTCAAACCACCGACGAAACTGTTGAACGTCACCTGCCCCTCGACCATGCCGGTGCTATCGACCACCATGCTGTAGCCATAGATCACCCACAGAACGCCGACCAGGCCGGCGATGCCGAAGCACTGGGTAAACAGCGAGAGCATGTTTTTCGCCCGCACCAGACCGCCGTAAAACAATGCGAGGCCCGGCAGACACATGAACAGCACCAGCACCGCGGCGGTCACCATCCAGGAGGTGCTGCCGGTGTTCAATGTGGGTGCGTCGGCCGCCTGGGCGAGCGGCGCGAGTGCGCCGGCCGCCAATAAGACAAGAAGGGATTTGCCGAGAAGACGATTGACCATGTTCAAAGCTCCTGCAAAGGAATGGTAGGTGTCTGGCAGCGAGCAGTTGTTATTTCATGGGCCTCTTGGCGGGCCCCTCAATCTGTGGCGAGCGAGCTTGCTCGCGCTGGGTTGCGAAGCGGCCCAAAAATCTTTGCGAGTGCTGCGCACTCGAGCGGGAGCAAGCTCCCTCGCCACAGTTTTTTGTCAGTAACCGGTACCGGAACCCGGAACCCAATTGGTCCCCGCCAATGGCACCCGGGCCATGGCCGCCGACTCCACAGTCAACGCCACCAGATCCTCGGGATCGAGGTTGTGCAGATGCGACTTGCCGCAAGCCCGGGCCATGGTCTGAGCTTCCAGCACCAATACGCGCAGATAGTTGGCCAGACGCCGCCCACCTTCCACCGGGTCCAGACGCTTGGACAGCTCCGGGTCCTGCGTGGTGATCCCGGCCGGGTCGCGGCCATTCTGCCAGTCATCGTAGAAACCGGCGGCCGAGCCGATTTTCTTCAGTTCCTCGTCCAGGCGCGGATGGTTATCACCCAAGGCAATCAGCGCCGCCGTCCCGATGGCCACCGCGTCTGCACCCAGCGCCATCGCCTTGGCGACGTCAGCACCGTTGCGAATCCCTCCGGAAACGATCAACTGAACCTTGCGGTGCATGCCCATCTCCTGCAAAGCCTGTACCGCTTGCGGGATGGCCGACAAAATTGGAATCCCGACGTGTTCGATGAACACTTCCTGAGTCGCTGCAGTGCCGCCTTGCATGCCATCGAGCACGATCACGTCAGCCCCGGCCTTCACGGCGAGTTTGACGTCGTAGTACGGCCGGCTGGCGCCGATTTTCACGTAGATCGGTTTTTCCCAGTCGGTGATTTCCCGCAGCTCGGCAATCTTGATCGCCAGGTCATCCGGGCCGGTCCAGTCCGGGTGACGGCAGGCGCTGCGCTGGTCGACACCGATCGGCAAGGTGCGCATACCGGCAACACGCTCGGTGACTTTCATGCCCAGCAACATACCGCCGCCGCCGGGTTTTGCGCCTTGGCCCAAGACGATTTCGATCGCGTCAGCCTTGCGCAGGTCGTCCGGGTTCATCCCGTAACGGGATGGCAAATACTGATAGACCAAATGCTGCGATTGGCCGCGTTCTTCCGGGGTCATGCCGCCGTCACCGGTGGTGGTGCTGGTGCCAGCGATGGTTGCGCCACGGCCCAGGGCTTCCTTGGCATTGGCCGACAAGGCACCGAAGCTCATGCCGGCGATGGTCACCGGAATTTTCAGGTGAATCGGCTTCTTGGCGAAGCGGTTGCCGAGGATCACATCGGTGCCGCACTTCTCCCGATAGCCTTCCAGCGGGTAGCGCGAAACGCTGGCGCCGAGCAGCAGCAAGTCATCGAAATGCGGCAGCTTGCGTTTGGTGCCGCCGCCACGAATGTCATAGATGCCAGTTTCCGCGGCGCGCTGGATTTCCTGGATGGTCAGGCGGTCGAAGGTGGCTGACTCGCGCAGTACCGGGGCAGTTTTCTCACTCATGTCGTGTTCTCCTGGATCAGTACGCGGAAGCGTTATCGACTTTGAAGTTGTAAAGCTGACGGGCTGAACCGTAGCGCTTGAAGTCAGCCGCCCTGTGTTTGAAACCGGCGCGATCGAGCAACCCTTGCAGTTCTTCCAGATGCTCGGCGCGCATCTCTTTTTCGATGCAGTCCGAGCCCAGAGACTCGACGGTACCCTTCACGTAGATGTGGGTTTCGTACAACGAATCGCCCAGTGCATCGCCGGCATCACCGCAGACCACGAGGCGACCAGCCTGGCCCATGAAACAGCTCATGTGGCCGATGCTGCCACCGACGACGATGTCGATGCCTTTCATGGAAATCCCGCAGCGTGCCCCGGCGTCACCTTCAATCACCAGCAAGCCGCCATGTGCCGTGGCACCGGCCGCCTGCGAGGCGCTGCCTTTGACCCGAATGTAGCCGGACATCATGTTCTCGGCACAACCGACACCGACGTTGCCGTGGACGGTGATCGAGGCCTTTTGATTCATCCCGGCGCAGTAGTAACCGGCGTGGCCCTGGATATCGATGGACACCGCTTCATTCACCCCGACCGCGAGGTTGTGCTTGCCATCGGAGTGAGTCACCACCCACTCATGATCGGTCACGGTATTAACCTGATCGTGCAGCGCCTGATTGAGGTCACGCACGGTGGCAATGGAAAGATCGATGGTTTTCATGTGTGCGCTCCTTAAGCTGACTCGCGTTCCCAGATGTACATCGTCGCCGGTGCCGGCTCCCAGACTCTGGCGTTTTCGATCCCCGGCAGGCTCGACAGGGCCTGATACTCGGAGGCCATGGCGACGTAATCGTCGGTCTCGGCGAGGATTGCCGGTTTGCAGGCGATCGGGTCGCGGATCACCGCAAAGCCGTTGCGGGTGCCGATGGCGAAGGTGAAAAAACCGTCGAGATCTTCCAGCGAATGATCCAGCGCTTCTTTCAGAGAATCGCCCTGCTGCAAGCGCCAGGTCAGGTAGCCGGCGGCGACCTCGGTGTCGTTGTCGGTCTCGAAATGAATGCCTTCGCGCTTGAGTTCCTGGCGCAAACGGAAGTGATTGGACAGCGAACCGTTGTGCACCAGGCACAGGTCGGCGCCAGTGGAAAACGGATGGCTGCCTTCCATAGTCACGGCGCTTTCGGTGGCCATTCGGGTGTGGCCGATAATGTGGCTGCCCTTCATGCTGGCCAGACCGAAACGCTGGGAAATTTCCTGCGGCAAGCCCATGCCCTTGAGGATTTCGATGCTTTGGCCGGCGCTCATGATGCGCAGGCTCGGCGCCAGTTCAGCGAGGGCCAGACGCACCGGCGCCTCTGCGGCGTTGATCTTGAGCACGGCGGCGCTGGCGTTCTGGAACCAGTCCAGCGAACAGCCGAGGCGCCCCTCCAGTTCGCCCATCAGGGCTTTCCAGTCGAAGCCTTCAGTGGTCGCCTGCAGGGTCAGTTTGACCCAGCCGTCCGCCACTTCATCGCCGTAAATAGCGAAGCCGGCACTGTCCGGCCCACGATCGGTCATGGCCTGCAACATGGGTTCAAACAGCTTGCCGAGCTGGGATTCCAGCTGCGGATTTTTCAGATAAAGACCTACGATTCCACACATATCAAGTCTCCTTCGGAGGCAGTGAACGCCCGGCGCCGTGCCGGGTGCCCGAATGGTTGTCAAAATGGAAAATCAGAAAAATTCGGTGTAGCGCTGGATTTCCCAGTCGGAGACGTGGCGGCTGTATTCCACCCATTCCATGCGCTTGAGCTTGATGAACTCGCCCACGATCTGCGGGCCCAGCACCTCGGCAAACAGCGGGTCGGCTTCGAGCGCGTCACAGGCTTCCTTGAGCGATTGCGGCAGAGTCTTGATGCCCCGTGCGGCAATCTGCTCCAGGCTCAGGCTGTAGAGGTTTTCATTGCAGACGTGGTCGATTTCCAGCTGACGGTCGATACCGTCCAGGCCCGCAGCGATAATCGCGGCGCTGACCAGATAGGGGTTGCAACCGGCGTCCGGCAGACGGAATTCGAGGCGCCCGTAGGGCACCCGCACCATGGCCGAACGGTTGTTGGCGCCGAAGGCGATAAAGGCTGGTGCCCAGGTCGCACCGGACAATGAATTACCCACCACCAGACGCTTGTAGGAGTTGACCGTCGGCGCGGCGAAGGCACACAGCGCCGGGCCGTGGGCAAGCAGGCCGGCGGCGAAGTGATAGGCCATTTTCGACAGCCCCATGCCGCTCGGATCGCTGGCGTCATGGAACAGGTTCTTGTTGTCGGCGCTGCTGATCGACAGGTGAAAGTGCATGCCGTTGCCGGCGCGTTTCGGATCAGGCTTGGGCATGAACGAGCAAATCATGCCTAGGTCGTTCGCGATTTCGCCGGCAGCCATGCGGAAAAAGGTGAAGCGATCCGCCGAGGTCATGGCGTCGCTGTAGGTGTAATTGATCTCGAACTGGCCGTTGGCGTCCTCGTGGTCGATTTGATAGACCTCGAAATCCACTGCCTGCAAGGCTTCGGTCAGCCGTTCCAGGAAAACGCGGGAGCGCGACAAGCCTTTATAGTCGTAGCAAGGTTTGTCGAGGTTATCGCTGAGGTCCACCAGTTGCAGCTTGCCCTGCTCGTCGCGGCGCATCAGGTTGAACTCGGGCTCCAGACCTGTGTTGAGCGTCCAGCCCTTTTCTGCCAGGCGCTCCACTTGTTGCTGCAACACATAACGGCTGTCATACGGATGCGGCTTGCCGTCGACGTGACCGACGCATACCACACGCCCATAACCCGGCTGCCAGGGCACCGGGGTCAGGGTGGACAAGTCGCCGCGAGCCATGAAGTCCGGACCGTGGGGCTCCATGCCCATGCCGCTGATCGCGAACCCGGCAAAACCTGCCCCCTCTTCGGCGACGGTCTTGAGCCCACAGATAGGCACCGACTTGGTCTTGGCCGCACCGTGAATATCCACAAACTGCGCAAGCACGTATTTGATCCCGTGCTTGTCGATGATGCGTTGGGTTTCTGCTGGCAACATTGCTCGTCACTCCTCGCGAAAGGCAAAACATTCTGAAGGGGCCTTGACCTTCTTTTTATTCCTAAAAAGAAAGTTAGTTTCCCAATAAGAATGCAAAGCCCTTGCCAGATTCGCGAGTGAAAGGTCGAAACGCCGTGACAGGCGCTTTTGTGCTGTATATATGGGAATATTCTTTTCCCTGCGGGAATACTGCTCGACGCCAGAGAGCTTAACGCCGCGCTTTGCACTTTCTCAGTGCGAAACTAATATTACTGAACGGAAAGTGTGCAGGATCTGATGACTATGTCGACCGAAACCGCCCCGCGCCTCAAGCTTGAGCAATACCTGGGAATGCAGATCAAGCGCCAGCGCCAGGCTCAGGACCTGAAATTGTCTGACGTGGCCAAGATTGCCGATATCAGTCAGGGCATGTTGAGCAAGATCGAAAACGCCCAGGTGTCCACCAGCCTCGACACCCTGAGCCGACTGTGCGATGTGCTCGGCCTGCCAATGTCCAAACTGTTCAGCGAATATGACCAGCAGGACGGCAGCGCGCTGTTGGTCAAGGCCGATCAGGGCATGGAAGTGGTGCGCCGAGGCACCGAGAAAGGCCATACCTACCATCTGCTCAACCACACCCGAGGGCCGAAGAAGAGCTTCGAGGCCTACATGGTCAGCATGGATGACGCCAGTGAAGAGTTTCCAACCTTCTCTCACCCCGGCACCGAATTCCTTCACCTGCTGGAAGGTGAGTTGATCTATCGCCACGGCAATCAGTTGTATCGTATGGAGGCTGGTGACAGCCTGACGTTCGAAAGCGAAATCCCTCACGGCCCCGAGCAACTGGTGCAGGTGCCTATCCGCCTGCTGTCGATCATGAATTACGGCAACGACAAAGAGTAACGCCCCCCTTTCCCCGCTCTGCCCTGCCTTGAGGCCGACCCACTGTCGGCCTCACGCATTTTCCTGCCAGTTAAAAAACTTTCTTAAAAGCTCTGGACGCGGCGCGACCATTCCCCTATAAAGCCACCAACAGGAATAATTTATTCCTAACAAGAAAACGCGCTCATGGATGAGCCTGCTGTCCGCTGATGATTTTTTTCGCTATGCGATGAGCTGCCGCCATCATCCCGAGGACGTGTCATGCAACACGAAAAAACCATTTCATCATCAAGATCACCTGTCCCGCGGTGTCCGGCATCGTCGCTGCCGTCACCACCTACCTGGCGGACAACAGTTGCTACATCGGGGAGATGGCGCAATTCGACGACGACTTCAGCGGCCGGTTTTTCATGCGCGCGGTGTTCCGCTTCAACGACGGCCATCCGGGCGACATTCAACAGATCAAGGACGGTTTCGCTGACGTCGCCCAAGCGTTCGACATGTCCTGGGAACTGCACGACACCCGCGAGCCGATGCGCGTGCTGCTGATGGTCAGCAAGTTCGACCACTGCCTGACCGACCTGCTCTACCGCCACCACAAGGGCGAGATGGACATGACCATCACCGCCATCGTCTCCAACCACCTCGACTTGCGGCCCATGGCTGAACGCGAGGGCATTCGCTTCATCTACTTGCCGGTGACGAAGGAAACCAAGGCTCGGCAGGAAGCCGAGTTGATGAAGATCGTCGACGACACCGGCACCGAACTCGTGGTGTTGGCGCGCTACATGCAGATCCTCTCCGATGACCTGTGCAAGCAACTCTCGGGGCGGGCAATCAACATTCACCATTCGTTCCTTCCCGGCTTCAAAGGCGCCAAGCCTTATCACCAGGCCTACCAGCGTGGCGTGAAACTGATCGGCGCCACCGCCCACTACGTCACCAGTGACCTCGATGAGGGGCCGATCATCGAGCAGGAAGTGCAACGTGTCGATCACGTCTACTTGCCCGACGACCTGGTCGCCACCGGCCGCGACACCGAAACCGTGGCCCTGTCCAAGGCGGTCAAGTACCACCTGGAACACCGGGTGTTTCTCAACCAGGACAGAACGGTGATCTTCCGGTGAACATGCACAAGCTGATCGACGGCAAAGCCGCCGCCGCTCGCGTCCTGGTACAGGTCCGCAAGGACGTGGAGCGCCTGCGCGAGCAAGACATCCAACCGGCACTGGCGGTGATTCTGGTGGGCAGCGACCCGGCCAGCCAGGTCTATGTGCGCAACAAAATCCTGCGCGCCGAAGAGGTGGGTATCCGCTCGCTGGAACATCGGCTGTCGACGGACACCAGCACGGAACAGTTACTCATTCTGATCGCCCGATTGAATGCAGATCGCTCGGTCCACGGCATTCTTCTGCAACTGCCGTTGCCTTCGCATATCGATGAATTACGTGCACTGGAGGCTATCGCTCCGGACAAGGATGTAGACGGGTTCCACAGTCAGAACGTCGGCGGTCTCAGTCAGGGTCGTACGGTACTCGCGCCCTGCACCCCCAGTGGTTGTTTGTATTTGCTGGAACAAACCTGCGGCGATCTGCGCGGTAAGCACGCCGTGGTGATCGGTCGCTCGAACATCGTCGGCAAACCCATGGCCGCCCTGCTGCTCAAGGCTGACTGTTCGGTGACCGTGCTGCATTCGCGCAGCCCGAATCCGCAGGCCCTGTGTCGTCAGGCAGACATCGTCATTGCCGCCGTAGGTCAGCCGCGAATGATCGACGCCAGCTGGCTCAAGCCAGGCGCCGTGGTGATCGACGTCGGCATCAACCGCATCGAAGACGATGACCGCAGCCGTCTGGTGGGCGATGTCGACTTCGACAGCGCCCTGCCCCAGGTCGCGGCGATAACCCCGGTACCAGGTGGGGTCGGGCCGATGACCATCGCCTTTCTGATGAAAAACACTGTCACCGCAGCCCTTGCGCAACACCAGGCCCTGCACAACCAATCGGAGGCCTTATGCCATTCAATCTATTGAAATACGGGCTGAGTTCGGAGTACCCGGTGGAAGTGGATTTGCCGCCACCGAAGGAACTCAAATCGAGCTATGACGTAGTGATCATCGGTGCCGGCGGCCATGGCCTGGCCACCGCTTACTACCTCGCCAAGTACCACGGCATCACCAATATCGCGGTGCTGGAAAAGTCTTATTTGGGCGGGGGCAATACCGCGCGCAACACCGCGGTGATCCGCTCCAACTACCTGACGAGCGAAGGTGTGCGCTTTTATGCCGAGTCGGTGCGGATGTTCCAGTCGCTGTCCAACGAATTCGATTTCAACATTATGTACTCCGAGCGCGGCCAACTGACCCTGGCCCACACCGATGCTACCGTGCGCTCGTTCCGTCAGCGCGCCGAGGTCAACAAACACTTCGGCGGCCGTACCGAGATGATCGACCGGCAGCAGATCCGCGAACTGGTGCCCAGCCTCAACCTCGATCCCGGGCACTTGCCGGTGATCGCCGGCCTGTGGCACATCGACGGCGCCACCGCTCGCCACGATGCGGTGGCCTGGGGTTACGCCAAGCAGGCTGCCAATCGCGGTGTGGAAATCCACCAGCTCACCGAAGTCCAGGAGCTGATCATCGAGAACGGCGCCATCACTGCGGTCAAGACCAACCGCGGCACCATCAAGTGCGGCTGCGCGGTGCAAGCGATTGCCGGTCACAGCTCGCTGCTGATGGCCAAGGCCGGGATCCGTTCGCCGATCCAGACCTTCCCGCTGCAAGCGATGGTCACCCAGCCGTTCAAACCGTTTCTCGATCCGCTGGTGAGCTCCTCCGCCCTGCACTGCTACGTGCAACAGACCAGCCGTGGCGAGGTGGTGTTTGGCGGCGGCTCCGATCCTTATCCATTGTTCAATACTCGTTCCACGCTCGATTTGAAGGAAAGCTTGCTGGCCCACGCCATCGAGATGTTCCCGTTCCTGGCCAACGCCAAGCTGATGCGCCAATGGGCCGGGTTCACCGAAATGTCCCCGGACTACAGCCCGATCATGGGCCTGTCGCCGGTGAAGAATTACTACCTCGACGCCGGCTGGGGCACCTGGGGCTTCAAGGCCACGCCGATCTGCGGCAAGACCATGGCCGAGTTGGTGGCCAGCGGCGGCAAGGTGCCGGAGCTGATCAAGCCCTTCAGCCTTGAGCGCTTCTCAACCTTCCAGCAAGTCAACGAAATGGGCGCCACGGCGGCCAGTCACTGACGGAGAGCGGACTATGAAAATCATGAATTGCCCGCTCAACGGGCCGCGCAATATCAGCGAGTTCACTTATGGCGGCGAATTCAAGCCGATGCCTGACCCGGTCAGTTGCAGCGATGCCGAATGGGCCGATTACGTATTCAACACTGACAACCTCGCCGGTGTGGTGCGCGAATGGTGGATGCACACGCCATCCAGCTACTGGTTTCTGGCGGAGCGGCACACCGTCACCGACGAAATCCTGCGGACCTTCGATCCCAAAGAGCTGTTCACCGCCCGTGTCGACTTTAGCGCCGCCAAGGAGATCGCAGGATGAATCGCCTACCCGCCCCCATGGGCTTGCTGATCGAACGTGATCAACCACTGGATTTCAGTTTCGACGGCCAGCGCTACCAAGGTTTGCAAGGCGACAGCATCGCCAGCGCCCTGTTGGCCAACGGGCGTTTCCTGATCTCCCGTTCGTTCAAATACCATCGCCCGCGTGGCCCGCTGACCATGGCCGGCCAGGACGCCAATAGCCTGGTGCAGTTGCCCGAAGAACCCAACGTGCTGGCCGACGCACACGCGTTGTCCGCTGGGTTGCAGGTGACGGCGCAGAACGTCAACGGCTCGCTGGATAACGACAAGGACGCCTACCTCGGCAAGTTCTCGAAATTCATGCCGGTGGGTTTTTACTACCGCTCGTTCTACAAACCCAAGGGCATGTGGAAAGTCTGGGAACCGATGATTCGCAAGAAGGCCGGCCTCGGGGTGCTGGACCTGAAGTTCCAGCCTGAGTACTACGACAAGGCCTACCTTTTCACCGATCTGGCAGTCATCGGCGCAGGCCCCGCCGGGCTCCATGCAGCGCTGACGGCAGCCAACGCGGGGGCCAAGGTGTTGCTCATCGAGCAACAACCGGTTCTCGGCGGTTCGCTAACCTATGCCCGCTTCGATATCGAAGGCAACAGGGCTGAAAACCTACGCCGCGAACTGCTCGCTGCGGTAGAGCAACACGCCAATATCCAGATCCTGACCGAAGCCACTTGCAACGCCTGGTTCACCGACAACTACCTGCCGGTCATTCAGGGCAAACGGATGTACAAGGTCCGCGCCCGCCAGTGCCTGGTGTGCAGCGGGGCCTTCGATCAACCGGTGATCTTTCGCAACAACGACCTGCCGGGCGTGATGCTGACCAGCGCCGCGCAACGACTGATGAAACTGTATGCGGTCAAACCCGGTAAACGCGCCGTGGTGCTGACAGGCAACGATGACGGTTACCTCGCCGCGCTGGATCTGCATGACCAGGGCGTGGAGGTCTCCGCGGTGGTGGACCTGCGCCATGGTCCTTCGGACGAATCCTTGCTGCGCGCACTGGCGCAACGCAAGATCTACCATCAGAGCAACAGCGCCGTATATGAAGCCCAGCACGAGAAAGGCATGCGCCATATCAACGGCGTCGACGTGCGCAAAATCACCGCACAAGGCCAGGTCGCCGAGAGCGGGCAACACCTGAAGTGCGATTTATTGTGTATGTCCGCCGGTTACATGCCGGTCTATCAACTGCTGTGCCAGGCCGGCGGCAAACTGGCCTACGACGATCAGCGTGCCGAGTTCACTCTCAGCGGTCTACCAAAGAATCTAAATGTCGCCGGCTCGGTCAACGGTCGTCACCAGCTGGATAATGTGATTGCCGATGGTGTGAATGCCGGTGCCGAAGCCGCCCTCGCGTTGGGTCTGACAGTCGGCACGCAACGTGCACCATTCAACGGCGAGGCTCGGGTCAACTTTAATTGGCCAATCTTCCCGCACCCCAAAGGCAAGGACTTCGTCGACTTCGACGAGGATCTGCAAGTAGCCGACATCGTCAACGCCACCCGGATCGGCTATCGTGATGTGCAACTGGTCAAGCGCTACTCCACCGTCGGCATGGGCCCGTCTCAAGGTCGTCACTCAGCGCTGCCGACCGCGCGGTTGGTGGCCTGGGCCACCCAACGCAACATCAGTGAAACCGGCGTAACCACTGCGCGACCACCGTTTGTGGCTGAAAAACTGGCGCATGTCGCCGGTCGCGCATTCGACCCGTACCGGCAAACGCCGATGCATGCCCGGCACCTGCAAGCCGGGGCGAAGATGATGCCCGCCGGAATCTGGCAACGCCCGGCCTACTACGGCAACGCCAAGGATCGCGAAGCCTGCATGCAGGCCGAAGCCCTGCACGTGCGCAACAAGGTCGGCATCATCGATGTCTCGACCCTTGGTGGCCTTGATGTGCGCGGACCGGATGCGGCCGAACTGCTCAATCGGATGTACACGTTCGCCTTTCTCAAGCAGCCGATCGGCCGCTCCCGTTATGCGCTGATGACCAATGAGCACGGCGTGGTGATCGACGACGGTGTCTGCGCGCGGTTTGCCGAGAACCATTTCTATGTCACCGCCACCACCAGCGGTGTCGACCGGATCTATCAGCAAATGCTTAAGTGGAACGCGCAATGGCGCCTCGACGTGGATGTCGCCAACGTCACTGCGGCCATTTGTGCAGTCAACGTCGCCGGGCCGGACTCGCGCAAGGTGCTGGAACAGGTCTGCACCGACCTCGACCTGAGCGCCGATGCCTTCCCTTATCTGGGCGTTCGCCAGGGCACCGTGGCCGGCATCAAGGCCCGGTTGTTGCGAGTCGGTTTTGTCGGCGAACTGGGCTATGAAATCCACGTACCCGCGCGTCATGGGCTCAAGCTCTGGGACGCACTGATTGAGGCCGGCAAAGCACATGAAATCCGCCCCTTCGGCGTCGAAACCCAGCGCCTGCTGCGTCTGGAAAAAGGCCACGTGATCATCAGTCAGGACACCGATGGCATGACTCACCCGGCGGAAATCGACATGGGTTGGGCGGTCAGTCGCACCAAGCCGTTCTTCGTCGGCCGCCGCTCCGTAGACATCCTCGAAGCCCAGCCACTGAAACGCAAACTGGTGGGTTTCAGCCTGCCCAAAGGCAGCCTGCAACCGTTGGAAGGCCATCTGGTGCTTGACGGCCCGGACATCAGCGGCAACGTCACCTCCTGCGAGTATTCCGCCTCCCTGGGCAAGATCATCGGCCTGGCCTACGCCGGCATCGACCAGAGCACGCCTGGGCAACGGATTCCGATCCGCGTCGAAGGCGGCATCGTGGTTCAGGCCGAGGTGGTGCAGTTGCCCTTCTTCGATCCCGACAACCAACGCCAGGAGCTTTGAGTCATGACCAGTCTGAGAGAACAACACAGCATCGCCCGGCAAGCCCTGGCACCGTTGCCGGGGTGCCGCCTGGCGGACCTGACCGACCTGCCGCGGGTCGGTTTCCGCGGAGCCCACAGTGCCGAGTACCTGCGCAGCCGCGGCTTCGTCCTGCCAGATGCGCCCAACCGTGCGGTGATTCAAGCCGATGGCAGTCAGGTGGCGCGGCTGTCGCAGACCGAGTTCCTACTGCTGGGCAGTCCCGAGGATCTGGGCCAACGAATCGCGGATGAAGAGGCCCGTTGGGAACTCAATCATCAAGCCAACTATCTGCTGCCTCGTCAGGACAGTCATGCCTGTTTTCAGCTGACAGGGGATCATCTGAGCGAAGTATTGGCCAAGCTCTGCGGGGTTGATCTGAGCCCGCAGGCGTTCGGCCCGGGAGCGGTGGCCCAGACGTCGGCGGCACGCATCAACGTGATCGTCATCAATTCAGGCACCGTGCAACAGAGGAGCTTGCACATTCTTTGTGACCGGGCGTCGCGGGAGTATTTTCGGGAGGCGTTGGAGGATGCAATGCAAGAGTATTCAGGTCTGGCTACGGCTGTGACAACGCGCTGACTCTGCCGCCCTACTGGTCATGCATGCTGAGACGAAATTCCGTTCTAAGCATGCATGGGCAGATGCCGATAGTAATGACAATGCCGCTTGTAAATGTCACGCACAAAAAAACGCCACTCATTGAGTGGCGTTTTTTGTGAATCTTGGAGCGGGAAACGAGATTCGCATCCGGTATCCGGCTCATTGAAATATAAGTGGTTTATTTTATTCCTGAAGCAGGAATGGACTCAATTCTGGACTTGTTTTCAGGGTGTATCAAGAGCAAAAAAAGATGACTCCAAGCCATGCTAGCGAGCTCTACCTACAGCCACTCGGAAGAGCAGTCGTCCGGCCGACGGTATAAATTGCTTAGGACCAATTCGAGACGAGTCCTAAAGCGAGTACGAAGCGGCAGGCCGGAAGACTCCGCATTCAGGCTCTGCCTGTAGTGAGTGGCGTTAACTACTGTGCAGTGTGTTTGAGGTACCAGTGCTGTGTCGCATCCAAAGAAGCCGCAAAAACTCCAAGGATTTCATTGATATCCTTCTCCGTTGCGATTAACGGAGGACAGAATGCCAATGCGTCTCCCATGACTCGGTTGATCATTCCACGCTCCTAGGATCATTCAGTGGAGCGGCTCACGCACCTTTGCGGCTTGGTGTCACAGAAAGAAGCAGAAAAGGCGATATCGGTAACGCCCGTTAGACCTTCAATGACTGACTAATTTTGAAAGCAGCATTCTGCAAATGAGGAAGAACATTTTCGAGCAACCCTGCCCTGTTAACTCGGTTTGCATGACCACCCACGTTCATGGCCGCGATAATTCGACCATCTCGACCGAAGATTGGCACTGCGATTGATTGCAGTCCCTCCTCTAACTCTTCGTTGACGAAGCAAAAACCACGCTGTCTAGAAAGCGCAATAATATTTTTAAGGGACTCAATATCCGTGACAGTTCTAGGTGTGAAACCTATGATATTACTCGTTGAAAGAATACTATCCAGCTGCTTCTCCGTAACTCCCCCCAACAAAATTCGCCCCATAGATGTAGCCCAAGCCGGCAATCTTGAACCAATGGACAAATTAACCGACATTATACGATGAGTGGCAACCCGAATAATATAAACAATATCGTTGCCCTCTAAAACGGATATGGTACAAGTCTCCCCTGTTTGCTGAACAACTTCCTCCATGTAAGGGGTGGCCAACTCCCATAGCGGGTTCGCCGAAAGGTAAGAATATCCGAGATCCAGAATTTTTGGAGTAAGTGAGAACTTTCTATTTTCCTGACTTACGTAACCCAAATACTCCAGTGTGAGCAAAATCCTCCGTGCTCCTGCGCGGGTCAAACCCGTTACACCTGCGACTTCGGTCAACGTCATTAATGGTGTCGAAGGCCCAAACGCCAAGATCACGGAAAGCCCGCGCGCGAAGGATTGAGCGTAAGAGTCGCTTGGAGCCGGAGAAATCTGATTGTTATTTTGCATATTGCGCCAAATACAATAAATATTTTGATTGAAGTTGGCAATCTACCAATGCCTAGGCATCTGTAGGGCGAGTACTCCAATCGACTGGATAAAGAGCGTAAAAGACCTCTGCACCTTCGCCACTATAAGAGACCGTGGTGTTTTTGGGAATCCAAATGATGTCACCGGGGCCTGCTGAGAGCAAATCAATGCCCACGTGTAGCAAGAAATTTCCGCTCAAGACCACACAAACTTCGTCGTAGCGTAGAGTCCACGAAATATCGCAACCATTGAGGTGGAGGATGCCAGCCCCCATAGTCTTGCTCAAACCGCCATCCACTGCCCTAGCCAGCCAAGCCTTACCTTCATTCTCGGCGCCACCGAAAGGTGAAAAATCCATACTATTTTTTTTGATGTGGACAACTTCCGACATGCTACTCACCTTTAGAGATATTAAATACAATGAAAAACCTGATCAAGACTGCGACTGAATCGCTTCACAATCTGCGATATTTCTTCTTCTGATACCGTATAAGCGGGAGAAAAAACAACATGATCGCCTTGAGATCCGTCGACAGTACCGCCGTTTGGATAAATCAACAATCCGTTCGCAAATGCCCGCTTCTTTAGACTGCCATTAACTTTTAAGGTAGGGGAAAAACATTTCTTGGTTTTCCTATCGGCGACCAATTCAAGCCCTACGAAAAGCCCCCTTCCGCGAATGTCTCCAACATGTGGATGATCAGCGAAATTTCGTTCCAACTCGCTTCTAAGTTGATGCCCACGCGCCCTCACATTAGAAAGTAAATCGTCTTGATGAATTATTCTGAAAACTTCCAATGCGGCGGCACAGGAAGCGTTGTGCCCCATGTACGTAAATCCATGCTTAAGTAATCCAGTGCCACTTTGGATGGCATCAGCGATTTTTTCCGAGACAAGTGTGGCGCCAATTGCCTGAAACCCACCTCCCAGGCCTTTGGCAATCGCCATGATGTCAGGGAATACGCCGTCATATTCACAAGAGAAGTAGGTACCTGTACGACCCGCGCCGCACATCACCTCATCAAATATCAAAACCACCCCGTATGCATCACATATTCGGCGAACTTCTTTGAGATAACCTTTCGCTGCCGGCACACAACCAAGCGTTGCTCCAACGACGGGTTCACAAATGAACATAGCAACTCGTTCCGGGCCGAGTTCGAGGATTTTCCCTTCCAACTCAGCAGCAGCCCTAATTCCATATTCCTCCTCAGTTTCACCGTCTTCCGCCAGCCGGTACTGATAACATGGAGTGATAAAGTGCGCACTGAATAGTAGAGGTGAATAGGTTTCTCGACGCGGTATATTTCCACCCACAGCGAGAGTACCCAGTGTGCCGCCGTGATAGCTTTGGTGGCGAGAAATAACCTCAGTTCTCCCCGGCTCGCCTTTCTCCACCCAATACTGTCTAGCCAACTTCAGCGCGGCCTCGACGGCTTCAGATCCGCCACACGAAAAGACCACCTGGGAAAGATCACCAGGAGCTTCAGCGACAAGCGACGCGGCCAGCTCTTCGGCAACGTCGGAGGTAAAGAACGAGGTGTGAAAATAGCTAACTTCATTCAGCTGCCGGGCAATAGCAGCAATGACGCGGTCATTGCCATGGCCCAAGCATGTGACAGCAACCCCACCTGCGGAGGCATCAAGATAGGAGTTACCTTTGTTATCAGTTACCCATACCCCTCGACCAGAAGATAAGACAGGAAGTGTGCTATTCAACGTGCGATGGAGAATTTTGCTCATGAATACCTCGCGAACAATCTTATTTTTTCAGTGCGCCATCGTAGGCGGTTGTAGCATTAACCGACTCGCCGGGAATTGAGTCAGACAACCCAGATAATTTGGACGAAAGTGCCTGAGCCAATCGCTCGGCAGAAATTTTTATACGACGCTCATTTAGGTCACGACCACGATTTATAAGAGAATCGATGCTTCCCGTTAACGCAATGGCATAGATAACGGATTGACCAGGAATAACAATCGGCGATGCAATACCGGCATACCCCTCAACATCCTCACCTATGCAATAGGCCATTCGAGATTTTCTTATAACTTCGTATTCCTTTATAATTTCGGCCATGTCAACTTTCGTATTAGGCGTTAACTTTGGCAGTGGATTAGGCAAAATCTGTGATACACGCTCCAATGAGTGAAAAGCAAGAATTGCTTTTGCTGACGATGCAGCGTGAAGAACTACTTCACTTCCCGGCAAAACATACCCTCGTACCCGCGTGTCGGGCCCCATAATTGCAATGCTTCGCACAAAATTTCCAGACAGCTTTGCAACGAAGCATGACTGACCCGTCTGCATCGCCAAGTCTTCAAGAATGGGCTGACATACACTCCTCACCCATTCTTCTGTCGCTCCCATGTAAAGAAGATTTATGCACCGAGGGCCTATCTGATAACAAATCGCGCCACGATCAATGATTTCAACCATCCCAGTCTCAGTAAGTCCTTTCAGCAACCTGTGGACTGTAGTTCTCGGCAAATCAAGAATCTCTGCAATAGGGGCAAGCGAAAGGCCATTAGGGAAACCTGAAAGAACCTCAAGTGTACGAATATATCTTTCTAATGGCTTATCCATAATATTCACCCTAAAACTTATAAAATAATTATCCGGCGAACGAAATCCAACGGTCTTTTACGTCGAACATTTTCATCGTAAGCGGTACAAACCAAGGATTCCCGCGATACAACGGCATGGTTGGGAAGGCTTGGGTCTCGAACACAGAATACCCTTCTTTCATGCCTAAGATTTTTTGGGCCATTTTGACTCCGAAGTATGTTCCCATAGGAACACCAGCAAAGTTGTACCCTACCGCATAGTGGATCCCGTCTTGAACGCCTATATGAGGCATAAAATCGAACGTCCCCCCGCATTTACCCGACCATGCGTGGCTCAGTGCAAGGTCGTCACCGAGGCCAGGGAGAATGGTCAGCAACAGCTTCCGCAAATCTCCTGCCAGATCCATTGGCCCTGGGACATTTCGGCCTGTCATGCCCCCGAACAGGATTCTGTTGGTATCTGGAGCGGGCCTGATGAAATTGATATTCATCACAGTCTCTAGATATGTTCGCCGGTTAGGAAGCAGCTCTTCCACCTTGCCTGCTGGCAGCTCTTCAGTGGCAATCATATAGCCCGTGAAAGGAATTACCCGTCGCTGAAGCCAAGGCATCAACTCAGCACTATAGCCATTGGTGCCTACCACGACGTCCCGTGCTTTTATCGAACCACGTGTGGTCTCGATTTGGCGAAACTCTCCACTTTTGCCAATGGACTTGACCTTCGTTTGCGATATGAACACAACACCTGCTTCGCGGGCGCGTTTGACGAGACCGTCATGATATAAGCCAGGATGAATGCTTCCCAGATCTGGGATGACAGCGCCACCAAAATAAACATCTGTTTGTATTTCGCGGTGCTGCTCACTGCGGGGGATCATCTCGAAATCAGACCCAAGAACCGCCCGATTTCGAGCCAATTCCTTCTCAAGTAGACGATAGTGAGCAATTGAGTTAGCGCCTATGAAGCGGCCGCATGTATTGCGATAACACGTAATCCCTTCAGAGTCTACGATATCTTCTACTAAGTGCAGAGCGCTATTCAGTTCAGCGTAGACAGCATCGCCGTAACTTTCCCCTTTCTCTTTGCATAGCCATTCATGGCTGCGCTTTAGAGTTCGCCCCAAAAACCCAGCGTTTCGACGTGAAGCCCCATACCCACAGTTTTCTGAGTCAATCACCACAACTGATTTGCCGGCGCGGGCCAGCGTCAACGCGGCCATAAGCCCGGAAAAGCCACTACCCACTACAGCGACATCTGCACTGGCAGGCAACTCATTAACGGACTCAGGCGTCAGGGGGGCTTTATCCCACCAGTATGGTAGTTCTCTAAAATCAGCAGTCAAAAACTTTTTATCGATCATATCAGCACCACCAACCCTTCAGACCTTTTGACGCTGGAGGCGGCCTGCCAACAGCATGAGAACCACAGTTAATATAATCACTATTACGGAAGCCGAAATAATCGTCGGCTCCAACTGTTCCCTCATCCCGCTGAACAGCTGCCTAGGCAAAGTTCTTTGTTCTGGGCCAGCTATAAACAGAACTGCGACTACTTCATCAAACGAAGTAATAAAAGCAAAAACTCCGCCTGCGACCACTCCTGGAGCGATCAGTGGAAGCATTACGGTACGAAAAGCTGTTAGCCTACTTGCCCCTAAACTGGTTGCCGCACGCATAAGATTAAAGTCAAATCGGCTCAGGGTGGCCGTTACTGTAACAACCACGAAAGGCGTAGCAAGAACAGTATGAGCGAGAATTATTCCAGGAAAACTATGAAGCAGCCCAATTTTCGAGAAGAACAGATAGAAGCCAAGCCCAGAGACTACTACCGGGACAATCAAAGGAGTCAATATCAGAACGAAGACAGCGTTTCTGAACGGAAACTTTGGGTTAATCAAACCAATAGCAGCGCTAGTTCCCAGCGTGGTAGCCAGCAACGTCGTACATACTCCGATAATCAGGCTATTTTTTATTGAACTGATCCATAAAGGATTGTTGAAAAAAGCCTCAAACCATCGCCACGACACTCCTGGCAGGGGATATGTAAACCAAGGGTCGCTACTCACCGACATAGGGAGAACCAGAAGCAGCGGTGCCGATAGATAAACCAATATCACGCCCACAAGCGTATACACAACCACCCTGACAATTAGCGGAAGATCGTTGTATTCACGCATTAGATTCGCCCTCCATTACGACGCATGATTTGACGACACAGCGGGATAGCTATCAAAACAGCAGCAATAGTTAGCAAGACGCTTAGAGCAGAAGCAAGCCCCCAGTTAAGTTCTTCGTTGACGAATCGGGCGATGTAATAACTCGCCATCTGGTCAGCAGCACCACCAACCAGTGCGGGCGTGATGTAATACCCTAGGCAGAGAATAAAAGTAAGCAACGCCCCGGCGGCAATGCCAGGGAGTGCCTGCGGCAGGAATACGGTAATGTGGGCTGTTAGCGGCCCAGCCCCCAGAGAACGTGCTGCTCGCACATGTGTCCTGGGGATTGTTTTCATTACGCTGTACATCGGTAACACCGTGAATGGAAGTTGGATCTGTGTCATGGCAGCGACAGTTGCGAAACGGGTGTAAAGTAGTTGAATCGACGAATCACTAAATCCAATGTACTGCAATAGCATATTTACTACACCATTAGACTGAAGCAAAACCACCCAAGACATACTCCGCACCAGAAGGGATGTCCAGAATGGAACAAGCACCATTAACAGCAGTATAGCGCCCCACTTACCCTTTGCCTCAACCATTACATAAGAAAGTGGATAACCCAACAACACGGTCAACAGAGTAACACCAAGACTAATTAATGCAGTTCGTTTAAACATTTCCAAGAAAGCGTAGCCTTGGTCACTTGAGATTTTACCTGATACGTCTATCTTATCTAATTGATCGGTAGCCCATTTCAGATAGAAGAAGCCTTTCGTGCCACTTGCATTTGCAATAACACTCCATACCGCTTCTTGCTTCCATGCTGGATGAGCTGATTCAAGCCTTAACTGCCAATCAGCTTGCTCGCCAGACCCAGGAGCCGACAGCTTTTTTACCGTTTGGATGACCACTGCCCGCCCACCCACGAGTTCATTACCTACTCGTTGAGAAAGAGCGCCAATATTCCCAGATGAATTCAGCTCGACAAGATCTCGTACGACAGCCTCGTATGCATCGGTCGGGAGAGGTGAACCCTTGCTCCAGCCTTTGATAATCGCGGTCGTACGAGGTAATGAATTGCTTATCGCATCATCCTGAATCGAATAGAAAAAAATCGCAGAAATCGGCAGCAAAAAAAATGCAGCCAAAAATATAATCAGTGGTAGTGCTGGTGCGATCGCAAATAATCGTCTACGCACACCTCGAACTTTTATCGAGTCTTTAGTAGGTAAAACTATGGACGTTTCAATTGAATTCATTACGATTCCCCTCGCGGTATACGGCGTGTACTTTCGGCACGCCGTGTACCCTTTTACTTACTTCGATACCCAGGTAGAGAAGCGAGCGCTTAATTCAGGCCCATTCAGCCCCCAAAACTCAGCGTTCTGGACAAGGAAGCTCTTCATGTTTTCAGGAGCAGTCGGGAGATCTTTAAGCTTTTCAGGGCTGACATTTTTCAATGCGTCCGTCACTGTTGGGCCGTAGTCAACATATTTCGATAGCTCGGCGTTGTTAGACGTGTTGAGCGTGTACTGAATAAACTTATAGGCCGCATCTTGGTTTTTTGAACCTTTGGGAATCGACCACATATCGAATCCTTGAATTTGCCCGTTCCAGACGACGCCCAAGCCAGCCTTCTCGTTCTTGTTAGCGTCACCAATTCGACCGTTCCAAGCCAGGCCAATTACCGCCTCTCCACTTTTCAAAAGTTGAGGTGGTTGAGCCCCAGCTTCCCACCAAACAATATCTTTTTTGATGGTATCCAACTTTTTGAACGCCCGGTCTACGCCTTCTGGCGTCTCAAGTACTTCATACACTTTCTCAGGCGGGACGCCGTCCGCCATCAGGGCTACTTCCAAGGTATCTATCGGACTTTTGTGAAAGGTGCGTTTACCTGGAAATTTCACCGTGTCAAAAATATCGGTAATTGTGGTTGGAGTGTTTTTTAGCTTCGCCGGGTTGTAGGCGAGAATCGTCGCATACGAGCTGACGCCGACGGCGCAGTCAAGCACGGCCCCCTGCACCAGCGAGCTAGGTTTTACGATCTTGGCGTAGTCCAACTTTTCGAGCAGACCTTGACCACAAGCTTGCTCGGCGCTTTGTGGATCAACATCGATCACGTCCCAAACAACAGAGCCGCTTTCCGTCATGGCCCGTAACTTGGCCAATTCGCCGCTCCATTCATCCTGGCTCACCTTGATACCGGTGGTTTTTGCAAAAGGCTCCATGAACGCGCTGCTTTGGTTTTTTTGGAGCGCCCCTCCCCAAGAGGTCACGGTTAGCGACTCGGCGGCGTACGATGTGGAACAAAAGCCTGCTGCAAATGCGATATAAACATATTTAACGGCATTTTTCATTTTGTACCCCTAGTTCGTCAACTTCAGCGTTGTTATGGCAGATAGTCCAAAGCTTCACAGTCTTCTGCATTCCACTCTACGATGACTTTATTTCCCGCACTGTACGCACAGGTGCTTACTTCCCCTGACATCCGCGCAACCACTTCCTGCCCACATCCGATATCGACATGCACTCTGAATTCATCGCCATAGAAGACAGACTCCAGCACTATGCCAGAAATCGCGTAGGTTCCTCCCTGTTGGGACAACTTCACTTTTTCCGGCCGAACAACTACGGTGCACTGCTCGCCAACACGGGTATGACTTGTTGCCCGAGCACTAATTACTTGAGAGGACTCCAACTTCACACAAGCCATCCCATCCACGATACTTTCGACCACACCATGAATCTTATTATTCTCTCCAACAAATGTAGCGACGAAGGTATTCGAAGGGTGCTGATAAATATCTTGCGGCGTGGCTAATTGCTGGATAACACCATTGTTAAATACAGCCACACGATCAGACATCGTCAACGCTTCGCCCTGATCATGAGTCACGTAAACGACAGTCAATTTCAACCGGTTACAAATATGTTTTATTTCAAGCTGTAAATCTTCACGAAGGCGTTTATCCAAAGCCCCTAGTGGCTCATCCATGAGAACAAGCTTCGGTTCAAATACCAACGCACGAGCAAGTGCAACACGCTGCTGCTGACCGCCCGAGAGCTCTGACGGTTTGCGCTTGCTCAACTTATCGAGCTGAACAAGCTTCATGGCATCATCGACTCGCCGTTGTATTTCTGGCCTAGCGATTTTTCTCATCTTGAGTGGATAACCGATGTTGTCCTCCACTGTTAAATGTGGGAAAAGCGCATAATTCTGAAATACGACACCCATATCTCTTTTTTCAGGAGGTAAGTCCTGAATAGGCCGACCATCAAGAATGATGTCGCCTTCTGAGGGATACTCAAACCCCGCGAGCATCATCAACGTCGTTGTCTTACCTGAGCCAGACGGGCCTAAGAAAGACACAAATTCCCCTTTCTTGATGTCCAGGTTTAAATCTTTTACGACCCAAGTGACACCATCGTAGCTTTTACACACGTTTTTGAAGCACACCTGCATACGCTCGCTGTCTACATGCGTATCCCTAACAGTCAAATCAACACCAGAGAGCTGCTGGTTGACCGATGGCGATGATCCTTCTGCAAACATTTCAGATCCTCCGAAGCTAACCTTGCATTTAGGGCAGAGAAAATTTTACAACCTGTGCCAGCGGTGGATTTACTCGACCCATAGTCATGCTGGTTTTATATTTATTTTTTCTTCAAGAGCATTGTTTCTTCACTAGCATTTTTATACGAGACGCACATTTTGAAGGACAACACGCTCGCGCTTAGCAACGGTAGCCTCAGGCTCCGCTTCAAAATCTCGGGCGTATTTATGACCTGTGTACACGGCTTGAAAGATCGCTGCTGGGGCAAGACAATCCCCAACCCTACCTACCGTTAAAATTTTATTTCCTGCTTCTTGCTCCACATAGGTCTGGAGGCTATAGAAGAGCTTGTCATTAGCAATTCTTGACGTGACCATGACTACACTACCGACAGTCAGCTGTTGCGACCTGCCTGTATAAGGATGGAGAAATTGCGCTTCACCGCCCTCTACACTGGCCAAAATACTGTGTGTTCTCATCGCAACGCCACACTCGTCTAGGCATTTGACAACCCTCGCGAGCTCCAAGGTGTTGGCTGTAAAAGCCGATATATCTGCCGCAGGCGTGGCAATGACGACCTCGAAACCCTGACGCGCCAACTTCTCAGCGATCACGCTGCCCATGTAATAGTGGTCGTCGTCATACACAAGAACGGGGCCATTTATCACCGGTACCGCATCCATGATGTCGTCCGGCGAAAGCACCTGCACTGAATCATCAACAGGGATTGGACGATCGGTTGCACGCCCGACACCATCTGCACGCCATGCAGAGCCCGTAGCCATGACTACGTGTGCCGCTCCGAACTCAACGATGTCCGGAATCGAGAGATCACTGTCCATATAGATACCCACGTTGGGTAGCTTGTTAAGTTGGGTGATACGCCAATCTCTCACACGCAACCATTCCCGCAATCCTGGCAAATGCTCCCCTTCTCGGGTTACTCGACCACCCAGCTGCGTCGTTCGCTCAGCGAGCGTCACCTGGTACCCACGTTGGCCTAGAGCTCGCGCGCATTCCAAACCGGCGGGCCCAGCGCCAATTACCAGAATCTCGCTCTCGGATTTTTTGTGCTCGATATATTCCGGATGCCATCCTCTGCGCCATTCCTCACCCATCGTAGGATTTTGAGTGCACCTCAGATTGGTCATAGCAAAATGACTAGAGACACATATGTTGCAACCGATGCATTCGCGGATGTCGTCGTATCGCCCTTCTTTTATTTTGTTGGGAAGGAAAGGGTCTGCAATTGATGGACGTGCCGCACCGATTAAATCCAGCACTCCGCGTCTAAGCATGCTGGCCATGGTATCTGGCGAAGTAAAACGCCCAACACCGACTACGGGTTTGGTAGTCACTGACTTGATGCCCAACATGAAAGGTTCATGATCGTTTTCTGACGCGAACCTAGAGCTGGGTGAATCGTCCGCCCAGGTACCGACTACCAGATCCCAGAGGTCAGGGAGTTCGGCGAGAAGTCCTATGGCTTCAATGCCCTCATCCTTTGCCTGCAAACCCATAGGGCCGCAAAGCTCGTCGATAATCAAACGTACACTGATTGCACATTTGCCTTGAGTCGCCTCACGGCTTACCTCAATCAGCTCTTTGAGCAAACGCGTTCGGTTGACGAGCGAGCCACCGTATTCGTCGGCTCGCTGGTTTCTAGGAGAGAGAAATTGAAAAGCAATAGTCGAAAAGTTTGAATCGACATTGATGATGTCAAAACCAGCTTGCAATGCGCGCCTGGACGCAGCAGCCCACCAGTCATGTAGATTTCGAATGTCTTGCTTATCCATCCCCCGAACTTGGACGGGGTGATAACCGCTGACTGGGCGGGACATCGGCCCAAGCGGGATCTCACGAGTCAGCCTATTTCCGTTGTAATAGGTCGAATACGCCAACTGTACGCCAGCAAGAGAGTTGTGTTCATGGACAGCTTCAACCATTCTTGCCAGCACAGGAATGTCACCGACGTCCCAGAGAGTCTGAAGCACCTCAGGCATCAAATCGCTGCTAGGATGCACCGAGCAGTTTTCAGTATTTACGATTCCCCAACCACCTTCTGCTTTGATGCCTCGCATCCGGGCATGAGCATCCGGACGAAGGTTTCCCATACCGTTGCAGTGAGGAGTTTGATAGAACCGATTTCTTGTCGTGACTGGGCCAATCTGTAACGGTTCAAAAAGCAAAGCAAATGGAGAACTATCCATTACAGTTATCTCACTGTTGTAGATATCTTATTTTTTGTCTCAAAGCCGCCGCCCGATCGGACGGCGGCAGAGCCTTCACTTACGCAATTTAATCCAGGTGGTTTTTAGATCAGTGTATTTTTCGATCGCGTGTAGCGATTTGTCGCGTCCGAAACCTGACTGTTTAACGCCGCCGAACGGAACGGTGATATTGCCCTCATCAAAGCAGTTGACCCAGACCACGCCAGCCTTCAGTCCGCGAGACATCGACATCGCAGTATCGATATTGCTTGTCCACACTGCTGCGCCAAGGCCATAGATCGTGTCGTTAGCAATCTGCAGCGCTTCGTCCGCACCTTTGAACGTGATCGTTGCCAGCGCCGGACCAAAAATTTCTTCCTGCGCAATGCGCATCGAGTTTTTAACTCCGTCAAAAATTGTTGGCTCTACGAAGTAACCACCGGACTCCATCCGTACACGCTCGCCGCCCAACACGACTTGTGCGCCTTCTTTGCGACCAATATCGATGTATTCGAGGACGCGATTCATTTGTGACTCGCTAACAATCGCCCCGAGTTTACTTTCAGGATCGAGTGGATCGCCTGGTTTTAGTGTCTTGCTGATTTCAATGACTTTGGCGAGGAATTCGTCCTTGATCGCCTCGTCAATGATGAGGCGAGATCCTGCGTTGCACACCTCGCCCTGATTGAAGAACACCCCATAGGCCGCAGCGACTGCTGCCTCATCCAGATTTGGGCAATCGGCCATGACAATGTGCGGACTTTTGCCCCCACACTCCAAAGAGACACGCTTCATATTTGACTTGGCGGCATAGCCCAGGAACATCTTGCCCACGTCGGTTGATCCTGTGAACGTTATAGCGTCAACGTCTCGGTGCAATCCAAGGGCACGCCCAGCAGTTTCGCCGAACCCAGTCACAACGTTGAAAACACCTTCCGGTATGCCCGCCTCTAGTGCGAGTTCAGCCAATAGCAGTGCGGACAATGGAGACTGTTCAGCAGGCTTGAGCACAACTGAGTTGCCGGCAGCCAGTGCAGGGCCGAGCTTCCAGCAAGTCATCAGCGTCGGGAAGTTCCATGGAACTACAGCACCCACAACACCGATGGGCTCCCGGGTGATAAGCGCTAACGCATCACTGCCGGTAGGAGCAACCTCATCGTAAATTTTGTCAATCGCTTCTCCATACCAGGCCATACAGTTAGCCGAGACCGGAACTTCGATGTTACGGCTGTCACCGATGGTCTTACCCATGCTCAAGGTGTCGAGCAACGCAATTTCATCACCATGAGCAAGCATCAACTCTGAAAAGCGTTGAAGTACTTTCTTACGGTCACTCGGTGCTTTGCGAGACCAACTTCCAGAGTTGAAGGCTTTGCGAGCAGAGGCTACCGCTGCATCAACGTCAGCTACGTCTCCGGCCGCTACGTTGGCAATCGGTTTACCCGTAGCCGGGTTGATTGCAGCAAACGTCTGTCCTGACTGCGCATCAACCAGTCGGCCATTGATGAACAACTGGGACCTGATCTTCAACGATGCAGCCAATTCACGCCAATTAGTGGTACTCATCAAATTCATCCTGTTCCGTTTATCGGTATAAGTGACCGCTTAATTACATTGAAGCTTTTGGTTATGAACTGTCAACAAAATCTTCAGCGACCTAAAACTTAAAATCGAATAAAGAATTTCTAGTAATGCAAAATTGTTATTAAAAACAGGAAGCTCCCCAATTTATTCAACAGAAACCGTGATTTTTGATTTCGCGTTCTCGTTTCAATTAAAAAACACCGCCCTTGCCTTCATTAAAATTTACGGAAAACCGATCGTTAGCATCCTGATAATTTTTTCTTGACGTCGGTAACCACACAGGAATAGTTTAATTGACGAACACGATGTTCATATATAGAACATTTTTAATCTAAAAAGAGAGCGGTTCCATGGATGCATTCATTTGCGACGCAGTGAGAACACCAATTGGAAGATATGGCGGTGCCCTATCATCGATACGACCTGATGACTTGGCTGCCGCAGCCATTCAAGGCCTTATGAAGCGCAGTCCCGCGCTACGCATGGAGGCGGTTGAGGAGGTAATTCTTGGCTGCGCGAACCAAGCCGGCGAAGACAATCGCAATGTGGCGCGTATGGCGGCGATGATCGCGGGACTGCCAGTTGGTGTAGCCGCTGTAACCTTGAATCGGCTATGCGGTTCAGGAATGGATGCGATTGGGTATGCCGCTCGTATGCTGCATTGCGCAGAAGCTGAGGTAGTCATCGCGGGTGGTGTTGAGAGCATGAGTCGTGCTCCCTTCGTCATGCCCAAGGCAGACCGTGCTTACGCCCGGGGTACCAACCTCTACGACACCACAATTGGATGGCGATTCATCAACAATGAAATGCGGCGCCTATATGGCGTCGACTCAATGCCTGAGACGGCGGAAAAGGTTGCTGAACGCTTTAAGGTCTCCCGGGAAGATCAAGATTTGTTCGCGTATCGAAGCCAGTCCAAAGCGCTCAAGGCCCAAATCTCCGGTGCCTTCGACAGCGAAATCATACCGGTGCTGGTACAGCAGAAAAAAAATGACGTGCAGATGTCTGTTTCGCGCGATGAGCATCCTAGAACGACGTCCGTAGAACAGTTAAGCGGTCTGCCAGCAATAGTCTCGTCAAATGGAAGCGTCACAGCTGGTAACTCCTCGGGGATCAATGACGGGGCTGCAGCACTTCTCATCGCTTCGCGAGCTGGGGTCAAATCCAACAACTTGCAACCAATTGCGCGAATCCTAGGGATGAGCACCATCGGTGTTGAACCATCGATCATGGGTATCGGCCCAATACCGGCGACAGAAAAGCTGCTAAAGCGCCTTGGCCTGACAATGGATGACTTCGATCTCATCGAGATAAACGAGGCATTCGCCGCTCAAGCTCTGGCGGTAACCCGAGGTCTGAATCTTGAGGATGATGATCCACGGGTAAATCCGAATGGTGGAGCCATTGCTCTTGGGCATCCCCTGGGAATGAGTGGGGCACGCTTGGTTGGAACAGCGGCACACAGTCTTAGACGTACCGAAGGTCGTCTTGCTCTTTGCACCATGTGTGTCGGGGTGGGTCAGGGCATAGCAATCGTGATCGAGAATGTGAGAGGTGAAAACTCATGATCGACAAAGTCTCGCCAAGCCTGGAAGAGGCCATGAGCGGTATATCTGATGGTGCCGTGATAATGATCGGTGGATTCGGTCCCTCTGGTCAGCCCACAACGCTCATCGACGCTCTTGTTGCCCAAGGCTCTAAAAATCTCACAGTTATCAGCAACAACGCGGGTAACGGCGAAATCGGACTGGCTGCCCTTCTGAAAATGAAGCGCGTAAGGAAAATTATCTGTTCTTTCCCGCGCCAGGCAGATTCCTACGTATTCGATGAACTGTATAGGAAAGGTCAAGTCGAGCTTGAGCTTGTTCCACAAGGCAATCTTGCTGAACGGATCCGCGCAGCAGGCGCAGGGATAGGTGCTTTCTATTCACCAACTGGGTATGGCTCGCCGCTTGCGGAAGGTGTCGAGTCGCGAGAAATAGACGGCAAAAACTACCTGCTCCAGTATCCAATCAAAGCAGATTTTGCGCTGATCCGAGCAGATTGTGCTGATCGCTGGGGAAATTTGACGTATCGCAAAGCTGCCCGAAATTTCAACCCGATTATGGCCACCGCCGCAGCCACGTCAATCGTACAAGTCAGAGAAATCGTCGATCTAGGAAAGCTGGATCCCGAATCAGTCGTTACTCCTGGGATTCATATCCAGCGGGTGTATTGCGTGGGAGGACAATGATTATGCAGAAATTGACTCGTGACGAAATAGCAGCCCGGGTTGCTGCAGATATCCCAGAAGGTGCTTATGTCAATTTAGGTATCGGGCTTCCCACTCTCGTAGCTAATCATCTTCCTGATGATCGAGAAGTAATTCTGCACAGCGAAAACGGGATTCTTGGAATGGGCAAAGCTCCGCCCGAGGATGAAATCGACGGTGATCTGGTGAATGCCGGGAAGCAGCCGGTCACACTGCTTTCAGGCGGAAGCTATTTCCATCATGCCGACTCGTTCGCGATGATGCGGGGTGGGCATTTGGACGTATGCGTTCTAGGTGCATTTCAGGTCTCCGAAAATGGCGATCTGGCGAACTGGCATACGGGTGACGCGAATGCTATCCCAGCAGTCGGCGGTGCCATGGACTTAGCACTTGGGGCTAAGAGGGTATATATCATGATGGAGCTCTTCACCAAATCTGGTGACAGCAAGCTCGTGCAAAATTGCAGCTATCCCCTCACAGCCCTCAACTGTGTATCCCGCGTATACACAGATGTCGCAACGTTTGACATCACTCCCGATGGAGTCATCGCACGAGATTTGATCGAGGGTCTGACCATTACTGACCTGATGAATCTTACTCACTTGGAATTCATCAACGACACGCTCATTGAGGGTTGATCATGCATTATCCAAGTTTCAACTCTGCTTCAGCGAAGCTGCATGAGCGTGCACTCAAATATCTCCCTGGAGGCAATACTCGCACGACCGTGTACATGAAGCCCTATCCCATATATGCCGTCAGAGGCGCCGGGTGTCGCGTATGGGACGCGGATGGTGATGTTAGAATCGACTGCATCAACAACTTCACGTCTCACATCCACGGTTATGCGAACCCCACCATCAATGCTGTAGTTAAAAAACAACTAGAGAATGGAACGGCATTCGGCTTGCCCACGTCATCGGAAATCGATCTCGCAGAGCTGCTCTGTAGTCGAGTTGAGTCCATCGAGCGGGTACGATTCACCAACTCTGGAACTGAGGCGGTGATGATGGCGATTAAAGCCGCTAGAGCTTTTACTGGCCGGGTCAAAATCGCCAAAGTTGAGGGCGCTTATCACGGTTCCTACGACTATGCAGAAGTGAGCCTTGATTCGCAACCGAAGGAATGGGGAGACGACACCCCTTCCTCCATTCCATATGCGAAGGGAACACCGAGTTCCGTCCTCACAGATGTAATCACAATTCCCTTCAACGATCCGGAGATGGCCGTCAAGCTACTGAGATTGCATGCAGGTGAGTTGGCAGCTGTACTGATCGACCCAGTTCCCAACCGAGCAGGTTTGATCCCGGCCTCGCAGCAATTCATCACCTCTCTCGTGGACACTGCAAAAGAAATTGGCGCGTTATTGATCTTTGACGAGGTTATCAGTTTTCGATTGTGCTACCGGGGAGCGCAATCGCTCTGGGACGTCAAACCCGATTTGACCGCCTTGGGAAAAATCATAGGCGGTGGGTTTCCCATCGGTGCTGTTGGTGGGCGTGAAGACGTCATGGCGGTCTTCGATCCCACATACGGAAAACCCGCGTTACCCCATGGGGGCACCTTCTCGGCGAATCCTATCTCTATGACCGCCGGACTGGCAGCTATGCAATTACTGGATCGAAAATCGTTCAAACGCTTGGATGAGATGGGAGCCAGCCTTAGAGCAGCGATCAACAAAATATTAATCGCACGAAATCTTGTAGGTCAGGCCGTTGGAATGGGCTCGCTAATTAAAGTGCATCTTACTTCCCACGACGTAAAGGACTATCGATCAGCCTTTCAGGATTCTGAAACAGCACGCAAGTTATCCGTATTTGTCCAAGGGCTGATGAACCGTGGAGTTCTCGTCGCCAGCAACGGCCTCATTGCGTTGTCCACACCAATGACCAATGAAGACCTGGATCTCATCATTCAGGCGGTTGAGGGTGCCGTAGACGACGTGCTGGTGAGCATGGACACCATTTAACGAGATGCCTTAGGAGTTAATTATGCGAATCGTCGTGGCTGTAAAAAGGGTTTTGGATTCAAACGTTAAGGCAACCGTTAAATCTGATAACTCAGGCGTCAACTTTTCGAACACAAAAATGGCCCTTAACCCGTTCTGCGAGATCGCCGTTGAAGAAGCCGTACGCCTGAAAGAAAAAGGTGTTGCGACTGAAATCGTCGTCGTCTCCGTCGGCCCGTCCACTGCTCAAGAGCAGCTGCGCACCGCGCTGGCTCTGGGTGCAGACCGCGCCATCCTCGTCGAATCCGCCGAAGATCTGACTTCCCTGGCCGTTGCCAAACTGTTGAAAGCTGTTGTCGACAAGGAACAGCCTCAGCTGGTGATCCTTGGCAAACAAGCCATCGACAGCGATAACAACCAGACTGGCCAGATGCTTGCTGCATTGAGCGGCTACGGTCAGGGCACGTTCGCGTCGAAAGTCGAAATCAGCGGCGACACCGTGGCTGTGACTCGCGAAATCGACGGCGGCGCGCAGACAGTTTCCCTGAAGCTGCCGGCCATCGTCACCACCGACCTGCGTTTGAACGAGCCGCGCTACGCGTCTCTGCCAAACATCATGAAAGCCAAGAAGAAGCCTCTCGAAGTGCTGACTCCGGATGCTTTGGGCGTTTCCACCGCCTCCACCAACAAGACCGTGAAAGTCGAAGCGCCTGCTGCACGCAGCGCGGGTGTCAAGGTCAGGTCTGTTGCTGAGTTGGTCGAGAAACTGAAAAACGAAGCGAAGGTGCTTTGAGCTTAGGAGCCTAATCATGACTATCTTGGTAATCGCTGAGCACGACAACAAAGTGCTGGCCCCGGCCACGTTGAACACCGTTGCTGCTGCTGCCAAAATTGGCGGCGACATCCACGTGCTGGTTGCAGGTCAGGGCGCTGGCGCCGTGGCTGAAGCCGCTGCACAAGTGGCTGGCGTGGCTAAAGTGCTGGTGGCCGACAACGCTGCCTACGCTCACCAGCTGCCGGAAAACGTCGCTCCCCTCGTCGCAGAGTTGGGCAAAGGCTACAGCCACATCCTGGCTGCCGCTACTTCCAACGGCAAAAACATCCTGCCGCGCGTTGCCGCTGCGCTGGACGTTGACCAGATCTCCGAGATCATCTCGGTAGAAAGCGCCGACACCTTCAAGCGTCCGATCTACGCCGGTAATGCTATCGCTACCGTTCAATCGAACGCTGCGGTCAAAGTGATCACTGTGCGTGCCACCGGTTTCGACCCGGTTGCTGCGACCGGTGGTTCGGCTGCCGTTGAAGCCGTTGCTGCAGCTCACGACGCTGGCCTCTCCAGCTTCGTTGGCGAAGAGCTGGCTAAATCGGACCGTCCGGAACTCACCGCTGCCAAGATCGTTGTTTCCGGCGGCCGCGGCATGCAGAACGGCGACAACTTCAAACACCTGTACGCCCTGGCCGACAAGCTGGGCGCTGCCGTGGGTGCTTCCCGCGCCGCGGTCGACGCAGGTTTTGTACCGAACGACATGCAGGTCGGTCAGACCGGCAAGATCGTTGCTCCACAGCTGTACATCGCCGTCGGTATCTCCGGCGCGATTCAGCACCTGGCTGGCATGAAAGACTCCAAGGTGATCGTTGCGATCAACAAGGACGAAGAAGCGCCGATCTTCCAGGTGGCCGATTACGGCCTGGTAGCGGACTTGTTTGACGCAGTACCCGAAATGGCCGTCCTGGCCTGATCAACGGCTTGCGGGTGCGATGACGATGCACAGTTCGATTTTTCAGCGTGGATTGGCCGTCTCCAGGAACGCCGGAACAGGATCAATTTCACCCTGGTGAAACAGGTTGCCGCGACATTGAGCAAAATGCCGCCGCGGCCGGCGAACCGCTCTCCCCTTGCGGCTTGTATGTGGGCCGGTAGTCGGATCAAGTGCTACCAGCCTTTGAAGGTGGAGGCGGATGTTGCCTGTGTATGGATCTTCTCAACGCCGAGGAGAAGCACGGTCGCACCGGGTCGTAGCTGTTTGTAATGGTACGCCATGAGTATTCCAGGACTACCAGCGTGCCCGCGGACGTTTGATCGAAAGCGGCAAGGCAAAGGTCTGGGCTGGCAATCAGGATCGCTCTGTCTGGATCGCCACTAACCGTAGGTGAGTCGCCAGAACCAGCGAGCGCATTCGCCGAGCAAAAGATGGCGAGTCCGGAGTGACTCGCCTTCCCTTAATGAAGAGCTTTTGATGCGTACCCTTGGTCAGCCTGGACGTCATCGACCGCTGCCAAAAACCGTGTGTTGGCCGGCTTTCGGATGAAGCGCCATTACCTGCATCACGTATTATTAAAGATCAGATCACTCCTCGTGCTTTGAATGCGGAGATCTGTTCATCTGAATATCCTAGCTCCCGCAAAACGCTGACACTGTGCTCGCCCAAACCTGGTGACGGCTTCTCTTCAACCATTTCGGTGTAAGGCATATGGACTGGGTGCTTCACATAGCAATTTCCCGATTGGGCCGGCACCTCGACAATCATGCCGCGATGTTGCACTTGCGGGTCGGCGATTGCCTCGGCCACCGTGTTGATCGGACTGCATGGCACATCGGCCGCCTGAAGTGTCGCCATCCAGAACTCACGGCCGTTCTCTTGCAATCTGGCAATCATCAAGGGCTCCAGATGAGCGTGGTTCTGTGCGCGCAGCGGACCGTCACGCAGCAGCGGATCATCGATCCACTCAGGTCGCTGCATAGCGATGCACATCCGTTGCCACTGCTCTTCGGTATCAACACAGATGGCAATCTGTTCGTCAGCGGTGGCGAAGGCCTGGAACGGCGCGATCAGCGCGTGGCGACTGCCCAGGCGGCGCGGTAGATCACCCACCTGCAGAAAACGCGCAACAGCGTTCTCCATCATTGCCAGCTGACAATCGAGCATCGAAATATCGATAAACGACCCCTTTGCGCCCTCCTGCCCCCTGCCCACCAGCGCTGCTAGCACACCGACCGTGGTGAATAAGCCAGACCCGATATCGCCCAGCGAAATGCCCACGCGTGCAGGTGGTCCGAATTCTTCGCCGGTAATGCTCATCATCCCGGACATCGCCTGTGCGACCACGTCAAAAGATGGCAAATGCTTATAAGGGCCATCCTGCCCAAAACCTGAAATGGCGGCGTAAACCAGTTGCGGGTTCAACTCACTCACGGCTTCATAACCGAACCCCAAGCGTTCCATCGCCCCCGCCCGGTTGTTTTCAATGAACACGTCGGCCGTTGTCAGTAGCTGGCGAAGAACAGCTTTGCCCTCTTCCTCTTTCAAGTTCAGCGCGACGCTGCGTTTGTTCCGGTTGACGCTATTGAAGTAGATACTTTCGTCGTCTTTGAACGGCGCAACACTGCGGGTGTAGTCCCCGCCTTGCGGCCGTTCAATCTTGATGACATCGGCCCCGAGCATCGCGAGCAGCCAAGTGGAATAAGGCCCTGCCAACATATGAGTGGCATCAATGACACGTATACCGCTTAAAGGCCCTTTGTTGGGCATTTCAGATTTAATCGACATGACTTCACCCTGCCCGGCAACTGATGTTGCCAGCGAACAATTAATATTTAAATGCGAGAAAGCGTCTGTTCATCCAGGCGCCAGTGCTTCATGACACCGTAAAGTTGTTCTAAAGCCCTTTCCACGATGGAGGACGTTTTTGCTGAAACGCTGCAACGCCTTCACGAAAATCAGCCGAGTGATAGCAACGCAGCAACACATCCTCGTCCCCGACACTGGCCACTTGCGCGTCTCGGAGTCGCCGCAATGTTGTCTTGGTAGCCCATAGTGTCAATGGCGCCAGCTGCACCAAGTGTTCTGCCACCCGCGCGGCGGCAGCCTCTAGCGCGTCGTCGTCCACCAGCTCCCGGAACGCCCCGCTTGCCATCAAGGCCGGGGCATCCAGCAAACGTGCACTGAACACCATTTCCTTGGTCATTGCGGTGCCGAACAGATCGACCAGGCGCTGGTAGTTCAGGGCACTGAGGCAGTTGCCAACGGTTCGTGCAATAGGGAATCCAAACCTCGCTGAACGACTGATGAGGCGCACGTCACAAGCTGCTGCGATAAGCGCACCCCCTCCCACGCACGGCCCCGCAATGGCGGCAACAGTGGGAAATGTCAACGCTTCGAGCGACTGGATGAGCGTTTCACTGTGAGCTTCGAGTTCAAGAAACTCGGCTGTCGTTTTCGCATCTTCCAGCGCGCCGAAATCTGCCCCCGCCATGAACGAGGGCCGCGCTCCCGTAGCGCCGGTCAACACCAGTGCTTTGACCGAGGAATCGCGTGCAAGCGCCTGGAAGATTTCCGTCAACGCCTCCTCCATTGTCGGCGACATCGCGTTCAAAGCGTGAGGTCGATTGAAGATGACCCATTCAACGCTCCCTCGTCGTACCCGAACAATCTCGGCGCTCTCTTCGATTTTCATGGTTGAACCCTGTATGGCCATTGATTGAGTGCTTACAGCTCGACGACCGCCGCCATGCTGGTTTTAACCGTTAACCCGCTCCCCGGACTGCAGCAGGTGGCAATCCTGTTCCGGCAAATGCAGCAGCACGACCTGCCCCACCCGATAGTCGACAGTGGGGGGTGTAAATGCGCGTACCGAAAGGCCAACGCCGATGTCTACCAATACGTCGCAATACTCTCCGAGGTACGCGGTGCGCAGCACCGTACCGGGTAGAACATTGGTAACGCCTGGATTTGGCCCGACAATCCGCACTTTGGATGGACGGATACAGAGGGTGATCTCTGCACCAGGAACGGCACCACTGCGGTCCAACCCCACCAGAGATTGTTCCCCAAAGCGCAATGTGCCCGGCCCCGCCAACACGCCCTTGATCACGTTGTTGCTACCGATAAACGCCGCGACAAACGCGTTGGCCGGCAGCTCAAAAATTTCTCTCGGCGAACCTAGTTGTTGCACGCTGCCTCCATTCATGACTGCCACCTGGTTGGCCGTCACCAATGCCTCGCCCTGATCGTGAGTAACGTAGACCGTCGTCAATCCAAGCAAGTCATGCACTCGACGGATTTCGAAGCGCATTTCTTCCCGAAGGTGCGCATCAAGGTTCGACAGCGGTTCGTCGAGCAATAGAATGCTCGGCTCGACAATTAGCGCCCGCGCCAGCGCCACCCGTTGCTGTTGCCCACCGGACAACTCGGAGGGATAGCGGTCAGCCAAGTGGTCGAGATGGACCGTCTTCAGGGTTTTAGTGAGCTTTTCTTGCAGTGCAGCGCGCGGCACCTTGCGAATTTGCAAACCAAACGCCACGTTTTCGGCCACGGTTTTGTGCGGCCACACCGCGTAATTTTGAAAGACCAGCGATATATCCCGGCGCTCTGGAGGGACCACGCCCTGCGGGTTGGAAATGACCCGGTCATTGACGCGGATTTCACCTGCGGTCGGTGTTTCGAAACCGGCCAGCAACTGCAGTGTGGTTGACTTGCCACAGCCGGAAGGGCCAAGCAACGCCAGCAACGTTCCGTCCTCCACGGTCAGGTCAATACCTTTCAGCGCCTGGAACTGGCCGAAGCTTTTTTGCAAATCACGGATCTGGATCTGGCTCATTGGGCGACTCCGGGTTCGACACTGGCACGTTTATGTTTCGCCAGCTTCACGCTGAGCATTTGAGCGATCGCCACCACCACCATGGTGACAATCAATAGCAAGACACTAGCGGCAGCCACCGCCTCGTAATTGCCGCCATCCTTGTAGTTGTAAATCAGCGTCGTCATGACGTTAGTGCTGGGTGTTATCAGGAACACCGCGACCGAGAGCTCCCGCATCACGGGGATAAACACCAACAGCCATCCGGAAATTAGCCCGGATCTCATCAGCGGAGCCGTGATACTGGTGAAGGTTTTTGACTCACTGGCGCCCAGGATACGTGCGACCCGCTCCAGGTCCGGGCTGATGCCCTTGAGCATTGCCCCGCCATGCGAATAAGCGATGGGCAGGAACGTCGCGACGAACGCCGCAATGATGATCGCCGAGGTCCCGTAAAGGCTCAGAGGTGGCTGGGTATAGGCGGCGAAGAAACCCACCGACAACACAATCCCGGGGATGATGATCGGCAGATTGGTCAACGCTGCGATAATGGTCGTGCCCGCGACCAGGCGGCGTTCGACGATATAGGCAATGAGGGTTCCGAGCAGGACGCAGAGACTGGCACCGATGGCGGCGTAGGCCAATGAGTTGATAATCGCCGCCTGAGTTTCTGCGTTCTCCAGAATTGCCCATCGATACCAGTGAAACGTCAGGTTGTTCAGCGATGGCCCCTGCCCCCAGGCTTTGGAGAGAGAAACGACGATCAAGGCGAAGTAAGGCAGGATCACCGCCGTCACGGGGACAATCAGCGCGAACAACAACCCGGCCCAGCGCCAGCCTTTTAGATTGATGCTGCGCCCCGCCCGACTCTTGCCACCAATCATCACAAAACGTCTGCGGCCAAGCATTTTTTTGCGTACCCAGAACAACCCACCAGTGAGCAACAGAAGCGGCATGCAATACGCCGCCGCCATGTATAGCTCGGGCGGGAACAACTGATAGAACTCGGCCAGTTTAGTGGTGACGACCGATGTCCCTGAAGGTGTGAGCAGAAACGCTGGAACACCAAACAGGGTCATCCCCTGAATGAAGGACAGAATGAAACCGACGATGACCGAAGGCATCACCATCGGAATGGTCACGCTGAACATTGTGCGCAGAACGCTGGCGCCGAGGGTCGTCGCCGCGTCTTCCAGTTCGACCGCCATTTCATCGAGCGCACTTGCGACGATGGTGAAGGTATACGGGACGGTATAGATGGCGCAGACAAAGATTGCGCCGCTCATAGAGTAGATGTTGAACAGGGGCAAATCGCCGCCCGAAATTTGTCGATAGAGCGTATTTAGCCAGCCGGCGTTAGGTGCCGCGAGCAAAATCCACCCCAGTGCACCGATGAACGAGGGGGTCACGAACGCCCCCAGCGTGAGCATCCTGATGAGCCCACGGCCGGGCATATTGGTACGCGACACCAACCAGGCCAGCGGAACACCTAGCAGCGTTGAGATCGCTGCGGTTGAAAACGCCAAAATAATCGAATTGATTATCGGCTGAATCATGCCTTTGGCAGTCACCAGGCGCACGTAATTGTTCAGCGTCCACTGCTGCGTGGCGTCATCGTGCACGCTGTTGAACAGAATCCAGCCGACCGGTTGCGCAACCAATAAGAACAGCGCCGCCAGAACCACGGTCACCACTGTCCAGCGCACCCAGGGTCGGTGTCGTCGAATCTCGGCGCCAACGGTCGCCGAGGAAGTGCCTATCGCAAAAACGCCCATAAAAGGGTCACTCCTGAATCTACCGTCGCCAGGCCTCTCGGCCTGGCGGGTATTGGTTCAACCAATGATGTCTTTCCACTTGGCGATACCTTCAGCGACTTCGGCCGCCAGGTCTTCAGGTGGGTTGCGGTACCAGGTTAACTGGGACAGGCTGCGGCCCTCGGCCCATGGAACGTCAGTGCGCAATGTCGGCCAGAAGTTTGCCGCCAGGATTTGCGAGACTTCAGGGTCATACAAAAAGTCGGAGAACAGCTTCGCCGCATTCGGGTGTGGGGCTTTCAGTGGAATGGCACTCAAGCCCAGATTGAGGATAGTGCCGTCGGTCGGGGTAACTACGTTTATCGGGTTGCCAGCCGCCTTCTGTGTCAACGAATAACTGAATGGCGCACCCAGACCCACAAGGCGCTCGCCTGACAGAATATCGGTGACAGTATCCACATTGGACTGGCCTACCTTGGGGTTCAACTTCGCCAGCTCTTGGAGGTAATGGTCGCCGTACTTTTTACGGATCGCTACCACCCAGGAAGCGACATCCCCCGAGAAGGACGGGCTGCCGACCGTCAGTTTGTTAGCCCATCGAGCGTCCAGTGCAGCCTCCCAAGAGGTGGGCGCTGATGTGACTTTATCCGACTGGAAATTCAGGCTGGTCAGGCTGATGGCGCCGACCTGGAAGGTATCGTCCTTGTCCAGCCCCTGGAATTCCTGCGGCAGAAATTCCGTACCTGCCGGTTTGTAGGGCATCAACGCGCCGATCTTTTTCAACTCCAGGTAGTGAAGAATGTTGGTACTGCCCAGCGAGTCGCAGTTGGGAGCATTGTTTTGCAGCTCGAGACGCAACCGGGTGTAGATTGTCTGCGATGCCTGGCGCAGCAAGTTGACCTTGATCCCCGGGTAGCGCCGGGTGAACGCGTCGCGGATGGCCTCAATGGTCCGTTGTTCGTAGGAGCCCCAGTAAAGGTTGAGTGCACCTTCTTTCTGCGCAGCCGCGTGCAGCGATTCGTTGGCAGCATACGAAGGACGAATCAATCCTGCTGCTAAACCTGCACCTGCGATACCGCTCGCTTGCAAAAATCTGCGCCGTGTAAATTCGACCATATCGATGCCCCCTCGCCTGTTGCTGTGTGATTATTGTGAGTGGATAGCATTGTTTCCGTGGTTCAGTAATCGCCGGTCGTTGCGCCGCCGTCGACAATGAGAACTTGCCCGTTCATGTAACTCGCATCGTCGGAGGCGAGGAACGCCACCACGGAGGCGATTTCTGCAGGTTGTGCAGGTCGGCCCAGTGGCATTTTTGCGATCCAGCGCGCCCTGATCTCCTCTGGCACACTCGCCAGAATAGGTGTGTCGACGATCCCGGGTGCTACGGCGTTGACCAATACACCGTGGCGCGCGGCCTCCAGAGCGACGGTGTGAGTCAAACCCACCACGCCCGCCTTGGCCGATGAATAATTCGACTGACCGTAGGTTCCGAGGATCGCTGTGGAAGCGATATTGATGATCCTGCCCCAACCGCGCCCGACCATGGCTGCCAATCCGAATTGACACCCCATCCAAGAGCCACGCAGGTTGACGTCGATCACCGCGTCCCAGTCTTCATCAGTCATTTTCATCAACGTTCTATCACGCACGATGCCTGCCACGTTCACCAGAATGTCGACGGCTTTGAAGGCCGGCGGCAGGTCAGCCATGACCGCAGTCCAACTGTCACGGCTCGAAACGTCGAGATTGACTGCTATCGCCTGATAGCCCTGAATGACCAAGGAATGAGCCCGCTCGGCGGCTCCGGGGCCGAGGTCGGCAATGATGACCGAAGCACCCTCTTGCGCGAGGCGCTGACAAATGGCCGAGCCAATGCCGCCAGCCCCTCCGGTGATCAACGCAACATGCCCTTCCAGACGTGTGTTCATGATTCGCTCCCGGTGCGGCAGGTAACCGCAAATACGTCTTCGCCTTCCTGCACCACTTCACCGCTCTGGTTGAGCAGACGCAGCTTGACTCTGGCAATGCCCCGCGAGGGGTTTGAAGTGCTTTTGCGCAAGTCCTCGATTTCAGCCACGTAATGCAGCGTGTCACCCGCGAAAACCGGTGCGACGAATCGGCGACGGGTCTCAAGGAAGGCAATGATTGCCCAGTCATCAATACTCGAACGCAGCCCGGTACTCATGGAGTGAGCCAACATGCCATGGGCGATCCGCCGCCCGAAGGTGCCTTGACGCGCAGACACCTCATCCATATGAAGCGGGTTGAAATCCCCGGTCAGTCCGGCAAACAGGACGATGTGTGTTTCTGTCAGCGTGATGCGCGACGACACCAACGACTGTGTGGCTACCAAGTCGTCGAAGTAGAGGGTGGAACTCATGGGTTGCTCCTTGGGCGGAAAACCGGCAACGAGGTGGATGAATCCGTTTCAATGAACGCAACCGACACGTCCATGCCGATGGTGATCTCGTCGACGGCTATGCCGTGAAGTTGCGACAGCATCAGCGGGCCTTCTGCAAGCTCGACGACGGCGCACACGTAAGGTGCCTCTAGACGTGAATGCCCACGATGGACAACCGAATAGGTAAACAGCGTGCCGTGCCCGCTGACTTGCACCCATTCGGGCTTTATCGACAGGTCGTCCAGACAGTGGTCCCGTGGGTACCACTGGCATGCGCCTGACACAGGGTTGCGTTGAATGAGCAACCGCCCCTCCCGAAGAGCGGCCCACCAGGGAGCCGACATGGCATCGGTGACGACAGGACTGAAAGTGGTCATATCGCTGGCTCCTCAGAGGGTCAGAATGATAGTGGCAGCGGCACAAAACGTTCCGCCTAACCCATGAACCAACGCGACTTCCGCGTCTTTCACCTGCACCCCAGGTCCTTCACCGCGCAACTGCCGGACGCCTTCAATCAAAGCCAGCAGACCGCGCTTACCCGGATGGTTCGACGCAAGCCCGCCACCGTCGGTGTTGCAGGGTAGAGAACCGCCGACGCTCAAATGGCCGTCCGCCACGAATCGCCCGCTTTCGCCACGAGGGCAGAATCCAAGGTCCTCAAGCGCCAGCATCGGCGTGATCGTAAAGGCATCGTAGAGTTGCGCCACGTCGACATCGGCAGGCGTCAACCCGGCCATTTCAAATGCGCGGGGACCGGTGCGAGCGGCAGGTGTGATGAGTTCACGGGACATCTGGCTGATTTGCGTGCGCTGTGTAGCCATGCCAAAACCGCTGACAAAGACCGGGCGGGTTCGGCAATCAAAGGCTCGTTCCCGACTGGTCATCACGATGGCTCCGCCGCCGTCCGTGACGACGCAGCAGTCGAGCCGGTGCAAAGGTGAAGCGATCATCGAAGAGTTCAGCACGTCTTCAACGGTGATCGGTTTGCGGCCAAGAAAGGCATGCGGATTTTCAGCTGCATGTTGCCGGAATGTCACCGCTACCTGGGCTAATTGCTCGGCGGTGGTGCCATAGAGGTGCATGTGACGCTGGGCGTACATCGCATACGCAGAAATCAGCGTCGGCGCGAAAGGCAGCTCGAACTGACCAGGCCCCACTGGAAGGACGAAAGGGTCGAATGACGGAGTCTTCAACGGCCACCAGCGCGGTGAGGCGGCGTAACTGATCACCACCACATCCGCCAGCCCGGCAGCAATCGCCACCGCGGCATGTGCAGCATGCACCAGATAGGAACAGCCCCCTACATCGGTGCTGTCGAACCAGCGTGGTTCAATGCTCAGGTATTCGGCCATTTCGGTCACACTGTTGACACCGCCACCCTCGGCCCAGTCGCCGGAAGCCACACATAAGCCGTCGACGTCCCCAAGCGTCAGCCCGGCCTGGGCCAGCGCTGCCTGGATGCATTCCACCTGGATCGCGAAAGGATGGACATTGGGCGCATCCCTTCGTGGTGACTCATAGGCGCCGACAATGGCGGCGCGTTCGGAAACATTCAAGGCGTACTCCTGAAAAGATCGAAAGCCATGGCCCACAAATTCCGTCAACCAGAGCCGTGCATACAAGCAGTTAGAAAACGTCCATCTGGTGCTTTTAATGCACCTATTATTTGGCATAAGACTTGCGTTTGCCGTTAACTCTCGACGCCTGGAATATCTATGAATCGACGACTACCACCGCTACTAGCTGTACGCGCCTTCGAAGGATTCAGTCGTTGTGGAAGCGTGCGTCAGTGCGCCGAAGAACTATCGGTTTCACATACCGTAATCTCCCGACATATCCAGAATCTGGAAGCTGCGGTTGGCACAAAACTGGTCAAAAAATCAGGTCGTGGACTCGAGATGACGCGCGAAGGCCAGCGCTACGCAGCACAACTTCGACGGGCACTGGATATCATCGCCGACGCCAGCAGCGATCTGCGTCAAGGCGAAGACGCGCTGCACGTCTGCTGCATGGCGGGCCTGGCTTCCAGGCGATTGCTGGGAAGACTGGGTGAGTTGGAAGAAGCACTCAATGGTCGTGAGCTGACACTCGAACCGACCAGTACTCGCCCCGACTTCAGTCGCAACGAAGCGGATGCCGAAATTGTCTACCTGGAGGAGCTCAATCTCGGCGAGGAGTTGTGCGCTGAGTTGTTTGCCCGGCCCTTGATCCGGGCAGTGGCCAGCCCCGCGTTTTGCAATCGCTTCGCTGAAGTGACCTGCGCCGAAGACCTGCTGGGTTTGCCGTTGATCCATGAGCGCAATACCCAGCGCTGGTCGCAATGGTTCAGCATCGCCGGTGTTACAGATATTCCCAGATTACGCGGACCTCGGCTTTGGCACGGTCACCTTACGCTCGAAGCAGCTTGTATGGGTCAGGGTGTGGCACTGGTCAGCGAGCTGCTAGCCGACGAAAAAATTGCCGCTGGCGAGCTGATCGATGTATTGCCGATGACGATTCGTCTGGGCGGGTATTACTTCATCGCACCGACTCGAAAATGGAACGATCAAGCCATCGTCCGGCTGCGTCGGTGGCTGCATTCCGTATTCCCCGGCGAATTGGAAAAAGGCGACATTAATGCACCAGTCCGGGTCCCAACTTCCGCTTCTGCACCGCAATAGCACTTTTCATGAACGAGGAGCCATGCAATGAACTTCCCCCTACCGAATGGCAAGCCTTACGAGAAGGCGTTGGTCAAAGATGAATGGATCGACCTCTATGGCCATATGAACATGGCGTATTACGTCATGCTTCTCGATGATCTGGGCCATCGCATTCTGGAGCAGTTTGGGATGGGTAAGGGCTACACACTTGAGTTTAACTGCGGCCTCTTCACCGTTGAGGCGAATCTGAAATACCTCAGGGAGGTCTGCGCAGGCGATCCACTGCGCGTAGAGCTCACGCCTGTTAGCTTTGACGAAAAACGCCTGGTCACTCAGCTCGAGCTCTACCATGACGAACAAAACTATCTCAGCGCGACCATGCAGCAGACGGCGGTGCATGTGAGTCTCGACACTCGCAAAGTGTGCCCATTTGGCGACGAAGCTCGGCGACGACTACAAAGAATGATGGAAGCGTACACCTTCACTGACTTCAACCTTCCGATCCGGGCGTCTTCAGATTAGATACCCTGCGCGCCTTATGGACGCCGCGAGCGATCTTGCGAAACGCAAGGTTCGGTCAGCACTTGGCTTTTTATCGGATATATGTCGCTGTCCTATCTGTAGGCACTACTCGTTCAATACCCGGTCCGTGGCTTGCGGCCTCCAGAGACATATAGGATCCGTCAAAGCTCAACGCATAAGGTCGCTCCGGTTGCGCCAAACCATGTTGTACAAACATTTTGTCCATTTTTGGACGCGTGAAGACTTCGTGCCCTTCGCCACCACCTATGCCGTATTCGCCTCTCGTCGCGCGTATAACTTCATCTGAATGGCGATTGCAGCAGAAAACCTCAACATCAAAAATCGTCTGCGGACTACCAGGTCTGATAACCCGCTAAGGCACCAGCCGCCAAGCCACCGACGACCAGGCCAATCTTTCGCGCCATGCCTAACCTGATGATCGTCGACCCGTGCGACACACTTGAGATTAAGCAAGCCGTACCCGCCATCGCGGCGTATAAAGGGCTGGTGTACATGCGCCTGCTGCGCGGCAACGTGTCACTGGTGCTTGATGAATACGGCTATAAATTCGAGATCGGCAAAGCAGCTATTCGCAAGCCACGCTTCGGCGCATGGGGAAGAAGCTGTAAAGCCGCTTCTTCGTCAGAGGCGCTCATCTCATCACGGATTGCGGCGTGTCCACCGTACGTCGATTTCGGTGAGTCGTGACGGGCGGGAGCGGCCACAAGCAGATAATTGCGCACCTTTCTTTGTTACCTAAAAATCCTTCAGATTGTGGGGCAGGCTCGTACTTAATAAATGTAGGCCCACCACATTGCCGCAACAACGCCAAACCAGAGTAATAGGATGGCCGTGGCATCGGCATATGGGTTAATTCATCACCTACCTGGAAGCTAAATCGATCTGTTAACGCCATTAAAATGGGTATTGCCAAAGAGTGTTTCCCACGAGGTATGAAAGGATGTAGTGCTATTGAGAGTGTCTTCGTTATTAAGGTAGTCGTGGTTCGAGCGCACTACCGGTTGGCGATTTTCTAGCAGTTGATCAATAAGATCGCTCAGAAAGATGTCCCCATCAGGGGACACCTTTCTGAGCGCTCGAGTTTAGAGTGGTTCGAAGACAAAATTTGTCCCCGATAACAATAAACCGGGAGCCGCCGGACCATGCATCAGCCTCAAATCGTACCCCATCAATCTCTGTATTTTCCCTATCAGGTTTATCCTGCTTTCGTACCGTCCCCAAGCATCGTCAATCGCTCGCCCGTTGCGATTGTGGGCGCTGGACCTATTGGCCTCATGCTGGCGCTCGAACTGGCGCGCTACGGTATCAGAAGCACTGTTCTGGGCGCTCAACAGCAAGTCTGTGAAGGTAGCCGCGCAATTGTTTTCACCCGTCGTTCCATGGAAATTTTCCAGCAAGTGGGGGTGTCCGGGGTGGTGTCCGAACAGGGTCTGCCCTGGCGTTTCGGCAATTCGTACTACCGCGGCCAACGGGTTTTTCGCATGGAAGCACCGGTCGACGAGCATGATCGTTTTGCGCCGATGACCAACCTGCAACAGCAGTACCTCGAGCAACATCTGGTCGAGGCCGCCCAGGCACAACCGCTGATCGAGTTGCGTTGGGGCAATAAAGTCATCGATATCGAGCAAGGCGTCGACGGTGCGGTGTTGCAAGTCGAGACCCCGGGCGATGCCTATACCCTGCAGGCCGATTGGGTGGTGGCCGCTGATGGCGCCCGCTCCGGACTGCGCTCGTTGCTGGGGCTCAAGCTTGAAGGGGCGTCCTATGAAGGGCGGTTCGTGATTGCCGACATCCGCATCAAGCTCGATCTACCGACTGAACGCCTGGCATTTTTCGATCCCGCCTGGAACCCCGGCAACACCGTGCTGATGCACCGCGAGCCTGGCGATATCTGGCGCATCGATTACCAGTTGCCCGTGGACGAAACGCCCGAGCAGGCGCTGCACCCCGACTCCTTGCGTGAGCGCATCGATGCGCAACTGGCGATGCTCGGCGTCGAGAACCCGGTATGGGAACTGGATTGGAGTTCGGTGTACTCGGCCCGGGCGCTGACCCTGGCGGAGTACATCAATCACCGCGTGATTTTCGCCGGAGACGCGGCGCACCTGTTACCGATTTTCGGCGTACGCGGGGCCAATACCGGCTTCCAGGACTGCCACGACCTGGGCTGGAAACTGGCCCTGCACATCAAAGGCCTGGCCGGTGCCGGACTGCTGGCTTCCTACAGTGACGAACGGGTCAAGGCCGCTCGGGAAATCATTGAAGAGGCTGGCAAGAGCACGCGGTTCATGGCGCCGCCTAGCCGCGGTTATCGACTGTTGCGCGATGCAGTGTTATCGCTGTCGTTGACCCGGGAGTTTGTGCGCCCGCTCTATCACTGGCGGACTTCAAGGGCTCACGATTATGCCGATTCGCAACTCAACGCGGTGAACGACGATAATCAATTGTTTACCGGCGGGCCGCGCAACGGTGCACCGTTGCTGAATGTACGTCTGGCAGAGCAGCACTATCTCTTCGATGAGTTGGCGCCCGCTTATCATTTGATTTGCTTCACTGACGCGGCGGCACTCGATGTCGAAGTCGTTGCACAAGTCCAGGCTCGGCGCCGCCAGGGACTGCCGATACAAGTGATCGCGATCGCCATGAATGGAGTCCTGCAGGTGCAACACGCCGACCTGACCCTGACCGATTGCGACAATCTGTTCAGCACGCGTTACGGCGTGCAGCACGCAGGCGCCGCCTATCTGGCGCGCCCGGACCAGCATGTCTGCGCGCGCTGGTTGCATCTGGATGGCGAGCGTTTGCGCCATGGATTGAACCAGGCCCTTGGCCACAACGGGAGTGACCGCCCATGAGCCAGTCAATGAACGTAACAGACCTCGAACGCGCCTATGACCGACTTGCCGAGGCAATTGATCGTACGGGTAACGACAGCGAGTTGTTTCTGGTCAAGCTGGCACTACTGGCGGCCGAGGCACTGAACGATGCCGAGCGCTTCGACGCACTGATCAGATGCGCCGGACAAGACCTGTAAAGCTTCGCGCCAGCCAATAATTACAAGAACAGGATCACCCCTATGCCATCCCGTCCTGCTGTGCCCCCTGGCGTGGAGGCCGGCGCTCAGCCGTCGGTCATTGCCAAGGTTTCGAAACGCCTGCTGTGGTTTCTGTTCATCTGCTTCGTTTTTTCATTTCTGGACCGTATCAACATCGGCTTCGCCGGGCTGACGATGATGGACGACTTGGGTTTGAGTAGTACCCAGTTCGGTATGGCAACGACGATTTTTTACCTGGCCTACATCGCCTGCGGCATCCCCAGCAACATGGCCCTGGCGAAACTCGGCGCCCGTCACTGGATTGGCAGCCTGATGATTGCCTGGGGACTCGCGTCGACAGCCACCCTGTTTGCGCATGACGCGGCCAGCCTGTATTGGTTGCGTGCGTTGGTTGGTATCACCGAGGCAGGATTTCTGCCCGGTGTGCTGTTGTACATGACGTTCTGGTTTCCGGCAGCGTACCGGGCTCGTGCCAATGCGCTGTTCATGATCGCCATGCCGTTTACCGCGGGCTTTGGCTCAATCTTGTCCGGCGCCATTTTGGGGCTGGATGGCCACTGGGGCCTGGCAGGCTGGCAATGGCTGTTTTTTCTTGAAGGACTACCCAGCGTCGTACTCGGTCTGGCGGTGTACGGTTATCTGGATGATCAGCCGCGCAAGGCACAGTGGTTGAGCGACGATGAGAAGCTGCAGTTGGCCAAGTTGATCGAGCGTGACCGTCAGGCACCGTCCCCTCACGCTCACTGGGGACGTGAGTTGCTGTCGCCATCGGTGATTCTGTTCTGTTTGGTGTACTTTTGCCTGGTCAACACCTTGGCGATGATCGCAGTCTGGACGCCGTTGATCGTCAAGAGCTTCAGCACCGGCCAGAGCAATACGCTGATCGGATTGTTGTCGGCAATTCCGCAAATATGCACCATCATTGGCATGATCCTCTGGGGCCGACACTCGGACCTGACCCAAGAGCGGCGTTGGCACCTGGCGCTTCCAATGCTGCTGGCTGCAATAGGCTGGTGTTGCACGGCCTTGTCGAGTGAGCCGATCGTGCAGCTGGCCGGGGTCTGCATGGCGGCGACGGGTTCCTATACGGCCATGTCGATTTTCTGGACCCTGCCGGATCGCTCATTGAGTTTTCAAGCCAGGGCGGTGGGCATCGCGGTGATCAATGCAGTGGGTAATCTGGGGTCTGCCCTTAACCCCTTAGTGGTCGGCTGGCTGAAAGACCTTACCCATACCTATACCGCCGGTTGTCTGTACGCGGCGCTGCTGTTACTGGTGGCTGCAATGCTGGTACGCACACTACCCCACGAACGCCAACCTTCATCACCTGAACTCATCCCCGAATGAACCACTGGCTGCTTACCAACGTTTACCATCAGAGCCCATTGACGACGGGGGAAATTGCTCATCTATTGGCTCGGGTAGGCGAGGACTGCCGAACCTGGTTGGCGGCAGAGTTACTGACCCTGGTACGGGGTGAAATGCCGCTGGCTCAATGTACAATTTTCGCTTATCCGCAAGGCCAGGAGCCGCAGGTGTTGTCGTGCTCCGATCAGGCAAGACTTGTGCAGATATCGCGCATTTCCCGGGACTACGTCGAGCGTTTTCACAGCCTGGACGGCAACCGCCAAGCGATGCTCGACCATCGGGCAAAATACGGCGGCGCGCGAATCCTGGCTCAGCTTCAATCAGTTGAAGACATCACCCATCGTGACTATCGGCGGGTCTGCTACGAGCAACCACAAATATCTCAGCGCATGGCCTTGCTCAATCATCAGGAAGAAGGCGGGGCCTGGCTGTCGATCAACTTCTATCGAGGTCGTGAGCACGGCAATTTTAATCAGCGCGAGATTGAATTTATCGAATCGGTTGCGCCGTTACTGATTCAAGTCACGCGATTGCACTATCGCGCTTTTATCGAAGCCAATCAGATGCCGTCCTTGTTAAGTCAACGCGTCGAGTTACTCTTTCCTGAACTGACTCGTCGGGACCGTGAACTGCTCAGGCATTTGCTCAGTGGCCTGGGGGCGGAAGACATTGCGCCCCTGATGGGCATCCAGCGCTCAAGCGCCGCTACCTACATCAAGCGACTTTATCGAAAGGTGGGAGTCAGCGGACATCGAGAATTGCTGGGGTTGGTAGTGAGAGGTCGTTGGTCCTGAACAGGCGTTGATTACTGAGCATTGGCGAACAACCGCGAGCAGAGCATCTTTCATTCACCGCTAGCCAAGGTGGCTATTGCGACTTCGTAACTTGCGCGGCAAACGTTCAGGTATTTGAACAACAAAATTCGCTGGGATCAGCCACATCGGAATTGAGACAACTGCGCTATTTCGTAAAAATCATCGAGCTTCGCAGCCTGGGGCGCGCGGTACTTGAACTGGACATTGGTGTGTCAGCCCTCAGTCAAAAAATCTACAAGCTGGAAAGCGAACTGTGCACCCGCCTCCTGAATCGAACCTCCTCCGGTGTGACGCCCACTAGCGCCGGATTCGCGTTTTTACACCCATGCCCAGTTGACGGGCGAATGAGCGATTGTGTCAGCGTCGGCTTACCGCTGACTACCGCAACGGTGCTTGCGTTGCCGTTGATTAACGCAATGCGTGGGCGTTATCCGGACATACAACTGCACTTGGTGGAAATGCTTTCTGGCCACTCGACGGCGCAGCTCAACGCACGGCTAATTGATCTGGCCAGCCTGTTCCAGCTCGAAGGAGGTATACGCTGGAGCGTAACTCGCTACTGGATGAAAATACTTACGTGCGGAAGTGACCGACCGCTGCATTCAACTCCTGATCCACTTGCTGGAGTTCGAGCGTCAACTGCTGCAATTTCACACTTTCTTGGGCGCTTTCCTCTGCCACCTCGCGCACCCGCACTATGTTCTGGCTCGCCTGTTGTGCCAAAACTTGTTGTTGCTCCGCTGCCGCCGAGATTTGTTTGTTCATCTGCTCAATGCTTGATACCGCGCGGGTAATACGCGTCAATGCCTGAGATGCCTGACCAGCAAGGATCACTGTTTCTCCTGTTAGTACATGACTCCCTTGAAGCCGCTCAGTTGCCTGATGGGCAACCCCACGCAGTCGACTGATCAAGCCTTCGATTTCCGCAGTAGAACGCTGTGTGCGGCGCGCCAATCCACGCACTTCGTCAGCAACTACCGCGAATCCACGACCATGCTCACCCGCTCGCGCAGCTTCTATGGCCGCATTTAATGCCAGTAAATTTGTCTGCTCTGCTACAGCCTTAATAACGTCAAGTACACCGCCTATGGCGGTACTTTCCAGCAGCAAAGATTGCATGGCATCAGCGCAGCCGGTCATTTCCAAAGCTAATTGATCGATCTTGGAACCCGCTTGGCGTGCCAAATCGTCACCTTCGCGCGCCTGGCCATCGGCAAGAGTGACGGCAGCACTAGCCTCCTTGACATTATGCGCAACTTCGCTGGCCATCGCGGTCATTTGCTGCATTGCGGTTGCGGCGATTTCAGTCTCCTGTCGTTGTCTTTCAACACCCCGGCTGCTGCGCTGAATGACTTCTGCCAGACTCCCTGCCGTTCCATTGAGCAGGCCTACCCCGGAACCAATTCGACCCACCAAACCTCTCAAACTACCTAGCATGCCATTGACCGTATCCAATAGCTGCCCAAGCTCATCATGGCGACCGCTACTACCGTCAAGCGCACAATTTAGGTCGCCTGCAGCAACCTGTTGCGCCAAATGAACAACCCGACGTAAAGGCTGCAGTATCAAGTGGCGTATTAATAGACTGGCGCCAACACCCAACGCTAATGCCAGTAGGCTGATAAGGCCAAGCTGAAGGAATGCGCTGCGACTATCGCGTTGAATCGCCTGGCTCTGAAATTGGTTGGCCTTATCCAGCAACCCGCTTACTTGCTGGGTTTGCGTGTTCATCGCTTCGCTACTAAGTGCTATTTGCTTGCGGCTGGCAACGAACTGTTCGAAGGCTTTTCGATAATCTCCCAAAGCATTGCTTGCAGCCTGCAGCGAAACCTTTTCCTGATCATCAAGATTGAGCACCTGCATTGAAGACAGCAGGTCGCTCATGCTCATCTCCCAATCGCTACGGAAGCGCTCCTCACCATCCAACGAATAATAAAGTTCGCTGTCACGGAGCTTCGCCAGCTTGTCACGCAGAGCGGTGGTCTGTTCCAGCAACACCAGTTTCCCACTGCCTGGAGAGGCTCCTTGTTCTTGTTGCTCGCTCAATGCATCCAGTTGATCGAGAAATACCAAGGTGAAGCTCTCACCCGCTGTCTGGGCGAGTGTTTGCATGCGCAAGCGAGCCTCGCGTGCTCGCTGAAGCGACTCGGCATAACTCAGGAATTGCTTTAAATAGTCGCTGGACGCATCCCGCATCGCTAACTCAGCGCTGTTTTTCTGGGGGAGATCATCAAAATGGCGAATGAGTTGGTCAATTGCACCTCGCACTTGATCCTGCGCCAGAGGAGAAAGATTTAGCGCATATTCTTTTTCCGCGATACGAGCCTGCAGGATCAACGTTTGAATCCAGTCCTCAGTACGGAGTTGTTCACCGCGCGCCCCCAACAAACTCAAAGAATGAAACGCGGCAATTCCCACCCCGAGAGTGAATAGCAGCACCAAGCCAAAACCGATCGACAGCTTGGCTCCCACCGAGAGATTACCCAGTAACCGGTTCACCAAAGACATACCCATCCCCTCTTCATGCTAGTGGTGGTGCGCCAGGGGACAGGGAAACATGTCCACTGAAGGAGTCGCTACGGGCTTCCCAACGTAGGCAGCGTCAATGGCCAGAAAAACCTGAACCAGGTCCAGGATTATCCGCGCGCTATATTCCCCCGCCGCAGTTGTTATGAAAGCCCTTGATCAACCGTAATACGCCGTGGCGCAATGATCAGGAGTTGGCGCGGTGCAGACGCGGTGGATGAGCTGAAGTGGGTTGTTCACTCAACGCCATGGGGTTGGCCACCTTGCTGCTGGAAGCCTCGCTCCGGGGGGTGGAAGGCAAAAGAAAGTAAGCCAGTGCCGGCAGCAGGAGAAGAGCCCCCACCATGTTCCAGACGAACATGAACGCCAGGAGAACACCCATGTCAGCCTGGAACTTGATGGGGGAAAATATCCAGGTACCAACACCTATCGCCAAAGTTATCCCTGTGAGCATTACTACCTTCCCAGTGGAGACCAGCGCACGGTAGTAAGCTTCCGAGAGGCTTTTTCCTTCGCGCAAGAAACCCAGCATGATGGTCATTACATAGAGCGCGTAATCAACCCCGATACCGACACCTAGAGCGATTACCGGCAACGTCGCCACTTTTACGCCAATACCTAACCCGACCATCAATGCCTCACACAGTATCGACGTGAGCATAAGCGGAATTACGGCACACAAAGTCGCTCGCCAGGACCTGAAGGTGATGAGGCAGAGCAAAATAACCGCGCCGTACACCCAAAACAGCATTTCGCGGTTGGCCTCTTTGACCACAATGTTAGTTGCCGCCTCTATTCCTGCAGAGCCGGCAGCAAGCTGGAATTTGACTTCATCGGTGTCATTAGCCGCTGCAAAAGCTTCGACGTGAGTAACCAGGCGCGAAAGGGTTTCAGCCTTATGGTCTTTGAGAAAAACGTAAAGCGTCAGCAGGCTGCAGGACTCGTTGTAAAGTCCACGTGGCGCGCTGGCGGTAATCATGTTGAGCATTGCCTGGTTGTTTTGCAGCTCGTACCACTTCGAGTTGCCCTCAGACAGGCCTACCAACATACGACGATTTAGCAGCGCCATGGAGTTGGTTGAATCTACACCGGGCAAACTACGCAATTGCCAATCTAGATCATCGACCTTGCGCAAGATGTCGTAGCGAGAGCAGGCACTCTTCGGCGTCTTCACCATTATGGCAAACAGGTCACTGCTGGCCCCGTAGCTGCGCGTCATGAAGGCATCGTCCAGATTATAACGCGAGTCTGGACGTAGCTCTGGCGCTCCCGCATCAAGATCGCCAATTGCCAGATGCAAGCTGACCATAAAGCCCAGCACAGCAGCCACCAGGCTGACAACTACGCTGATCAAGGCCCATGGTTTTCGAGTAAATAGATCAAGGAATCGCCAAAAAACGTGTCGCGCTTGACCACTCTGCTCGGCCCGTTCGCTCTTGAGGCTTAGTTCGGCTGCGCAGCGATTGACGCCGACATAGGAGAGCAGGACGGGTAGCAAAATAAGGTTGGTGAAAATCAGCACTGCAACGCCGATGCTAGCGATAATGGCCAAATCTTGAATGACTTTAATCTGAATGATCATTAACACGGCGAATCCCACCGCATCACAAAGCAGTGCAGTCAGACCGGCGAGAAACAGGCGACGAAACGTGAAGCGCGCGGCAACCACTCGGTGCATGCCGCGACCAATATCCTGCATGATGCCGTTCATTTTTTGGGCGCCATGACTCATGCCAATGGCAAACACCAGAAAGGGCACCAGGACCGAATATGGGTCAAGCTCATACCCCAGCAACGGCAGCAAACCAAGCTGCCAGACAACTGCCACTACCGAGCAAAGCACGACCAGAAATGTGCTCCGCAGGCATCGGGTGTAGCCATAGAGCACTACTGTCGTGATAGCAATGGCGGCGGCAAAGAACAGCATGATTTGCCCCAGCCCATCTATCAGGTCCCCTACCTTCTTTGCGAACCCCGTGATGTGAATGTCAATGTTGTCGCTTTGAAACTCGGCGCGAAGCGCTTCCAACTGAGCAGAAAGTTTGGCGTAGTCGAGGGGCTGCCCCTCCGGCGTGCGTGAGAGCAAAGGAATGGAAATGATGCTGGACCGCTGGTCGAAGGCTACCAGTTGGCCTATCTCGTTGGACAACTGCACATTGCTTCGTAACTCAGCGAGGGATGCGGGGCTGCCGTCGTACTTGTCAGGAATGACCGGTCCACCATCAAGCCCATCCTCCGTCACCGAAACCCAGCGTGTGGAAGGCGTCCATAGCGACTTCATGTACACGCGGTCCACGCCTGGCAGCAAAAAGATACGATCGTTCATGGACTGCAAAGTACGCAGGTAATCAGTGTCGTAGATATCCCCCTTCTTGTTTGCAACCGCGATACGCACCGTATTACCGAGTCCGGAGAGCTCCTTTTGATTGGCTAGATAATTGGCAATATAGGGATGACCAGTCGGGATCATCTTCTCGAAACTAGCGTTCAATCCCAGTCGAGTGGATTGCCAGCCGAGCAGGACCGTCGTCAGCAGACATAGCAGAAGCACCCAGTGGCGATGGTTGAATAGAGCACGCTCAACCAAGGTCCCTGACCTTGGATCAAATATGCCTGACTCAGGCAGGGAAGGATGACGAGCGGAATTCATATGCTCACTCCGAAACTTCAGTGGCGGGATGTGAAAAACGTGACAAACCAGCAAAACCGGAGGTAATCAGACTACCGTCGACCGCCTCAACAATGCTGCTCACGGGAATTCCCAGCGGATTGCCCACCGGGTTAAGTGCTAAACCATTTGAGGTGGAGCTACTGAACACATCACCTGTTTGATTGGCTAGCAATACACTTCCATCTGGCAATCGAGCGGAACTACTGATTGAACTCGGCCTAGACACCTTCAATTGATTAAAGCTGGCACCATCATCAGATGACAAATAGGCATGGCCTTTAAGTCCCGCGATCAGCAGAGCTCCGTCACCCCGTACATTCGCAGTGAAAAAGCTACCGTTATATGGGCTTGGCAATTGCGTGAAAGACTTTCCGTCATCTGTTGAGCGAGCTACATAACCTTGTTCACCGGCAAGGAACCAAAGGTGGTCTTTCCGAGCGATCGCGTAGATGTGCACAAGCGACGGATTTTCGATGCTGCCTATCAGCGATTGCCATGTTGCCCCACCATCCTGAGTAGAAAAAACCATTCCGTAAGAGCCGGCTACGAGGCCGTGGCTGGCATCAAGAAAATGCAGCGCCAGGAATGGTTTATCCGGCCCATCTGCTACCAGGCGTTCGGCATTGGAAATGCGCATATCAGCCGCGTCGGCAGCGACTGCATTAGCCTTTATATCTTGAGCTGCCTTTAACTCAATCTCTGCAGCCTGTATACCCGTAAGCTGGAGGCTCCAGCGCTCACCACCGTCAGCAGTGGCCAACACTGTGCCACCGTGTCCGACCGCCCAGCCATGTTCGTCATCGATGAACTGAACCGCAACCAGACTGACTGAGACCGGTACCTGCACCTGTCTCCAGGACTGGCCATTGTCATCGGAAAGTACAATGACGCCTCTTTCACCAACCGCAATCAGTCGATCACCAGCACGTGCCAAATCAATCAAAACAGCATGAGCGGGTGTGGCGATTTGCATCGCCGATGAGCTCAGGACAGAGCCTACGGCTCCACCCTCAGCACAAGCAAGCGAAGCTAAAGCAGACAAAGCCAAAGCTAACGCCAAGGCACTTAAACGACTGTTTATTATCATTTTTATTATCTCTTGAACCGCGTGTCGCAAAAGCACCGACAACTGAGATTGTCGGTGCTTTTCAGAGAGTCTTAGCGTTAACGCACACCCTGACCCGCCATTACTGTTGGCGAGAAGTCAGACTTCTTGAAACGCTCGACAATCCCCCATTGCGAGGACTGTCCAGTGAGCAGGTCAAGTACAAACCAAGTACCGGACATAAAGTCATAGAACCCCGACGAGACAGAAGCCTGAGCAGGAATATCTGGCATGACTGCCGGTAACGCCCACAGCGTTTTGGCCAATTGACCACTTGCATCCCAACGATCGCCCAACAGCGCTTGCCAGGTATCTTCATCCAGGTAGTAACGGCTCTTAACCATTTGATGGCGCTCGCCAGGCTTCAGATTTGCCTCGACAACCCACACACGATGCAGTTCCCAGCGCAAGACGTCTGGATTAAGATGCCGCTTACCAAGTACGTCTTCCGGTTTGCCTGCGGTAAAGAATTTATTGGTGTTATAGGGAATATAAAGTTCCTTTTTACCTACTAACTTCCAATTGAACCGGTTGAGCCGCCCTTTATAAACGGACAGTTCATCATAGGCCATCACGCCTGCTGTTGAAGGCGCTGGCGTGTCGCAGCAGGAGTTAGGTACCTTGCGCACTCGCCGTTGGCCGGCAAGGTAGATATGCGTCTGTGATTTATCGGCATTGAGATTGGCCCGATCCATCGCCTGCTCACCAGCACGAATCGGTGGGCCAATATTAAGCAGGCGAATCATCCAGTAATCGCCATCGAAATTCTGCGCCGAGCCATCCTGAAAGTAATACGGCATTTCTTGGATAGCCTTACCATCGGTAGTCATTACCTGTTGACCATCGGCAGTCATCAAATAAAAGCGAGCGTCCCGCGTAATGGAGGTACCGCTCCAACTCAGCAGATGGTTCCACATCGCCTCGTCACCATTTTTCGGAATCGGAAATGGGATACCGCCATAAGCCCCTTCGGGCATTGGACCCGCGCTACCCTCTACCAGCTTGGCATTAACCGCATTCTTGGCTGTATTGTCATATACCCACTGCGGAGCCGCTGCTGTTCGACGTGTTGGGTAGATATCCATTCGATAGGTGTCTGGATACCGTTTGAACATTTCTTTAACACCATCGCTCAGCTTATCTGCATATTGAGCCATGTTCTTCGAAGTAATACTGAACAGTGGTTTATCCGCGGCGAAAGGATCGCCACGCTTACCACCCTTCTGATAAGACGGATCAACGGTGGTATATCCACCCTCCCATGCCGGGATAGTTTTATCCGCGTTACCAGCCCGCTCAGCGCCAAAGGGGGTCAGGCTTTTGCCTAAATCATCTACTCCGGTAGCCATCGCGGACGCACTAAAAGCAATAGCACTCATTATGAAAAAATAAGCAGCACTGAATTTAATTCGAGAAATCATGTTCAAGTCCTCTTAGAAAGTGCTCTTGATAGAGAAGGCCAGGTAATCCCGATCTTTAAATGATTGCTTATAATTAAACTGGCTGGCCTCATTGAGCGTAGTGTCAGATGGACCGTAATAATGTGTGTACGTCAAACCACAAGTGACACGATCAAGGTAGGTGGCGGTTACACCGATATTGAAATCACCACCTTTATCAGGACCGAAAGCGCCAACTACTGCCGACTTACCCATAGGGAAGTAGCTGACACCTAGCGGAACACCAAGATCGATGCCCGGGAAGACCTGACGATAAGTTGGTGTATACACCAACTTTAGCCCTACCCCGTCATCTGTAGCATTCGGATCCAGTGCTGATCGGTTTTCAGTAACCTTCAACAAACGGTTCCAGGCAATTTCACCGATCAAGCTAGCCTCATTGGATATGAAAGTTGGCTCGAGAGATGCGAGCACGTTCAAATTCACGTGGGCAGTCCGCCCGACCGCGTAAAGTGGATGATTGTCATTGTCAGCGTCTACATCTGGCAGTACGACCTGACCATTCGATACCAGGGGCATATTCCAGCGCATAGACGCTTCCCCGGCAAAATTATACTCACCCACTGACGTGGTAAAACTTGCGCCCAGTGCGCGTATATCCTCCGGATACACCCAGAAGAACTCACCTACTTGTCCGGTTGCAAAATTAGGGGCGCCTACGCCAGGACGGAGGTACAACTGCGGGGTTTTATCATGGTATTGGATAGCATAAAGCCCGTAATCAACAGTTTCAGCTGCATAGCGTAACTGCAGGCCACCCTGTCCAGAACTCCGGGCTTTTTTGTCCTTACCATGAAAAAAGGCCGCAGGGCTGCTTGGATTACCACCGAGAAAATCAGGGAATGGCTCCCCGACAATCAGGCGCTCAGCCCCCTCTCCCATCATGTCGAGGGTGGAAAAATAGCTACCCGCCGCAGGTAATCGTGTTTCTTCCCACTCAAACTGATAGAACGCACCCAACGAAAGCGCATCAGTAAGTTGGTAGGAAGTAGACAACTGACTAACTGGTCTGGTGATTTCCTTGAACTGGGTGTTGGGTACTGAAATAGCCTTTACCACGTCCACCGGAGCCATTCCGCCAGCAATCCCGTTGGCCCCGAAAAACAGACTTTCCCCCCAAATCAGGCCATGCCGACCCAAACGAAAGGACAAAGCTCGATCCGCAACTTCACCATTCCAATAGACGAATGCATCTAATAACTCACCATCACCGCCGTGCAGATGTCGAGTGTCATCAGTGAATTCGTCATAGGCAACCGAAACCTGATTCGCGCGCGCGGGGTTGTTGTTATCGTTGTCCTTCTGGTATTCGGTGTCGAACCAGGCTGCTCCGCTTAGACGACCACCAAAATTACGGTAACCGATATCCATTTCCGAGAGCAGGTCAAAACGGTTAGAGATAAGGCCCTTATCAAAAGCACGGTCACCGTCATCCTGGTTCAGGCTAACTTCGCTTTTCGAAAGCTTGCTGCTTGGGTCCTTCAGACGCCATGCAGAACTATACTTGAGGGTGTTATCCCAGCGTGCACTAAGATCATTGTCGCCCGTATCAATTTGAAATGCACTGGCACTCATCGATATCACACTCAGCGCACCGCCTGCTAGAACGCATGATAGGAACTTTGGCCGCCCTGAAGGCGACGGATATGAGTACGCAGTAGACTTTATTACACGCATATACGAACCTCTTTTGTTTTTGTATTAGGCTTCGCTAAACTTAAATTACGCTACTTAACCGCTCCTTCCGAAACGCATATACTTATCCGGGTCTCACCGAGCACCAGCGATATGACCATCCCCATTAGATTTAACAATACGGGACGTTTCGTATACTTACAGCTATCAACCCGGTCTGTCAAGCCCAGGGTGATGTGTTTTGCCTACGGATCCCTGTTGGGGGGCTGGCATACCGTGACCCTGGCAGCGTCTAAATCCGAGGATCCACCAACAGAAAGCCTTGTAAGACAGATAGTTATGATTTTTTGAGGTTTGAAAGTTTCAGCCCCTTTCCTGCCGGGTAAACAGACACGCGCAAGCGTAATCTTCACCGTTCATCTGCTAAGTGGCAACAATTACAAGAAAAACGAAACGTATCGTTTAATACATATTCGTTTGTTATGTTCTGCAAGCTAACTTTCGAGAAAGTGGAAGTTTAGAGTTCAAACTGAAAGGCATAAAATAGCGTCAGGTATCGTTTCTCTATGCCTAAGAATCGATACGTGCTGAATGGCAGATGGCGTCAAGGGCAGTAAAGCTAAATCGCCACAATGATTTTATTTAAAAAAAACGCTTGCACTAGAAGCCAAGCGTAAAATTGCAGCACCTAATTAAAATTTAAACATCCCATTGAGCATCACTGTGTCGCCTTCCGAAGTATTTCGAGCATAAACATCTTTTTGATAGCCGAGTACTACTCCAAAATCCCGACTTGCGTAACCCACTTGCGGGCCGACCTTTATGGATCTTGTTCGATTACCTACATCATCCCCGTGGGACTGGTCATCATTCAACTGAGTCGACAAATATCCACCAATACCTGCCAGCCAATTCTGGGTCAGCCGATAGTTAAATCCATAGTCTGCAACGACCTGCACTCCAGATTTATAGTCCGTCTTTGGATTTTCGTAGCTATAGTTGACACTGATCTTCGAGCTGACCTCAACTTGCGACATTGGAAACCACGTAAAGGCGTAAGCAGCATAAATTGCCTTACTATTGTTTCCTGGATTAATCAAGGCGTGTTCATCATATTTCCCCCAAGGCGCTACAAAATCCAACTCCAGATTATGAAGATAGGTTGGAGACTGCCAGCTGACCAAGGCACCGAATAATGGGTCGCCCATTCCATTCGAGGAGTCTCTACCAAATGCTCCCAATGCAGGAATATCCAGGTGACCAGCAACGTAAGGAACTGCGAGCTGCAATGAGACGTTCCCGCCAAGTAGTGTTGGCCCATCAAGCGTGTGTACTAATCTCAAAGCATGCGAGTGAACTCTTCCTTTAGCCTTTTGAAATACCTTATTTCCTTGCCCATCTCGAATCGAATCTATGGCAACGGTTTTATTGTATGTATAGGCATGGGTTTCACCTGGAGCACCTACTGCCCCACTCATGACAGTTACAATACCCAATGGATAACTGGAAGCACCTCCTTCAAGCGCCATCGAGTTGGCGGCAAGTAGCAATACACCCAAAAAAATCACCAGGCGAAAATCAGCTGGAGTCTTCATCACACGTTCCTTTCTTGTTTTTGTTTTTGGCAATGGAAATTGAAATTGAAATTGAAATTGAAATTGAAATTGACGCAGTCAAATAACATAAGGATTTGCCAAAAATCCTATGGATGCTGCTCTTCCAGTAAAAATATTTCTTTCATCTCAGTAATTTCCAAACTCACAGGTGTCAAACGCAAGCCGGTACAGGGGCCTTTTATGCACAAACCCGAACTAATTTCAAACAACGCACCATGACCACTACAAACGATATGACTGGACTCGCTGTCGAGATATCGATTCTTGCGAACTGGCATAGTTGAACCGGGCCAATGGGGACAAGAATTTTTATAGCCATAGATATTTCCGCCGTCATTGACTAAAAATATGTCGTCGGGACCTATGCTTTCCTTTCTAAACCCCAAAGATTGGCCTGGCGCAATTTGCTCGAGATGGCAAAGCCTGCGGCGATCAGATTTTGCCATCTTCAACTTACCCCCCTTATTAATCAGGCTTGCCGCCAGGAGCCCATTTTTCACGCCATTGGAACAGGAACACCTGGGAGTTATCCATGATTGCAGGAGCTACGCGCGGCGACCAGTCATCGTCGTGCTGATCCATATCGGCGTCGTACTCGATGTGGCAGCCCAATGGGGTATTGAAGTACCAGAACCAGTTAGACCCAAACTTATGTCGCCCCGGCCCCCAATATGACTCATAACCTTTAGCTGCAAACGCATAGCCGGCTTGCAGTACTTCCTGAGGCCCCCCCATATGGAAGGTAAAGTGCTCGCATCCCTGCAAATGCGGCGGGGTTTGAATGAAGAAAAGCGTGTGGTGGTCGAAAGTACCCGCAGGACGCAGAAATGGCCCCATCCCGACAAATTTGTCGGTGAGTTTGAAGCCCAGACGATCCGCATAGAAGCGCTCGGCCTTTTCGATATCTGGAACGAAATAAACAACGTGGGAGAGCGTTCGTGGCTTGGGGGCGAGCTCGGAACTTTCATCCACACCGGTTTTGTTCGCAGGACGGTGAATATCTCCCGGCGCGTTTACGCGCTCGGCGGGCAGTTTGTGCGGCTTTCTGATCGAAACTTGAAAGCCCAGAGCGAATCCGAGATCGTCCACTAACTCCAGCGAACCATCGGCCAGAACCTTGACTTCACGCTCGCCCTCGAACTCCTTCCGGATGCTCGCGAGAGTCGCGATGTCTTTTACGCCATACATTGTCTTGCGCAACATGTTTGCGGTCGGCAAATTCCAGGCAGGGAGCGACGGATCGTCACGATGCTTGATAACTACACCAGTTCCATCCAATGCTTCAAAGCGTCCGGCCCCTACCGGCTCAAGGCCGTAATCTTCCAAGAAGCGCTCACTGAGCGCGACATCGTCAACACCAAAATACAAAGTGTCCGGTCCAAGGATGTTCATTTCAACACCTATCAAAGAATGCGTTTTTCTTATGTCAGGCCAGAACCATTGCCGGGCCTGAGATCTCTGATGCGCGCGTGAGTTTCAAATACACGTCACATGAATGGCTTGCGCTCTTCAGGCCACCATAGACCGGAAATAGGTTGTCCCATCTTGTTGCGCAGAGTTCCGACGCCATCAACGATTATTTCGACGACATCACCGGGCTGGAGCCTACGATCGAGCTCCAACGCTGAACCACCGCCCATCGTACCCGAGCCGATTACATCGCCCGGCACGATGGCTTCACCAAGGCTAGCCCAGGCAATCAGCTCGCCAATTGTCCAAAGTTTATTGGAGCTGTCACCCTTACCCCAAGTCTCGCCATTGACGCGGACTTCCATGCCGATCCGGTCCAAATCTTTGAATTCATCGACGGTGGTAATCCAAGGCCCGATACCGTAGGCGAAGTCTTTACACTTGGTGGGACCCATCCCAATTGGCATTTCGACCGCCTGACAATCGCGGGCACTAAAGTCATTGAAGATGGTGATACCGAACAGGTGATCAAGCGCGTTTTCAGGGCGCAGACTTTCTCCACGCTTTCCGATGACGTAACCAAGCTCCAGTTCGTAGTCCATGTGCTGGATGTATCCTGGCCACGGAACTTCCGCTTCATGCCCAATCACCGTATGCGGCGTACCTTTGAAATAGCCGGGCACCTTCAGAAGATTTGGAGTGGGCGGCTGGCCAATTTTTTCATGGAAGCCTTTGATGTGGCCCACGAATGTCAGTCCATCTCGCACCACAGAAGGATCCGAGGCTGGCAACCACTGCACGCTATCGAATGAGACTGAATGTGCATCTGGCCGCTTAGCATTAATCTTTTCTGCTGCCTCGATAAACGGCGTGCCCAATGCAATTGCCGCCGACATGCTGCCAGGGAAAACAGCATTTGCGTATTGCAGAGCGCTTTCCCGGGAAGAACCGCCCTTGACCAGCTGCTCATGGAGCGCGCGTTTCAGGTCAATGACCCGATGCTCCTCTGGAACTACCAGCACCAAGCGGGCTTCCGCACCGTCGGGCCCGTTAACAGAAATTCGGCCTAGCTTCATGTGATTTCCCTCTTTTTATTGACTTGAACGAGCCTGAATCAGCTTTGCAAGACTCAAAGCTAAACGACACGCACCGTTTTGTAAAGAGCAAAAATCGGTACAATCTAGAAGATTTGGCTGCTACGCCAAGCTGTGGCGCAGACAGATCCGCAGGAGCCGGGAAGTGAAGCAGTCGGATTGATAATTTTGGCAGACAACAAATATACTAATCGTATCGTTTTGTTTCATTTATAAGTTCGTGCAATGAATCATTGTCAGACCATCTCCAGACCGCAGCGCCAAGGAACACATCAATGCAGGTTAAGAAAACCTCAATGCCTACTGGACGCCCCCGTAGTGAAGCGACACGCCGACTGATCCTGGATGCTGCTATCAGCCTCCTCCAGGACAAATCGATTCAAGCAATCTCTATCGAAGCGATAGCACGAGAGGCAGGAGTGAGTAAGGCGACCATTTATCGATGGTGGGAATCCAAGGCTTCCGTCGTGATCGATGCGTTTATCGAGCAACACTTGGTTAAAACAACGCTTCCTCGAGGCATGCGCCCACGCGAGGCCATAACGCACCATTTCCGTTCTTTCGTAACGCAGTATTCAGGATGGCCCGGCCGGCTCGTCGCTCAAATTGTTGCTGAAGGTCAATCTGATCCAACCATCCATCGCGTCTTCCGTGAGCGATTTCATTACGGTCGAAGAGCAGTCGTCAGAGAGATGCTTGAAGAATGGAAAAAAAGCGGCGACATTTCAAAAGGTGCAGATGTCGAAGTACTCATGGATTTGATCTATGGGCCGGTTTATATGCGCCTGATGATAGGTCATGCCCCTCTGGACGAGTCCTTTGCTGAATCACATATCAATTACATATGCGCATTGCTGGGCTCTAGATCCTGAAAATCGCGATGATTACCATACTAAAAAGCCGGCCTTATGGCCGGCTTGTGTATTTCACAATACAGGGTGGGCCGTCTCTGGATGACCCTTATGAATACCGAATTAGAAAGCAGTATTTGTCTTTCCTTTCAACGCGAGTATTTCCCTTGCCTCTTGAGGTGTAGCAATTTCAAACCCCAATTGTTCCACGATACTTCGGATTTTCCGCACTTGTGCGGCATTAGAAACCGCCAACTCACCGCGCCCGATGTACAAGCTATCTTCAAGACCCACTCTGACGTTGCCGCCCATAATGGCCGCGAGAGTCGCTAGCGACATCTGGTCTTTACCTGCGCCCAATACTGACCAGTGATACTGATCACCAAATAGACGATCTGCGGTTCGCTTCTGATGCATCACATCTTCGATATGAGCCCCCATGGCACCACGCAATCCAAAAATTGTCTGGATGAACAATGGCGGCTTAACCAGTCCTTTATCCAGGAAATACTTCAGCGTGTACAAGTGGCTGACGTCGTAACATTCGAACTCAAAGCGGGTTCCGGTATCACCAATGGTTCGCAGGATCCATTCGATATCGGAAAAAGTATTGCGGAAGACCAGATCCTTTGTGGCATTAAGATGCTCCACTTCCCAGCTGTAACGCCACTCTCGATCCTTGCTGGCCATTTCGGAAAGGTTGAGGTTTATAGACCCCATGTTCAGGGAGCACATTTCCGGCTGTAGCGCTACACCCGCCGCCGCACGCTCGCTAATTGCCATTCCCGGGCCACCACCGCCCGTAGAAATGTTCACGATGGCATCCGTTTCGGCCTTAATTCTCGAGACGAATTGACGAAAGATTTCAGGGTCGCCAGTGGGACGACCATCCTCAGGGTTTCGGGCGTGAAGATGAACGATCGCCGCTCCCGCTTTTACCGCTTCGATCGCCTGATCGCCAATCTCCTGAGGAGTAACCGGGAGATGAGGAGACATCGACGGCGTATGTGCCCCGCCCGTGATAGCGGCGGTTATTATAATTTTTCTCACAGTTCTTCTCCTTCTTTCAGCGCTAACAGGACGAACAGCATTCGACAGTTACGCCCGGAACGATTCGACCAACTGTGGTTGGTTGCGCGCTGTACCAGTACGTCTCCTGGCCGCATAACGGTCTCACCGTGATCCATCATCGCGACAATCTCGCCCTCGAGTACCACGGCGTAATCAAGGGATTGCGTTTTGTGGAACCAGAAATGTCGAGGCTTTTTCTTGTCGCGCACACCTTCACTATCAAGAAATTCCACCAACTTTTCCTGGTCATAAACTTCATCTGGCGGGAAGTCGACTATTCGAAGAAGCGAACCCTCATCGGAATGAAAACCAAATTTGTGTCCGGCTGGCGCGGGATCCAAACCGCCCGCTCGCCCAACACCGGTTGCCCAGACGACCTGTGCAACCGGCTTACCAGCTTGTGCCAGAACATTTGGTGTATTGGCGTCACTGGTGATAATCGACTCACCAGCTTCGTTGTGACCAGTGACAATCCTCCGTACTGGCTTATAAGCCACTTCGGTAATGTTATTCATCATGCAACCTCAAAAACGGTTCGTTTAGTTTCGTTATTAATCAAATTTTTTTTTGAGTCATACCGCCTTTAGGCGACTCACTGGCATAACCACAAATGTTGCTGACGAACTGGCGATCAGCACTTCTCGCTGAGGGTCATGAAGTTCGGCCCTGGCGAACGCAATTTGACGACCCACACGTTCGACTGTTGCCTTTGCTTTCAACAACGATGGCTTCGCAGCCGCCTGCATATTCACCGTAATGCTGGTAGTGGCACAGGTTTGCCCACAGGGCAGCGTGCTGAGTACTGCAAAAGCCATGGCATAGTCGAGCATGGTCATCAATGTGCCACCGGCTACAACACCATTGCCCTGAATGGCTGTTACTGGTGCTTCGAAACTAAGTTCGACAGCGCCAGGACAGCCATGAACCAACCGGGCGCCGAGTGCACTTAGTCCAGCAGTCAATTCAAACGGAATGTCAAATTGGGCCTCTGAAATAACACGCTCTAAAAAGGCTCGATCTGGATTGTCATCGATCGTTTCCACAATACATCACCTCAACCTAAATGACTGATGCACTTCTGCCGTTGCTCACCCAGCCCGGCAATCGTGCCCACCATAATATCGCCGTCGCGTAAGAAACGATTGTAATGAGTTCCATTACCTGCAGGAGATCCAGTACAAATCACATCACCTGGCAATAGCTTTGCGTACTTCGAGATGTATGCGATTTGTTGTTCAATCCCAAAAAGCATATCTGCCGTCGTCTCATCCTGCATTGTTTTGCCGGACACTGTCAGTTGCATCGAGAGGTTGTGGGGATCTTCAACGAACTGCTTGGGAACCAGATACGGACCAAGCGGAAGAAAGCCTGGCTGCCCTTTCGATCTGAGCCAGTCAGTACCGAGCATCTTGTAATCAGTGCGTGGAATGAGGTCGCGAGCCGAAATGTCATTGACGATTGTGTAACCGGCTACATAATCCATGGCATCTTCCACACGGATATTGTACCCCTCCTTGCCTATCACTACGGCCAACTCAAGCTCCCAGTCAGGCTTGCTGGTAGTGGGAGGAAGAACCAAGTCGTCATAGGCTCCCGAAATGGCAGAGACGGGCTTGGTGAATACATAGGGCTCTCCATTAGCGACCCTGTCATCCATCATGTCTTCAGCCCAAGTCCTCAATTCTTCCTTGCTTAGCCCTTCTGGACCGACATTTGAATCGACGGTCAAATCCACTACATGCTTTCGATAGTTTGCGCCTGTGCAGAACACTTGACGCGGCAGATCAACTGCAGAGCGAAACGTGAGTTGATTTTCATCATACCAGGACGACGTAATGACTTTATTGACAATCGATTCGAGCGCGGCGTAACTGGCATTCCAGTTTTCAAGTAGCGACAGCACACTTTTTTCTCGGAGAATATCAAATCCGAACTCCTCAGCCACGCGACTGACTGGGAAAACCTTTGCGTCAATAACCAGGCCAGCAAAGCGTTGCTGTGGATTGGCTTTTAAAGAAAATGTACCGAGCGAGAACTTCTTCAAGTGTACCTCCGAATTATTGTAAGAATGAGCCGTCGACAACTTGCTCATAGGTAAAATCCGCGCCGGGCAACCCTAGCAACGCCCTCTGCCCAATAAGAAGCTCAAGACCCTCGCGAGAAGGCGTCAGCGTTTCAGGAAATGTATTCACCATTGCTTTTACTGCTTCGACAGGCATGCCAAGCAGCTCCAAAGCCTCTGTCAGCTTTACCGAGTCGCCAGGCATGGTCGTAAGTGTTGCGCTGAGGATGCGTACCCACGCTTTCAGCGCGTCATTCGCCTGACTCGCCGACTTCCTCACGACCAGTCCTTGACCAGGAAAATTGGTAAATACACCCTGAATCGTTGCAATAGTCTTGAGTCCCCGCTGAACCGCCATGGTGTCGAACGGCGGCCCGAGCAAGGTCGCATCACCCTCCCCCGCAACAAGAGCCGCAAACCGCTCACGCACCCCGCCAACGGGTGTCAGGCGATAATCGTCAGCGCGGAGCCCTGCTTCCTTGAGTAGCGCTCGAAGGGCAATGACAAAACCGTTCTCGGGGGCGTCCACCAGAATGTTGGCACCGCGCAAATCTGCAGGAGCGGATAGTGCCGAGGAACCGACCAGTTGTAACGGCGTGGTGGTTTCAATCTGAGCAATCACCACGAAGTCTTGTGGACCTTGCCGGCGGTTCCAGTGCAAAACGTTGTCGATTGACGTTACGACCGCGTCGACCTCTCCTGCACAGAGTGACGAGTACTGCTCATCAGACGATTGAGTCATCGAAGACTCGATACGCAAATCCGCCGGCGTTTGCCACGAGGCTGATACCGCAATAGCAGGAGGGACAAACCACATCACTCGAAGAGAATCGTTAGACATTTTTTATTCTCGTTGAAATTATCCCATATATAAAACTATACGTACCGTATTGTCAACGAGGCGACCATCACTTGATTAAGCCGTCAGAACGGGGGTATTACAGGTCTAACACCATACGAGGTGTCTTGCTTCCCGAGCAGCAGACAAAAAGCGTCTTGCCTGCCTGCTTTTCCGCCTCACTGAGAATTGAATCGCGATGGTCTGGCGTGCCCTCAAGCACCCGCACTTCACAAGCACCACAGATGCCTTCGCGACAGGAATGCATCATCTCAACACCGTTTTCAATCAGCGCATCGAGTATGCTTTTGCCCTGCTCCATCCTGAGAGTCTTCCCGGTCCTCGCCAGTACGATCTCATACCCACCCGACGTCGCGGCTTCCTGCAGCGGTATAAAGCTCTCGAAGTGAACCCTGCCATCAGAGATGGACAGCGCCTTTGCTTGCTCGGAATAGACCTGAATCATCCCAGCCGGCCCACAACAATAGTAATGTCGGGTTCCATCATCACCACGGAAAACCTCCTGAATGTGAGCGACGGTAGCCTCCACGTCGTACCCCAACAGCAACTGGACCTTGTCCTGGGTGATGTGGCCTTGCATCGCGTCGATCAACGCGGCGTGGTTAACACTACGAGCGAAGTAATGCAGCTCCCAGTCCGTTTTTTTGCTATTCAAGTACTGCGCCATACACCAAAGCGGCGTAACCCCTATCCCACCCGCGATCAGCACAGAACGGTGCTCGCCTTCAGCAAGGGGGAACAGGTTTCTTGGCTCACTGACCTGCAACCTGTCCCCAGGACGCAAGCGTTCGTGAATCATGATCGATCCACCACGACTTTTAGGGTCTTTGGCTACCGCTATGACGTAACGATTTCTCTCGGAAGGATCGTTCAGCAAGGAGTAACTACGCAGAGGAATACCCTCTGCAATGACGTCAATGTGCGCCCCTGGAGTAAATGCAGGAAGCGTCACACCCTCCAGCCCTTTTAGCTCATACGCCAGTACCCCATCTGCCTCATGGGTGACTGATTTGATGTACACCTGGAATGTGTTTGGCATTTCGCAACCTAGCCCGAACCATGGATTGTTAGTGGAGCGTTCGGCCGCCAGCTCATCGAGCTGACGGCCTGACGGGCTCAGAGATAAGTCATTCTGCGTTCTTGACGCTTCTGCTCCGTGTAGTCCTGAATGACGGTCCCAACAGGAATCATGTCAGCCAACGCTCTCAATGAACGGTAGTCGCTCGCCTGCGCCTGGACGCTGTCTTCATTGGCTTCCGATTGACGAATCCGCTCCATCAATTCACGCCGTAAACGGACAATTGCGAGATCCCCGCTACCCAGGAACTCTCGCGTCCGATCGACAATGGGAATGCTCTCGGCAACGGCGTAATCCTCAAAAATAACGCCCGGAACGCCTGTCCAGCTCCGACCGGCACGCATTGCTTCGCGATCTTGCCCATAGTTGAGAAGACCTTGGCGGGACGCTGCGAAGTTGTCGTCGGACTCATCAGTACCATCCAGCGCGAAATCCGGGAGGTTTTCATCGATAGGTTGGCGCGAATCCCAATAGACATACCACTGAAGACTGCGCGTATTGTTAACCGGCACTACGATGATCAGAAATCCCGCTTCTTGTTCGGTGGTACCAATGAACGCGCTCGCCGGTGCTACAAACTCGGTCACCCGAAGGTAGTCCTGCTCCTGACCCGTGGTGCGCAACGAATACGACCGTAAGCCATACGGCTTGCTCTCGAGCGTGTACTTGGGGGTGTCGTTGCCAGTGACGAGCTGGAGCCCGGCCTGGGGAAGCTCCGGGTTCGCCGTGGTGTCATGGTGCAGCAGTCCGATATGGGCCGAGTCCATTAACGTTTCGACGTTTTGCAACCAGTTCGCTTCGTTATAGGAAGCCCGCGGTCTGGCGTGCTTACGATCAAAATAGGTGAATGCATAATCAGTGAAGGCCGGCGCTTCGCCCTCACCCAAGTACACCCAGACAATACCGCCACCCTCTCGCACCTCGAACCCTTGCCCTTTTACCTTTTTGCAAAAAGCCTGGTCGTTCTCGGTTGGCATTTTGGTGCAGTTGCCCTGCGTGTCAAAACTCCAGCCGTGGAAGATGCAAGTCAGGCGGTTACCTTCATTTCTACCGAGCGCGAGCGAAACACCGCGATGGGGGCATGCCTCATGGAGGAATCCGACATGACCATCATCCGCGCGAAAGGCGACATATTTTTCGCATAGCAATTCGACACGTTGTGGCGTTCCTCCCGGCTCAAGCGCCTCACTGCGCAGCGCAGGAATCCATTGTCTTTTCCAATACCTGTGCAGAGGTGTGCCAGGGGAAACGTCCGTCAGCAGGCGGTTCTGTTCAGCGGTCAGCATAGCGAGCCCCGTTCTTGTTTTTTAGAAGAGCCGCAGCTAGGCGGCCAAAACTATCTTAATAACAAAGTATCTCAGTCTTTAAGATAGTTTTAGGCTATTCTTGCTTTTAGAGCTCGTCAAGAAAATTCGTTAGCATGTTAACGCTTTGCCGTGAGCGCTCCGTCGACTCCCGTGCACTGAGGTTCATCGCCTCAATGACAGCCCTGCCAGCGCCATAGCTGCAGGGCACACCCGGTTCACACTGAGGTATGATCACCTCAAAGCCACCTGATGGATTTTGCATGAGCGATTTATTGTTTCCTGCCGCCAGCCCTGAGGCCGTTGCACAAGCATGGCGTAACGAACGTCCGGATCTGGATCACCATGGATTGGCGATTACTCTCCGAATCCGAAGCCTCGCCATGTTGATCGATCACCACATAGAGGTAATCGCGGACGACCTTGAACTGGGGATGAAGGATCTCATGCTGCTGTTCGCTTTACGGCGAAGCGGCCCGCCTTACTGCATGCGCCCTACCGATGTCTTTCGTCTGCTGAAGGTGACGTCGGGCGCCGCCACCTATCGAGCGGACAAATTGGTAGAACGCGGCGTCGCCAACCGTATTCCCGATCCACGTGATCGCCGAGGCCAATTGATTCAATTGAGTGAGGAAGGAATGCGTTTGGTAGATGTCGCTATCACCCGTCTGGCGGAATCGAGTTCAAAATGCCTCGATTCGCTCGATAGCAAAGAAGGTGAGCTTGATCAGATTGGCCATCTGTTGCATTCGTTGGAGGCCGGGTGGATGGAGATTACTCCCCTTAGTGAAAACCCGCTCGCACGCTCTGTCGATTCTGGTCTGTAATGAGCAGTCCAAAACGGTGGATGAGTGGATGTCGCCGATTGGAAAAGCAGGCAGCCCCTTTCAGGGCTTGATCTTTTTAAGATCCTCGAGTAATTCGAGCAGTTTCTGCAATTTCTTCTCACCAAACTGCCGCTGGATCTCGAGGTAATTGCGCTCCATCCCTTCGCTCATCGACAAAAAGCATTCATGCCCTTGCTCGGTCAGATTGAGGAAAATGCGGCGCTGATCTTCAGCCGATTTCCTGCGAATGACCAGGCCGTCGCGTTCCAGGCGCTTGAGCACACCACTCATGCTGGGCTTTAGAATACAAGCCTGATGTGCCAACTGATGACTTTCCAGTTCGCCCTGTTGGCGAAGAATTCGGATGACTCGCCACTGCTGCTCGGTCAAGTCATGATCGTTCAGGCCAGGACGGAAAAACGTCATAACCGCTTCGCGAGCCTGGAGCAAAGTGAGTGTCAGGGAAGGTCTGGGATTGGGCATATTGAGTGGACTATGTGAACGAGCGAACAGCTTACGGTTGGTGCTTCAGTAGCGCAACCGGCTGGAGGTCGCCGCGCACCTGTCCCCAGAAACAACCCCGTTGCAGTCACCCTAAATACAGGTCATTAGCGAAACCCCGAATGTCGCAGGCGATACTCTCCTGGCGTCATTTGTGCGTTGCGTTGGAAAAAACGATTGAAATACGCCGGATCCCTGAAACCCAGCAGGTAGCAGATTTCATTTGCCGAGCTGCCCGTGAACAACAGCAAACGCTTGGCTTCCTGCATGACCCTTTCGAACACCAGGCGTTTGGACGGCAAATCGGCAATACGCCTACAGACATCGTTAAGCCGAGCTTCGGTAACGCCAATGGCCTGCGCATAACGGCCAAGCGCCCAGTGCTCCAGATAATGCTCTTCAATCAGTGCATTGAATCGATGAAAGATCTGCAAGTCTTCACGTCGCGTAGGCGTCGCTTCGAGAGGGTTTGCGCACAACCTTAATACGCTGACCATGATCAGTCGAGTCAGGCTTAGCACCGCTGCGCTGTGACCGGCGGCCCCACCGTTCATCTCCCCTCGCAGCTCTTCGAATAAAAATGCCAGACGCCGCGATTCGCTTTGCTGCTCAGGCTTGAGGTGATCAAGCGCCACACAAGCTGCGGGAAGTTGCGGCCCCAATGCCAGCCCAGGATCGCTTTCGATCAATTGCCAGATCAACTGCTGGCGAACGGTGAGCACGTGGCCATCGCTGTCCGCCTCCGTCACGAAGGAATGGGGAATCGTCGGTGGGGTGAGAAAAAACATGGGGCCAGACTCGACGTACTGCTGATCATCGAGATAAACCCTCACCGTTCCGCTCTTGACGTAATGCACCTGAAAAAATCGATCGTGGCGGTGCACTGGCATGTTGCGACCAAAGAAACCCGCCAGGTTGCCGAGCTTGTCGTAATGCACTTCGCTATCGCTGTAACGCTGATCGTAGACCTGGCCGATGTTGATGTTAGGAATTGGATACCGATCGTTCATCACACATTTCTCATTTTTCTTGTCCCGACATCCCCCGCCCCCATGGTGCACTCGTTGCGAGTAAATCGCCATGACCGATAAGGCGCTTGACGATCATTAACATATTAATTATAACGATAACATGTTAACAATAATTAGGCCGGACACCTCCCGTCCCGCCACTGCCAGGAGAGAAGCATGAGCCATGCCTTGCATGACATCGCGACCGGCACCTTGCTCGGTGTAGCGCTGAACTACCAGGGATTGCTGCTGAAGCGCCTTTCTGAATTCGAGCAATCGCCGTATCAAAAGCCGCCCGTCAAACCGGTTCTGTTCATCAAGACGCCCAATACGCGCAACGTACATGGCGGCGCCGTGGTGCATCCTGGTGCAGGAATTTCATTGCAGCCTGGGCCGGCTCTGGGGGTGGTGATTGGCAAAGATGCGAGTCGAGTCAGTGCTGACGAGGCTCTGGATCATGTTGCTGGCTATACCATCGTCAACGAATTCAGCCTTCCGGAAGAGAGTTACTACCGCCCTGCCGTGAAAGCAAAATGTCGCGATGGTTTCTGTGCCATCGGCCCGGAGTTCGTACCGCGTGAACAGCTTGCCAATCCTCACGACTTGACCCTGCAACTACGAGTCAATGGCGAGCTTCGACAAGAAGACTCCACCGCAAACTTCGTACGCAAGATTCCTCAGTTGATCGCCGAAATCAGCGAGTTCATGACTTTGTATGCCGGAGATGTGTTGATCACCGGCACACCTTTGGGTCGTGTCGATGTCCTGCCTGGTGACCGCGTAGACGTAGAAATCCAAGGTCTGGGATGCCTGACCAATGTCATCGTTGCCGAGCAGGAGGGCACCGTATGAAACACGCTCGTATCCGATTCGAAAGTCAAATACATTCCGTCACGGTTGATGCAGACAACATCGTGCATCTGAGGGACGGCCGCTCCCTCGGCGAAGACCAGGTCGAGTGGCTGCCACCGGCCAATGGCACTATGTTTGCCCTCGGCCTGAACTATGCCGATCACGCTGCCGAACTCGCCTTCGCGCCGCCAACCGAACCGTTGGTGTTCGTTAAATCAACGGGCACCTATACCGGCCACAATCAGATCACCTGGAGACCTGACAACGTTGCCTACATGCACTACGAGTGCGAACTGGTTGCGGTCATCGGCAAGCCTGCGCGCAACGTCAAGCGTGAAGATGCGCTGAGCTATCTGGCGGGTTACACCGTATGCAACGACTACGCGATCCGCGATTTCCTGGAAAACTACTACCGCCCTAATTTGCGGGTAAAAAACCGTGACGCCACGACCCCGGTCGGTCCATGGATTGTCGATGTTGCAGATGTCCCCGAACCAGGCAATTTGAAACTGCGCACTTGGATCAATGGTGAGCTTCGCCAGGAAGGCTCGACCAAAGACATGATCTTCGATATCCCTTACCTGATCGAATACCTGTCCAGTTTCATGACCCTGCAGCCAGGCGACATGATCGCCACCGGTACGCCCGAAGGTCTTGCAGATGTAGTTCCGGGTGATGAGGTGATCGTGGAAGTCGAAGGCGTTGGACGCCTCGTCAATCGAATTGTCAGCGAAGCGGATTTTTTCTCCGCGCGTAAAGAGGCGTGAACATTATGATCAAACATTGGATCAATGGCCGTGAGGTCGAAAGCAAAGACACCTTCACCAACTACAATCCGGCCACCGGCGAAGCGATTGGTGAAGTGGCCAGTGGCGGTGCCGAAGAAGTCGCACAAGCGGTGGCAGCGGCCAAGGAAGCCTTTCCTAAATGGGCCAATACTCCAGCCAAAGAGCGTGCACGACTCATGCGCAAACTTGGCGAGCTGATTGAGCAAAACGTTCCTCATCTGGCCGAGCTGGAGACCTTGGACACGGGCCTGCCGATCCATCAAACCAAAAACGTGTTAATTCCGCGCGCATCGCACAACTTCGATTTTTTCGCCGAAGTCTGCACTCGCATGGACGGTCACAGTTATCCGGTCGACGACCAGATGCTCAACTACACCTTGTATCAACCGGTGGGCGTTTGCGGCCTGGTGTCACCCTGGAACGTGCCGTTCATGACGGCAACCTGGAAGACAGCACCGTGCCTGGCACTGGGCAACACTGCCGTGCTTAAAATGTCCGAGCTGTCGCCGCTGACGGCCAACGAGCTGGGTCGTCTGGCCGTCGAAGCCGGTATTCCGAACGGTGTGCTCAACGTCATCCAGGGCTATGGTGCGACTGCCGGTGACGCGCTGGTTAGGCACCCGGACGTACGAGCGATCTCCTTCACCGGCGGCACCGCCACCGGCAAGAAAATCATGCAAACCGCCGGCCTGAAAAAGTATTCCATGGAGCTGGGCGGCAAGTCCCCGGTGCTGATCTTCGAAGATGCCGACCTGGAGCGTGCCCTCGACGCGGCGCTGTTCACCATCTTCTCGCTCAATGGCGAGCGCTGCACCGCCGGTAGCCGTATCTTCATTCAGGAAAGTGTTTACCCGCAGTTCGTGGCTGAGTTCGCGGCACGTGCCAAACGCTTGATCGTCGGGGATCCGCAAGACCCGAAAACCCAGGTCGGCTCGATGATCACCCAGGCCCACTACGACAAGGTCACCGGCTACATCAAGATCGGCATCGAAGAAGGCGCCACCCTCCTCGCCGGCGGTCTGGAGCGTCCAGCCAACCTGCCAGCCCACTTGAGCAGAGGTCAGTTTATCCAGCCGACGGTGTTCGCCGATGTGAACAATAAAATGCGCATTGCCCAGGAAGAAATCTTTGGTCCGGTGGTGTGCCTGATTCCGTTTAAGGATGAAGCCGAGGCCTTGCAACTGGCGAACGACACCGAATACGGCCTGGCGTCGTACATCTGGACTCAGGACATCGGTAAGGCGCATCGCCTGGCCTACGGCATCGAAGCCGGTATGGTATTCATCAACAGCCAGAACGTGCGGGACTTGCGTCAGCCGTTTGGTGGCGTGAAAGGTTCCGGCACCGGACGCGAAGGCGGCCAGTACAGCTTCGAGGTTTTCGCCGAAATCAAGAACGTTTGCATTTCCATGGGCAATCATCACATCCCTCGCTGGGGACTATGAGCAGCCGATAGCCGCTGCTGAAGGCTGCGATGAGGCGCGCATCGGCTCATCGCAGTTTTCACTGGCCGCTGAATTGAACTGACAAGAATAATTTCAGGAGAATCATCATGGGCGAAGTCGTCCTGGCTGCAAAAGTCTGTCATGTCCCGTCGATGTACCTGTCCGAGCTGCCGGGCAAACACCACGGTTGCCGTGCTGCCGCTATCGCCGGACATAAGGAAATAGGCCGTCGCGCGCGCGAACTGGGTGCCGACACTGCCGTAGTGTTCGACGTCCACTGGCTGGTGAACAGCGGCTACCACGTGAACAACGGTGAGCACTTCAGTGGTGTTTACACAAGCAATGAACTACCGCATTTCATCAAGGATATGGTTTACCACTACCCTGGCTGCCCGGAACTCGGACAACTGATCGCCGAGGAAGCCAACGCAGCCGGTGTGCGTACGCTGTCGCATAACATCCCGAGTCTGGAGTTGGAATACGGCACCCTGGTGCCCATGCGCTACATGCACATGGATGTACCTGCAGCCGAAAAACTCAAAGTAATTTCCATCGCGGCCTGGTGTGCCTGGCATCGCCTAGAAGACAGCTTCACTTTCGGCGCCGCCGTACGCCGCGCAATCGAGAAGAGCGACCGCAAAGTCCTGGTGCTGGCCTCCGGTTCTCTGTCGCATCGTTTCTCTGACGATCGCGAGGCGGAAGCCAATATCCACAACTGGACGCGTGAATTCGACAAGCAGGTCGACATGCACGTGGTCAAGCTGTGGCGTGAAGGTCGATTCAAAGAATTCTGCTCGATGCTTCCTGATTATGCCGAACACTGCTTCGGCGAAGGCAAGATGCACGACACCGCCATGCTCCTAGGTCTGCTAGGTGGTCCGGACTACAACAAGCCGGTCGAAGTCCTCACGGAGCCCTTTGGCAGCTCCGGAACCGGCCAGATCAACGCCATTTTCCCGCTCTGAATTTCGCTCAAGCGGCAGGGACGCGCCCGCCGCTCAGCGCAACTACCTCCCAGGAGGGCACGATGCCGCACTTTATTGCTGAATACACCGACAACATCGAGCAACAGGCCGACTTGCTGGGCCTTTTTGAAAAAGTCCACGCGACACTTGGGAGCAGTGGTGTATTTCCGCTGGGGGGAATCCGTAGCCGAGGCGTTCGGCTGGATACGTGGCGTATGGCCGACGGCAAACACGATTACGCCTTCGTTCACATGACGCTGAAGGTAGGCCATGGTCGCGACCTGGCGACACGCCAACAGGTCGCTGAAAAGCTGTTCGAAGTCATTACCGCCCACTTTGCACCGTTGCAGACAGAACGCCTGCTGGCGCTGTCGTTTGAAATGATCGAACTGCACCCCGAGCTGAACTTTAAGCTCAACAACGTGCATGCCTTCCTCAAGCAGCAGGCGAATTAGCAAGCCCTCTCCCATCGGCCTCTCTCACAAAAAGTACAAAATCATGAGCTTAGCCACTTCCGCTATACAGCCTTTGAGCGATGCCGCAACGTCGACTCACCGCACGGTGACCTGGCGGCTGATGCCGCTGCTGCTGGTGTGTTATCTGTTTGCTCATCTTGATCGGATCAACATTGGTTTCGCCAAGATGCAGATGGGCGCCGACCTGCAGTTCAGCGATACCGTCTACGGCTTTGGTGCGGGCCTGTTTTTTATCGCCTACGCGATGTTCGGTGTACCCAGCAACATCGCTCTGGACCGCATCGGGCCACGACGGTGGATCGCTTTGTTGATGGTCGTCTGGGGGACCCTGTCGACCAGCATGCTGTTGATCAACAGCGCTGAGGGTTTCTACGGGTTGCGCTTCTTGCTCGGCGTCGCCGAGGCCGGATTTTTCCCAGGCATTCTGGTGTACCTGAATCGCTGGTATCCGGCCAGCAGGCGCGCACAAGTAACCGCGTTGTTTGCCATTGCCGTGCCGCTGGCCGGGGTCATCGGTGGCCCTCTATCGGGTGGTATCCTGCAAGGCTTTCATGATGTCGGGGGCCTACGTGGGTGGCAGTGGATGTTCCTGATTGAAGGCGCGCCAGTCGTGCTTCTCGGCTTGCTGGTACTTAAGGTGTTGCCTGACAACTTCGAGTCGGTCAGCTGGCTGAGCAACGAGCAGAAAAACCAACTGCGCAACCAATTGGCTAGCGAAGAGCAACGCAAATCCATTCTCTCGTTTGGCGCAATCCTGCGAAATCCGCAGGTCTGGCTACTAGTGGGCATTTATTGCGCGGTCATGTTGGCGGTCAACACGCTAGCTTTCTGGATGCCTACCCTGATTCATAGCTCCGGGATTGGCAGCGACGGCAAGGTAGGCCTGCTCAGTGCCCTGCCCTATCTGGCAGGCTGCGGTTTCATGATCGCCTGCGGACGCTCATCGGACCGGCGTCGCGAACGCCGGTGGCACTTGAGTGTGCCATTGCTCATGTCAGCTCTCGGTATCGCCGTAGCCGGACTTTTGCCTGGCGATCCCTTCATGGTAATCGGCGGATTGGTGATTGCGGGTATGGGCGCGAGCGCCGCACTGCCGATGTTTTGGCAGTTACCACCCGCATTCCTGTCAAACAGTACCCAGGCGGCGGGCATCGCCTTGATCAGTTCTTTGGGAAGCATTGCCTCGTTTCTGACACCCAATCTGATTGGCTGGATGCGTGACACCACCCACAACGCCAGTCTTGCCCTCTACGTCCTCGCGACCTTGATCGTCGCAGGCGCCTTTCTAGTGCTGCGCACGCCCGCCGCCATCGTCAATCCTCATTAAGAGATCCACGTCATGCTTGATCAAGAACTCATCCAGCAAGCCGCTGCTCAACTGGACAACGCCGAACGCACTCGTGAGCAAGTCGGGCAGTTCTCCCTCGCACATCCACAGATCACCATCGAAGATGCCTATGCCATTCAGCGAGCCTGGGTGGCGCAGAAAATAAAAAACGGACGCAAGCTGGTGGGGCACAAGATTGGTCTGACCTCTCGGGCGATGCAGGTTTCATCAAATATTTCAGAACCGGATTACGGGGCGTTGCTGGACGACATGCTGTTCGACGAAGGCACCGATATCCCCTTCAATCGTTTTATCGTACCGCGGGTTGAAGTGGAGCTGGCATTCATCCTCGGCAAGCCGCTCAAAGGCCCCAACGTCACTATTTTCGATGTGCTGGATGCTACTGAATGGGTGATCCCTGCCCTGGAAATCATTGACGCGCGAATTCAGCAGATCGACCCCGAAACCAAAGCCACGCGCAAGGTCTTCGACACCATTTCCGACAATGCGGCGAACGCAGGAGTGGTCATGGGTGGGCGTGCTGTGCGCCCTCATGAGGTCGACCTTCGTAAGGTGCCAGCGGTTTTGTACCGCAATGGCGTGATCGAGGAATCAGGGGTTTCTGCCGCCGTGCTCAATCATCCCGCGAAAGGTGTCGCCTGGCTGGCCAACAAGCTAGCCCCATACGACGTCACGTTACAACCGGGGCAAATTATTCTGGGCGGGTCGTTTACCCGTCCAGTGTCTGCCAGCCCAGGCGATACCTTCCATGTCGACTACGACATGCTGGGCTCCATTTCCTGCCGCTTCGTCTGACTCCTGGAGGACTGACTCATGGATATGCCCATCAACACATTCAAGCAACGCCTGAAAAGCGGCAAAGCGCAGATCGGCCTTTGGCTCGGCCTGGCCACCCCTTACTGCGCAGAGCTGGCTGCCAATGCCGATTTCGATTGGCTATTGATCGACGGCGAGCACGCGCCCAATGACGTACGCAGCATGCTCGGCCAACTGCAGGCGATAGCGCCCTACGCAAGTCATCCGGTGATCCGCCCTGTCGCTGGCGACACGACGTTGATCAAACAGATTTTGGACATCGGCACCCAGACTTTGCTGATACCAATGGTCGAAAGCGCCGAACAAGCGCGAGAGCTGGTGCGTGCCGTGCACTATCCACCCAGTGGCGTGCGCGGTGTAGGCAGCGCGTTGGCGCGGGCGTCGCGCTGGAACAGCGTGCCCGGCTACCTGGACAAGGCTGACGAGCAAATATGCCTGCTGGTGCAGATTGAAAGCCTGAAAGGCTTGGAGAATCTGGATGCCATCGTCAACGTCGAAGGCGTTGACGGGGTGTTTATCGGCCCTGCCGACCTCAGCGCTGCGATGGGCCATCGCGGTAACCCGGGCCATCCCGAAGTTCAAGCAGTAATTGAAGACACCATCATACGAATCCGCGATGCCGGCAAAGCGCCCGGCATTCTCAGCGCCGACGAAAGATTAGCCAGACGCTACATCGAGCTCGGCGCGGCATTCGTAGCGGTCGGCGTCGACACTTCCGTACTGATGCAAGGCCTGCAAGCACTGACAAGCAAGTTCAGAAATACCCCGGCCACGATCAGTACCGGCGGTGTTTACTGATTTCAGGTTAATTGCAAATGCTCGCCGCTAGCAGACATCAATGCCAGCGGTGACCACTCCGCCTCAACGCTTCAGTGTCTTCAACTCATTGAGCAACACCAACAATGTCTGCAACTTCTCCGCGCCGTAGCGCTCCTGCAAGCGCTCATAGTTCTCTTCCATGCGCCCGCTCATACTTTCAAAGCAACGCTCTCCGGCAGCGGTCAGTTTCACCAGAACTCGGCGCTGGTCGTGTTCTGAGCGCCGTCGTTCGACCAACTCTGCGGTCTCCATCCGCGCCAGTACGCCAGTCATGCTGGGCTTGAGAATACATGCCAAGTCCGCCAAGCGATTGATCTCCAGTTCGCCCTGCTGACTGAGAATCCGCACTACCCGCCATTGTTGCTCAGTGAGGCCTATATCTTTCAGAGAAGGCCGGAAAAAGCTCATGGCCACTTCCCGGGCCTGGAGCAGGTTGAGTGTCAGAGACTGTCGGTGCTTGGGCATTTAGAAACGGCTCAAAAATCAGTTAGCATGTTAATTATCTTATCACGCCGAAATAGCGATGACGTTTCTAGCGTCCATAAAAAAACGGCGCATTTATGCGCCGTCCATTTAATCGCTAACCAGAGCACGTCAGAGCCTGATAACCGCTTTCAACACAGTCTTGAAGGTTTCCAATTGGTCGTCGCTGAATTGACTGAAGACTTTTTCCTGCTGTTCTCGGGCTATTGTCCATAATCCTTCTGTTTCATCGATACCTTTAACGGTCAGACGCAAGCGCTTATCTTCTTCACAGACCAGCCCCTTACGAGTGAGATTGGCGACGGCCTCTTCGATTTCCCGCTCGGGCATCGCCACCTCCCGTTGCAGATCCGTGAGGCTCAACCCTGCATCGTTTTCCAGCACCATCAACATACGCGCCTCACTTGTCCGCAAACCTGTCGACAATTGCCGCGGCTGATAGCTTGCCTGATACGCGCGCAATGCTTGGGTCATGAGGTAGTACAAATTGTGGCTCAGCCTTCCTTGGAAGTGGCTGCTAGGCGGCTGACCTTCAGCACTTTTTGTCATGCGCGTGTGGGGCAACACCATGGAGTATGCGCCCTGGTGGTACAGCAACGGCGAACGACCAAAATCATCGAAAGCCACTACCTTACCGATCATGATCCAATGATCACCACCGTCCACCTGCTGATATTTTTCGCACTGAAAACGCGCGGAGCAATCAGCAAGAATGGGCGCCCCTCCGTGACCTGACTCGTATTCGATGCCAGCAAAACGATCGTCTTTCGGACGAGCGAAATTGTTCGACATCTCAATTTGATCTGCAGCAAGCACATTCACGGCAAAGTGGGTAGCGGCAGCAAATACATCATGACTGGTTGATCGCTTATCGATACTCCAAAGAATCAACGGCGGATCGAGCGACACCGAGTTGAAGCTATTGGCCGTCACCCCCACTTTTCGGCCATCGTGATCGGCAGCTGTCACCACTGTCACACCGGTGGCGAAGTTACCTAAGGCGCGGCGAAATGCACGCGAATCGAAGGCAGAAGAAGCTGCAATTTCATTAACATCGGACATGCAAGACTCCCGAGCACGCCCCCTGGGCGCGCTCTGATTATTTTTATGAGGGGCTTGTGGCTTGAGGGCGAACGGCCTTAGGCCATTGAGGGGTCGGGCTCAAGACCCATCAGTTCGCGACCAAGTATCTGTGCACAAACGTCATAGTCGGTATAGGCGTGCGCCCCCGTAAGATGTGCGTCGCGGAAAAGGCGTTGCAACTCGTTGGTTTCAAACCAGGCGCCACCGCCGGCCGCTTCCATCAGACGGTCCACAGCCTGGATACACATTTTCGTGGCATAGCCTTGATTGGTACGCCAGAACGTGAGCGTGGTGCGGCTAGGGTACTCGTGGCGCTCGCTGTATTCGGCAATCTCCTCCCAGCTTTTTTCCAGCAACGCTCGGGCAGCCGCAACTTGATGCGTGGATTCGGCCAGGCGCATCAATGCCGGGGTGGCTGCGCCGACAGCGGCACCGGTGTAGGCACGGACGCGGTTGCGGGTTTTCTCGCGGAAGACATCCAGCATGCGCTCGGCAATACCTAGGCTGACGGTCGAAAAACCGCTGGCGAAATAAGGCCGATAAGGGGCGAAGAAAATCTTGCTGTCCGGATACAAACCAAAGCCCGCCGACTTGCCTTCGATCATGTCCTTGGCTTTCTGGATTCGGTGCTCGGGCACGAAAGCATTCTTGACGATCAGGGTTTTGCTACCGCTGCCACGCATACCAACGGCAAACCAGTCATCACGAATTTCGTAGTCACTGCTTGGCAGCACCGCGAAACAATAATCCCGAGTGCCTTCGGCACTCTCACGAAAGAACCCCATGATGGCCCATTCGGCATGATCACAGCCTGAACTCCATCCCATCTCACCACTGAAAGTGACGCCTCCCTCCACCTCCTCGGTGCGCCCAAAAGGCGCGATGCTGCTACTGGCAGTAGCATCGGGGTCATTTCCCCACATCTCATCCTGCAGCTTGCTGGAAAACATTGCGATTTGATGACTGTGAGTACATAGAAGGCTCATGGCCCAGGCCGTGCTGGCACAGGAACCGGCCAACAATGCGATGCAGTCGGCAAACTGAGGCAGAGAGATCTCCATGCCGCCGTACTTTTTCGGCTGCAACGCATGGTGCATACCAATACCTTTGAGCAAAGCGATATTTTCGGCGGGAACACAACGCGCGCGTTCGGCCTCGAAGGCATTAGCCGCGATAGTAGGCAGAACACCTTTCAGGTCTTCCAGCAGCGGGTTTGGAGTTTTCATGGACGGTCTCTTTATTATTGGATAGTGGCGCTCCGCTTGGCAGACGCTTGCGAACAGCGCCAGAAGGCACCGTACGCTAGAGGCAAGCGGGTAAGCGCGTCAGCACCCGGTCAGTATGAGGTGCCGGGGCACTACGAAAAATGCACGTTTCAAATAGAAGATTGCACTTTTCATAGAGTCTTTAAGCAACGAACAAAACGCGAAGAAGAATGGACCTGAAAGTGATGTTCATCGCTGACTGTTTAAAGATGGCCGCTGCCCTTCCCTCCTGATTTGCCCCCCGCGCCGCCGACTTACCGACTACAGATCCGAGCGAAAAACCTCATACAAACGAAACGCAATGACTTGTAGAGCGTCGACCAAGCGAAGCAATTTTCACTGCAACAAAGCCTTCTGCTTGAGCACCCTAGACCGCGCTAAAAACAACAAAACAAGCTTATTACGAGCGAACATTTTCCTGCTGGATTGAGCACAGCCAAGGTAGAATTTTTCACGCACAGGCAATATACTAAACACTGCGTATACTAATTATTTCCTTGACGAGAGCCATCCTGGGCTTTTGTTTTTTAGAAACAAATGCACCTGGGTAAGGGATCTTGAAAATGTCGACTAACAAACCTGTATCGACCACCAAATCGATAGTGGGTCGCCCACGAAGCGAAGCTACACGCCGTCAGATCCTGGATGCCACCATCAGGCTGTTGCAGGAAAAATCCATTCAAGCCATCTCAATCGAGGCGATAGCACGAGAAGCTGGCGTTAGTAAATCAACCATATACCGGTGGTGGGACTCCAAAGCGTTAGTCGTTATCGACGCGTTCATAGAGAACCAAATGTTGAAGACAGCCTTGCCACGAGAACTGGGTCCGAGAGAGGCAATTGCTCAGCACTTCCGCTCCCTCGTAGACCAATACTCTGGTTGGGCCGGTCGACTGGTCGCACAAATACTCGCGGAAGGTCAGTCAGATCCCTCTACTTTGAGAGATTTTCGAGAGCGGTTTCATTATGGAAGGCGCGCGATAATTCGAGAAACGCTAGAGGAATGGAGGGTGAGCGGCGAGATATCTCCCGATACGGATATCGAGATACTGATGGACTTGATTTACGGGGCCGTTTACATGCGACTCATGATTGGACACGCCCCACTTAACCAAGCATTTGCCGAGTCGCACATAAACTTTGTGTACCACTTACTGGGTGTCAAGAGCACTGACCCCGAGGCCTAGTCGTTATTCATCAAGTTCAGTGCGCAGGCGTTGAGTTGATGGGATACCGACGTCGAGCCATTGGAAACGAACACCCCACTCATCTCGCTATAAGACTGATCGAAATGCTCGCCCCAATTGGGTCATTTCTTTTGCGTAGCGCGGACGAGCTTATCGGCAACGCCCATCAGCACATTGTTACCGGCTACCCAGACGCCCAGGTTCTGAACCGGACTGGAACGTTTGGCTTTCGGATCCTCGCGTCCCATCTCCGGGTTTTTATGACAGGCAACCGGCGCGTTGAGTATCAGCCTGCGTAAACAGGAATTGGCATGGTCGCACCACACGATCTCAGCCTCACGACCTTCGATGACCTTCAACGCATAATCAGGGTCGGCCAGCATCTGTCGTGCCAGCATGCTTGCATCGACATCGCCGTCCCAAATAGCCGCCGCCGCTTGCCGGGGATCTGGAGTACTGGAAAGGAATAGGAGCACCCCGCTACCCAGTGCCTTGCGGAAGGCCTGCGGCTCCCCGTGGTTCAGCATATTGCCGGAAGTACTCGGCACATTGTCACGCATCGACTCGTAGTTGCCCTCGCTTAGCGAGATGAAGTCCAGGCCGACCTCGGCGATGTGCGCTGCGACCTCAGCGTAACCCTCCGGCCCCTGGCCGTCGGGCATATGGTCATTCACACTCATCCGCACCCCCACCGGATAATCCGGGCCGACTTCGGCGCGCACTGCTGCAACCACATCGCGCAAGGCTCTAGCGCGATTCGCAACCGAACCACCGTATTCATCGGTGCGTTGATTGGCCAGCGGGGACAAAAAGGACGAGTAGAAGTAGCACATGTGTGCGCCAATCTCGACACCATCGAAACCACTAGCCTTGGCCCGGCGTGCACCGGCGACGACGCTCGCCTCGATGTCCTTGATCTCCTGGATGCTGGCCTCGTGTGGCACTGGTGTTATTCGGCCACCGGGGATATAGAGATGGTTGGGCAAGCCGCCAGCCCCCAGGTTCACCGGCTTCGGGCTGGCCGCCAAAATCCACTGACCGTTGCGCGGCACGCCCATGCGGCCGAAGCTCGGAAACAGCTGCGCGAACACTGCCGCACCACATTCATGTACAGCATCGGACACACGCTTGAGGTCATCGACGAATGCGTCTTTGTCAAAGCGAAGGTTTGGCGAAAACGGCGACTCATTCCAGGCTCGTTCGCTGCATACCGATCCACCAACGATGACCAGGCCCACCCCGCCCTGCGCACGACGCTTGAGGAACGCAATGGTCTGCTCACTTGGGCGGCCGTCCTCGGTCGGGCGAAGTACCGCCATCGGCCCAAGGATAATGCGATTTTTAATCTGCAATCCATTGATCTGCAGCGGGCTTGCCAGCACCTTGGCTGCATTGCTTGTATTCATCGAAATGTTGGTCATGGTCAAAAACTACTCTTGCCTGTATAGGGTCGGCTTGCCGGGTTCAATCAACTGAATCCGAATCGACTTACATGATTGAGCTGGCGCCACCGTCCACGGGAATATTGATCCCGGTGACCCATTTAGACTCATCAGAGGTCAGGTAAAGGCCTGCCCAAGCGGCAGCGATCGGCTCGCCCGGCTTACCCGTCAGGGTGCGCTCCACGATCGGGGCCACGGGTGCCTTGTCGCCAAACTCCCGATACATCGCCTGAACCGGCGGGGTGTTCATTACACCAGGGCTGACCGAGTTAACCCGTACACCAACAGCGATGCCTTCTGCGGCCAGTTGGCGCGTCAGGGCAAGGACCGCACCTTTCGCCGCGGCATGTGCAGCCTGCGGAAGCGCTCTCGCTCCCTGCATGCCAGCACCGGAGCCGATGTTGACAATGGCACCTTTGGACTTCACCAGATACGGCCAGGCAAGCTGGCAAGCACGCCAGACAAGATCGAGTTCATTCTGGATGGTGAAGACATAGTCGGCGTCGCTCTGCACCGCAAAAGGCGCGAAACGCGGCAAACTGGCATTATTGTAAAGTGCGTCAATGCGGCCATGCCGAGCGGCAGCACCATCGATCCAACGCGCTACATCGTCGCGGTCGCTTAGGTCAACAGGAGCAACCACGTCGATGGAATGACCATCGCTTTCTACCAGTTTCGCGGTTTCTGCGGCCGTCTGCGGATTGATGTCGCAGCCGACGACAATCGCACCTTCGCTAGCGAACAGCCGAGCTGTCTCGCGCCCCATTCCACTGCCAATGCCGGTCAGTAAAACGACCTTGTCCTGCAATCGCTTGCTCATACCAATCCTCTAGTAAGGGACTTCATACTGTTGTTGTTTTTCATCACGCCTTACGGGTACCAAGGCGAAAGCAGAGGGCGGACAAAAGCCCCAATACCAACGCCGCCCAGCCCAAGCTGCCATAGCCAACATGCAGGGCGAGCACGCCCCCAAGGAGTGGGCCAGTAGCCGAACCTGCCATGACCATCACCGGGGTGGCCGCGACCACGCGACCGGACGGATCCAGCCGCGCCAACACCCCGAATGCGAAGACATGGGTAAATGTGACGACGGCGATGAGAACTGAGGTTGCTACGATGTAAACCCCGTAGCCACTGAACTGGGTCACAGCGACAGCTGCAATGGCTTGGATCAGAGGGCCAGCTATGACTACGCCCGAGGCCGACAAGTGGCGTTCGAGGAGGCTGGAAAGCGCGACAGGTACGAGATTCACGAAGCCACTGATGACAAGCACCGTGGTGATCTGCGCCGCGCTGAATCCGTGCCAGCTCCCTACACGCTCGATGAAGCCGAAGACCATCGAATGGCTCACCATCAGTAGACTCACGCCGGCGATGCCGAACCATACTCGCGTAGGCAACTTGGCGAACGCGGATCGATCGTGCTGGACCGTGCGGGCGACGTTCGGAAAAGCCAGCAGTGCGGCCAGTGCGGCAGTGAACATGATGCCCGACATCGTGTAGAAGAATATGTTCGGGCCGATCTTGCCCACTAGCGGAGGCAGTGTCGCCATCACCAGAATGGACACCAGGCTCAGGGTAGTAAAAGCCATCGCCGCTGTGCGGTGCGGATTGGCAGTACCACCCATCGTCCCGTGAACTATCGACAGACCGCAGCCGACCGCTAGGCCTGCGACGACATGCGCCGAAGCCAAAAGGATATAGCTGCCACTTACGCTTGGCATACTGGCGAAGGCCATACCCGCCACGGCATAAGCCGCCGACGCAATGCGCTTGCGGTTGAGTCGGGATAGTTTTGGTGCGATACACAGGCTGCTAAGCACGACCGACCCGAGGAACAGAGTCAGCAGGAACCCGGCACGCTGCGGATCAAGTGCCAGTTGCCCGATCAGGACGATTCCAACCCAGATCGGCAAAGTGGTGATATCCATCAGGCCAGCGCAATGCCCGATGACGAGCGCCGCGGTACCGTTGCGGGCTTCCTTCCGGTTACCAGCAGCCTTCGTCAGAGTGTCAGAAACAGAATGTGAGCTCATTGGTCTTTGGCCTTTAGGTAGTCGACAAGCAATTCAAGGTCGGCGTCGGTTATTTCGGTTTTACGAAATGCCGGCATGATCAGTACGCCCTTGCGAACGAAATGTTCGATGAAGGCCGGAGGCATATCAGTGCGCTCTTCCAATGCAGCCGGTAAGCTGCCGACGTACTTGGCCGCCAATGAAGCAGTGCCGGGCATGCGTGGTGATGCGGCGTGACAAATCCCGCACCACTGATCGAAAATCTGCTTGCCGCGATGGGCTGGTACTGCTTGCTTGGCCGGTTCGGAGGCGACTGCGAGACCTGCCAACATCATCAGCACGATGAGGCGATTCGTCTTCATTGGGCGCCCTTCCTCAAGTGCCTGGGCCAGATGCCGTAGCGGCCCGGCGAAAGAATCCCGTTGGGATCAATGGCGTCCTTGATGACCTCGTTCAAGCGCAAGAGACTGTTGTTGTTATACGAATACAGGCCCATGGCCTGGTCCTGGAATTCCGGGTGGCAACGGTATTCGCCCCAGCCATGCTGTGCGCCGATATCGAGCAGTGTCCGATACGCCTTGATGGAGGCCTTGTTCATCGACGCATCATCGGTGATCGGGAACCCCACGATGAAAAGGAAAGCACGCTCGAAAAACGGCGCAGGCAATGCAAAAGGCCTGAGGTTCCAGATCGGTACATTCTGCAGCGCAGGCAGCGTCCGGTATGCCTCTTCGAAGACGCGATTGGCTTCGAGAATGCCTTGCGCAGTCTGTGGAATAACCGGAGAGAACCACATATGGCCGCGCATCGGATGCGGGTTGCCTCCTGCACGTGTTCCCATGCCGAAGAAATCCATATTCGGTACACCCACATCCTGAGGGTAAACCGTCCACTCAGCGGAAGCTTTGCGCGGATCGCTCTGAATCTGGCCAGCCTGAAAGCGAACACCCTTGATCGATTTTTCCGCCAGCTCCTGTACCGCCTCCCACTGGGCCTGGATCACCTTCGGTGGTCCGTAGAACTTCAGGTTAAGCACCCAGTAAGGAATGTTGTTGTCCAGCCCATACTTCTGCAGTTCAGCCGAGTAACCAACACTGGCTTTCGCAATCAGATCAGCATGCTGCTTCTGCAGCTGCGGCGGACCTTCGTAAAAGGCGTCTACAAGATGTTTCGTGTAATTGCTGATGCCGAGCAGTGGACTGCCCATTTCCGGCGCACCAGAGGCTAAGCCGGTGTTCTCGACGTACTTGAGCAATTCCACTACGGCGTGCAGATCGTCATAACGCGCGGCCATCACCATGCCGTGCATGAAGGCCTCGGGTGCCGGCATCAACCAGATGCCCATCTTGGTGACAACGCCGAAATTGGACTGGGAAAAAATGCCGTCCAGGATCGGCCCCATCCCCATCTTGAATTGTCCCCACGTCTGGGAACCGGGTAGCGCTCCCATTCCTGTGCGAACCATTTCCCCATTGGCCAGCACCACCTCCATGCCGCAGTGCGAATCGAAATGGTTGCGAAAGCGCGACAGCGTGTGACCTACACCATGGTCAAGCGCATTGCCAACCACACTGCCCCAGCCCGGGTCGGCGACATCCAACCACACTTTCAGGCCACGTTCCTGGATGTAGTTATACAGATCGAAATAGCTGACGCCGGGCTCCACGATTGCGTAGCCGTTGCTTTCGTTGACCTCAATGATGCGGTTCATCCGCTTCAGATCCAGCACAACACTGCCGCCATGATTGGGCGCTGAACCGCCGTAGCCGAGGTTTTTGCCGGTGGAAATCGTATAAAGCGGTATGCGGTGCTTATCGGCAATGCGCACGACCGCCTGCACCTCTTCAACCGAACCGGGCGCCACGGCAGCTGATGCGCTTCGATCCTCGGGCGTGTCGCGCAGCGGGGAATAAGAATCGCGGTAGGGAAACAGATCCTCGTCCTCAACGAAGACCCATTCTTTTCCGACTACACCAGCAAACGCCTGTAGTGCGACGGAAAAAACTTCGGGGGAAACATTCGGGGGTGTTCTCATAATTCACGCGATGATCCATGAAACCAAAGGATTGGGTTGGCTCGCCGGTACGTCGTACTGATGCAGCACAACCGTACGGCGCGACTGGCTGCGTGCTTGTTCTGCAAGGCAATGCCAAACCTCGCGCGTAGTGAGTCCGGCGACAGCGCCACCTTGCTCACGCCAAAACGGTACGAGCGATTCCTGCCAAAGCCTCGTGAGTCCATTTGTGACTTCAAGCCGCGCACTATCTTTTTTGGCATGCTCAATGGCGAAAGCAAGGCTTTGCGGCAATCGGCGGTCCGTCACGACAAAGCGAACATCAAACTGATTGGGGTCGAATGGTTCTAGAATGATCTCTCGGGATGGCTTCGCGAGCACCGGTAGCGCCCCCAGCATGGCGAGCGTCGCGGCACTTGCGGTGGACACGAGAAACTGGCGCCGCCCAAATCTAAGATTGGAAATATTGGGGATCGACATGCTCACTCCCCGAAAATGTTGAGGAATGTAGCGGAGCTCTGAACTCCGATTAAGAGACTGGGATCGGCGTCGAGGATCGAGCCGGTGGTATAGCGCGTCGAAGCAGCGTTGATGGGGAAGTTTTGGAAATCAGCGGGCGCGAAGTGCTTGTCGCGTTCAGCCACCTGTTCACTGGTCGAGTGCCAGATACGGCCCACAATGGTATCGGTCGCAACATCGCCTTTCAGGCTCGAACCCTGATGCATGTTTGTCTCCTCCGCGCGTTCTTGTTGTTGTGCCCGTGACAGGCTTCATATGCGCGAAACAAACATATACGATCCGTACCGTTTTGTGCAAGCTAACTGTTTACTATTTCGTCAGCTGGCAGCCTTCATCTGCCTACGGAGTCAGCCCCCACGGGCCTCCCGCATTCGCCCGGCCAGACTCAAAGCGTTTTTTACATTGCTTCTTGAGTGGTCTGTTGGCTACGATCAGAAACGCCTCAGCTTGATTTCAGCAGGCAGCCGCCCACGCAGCAGAGTGAGCACATGCAGCATTACGCTCCTGTTAAAATTAGTCATTTATTAAGGAATACTTTATGCAGGAGAAGTCTTTAGGACGACCACGCAGCGAAGCTACTCGGCTGCAAATACTGAATTCGACCATAAAGTTGCTACACGAGAACTCTATTCAGGCCATCTCGATTGAGGCAATTGCAAAGGAAGCCGGGGTCAGCAAAGCAACGATCTACAGATGGTGGGACTCTAAAGCGCTGCTCGTGATTGACGCATTCATTGAAAACCATCTTCTCAAGACTCCACTGCCAATTGAACTCGGCCCAAAAAAGGCCATCGCTGCTCATTTCCGCACACTGGTAGAGCAGTTTTCTGGTTGGCCAGGCCGAATCCTTGCTCAAATCATAGCCGAGGGACAATCTGACCCTTCTGTATTACGAGCCTTTCGAGAGAGATTCCACTATGGGCGACGCGCGATAGTTAAAGAAACACTTGAAGAATGGAAACGCAGCGGTGAGATCCCAAGCGATACCGATGTCGAGTCGCTTATGGACATAATCTACTCAGCAGTCTACATGCGCTTGTTGGTTGGCCACGCCCCATTAAACGAGGAATTTGCTAAGTCGCATATCGACTACATATACCACTTGCTGGGAGTAACGAACTCAGAAAAATGAACAGCACTGTTTGGCTGCTGATCGTTATAAAAGTATGAGTTGACTTAGTCCCCATTCACCCTGAGAGGTGAATCGGGACTCTTTGATAGATAGCGTCAAACTGACGGTTTAGATAGGCTGCCCCAAATATTGATAGGTTTTCAGCAATAGAGCCGCCGACTTCTCTCTATTTTTCAGTGGATCTTCCTGCTCAAAGCGACAAAGTTGCAATGACGCGTCACAAATGATTTTGCATCGTTCAAATCGGCGCTCGCTATACATCGCCAATGCCTCGTTAACCGATTGGGTCTTGGATACGCAGTCTGCAAGCACCACGGCATCTTCGATGGCCATCCCACCTCCCGACGTCATATGCGGCGTTGGAGAATGTGCAGCATCGCCGATGAGCACTACGCGGCCACGGTACCAAGGTGCCGGCACCAGAGTGATATCCAGCGGACGGAAGATAACCTGCTTGGCATCGGTCACCTGGTCAAGAGCTTCCAATACAGCGGGCGCGGTATATTCGGCAAGGCGCTCGCGAATCATCGCGCTCGCTTGATCCTCTGGTACCCGCAGAGGCTCCACACTGTTCTCGAGATAAAACAGGTAGCAGGTGTCCTCCGATGTCGGGAATGAACCCACTGTTTTCCCTGACGGGCTGCGGTACAAACAGAACCCATCAATCTGAGCCGGACGCGGCGCATTGAAACGCCATACACTCTGACCTGCAAAATGCGGCCTGCACTCGGCACCGAAAACCTGATCGCGGAGCTTGGAGTAGGCGCCATCTGCAGCCACAACCAAGTCATAGGTAGCCTCGCGACCATCCGAGAATTTAACTTCGACGCAGTCCCCACGGTCGTCGAGATGTTCAATCGTCAACCCTTTATCCAGAACCGCCCCTGCCCCTAGCGCTGCCGACTCCAGGATTCGAGCAAGTTCTGGCCGACGGATGCCACAGCTGGGAGGTGCAGGATCCGAACGCAGGAGCTGACCAGAGGAATCAAACTGCCGAAACGCGTCGAATCGCATACCACTGTCAAGACAAGGCTCCGCCAATCCGATCATGTTCAATGCCCGGACCGTGTTGTGTAACAGGCAAATGCCCGACCCTGCCGAGGGAATCCCCGGTTTGATATCGATACAGTGGACGTCCACTCCTGCCCTGCGCAGTGCATAAGCTGCGGTGGCACCGCCGATTCCGCTGCCTACAATCAAAACGCGTTTAACTTGACTCATTCTTGTCTCCTCTCCGCTTCTTTGGCGGGTGGTAACTGTTATTCAATGACACAGCTTGTTTGGCAGATTGGTGAATCGAAGTACGCCTCGGCTAGAGACATCCGCGACCGAACAAAGCCCTCGTTGTAGTCTTCTGCGGTGAGCCGAAGGCGTCGTGCAGATCACACGCTCAGTCGAATACACGCACCTGTAACGCGGTCGCCGAATCCATCCGTTGGTTAGCACCCTCCAGCTCCTCAATCACCCACCCTCCCAGCGTCATAGCGCTCCTCAGGCATCAGGGTTGCTGAACTCATATCAAATCTATACGTTCCGTTTTGATTTCGCAACCATCTCAAATCGAACCGAGCTTCAGGCCTAAAAGCCGTTGACAATAGCGTTACAAGCCAACAATACTTTGTATACGCATCGTTTTGTTTGTGTTGTTTGAGTTAAGTTCACAACCCTACTCGGAGCGCGCCTCACTAGGCCGGCTCGCGTTTTACTTCAACTTTCTCTGCCTTTCCGGAGCTCGTCGTATGACCGTAAATTCCCAGTCTCCCGTGTTCGTTTCAAGCGCTGCCGCGCAGGAAGTTTTCCGTTGGAAAGATGCGATCGCCGCGCTTCAGGCCGCTTACGGGCAACACTTGCCAGCTAGGGCTACTCCACCCCGAACCGTTGCAAGTCTTGAGAAAACCTGGCTACGCACCTTGCCGGCTATTCCAGCAGGAGGACGTTACTTCGGTGCCAAGCTGATGGGCTCGAACATGGGGGATGCGCCACCGGGAATCGAGTACGTCATTGTCCTCTTCAACCGGACGACCAATCGCATTGCTGCTTTCATTGACGCAAATCTGGTGACTGGATTCCGGACTGCAGCTACGTCGGCAGCAGCCCTTGACCGCATCGCTCCACAGAAACCTGCTCGTCTTGCCGTCATAGGAAGTGGGTTGGAAGCTTCGATGCACATCCGTGCTTTCGCCAGCGTCCGCGAACTAACTGAAATTGTCGTCTTCAGTCCGACTCCCGAACGTCGCGAAGCATTTGCCGCAGCTGCGACACGAGATCTCGGTGTGCCCGCACGGGGTGTTGGCTCAGCACAAGAGGCCGTGGAAGGCGCCGACATTGTGCTCACCGCCGCACGCTCGCGTGATGAAAAGCCGATTCTGTTTGGCGATTGGTTGAAGTCGGGGGCCACAGTCGTTTCGATCGGCTCGACCATCCCGGAGCAGCGTGAAATAGACATTTCCGTCGTAGAGCGCAGTGACTTGATCATCTGCGACACCCTGGAAGAAGTGCTGGAAGAAACAGGAGACATGCTTGCTGCCCATACCGCCGGGATCGAATTTCGACACAAAGCCTTCAGCCTGTCTGACCTGATGAGTGGTGCCTGCAGTGAGCAGTTGAAGCAAGCCAAGGCCCCGATGTTCAAGTCAGTCGGCGGTGGTCTTCAAGACATTGTGGTAGCGGAACTCATCTTGACCAAGGCACTTGAAGCAGGGCTCGCAACACCACTGCCAATCGATTTTGAAACAAAGCGCTGAGCGAACAGCAACGACTATCACCAACCCTGACTAACAGGAGCCTTACATGGCCAATTACAATAAGAAGGACGCTCGAGACTGGGCACGCGAAAAACTCGTTGGGGTCGCCAACGTTACGATTCCAACAATGACCTCCGACTTCAAACGCATCAATGAGAAAGCCATTCGCCACGACGTAGAACTAGCAATCAAGCACGGCTTCGTCGGTTCGCTGTCCTGCTCGGAGGTAGCCATCACCCAAGAGCAGTACGGTGAGTTCTGTCAAATCATGGCCGATCAAGCAGCCGGCCGTCTCGTGATCGTTCACCACGCGGTGTTCAACACGCTGGAAGATAACATTGAGGCCGTGAAGCGAGCCGAAGCTGCCGGCGCCGACCTTGTACTGCTTGGCTATCCTCCGTTCTTCTATCCGAAGTCCTATGACGAAGTATTCGAGTACACCAAGGCGATCTGCGACGCGACGAACCTGGGCGTAATCATCTTCCCGCTGCCCGCCTGGGGTTTCAGCCGCTTGCACCCTGCCGATATTCCGCTGGCGGTGCTACGTCGCATGGTCGACGAGATCCCCAACGTCGTTGCAATCAAAGCCGAAGGCGGACTGCCTTACATCATGTCGGCGATCGAAGTTCACCGCGAATTCCATCAAGAAGTCGTTATCTCATCTCCGCTTGAATATGAGTACGTGCCTTTGGCACAAGTGATGGACATCCCATTCTGCGGAACCAACTACTCCTCTTACTACGGCCCATTGCTACCACAGATCCACAAGTTGATCCGTGCGGGCAACTACGATGAGGCAACTCAGCTCTGGTACAAAATGGATCCGGCACGTAAAGCGTTTGCAAGCCTGCCAATGGCGGCAAACGGGCTTCTCAATCGCATGATGTGGAAATACCAAGGCTGGTTGCAGGGTTACAACGGTGGTCCTATGCCGCACCCGACCCAACGCGTGTACCAGCGCGACATGGCTGTGCTACGTAAAGGGCTGGAAGCTGCTGGATTGAACCCGACCACCGACCTCGATGAAGCCTTCTTCATCGGTCGTAACTCCATTTGAGGTCTGCCCGATGAATAGCACCGCAACCTTGAATCTGAAAGACCCCGACCTGCTGCGTCAGGCAATGTTGATCGACGGCGAATGGGTCCAGGCAGACAGTGGTCAGACAATCGAGATCCGCAATCCAGCCACTGGTGAATTGGTAGCGCGCGTACCAAACGGTGGAGAGACCGAGACTCGCCGCGCAATCGCAGCGGCCGAACGCGCCATGCAGGGATGGCGCAAGACGCTGCCAAAGGAGCGTGCAAAGGTCCTGCGCAAGCTCTATGAGCTAATGCTTGAAAACATCGAGGACCTGGCGGTCATCCTGACGGCCGAACAGGGTAAGCCCTTGGTGGAATCCCGTGGCGAAATCCTTTACGCCGCAAGCTTCATCGAATGGTTCGGGGAAGAGGCGAAGCGCGTGAATGGCGACATCATTCCGCAGAATGTGGACGGTCGGCGCATTCTCGTGCAGAAAGCCCCTATCGGTGTTTTTGCAGCCATCACACCGTGGAACTTCCCCTCCGCGATGATTACACGCAAAGCCGGTCCGGGCTGGGCGGTTGGTTGCGCTGGAGTTATCAAGCCGGCCAGTCAGACCCCCCTTTCGGCACTAGCTTTGGCCGTACTCGCCGAGCGCGCCGGTCTGCCGCCTGGTGTGTGTAACGTCGTCACGGGCTCGGCCCGCGCAATCGGCGGGGAGCTCACCGCAAACCCGGTCGTTCGCAAGTTGTCCTTCACAGGTTCGACCGAAGTTGGATCGCTGCTGCTGGCCCAGTGCGCTCCGACCATCAAAAAGGCGAGTATGGAACTGGGCGGCAACGCGCCGTTCATCGTCTTTGACGATGCTGATATCGATGCCGCAGTGAAAGGTGCAATTGCCGCCAAGTACCGCAACACAGGTCAAGCCTGCGTTGCCGCCAACCGCATGCTCGTTCAATCGGGTGTTTACGATCAGTTTGCGAAGAAGCTCGCGGATGCAGCCGCTGCGCTCAGGGTCGGTAATGGCATGGATGACGGTGTGGTACTGGGTCCGCTCATCAATGGGGATGCAGTGCAAAAGGTCGAAGAGCACATTGCCGATGCGGTGGAAAAAGGTGCACGCATTGCTACCGGAGGCAAACGTCACCCCTTGGGCGGTAGTTACTTCGAGCCAACAGTGCTCACCGATGTGTCACGCGATGCACTGATATTCAATGATGAGACCTTCGGCCCTGTCGCTCCCCTCTTCCGTTTCGAGACTGAGGACGAGGCAATTGCGATGGCCAACGACACACCTTTTGGCTTGGCAGCCTATGTGTACGCACGTGACGTCGGTCTGATCTTCCGTGTCGTCGACAATCTTGAGTTTGGCATGGTGGGCGTCAACGAGGGGATGATCTCCACAGAAGTTGCACCCTTTGGCGGCGTGAAGAGCTCCGGACTTGGCCGGGAAGGCTCAAAATACGGGATCGACGACTACCTGGAAATCAAGTACGTCGCACTGGGCGGCTTGTAAGCCGGCGATAGTGGGTGAGGAGGTGTATGTCTATAAAACATGCGCCCTCACCTACACGCATTCATCACGGCGCTGTAAATTTTGCTCAATGGCCTCACTGATAAGACGTATCAGTGGGGCTCCAAACCCTCGTCTCGCTCTACGAGATCGACACAAGTTACGCATCTGATACCACGGCCAAAAGCAGACACTCGCTAGGCAATCTGATGAGATGCGGCGTGTAATGACATCCAGTTCAATAATTGAAGTCATGCCCCAACTCCGCCTGCATCCACTCCAGAAATCTTCTGACCCTTGGGAAGTTGGAATGCGCTTTCGGGAAAACCAGGTGGTGTGCAGTGATTGCCGCACTCAACTGCGGCACTACCTCGACCAACGTTCCACGCGCTAGATAGTCCTGCGCAAGCAGTGTGCTTTCCAGGGCAAATCCAAGTCCGTGGCTGGCTGCCTCCAGCGTCATATAGGAACGGTCAAAACTCAGTGTGTAAGGCTTTTCAGGGCGCGATAGACCATGTTGTGCAAACAACTGTGGCCACTTGATGAGCGTCGCCTCCGACAGAATCAGGTTGCAGTCCAGCAAATCCGCAACGGCACGAATGGGTCGTTTTTCCAGGAGTTTGGGAGACGCCATGACCGCGATTTTTTCATTGCACACCGTGCGCACTTCGAAACTGGGCCAGTTGGGCATTCCGTGGCGGATGTCCACGTCGATCTTGTCCCGGCTGAAGTGCAGTGACTCATAGGAACACGAAAGGTTGAGCTGGATGTCAGGATGACTCTGGCGGAATTGCTCCAGGCGCGGCATCAGCCACAGCAGTCCGAAACTGGGCGATGAGTGCAAGCGCAGGCAATCGAGGCTGAAGTCACTAGTCGCGCGCTCGGTCGCCACGGCAAGGCTGTGCAGGATGCCGGACACCTCGGTCAGATACTGCTCGCCCACCGGCGTCAGGGTCACACCTCTGGCGGTTCGGAAAAACAGCTGTCGCCCGATCATCGCTTCAAGCTTGGCCAATTGGTGGCTGACCGCCGAAGGCGTTAAATCCAGCAATTCGGCAGCGCGGGCGACATTGCCAAAGCGCGCTGTCTGCTCAAAGGCCTGAATGGCTTTCAGGGGTGGCAGTGTCGGGGGTACTTCGCCGGTTGAACGCATGGTGATGGTTTTTCCGCTGTAAATAGCCTGAGCCGGGCATCGCGCCATTCAACCATCCAACTGCACAAATGACGAGTGCTGAATTTTTTTCAGCACCCAGTGAAGTTCGCGTTATTGCTCAGGAACGGAGTGGAGCACAAGCTGAGTCATCGATTCGCTGCGGATCGACACAATAGCACTCTCCAATAAGAACAATGAGGTACTCCCATGCTTCTCCAAGGCAAAGTCGCGATCATCACCGGTGCAGCCTCCGCACGTGGCATTGGCCGCGCGACAGCGACCACCTTCGCGCAACAGGGCGCTCACATCGTGATCCTTGACCTGGATGAATCCGCTGCCCGTGATGCCGCTGCTTCCTTGGGCGAAGGTCATCTCGGTCTTGCGGCCAACGTTGCTGACGAATCGCAGGTTCAGCAGGCCGTTGCCAAAATCATCGAACACTTCGGCCGCATCGACGTCCTCGTCAACAATGCCGGCATTACTCAGCCACTCAAGACTCTGGATATCCGCCCTTCAGACTACGACAAGGTGCTGGACGTCAGTCTGCGCGGCACCCTGCTGATGTCGCAGGCCGTAATTCCGCACATGCGCCAACAATCTTCCGGCAGCATTGTGTGCATGTCTTCCGTTTCTGCTCAGCGGGGCGGCGGCATCTTTGGAGGCCCTCATTACAGTGCGGCCAAAGCCGGTGTACTGGGTCTGGGCAAAGCCATGGCACGCGAACTGGGGCCGGACAACATTCGCGTCAACTCCATCGCCCCCGGTTTGATTCACACCGACATCACCGGTGGCCTGATGCAGGACGATCGCCGCCACGCGATCATCGACGGCATTCCCCTGGGCCGACTCGGTGCAGCACAGGATGTCGCCAACGCCGCCCTGTTTCTGGCCAGCGACCTATCCTCTTACCTCACAGGCATCACTCTAGATGTGAACGGCGGCATGCTGATTCATTGAGTACACCTGGGCGGGCCTTTGCGGCTCGTGCGGTTCTGGATCGATGACGTAGCCGGGTCTCATGGCCTGGCAGTCAATAAAAACAAGAGATCAGACCATCATGACTACCCTGTCGCTCGAAGCGGTTTCGACCGTGCGTTCCAACGCCTACCGGAAAACGGCCTGGCGCTTGATGCCCTTCCTGATGCTGTGCTACCTGTGCGCTTACCTTGATCGCGTCAACGTCGGCTTTGCCAAGCTGCAAATGATGAACGATCTGGCGCTTAGCGAAACGGTCTACGGGCTTGGCGCCGGCATGTTCTTCATCGGCTATTTCCTCTGTGAAGTGCCTAGCAACATCATCTTGCACAAGGTCGGGGCGCGGGTCTGGATCGCGCGCATCATGATCACCTGGGGCATCGTTTCCGCTCTGTTCGCCTTCGTCGAAACCGCCTGGCAGTTCTACGCCCTTCGCTTTCTTTTAGGCATTGCCGAAGCCGGTCTCGCGCCTGGCCTGTTGCTCTACCTGACCTACTGGTTTCCATCCTATCGTCGCGCACGCATGACCGTGTTGTGGTTCATCGCCATTCCTCTGTCGGGGATGGTAGGTGGCCCCCTCTCCGGCTGGATCATGAATCACTTCGCCGGCATGCATGGCTGGGCAGGCTGGCAATGGATGTTCGTGTTGGAGGCTGTACCCACGGTCGTTGTCGGTCTTCTGGTACTGAGCTACCTCAAAGACGGAGTGCATCAGGCCACCTGGCTCAATGACGAAGAAAAAGCCCTGATCACTCGGGAGTTGGCTGAAGACGATCAGCAGAAAGTCACCCATGCCTCAGTCGGTGAATTCATTCGCGATCGTCGTCTGTGGTTGCTGGCTGCCATCTACTTCTGTGTGGTGATGGGACAGTACGCAATCACCTTCTGGCTGCCCACTCTGGTACGCAATTCAGGCGTTTCCGATCCACTACACATCGGCTTTCTGACCAGCCTGCCTTACCTCTGCGCCATTGCCGCCATGCTGCTGGTTGGACGCAGTGGTGACAAGCATCGCGAGCGCCGCTGGCACCTCATCGTACCGATGATTGCTGGCGCTATCGGCCTTAGCCTAGCGGCGCTAATGGGGGGAAATCCAACCCTGTCGATCCTCAGTCTTTGCCTGGCCGCATCCGGCATTTTGTCTGCGACCTCATTGTTCTGGATGTTACCGACCACGCTGCTTGGGGGCGTTTCTGCCGCCGCCGGCATCGCAGCGGTCAACAGCTTCGCCAACCTCGCAGGGTTCTGCTCGCCTTATCTGATCGGCTGGATCACCACAATCACCGGCTCAAGCGCCATCGGCATGTACCTGATCACTGGTGTGCTGTTCGCGGGGGCCGCTCTGGTACTGCGCATCCCCGCCGCCTTGGTCAATCGTTGAGTTAATGGAGTTTCACCATGACTACTAATCCTTCACTCGCTTCATCTACGACCCTGGTTGAACGCGCGCACAACATTCGCCGCCACGCGCTGCGAATGGGCCAAGTACAGGGACAGGGCTATGTTGGCCAGGCCCTCGGTGCTGCCGACCTGCTGGCAGTCTCCTACTTCCATGCCATGAACCATCGGCCTGCAGATCCTGAATGGGAAGAGCGTGATCGCTTCTATCTCTCCATCGGTCACTACGCCATTGCGCTGTACGCGGCCTTGATCGAAGCCGAAATCATCCCGCTCGACGAGCTGGAAACTTACGGTTCGGATGACAGCCGTCTGCCGATGTCGGGCATGGCCGCCTACACCCCGGGCATGGAAATCACCGGTGGCTCCTTGGGCCAGGGCCTGGGTATCGCGGTCGGTGCCTGCCTGGGCCTCAAGCGCAAGGGCTCGCCCTCCTTCGTTTACAACCTGCTGTCGGACGGCGAGTTGAATGAAGGCTCGACCTGGGAAGCGGTGATGTCGGCCTCGCATTGGAAACTCGACAACTTGATCGCGATCGTCGACGTCAACAACCAACAAGCCGATGGTTACTCCAGTGAAATCCTGTCGTTCGAACCCATCGTCGATCGCTGGCAAGCATTTGGTTGGTTTACTCAGCGCGTCGATGGCAATGACCTTGATGCTCTCGTCGCCGCCTTCGATGCCGCGCGCAACCATCCAACCGCCCAACCCCGCGTGATTATCTGCGACACAAAAATGGGCAAAGGCGTGCCGTTTCTGGAAACCCGCGAGAAGACCCACTTCATCCGCGTGGAAGAACACGAGTGGGATCTGGCACTGAGCAACCTTGAAGAAGGAAAAGATCAATGAGCAACACCGCTAACACGCCGACTTCGACTGGCGAGCCAATCAAAAAACGCCTGACTACCTCGGCGATGATCGCTTCCATTGCCTCAGAAGGCCAAGCGACTAAATCGGCCCCGTTCGGACACGCATTGGCTGCATTGGCGGATCAGCGCTCGGACATCGTCGGTCTTTCTGCTGACCTGTCCAAGTACACCGACCTGCACATCTTCGCCAAGGCCCATCCCGACCGTTTCTATCAAATGGGCATGGCCGAGCAATTGCTGATGAGCGCGGCCGCCGGCATGGCCCGAGAAGGCTTCGTGCCGTTTGCCACCACCTACGCGGTGTTCGCTTCGCGTCGTGCCTATGACTTCATCTGCATGGCCATCGCCGAGGAAAACCTCAACGTCAAGATCGTCTGCGGCCTGCCCGGCCTAACCACTGGTTACGGCCCAAGCCACCAGGCTACGGACGACCTGGCGATCTTCCGCGCCATGCCTAACTTGATGATCGTCGATCCGTGCGATGCACTAGAAATCGAACAGGCCGTGCCCGCCATCGCCGCGCATCAGGGGCCGGTGTACATGCGTTTGCTGCGCGGAAATGTGCCACTGGTGCTGGACGAGTACGGCTACAAGTTCGAGATCGGCAAAGCCAAGACCCTACGCACCGGTAACGACGTTCTGATCATCTCCACCGGCCTGATGACCATGCGCGCACTGGAAGCCGCCAAGGCACTGCAAACCGACGGCGTCGATGTCGCCGTGCTGCACGTACCGACGATCAAACCCCTGGATGTGCAAACCATTCTTGCCGAGGCAAGGAAGCCAGGTCGGCTGGTGGTCACAGCAGAAAACAGTTCGATCATTGGCGGTCTTGGCGAGGCCGTTGCAGGGGTGCTGCTGCGTAATGGAGTGACGCCAACTTTCAGGCAGATTGCTTTGCCCGACGCGTTCCTTGACGCAGGTGCCCTGCCGACGTTGCATGATCGTTACGGAATCTCAACTCAAGCCGTTTGCGCACAGATTAAAGGTTGGCTGTAACCGCACTCCAAAGGCACCTGCCCCCAGGTGCCGTTCAACTCGATGCAAGTTAGTAAACTTCCTCAGCCTCTAACGTCATGACTATGAAACCAGACGGGCTTCCTGATTCGGTAGCTCAAAGCAATCACCTGCAACGAGAGTCAACCGCCAACGCCCCTTGCCGTACCAGCACCCCGTTTATGAAATTGACGGCAGCGGCGAGCGCCTCACGCCCCTCGGAGAGCACCGGCGCATATGCCTGCCAGACATGAAACATACCGGGCCATACCTCCAGCCTGGTGTCCACGCCCGCTGATCCTGCGTTTCTCGCCAGACGTACTGCATCATCAAGAAGGATTTCACACTCCCCCACTTGAATCATCATTGGCGGTAACCCCTGCAGGTCAGCCTCCAAGATAGCAGTCTCGACCTGATCTACCAGGTAGGCGTCAGCACTGGCTTGCAACTTCTGAGGTGTAAGAAAGCAGTCCACTGCAATCTTGGTATGGATGCTTTCTCCGGTAAGAGCCAGATCCAGCCAAGGAGAAAACAGCACCACGCAACCTGGCATTTCCATTCCCATGGTCCTGGCGTGAATCAGGGCGGCCATGATCAAATGGCCTCCCGCCGAATCCCCCACCAATGCAATATCGTTTGCTCCTTCGCATTTAGCGAGTAACGCCGCATACGCAGTCAGAACATCTTGCTGTGCAGCAGGGTATGCATGTTCAGGTGTCAGTCGATAATCAACCACGTAAGCCGTGGAAGATGTACCGGCAGCAAGCGTGCCGGCGATTCCCTCAAAACCTTCAGCGCTGCCCACCATGAAACCACCACCGTGGACATAGAGCAAAGAGCGCTGGGAATCCACACAGGTTAACTTCCGCACAGGAACTCCACCGAGTGTCGACGCCGTGGAGCTGCAATCAGGCGGAGGCGAAAAACGCTTGCACAAGTGGTCAAAACCTATGCGAGCCTGCTGCAGCGACCCAGATGGATTTTCTCGTCGAGAGAGCAGCTCATTACGAATAGCATTCAGTTCACAACTACTCATTCTTGCCTACCAATCAAAGAGTGACGTGGAGTGTCAGTCAGATATCAAGCACCAGTCTTGATGACTTGGCACGTGAAACACACTGCAGAATGACCGCATTGGAAGCACGCTCCTCTTCGCTTAGGACATAGTCCCTATGATCAACTTCACCCGCTAGCACCCGGCACTCACAGGTACGGCAAAGGCCCTCCCGGCAGGAATAAGGCACCATTATCCCCACCTCTTCGAGTGCATCTAGAAGGCTGGTATCAGCTGGCACGGTTAACTCCATGCCACTGCGAGCAAGTTCCACTACGAAGCTTTTGTTCTGTTCCTTCACAGGTGCATCCGACTCAGGTGCACTAAACAACTCGAAATGCACCTGGCCGGAAGGCAGGTAAGCCTGTGCGGCATCCCGTACCGCATTCATGAGCGGTGACGGCCCACAGCAATAGAGGTGGTCCGTTGCCTTTGCTTGTCGAGTAAACGCCTGCAGATCGGGACGACCAGCCATTTCGTCATCCGAGTGAAATACTAATTTGCCGCCACGAGGAAGATGCTCGATGTAAGCAGCCCGGGACCGGGATCGGACGCAATAGAGAAGTTGCCATGGTTTGTCATTCGCATCGCACCAACGAATCATGCTAAGAATCGGCGTAATGCCGATACCGCCGGCGATAAAAAAATAGGTGCTTGCGTCGTGTGCCAGCGGGAAGTTATTGCGAACCGCGCTAATTTCGAGCAGGTCGCCAACTCGCAGATGTGCATGAATGAACGCTGAGCCACCCCGTGACGGCTCAGACAATCCGACCCCAATTGAGTAGCTTCCGTCCGAAGGATCGTACCGGTGAACGGAGTATTGCCTGATCAGACCATTTGGCAGGCGAATATCAATGTGCGAGCCCGCGTCGGCCACAGGAAGAGGTTGACCGTCCAAGGCCAGCAAGCTGATGTCCATAATGGCGTCAGCAGCTTTCACTATCGCCATCACTCGAACGCGGTTCCAATCGCTCATCTCAGACCTCCTGGATCTTGACGGGATTGCTTATCGCCTGCTCAGCCTTATAAGCATTCGCCACCAGCCATCTAAAATACGAAAGAGCAGCATCAGCTCCGATCGGAATCATTTTGAAATCGGAAGTCAACTTCAACATGCGATCTTGCGCATGAATCATATCGCTGTCCTCCTGGAACGCTGTGACGACCTGGTTGTGGATTGCCAGCGTCACCTCGGGGTCATCAATGGCGAAATTATGAGGCTGCGAAAAGAAGTAGTGCGTGGACTCGTCCGTCTCCGGGGTCAGCGCCTGAGTGCTGCGGAACTCTGCAGCATTGACTCGATTTCCCGCCTTGGCATTGTGGCCACTGGGCTGCATTCCCGAATCCATCAGGAAGATGCTCGGCAGCACGAAATCGTAGATATTCCAACGATCAACGGGCCCCGGATAATTTTTGATTTTCTGCACGAACGGTGCAGGTTTAATACCTTCACCCCAACGCGTTACTCGTACGCCGTTCTCCAGCTTTTCGACCTGAGGTATACAAGCCGCATAGGCCTCATCACCGCCCAGCGTGTTCGGATGAACGTAGGGCAAATGTGCGAGATCAAGCAGGTTGTCAGCGATCAGCAGGTAGTTGGTGGTGTAATAGGTGTAACCCTCCAGGCTTCGCCACTCGGGGTCATCCAGCCAATGTGTATCAGGGATCTGGGACGGATCCGCCAGGCTGGCATCACCCACCCAGATCCAGATCCACTTATGCTTCTCCACGACTGGGAATGTGCGCACCTTAGCCTGCGGAGGAATGCGCTCTTGTCCGGGTATTTCGACGCAGCGACCCGTCGTATCAAATAGAAGACCATGGTACATACACCGAAGCTGATCGCCTTCCAGGCGTCCTTTCGATAGTGGAGCACCTCGATGACAGCAACGGTCCTCGAAAGCCACAACTTTTCCGGAGCTATCACGCCATAGCGCCACTGGCACATTAAGAATCGTTCTTGCGAGAAGCTCGTCGACCGGAATTTCACTCGACCAAGCAGCTACATACCAAGCGTTGCGAAGAAGCATGACCTTGACCTCATTTCTTATTTTTGTTTTTGAAACTTTCCTTGCTGACCCCCATGCTAGAGGCGGATCATGTATGCGCATAGATCATGGAGCTAATACAGAACATGCATACCATTCATGGTAAGAAATTTGATTTAAATCTGCTGCTCGCATTCGACGCGCTTCTGCGAGAACGCAATGTATCTCGAGCAGCAGAGCATCTTGGCTTGACGCAGAGCGCCATGAGCCACGCACTGCGACGTCTACGGGAGTTCTATGAAGACCCCCTCTTCGTCCGTATTGGCGATGCAATGAAACCGACGCCGTTCGCAGAGGAGATGGGGGATTCAGTTCTGGAGATCGTTTCTGCCGTACAACACAAGCTGTTGGCACAGGCCAGTTTCGATCCTATGACGTCCACCAGGGTCTTCAGCCTATGTATGACGGATATGGGAGAGTTGGTCTTTTTGCCAAGGCTGATTGCAGAACTTCAAAAAGTGGCCCCTCATTGCCGAATTCGAACGTCTCAACTGCCCAGCGAGCATATTGTGAATTCACTGGAGAGAGGTGATACAGACTTGGCTATAGGGTCCCACTACATCCAGAACCCTAACCTTTTTCAACAAGAGCTGTTCGTGCACTCTTTTTGCACTATTATCAGCCGCGCCTATCCGGCCGACGAACTGAGCCTTGAAGAATTCCTGGGCATGAAACATGTTTCAGTTGTGCTATCAGACAGCAGCAGCCGCTACGACCAATTCATCGATGAGCTGGGGTATCGAAGAGAAATTTACCTTACAACTCCACATTTCATAACTGTCCCGATGATACTGGAGAAAAACCCAAGCTTAATCTCGACCGTGCCCAGTGAGCTGGGGCAGACTTTTCTGCGCTACAACGCGGTCAAGGTGATAAAAACGCCGATCAATTCCCCCAGCTTATACCTGCGACAGTATTGGCACCCGCGCTATCATCATGACCCCGGAAATATATGGCTGCGCCAGTTGGTAAAGCGTCTTTTCGACCGTTACATGAGCTAAGGGGCCTGATTTTTTGTAAACTGTTGATCGCAACACTTGATTGTCGACAAGCCGACAAGAATAAATCATTGCGACACGAGGGCTTTACCTCAGTCACCAAATCGCTCATTACAGGTCACATGCTTCGGACCGTTCTAAAATTGCCTTAAATGAAACTTTACCCTTTCGAAATTAGGGTAAACGTTGGTGGAATTTCATCATCGGTAATGCGGCATCCATCTGCGCCCACCAAAAATACCAGGCTATGGTGTTGAATTATGAGTGCAAGCACTCAGTACGCTTAGGTCAAACCTTTACCATGAGTATCGTGCATAGTATGTATTTATCAAATCATCTTGGCACGTTGAAAATCCTGCTCTATTGTACCTTTTTCAATACATCATTTATTCAGCTTTTTTATACTTCAAACAGATCCGTTCGAAAGCTGTTGCCAAATGGTGTGAGATTACAAAAAATGCAGCATATCATCGTAGCGATCTTAATCTAGGAATTCCGAAATTGACCAGTATGAAAAAACACTAATTAATGATCAAAAAAAGAAAATCATCAAAAGTCGCCAAATAGGCACCTTAGCCACCCACATTACAAACTAGACACGTATTCGGCGACTTCCCTTAAAGACAGGAGGTCATATACGTGCCTAACCCGAATGACTTTGAACCCACACCAAAAGTGTTTTATCGCCCTATTGATGTAGCGATCCGATGGTGCAATCTGATGGCATACGAAACAGCCATTCTTAGCGCAACTTCTTTTTCACCCCCGACGCTCTCAAGGTTATTCCCACAGTGGCCTTGCCTGCGCGAAAAAAACGAAATAATTCGAGACGCCATTGTTAATCATGAACTCCCTTATGGAATTTTAGGAATAACAGTTGCGCCCGGAACGCCTACCGACTGCAACCTAACTACCATACGGCACACCGATCTTAGATCGTGGATGGCCCGTTATTATCCTGAACAACGCCCAGCTTTTTTATTTGGCCCCTCCAAGGAAAACGAAAAAATCATGAGCATTGGCACCTATTTAACAATTCGCGCGGACAAAGACGCACTTGAGTCAGAATTAAAGAATGCTACAAATACAATCAGAATAATGCTAGACGAAATCAAAAATCTAAAACTAGAAAAAGAGAACTTAAACATGCATATCAACTTGAACAACCCACTCAACGAGCAAAGCAATGGCAGCCTTCTGATTATTATAGGTGCATTAATCGAAACGATTCTTGGCTCCACTCAATCAGGAAGAAGACACTCCATTTTTGACAGTCAAGCAGCAATTGTTAATTCAATAACAGCTCATTACGATGGAGTGCAGGGCCTGAGCAAAAGAACGCTGGATGCAAAGTTCGCCGCCGCAAGACGCAGCCTTCCTAAATCTTGAATGAAATTAAAGTCTTTCGTTACATAACTAAACCAACAAAACTAACAAAACTAACAAAACCAATAGCCAAACACACCTAAAATACAAACAGACAATTAATATCTTCAGTTAGAAAACCCACGATCTACCACGATAATTTATGAATCGCCGTAAAGCCGAGCGTAGTGTTTTATATGACTGTCTTGGAATCAACGACATTGCATTGCAATACCGTTGATTGCAATGCAATGACTTTCCACCCGCGTCTGTTATTCAATTCAGGTGACTTCCCACCACGTGCCTATCGGCACCAGGAGTGACCATCATGTCCAGCCAATCCTCACCCATCGTTGAAGAACCTCAACTGCAAGTAGAACGTCACATCATGCGGCGTGACGAGGTGGAGCGAAAAACCGGTTTCAAGCGTGCACATATCTACAACTTGATGAAGGAGGGTAAGTTCCCTCAAGCCAAACGCATTGGACTGCGCGCCGTAGGCTGGGACTCGCTGGAGATCGAGCAGTGGGTCGTTGAACGCTTAGGCCAGCAGGCCTGATGTCATGCGCGTGGTATCGGTGGTTTCCACCAAAGGTGGGGTGGGTAAAACAACAGTAGCTGCCAACCTCGGTGGCCTGCTGGCGGATGCTGGCCTGCGCGTGCTGCTGCTGGATCTGGATAGTCAACCCACCCTCTCCAGCTATTACGCCTTGAGCCACAAAGCTGTTGCTGGTGCGTACGAACTTATCGTGCTCAACCTGACAGATCCTGCTCAGATAATCTCCACAACCACGGTTATCGGTCTCGACCTGATCCTCTCCAACGACGATCAAGGTCGAGTGAGCACCTTGCTGTTGCATGCCCCCGACGGGCGACTACGGCTGCGCAATTTGCTCGATAATTTCCGCCCCAGCTATGACCTGCTTTTGATCGACACCCAGGGCGCACGTAGCGTGCTGCTGGAGATGGCCGTACTGGCCTCCGATCTCGTCCTCTCTCCCGTCACGCCAGAAATGCTCGCCGCACGCGAACTGCACCGCGGCACCTTGAAGCTGCTGAGTGAGCTTGATCCGTTCCGTCACCTGGGTATTCCACCGCCCCCCTTGCGACTGCTACTGAACCAGGTGAATGCCATTCGGGTGGACACCCGAATGATCATCCGAGGTCTTCGCGAGACCTTCGCCGAGACTACCAATATCTCGGTTCTAGACACCGTAGTTCCGGATCGAGTGGCGTACCTCAATGCCGCCTCGCTTGGCTTACCCGTCCACCGAATCGAGACGCGCCAGTCATCGCCATCTGCGTTGAAAATTATGCAATCTCTGGCCATTGAACTGTTTCCGGAATGGCGTGAAGCGATCTCTACGGTGAGCAGATGCGCAGAGGTTCGATGAGACGAATCGCCCAGCCGGCATTTCGCCAAGTCATTTTTTATCGACCTTAATGCCAACAGCGTTTGGCCAGGAGAATTTTGATGTTGAATCAACGTCCCATCATCGCTCAACCATCTATTCGACCACACCACCCACCTTGCGAGGAGTACTGCACTGTGGTCTTTTGCCTGCAGGGTGGACGCTCGGCCATGGGTTGGCTCCTCGCAGAACTGTCCCACCATTTCGAAGGTTCGGGGACCGCCGAGATCGTCAAGTTCGAGGTCGGTGACCACTTGCGTAGCCGGCGTTAACCGAGGCGGTTCAGATGAAGAAGCTTAGTCAGGAGCAGATCACCGACAAGCTGCACCAGGACCACTTCCCTCGGGGTCCAGAACTGGAGCGGCTGTCCGATCCAGTGATCGACACACCTATGCTGGTCACCCTGGAGCAGTTGCGACCCTACGAACATAACCCGCGTTTCATCCGTAATCCGCTTTACGACGATATCAAGGCCTCGATCCGTGAGCGCGGGCTGGACCATCCGCCACCGATTACTCGCCGGCCGGGAGAAACCTATTTCATCATCCGCAACGGTGGCAATACGCGCTTGGCGATTCTCGGCGAGCTGTGGCAGGAAACCCGTGACGAACGCTTCTTTCGCATTCACTGCCTATTCCGGCCTTGGAGCAATGAAATCAGCGCCCTGCTCGGCCATCTGGCCGAAAGCGATCTGCACGGCCAACTCACCTTCATCGAGCGAGCACTGGCTGTGGCCAAACTCAAAGCCATGCTCGAACCGGATGGAGCAGTGCTCTCGCAGCGCGAATTGGCACGACGCCTTGCCGCTGGAGGCTATCCGGTTTCGCAGTCGCATATCAGTCGGATGCTCGACACCCTTGAACACTTACTGCCCGCGATTCCACAAACCCTGTATGCCGGTTTGGGCAAGCCCCAGATCGAACGCTTGATCGGCCTACGTAGCCAGGCTGAACGAACCTGGAATCGTTATCCAACCGCCACCATTGCGTTCGCCGAATTTTGGCTCGAGACCCTGGGCGACTTCGATGCCGATCCCGAATCCTTCGATCTTGAGCAGATCCAGGATGAACTGCTCGAGCGCATGAGCCGTTTGCTCGGACAGTCCTACCGCATGTTGGCCCTGGAGCTGAGCGACACCCAACGGGTCATCTCGACGCCTGGCGTTGTCGTCACCACACCCCCAGAGAACAGCCATCCGCCGAGCGTTGATGAAGCTGCGGCAGGATCGCCCTCCTCCGAGTCCAATCCCAAATCAACTGAGAGCACGCCCCAGACTGAAACAGCGCGAGAGGAAATGCTTACACCGCCTGAAACCAATGTCGTTTCAGCGGTCAGCCCTCCGTCGCGCGTTCAACAGATTCGCAAACAGATCGAGCGCGAAACTGCCACCGAAACAGCACCGACCTTTGAGGCCTGCTCGACCGACGACATCTGGACCATTGCACCAGCACTAAATACCCCCGAACAACTGCGTTTTGCCATTGCCAGACTGGCGCGAGAAATGGCGACCTATGCCGGACATCCCGAGAGCATCATCGATCAGCAGCTTGGCTTGGGTTTCACTCTGAACATCGAGCGACTTGATCTTGCCGCGTCTCGCGCGACCGGCGTTCACCTAATGCTCCTGGCCCTGTTGCGCGCTCAAGACGACGTGAACTGGGAGGATCGCAAGCAACTGCCCTCAGCCCTGTTCGGCCAACTGTTGTTGGGCATCTATCAACTCCCCCTGACAGATCGTCCCGCTGTGGATGTGGGACTGGAGCGACTGCCCGACAGCCTGTTAATCAAACTGTATCGCCTGATCCGCCTAGCCCGTCGCCTGATCGACTTAACACTTCCCCCTGAAGACGACTCACCGAAGGAGCTGCCATGAGCCTGTCCTTCAATGTGCTCAACCAGGCCATGCTGACCCAGGTGTTGCATGAGCTGCGCCAGGGCAACCTGCAGCGCTGCAAAGCCCTCGGCCTGGGTGAGGACGACATCTACCTGCTGCAATCTTTACCCCCCACCACGCTGTCGCGCCTGGCCCATGCCACCGTCCCCTGGGTCGAGGTCAAGATTGACTCGCCGGTGCTGCATCGGTTGATCGAGCAAGCCGAACGCGACGAGCAGAACGAACACTTGATCAACCGGGCGCTCAAGCTCGGTGCCAGCAGCACTATCATGTATCAGTGCTTCGGCTTGGCGCATTCGGAAACCGCTCTGCGCCGACGTCTGCTCAAGATAGACACCCGAAAGGGCCGCCCTCAGCATTTGAGCGAAGCGCAGGAGCATGCGCTCTGGCAGCGATGGTGCCAGCTACGCACGCAGGACGGTACCGAGGATCAGCTCGATGCCATGATGATGCTGGCGGAGGAGCAACAGATCAGCTTGACCATCGTCTGGCAGCAGATTGACCAGTACAGCAACGGAACATGAACACTGCCCCTTCCGGTCGCTGGCAGCGTGTCCTGCAGCAATGCACCCAGCAGTTGAGTGAACGCTGGCCCGCACGCCCTACCACCGAACAACCGTCCAACCAAGCTCTGCAGGCTGGTTTTCTGTTCAGTGGCCAATCACACGAAGTCGTGCCGCGTCGCCTGCTGTTGGATAATCGGCTGACGCCATTGGAACGCAATGCCTGGCAGGTGTTTCGACTCATGCTGCAAGGTCAGGGTGTGGTCACGCCGCGCTATGAGGATTTGCAGCCTTACCTGTCGAGCGTACCCTTCGGCGCGTCAGCCTCCCGTGAAACCATTGCTCGCGTCTTGACCATGCTTAGGCTGACGCGCTGGCTCAGCTTGGTGAGTCGCGGACGCGATCAGCTCAGCGGACGTCTTCAAGGTTCACTGTATGTTCTGCACGACGAACCGTTAACCCCCGCCGAAGCCATGGAACTGGATCACGATTACCTGGAGCTAGTCGGACATTGCCTCAGTCATAACACCAAGGCTGTGCGTGTTGTCGCCCAGCACATGCTGGAAGAAATCCGCCAGGACACCCGTATCGATTTAGGTCAGCTACCCACGCGGCTCGACAGCTGGGGTGAACACTGGATGCTGCAAGGATTGGATCAGGCAACTGATACCACTATGCACGATTCCGAACTGGGGGAAGATCACCTTGTTCGGAATCGTGCAGGCCCTAGTTCGGATTCCGAATCGGGCTTGAACTCCAATGTTTCCGGCACAGTTCGGAATCCGAACGCCGCCTGTACTGTATTAAAAGAAAGTACTTGTACTGTACCGCGCGCGACCCTGGCGGTGGATAACCTGCACTGGCCCGATCAGCTGCACCTGAGTCCAAACGAGCGTCAGGCCGTGGCCGTAGCGCTGAACAAGCTCAAGCCCGCGGATCGTCAGGCAGTGCTCAACGAGGCGGGGGCACGCTGTACGTCAGGAGGTATCCGCAAGCCAGCGGCATATCTGATAGGCCTAATCCAGCGCGCGCTGAAAGGCGACTTTCGTCCTTGGGCAGGTCAGACAGAGCCCCCACCCGTTGCAGAACCACCCCCAACGGCAGCCTCACGCCCAATCCGAAAAAAGGGCGAACCCGCATCCGCTCTCGCCCAAGCATGCCTGAATGAGCTACGCCAACTGCGTGGCAAACGCCCTGGACGTCAGTAGATTTGATGCCAGTGGCATCAAATCTACTGACCTCTAATGGGAGTTCGCAAAGGATCGAATCTGCGCAGTCTGACCGGTACGGCCTTCGCCACCCATGGAAAAGATGCCACCGGTGTCACTCGCGAACGTCTACGAAATTAACCGTCTCAAACCAAACCGAATAGACCGCATTCAGCTTTTTGACTGCCCTTGACCCTCATCTGTCGCAACGTTCCCGTCCAAGCTTATGCGAGGACAACACCGTGGCCGATCACTATCAACTCAACCTGGGTTCATTGCGCAGCAGCATCACCCTAACTCTGCATACTCACCACGCCGCCCGTATCTGGCAAGGTCGAACCGCACGCGAAGGAGTCCACTCGATTATGGGCATGGCTGGCTACATCAGTGTCACCAACCTGATCAAACAAACCGCGGCCCAGGACGATCCCTATGCCGATTGGGCCATCGTGCAACTCGAAGAAAAACTGATGCAGGCCAAAGCCGGGATGCTGGAACTGACCCAACAGCTGGATCGGATCAGGCAGGACCTGCCGACACAGATCGACATGAGCGACAACCTCAACATCCACCCCGTCACCTTGCCGTTGTACATCGGCAGCCAGCTGGGTTTTCTGGCGGTCTACCTGCTGACCGACTACGACACCCTGGTGCGTCGTACCCTATTGGCCCATCACACAGCCCTGATTGGCCGCGTCGACATGGAAGCCTGGATCGACGACGGTGCCCATCTGCTGCGCAGCCTGTTCGGTCAGGCACAGCGCTATCGGCATGCCGGCGTCACGCGTGATGACATGGCGGCGAATAATGCCCGTGCCAATGCGGCCATCGAGAAGTTGGGCTTGCCCCCGATGGACATCCTTGAGGGTCATCGCCGCTCCCAGTTCGCGCCACCGATCATTCGTCGCGGCGCTGTGCCAGTGGATGACGCTGACGCGCTGGCCGAGGAAGCGGGAGAGTCGTCTGCGACAGTGGATGAGACGGAGGACGAAGTATGAATCCCCTGACTTCGGCTCAACAGATGCCCTTCGAAACGTTGACACAAGATGCCTATCGGCAACTCGAACACGCAGCCTCCCTAAAAGGCCTTTTAAAGCCCTTTAAGGGTAAGGGGGAGTTGGAGCACCTGGCGCAGATGGCGAGGGAAATCGAGGCGCAGTTATGTGACTTGATGGAGGCTGTTGTACAGCAAGCCGGACAGCCCCCTTACTGCTGGATATCCGATTGGTGCTGCAGAACAC
>Ga0247819_10000012_pt1 | contig 154650 bp, 140 predicted proteins | sample 13C_Xylose_Day6_FD_193428 | JGI IMG/M metagenome (GOLD analysis project Ga0247819, IMG submission 193428) | Soil microbial communities from agricultural site in Penn Yan, New York, United States - 13C_Xylose_Day6 | ecosystem: Environmental > Terrestrial > Soil > Agricultural land | place... | reverse complement strand
TACGGTAACCCAGTCGCCGTCGATGTCGACAACGATACCGGTGATGATCGCACCCGGCTGAAGATTGAGGGTTTTCAGGCTTTCTTCAAAGAGTTCTGCAAAGCTTTCGCTCATTTTAATTCCTGTAAATAAGGGCGAAACATACGCCCATCAGCCACATTCCAGACAATGTGGGTTTCGTTCATATAAAGGAAAGCCGACAGGACGTTGACTGGTGCCCCTGCCTGCTTCCCTGGTCATCAGGCGATATCGCGCAGGGCGAGCTCGCTCTTGATGCGTTCCAACACCTGCTCGATGGACAACTCCGTGGAATCCAGCTGAATCGCATCGGCCGCCGGTTTGAGCGGGGCCACTGCGCGCTGGGTGTCGCGCTCATCACGCGCACGAATCTCATCTAGCAGACTCGACAGACTAACATCTTCGCCTTTCGCCTTCAACTGCAAGTAACGGCGGCGCGCCCGCTCCTCGGCACTGGCGGTCAGAAAAACCTTCAGAGGTGCGTCAGGGAACACCACCGTGCCCATGTCGCGACCATCGGCAATCAGCCCCGGCGCTTCCTGAAACGCCCGCTGGCGTTGCAACAATGCGTCACGCACTGCGGGCAGCGAAGCAACCATGGAAGCCCCGGCACCTACCGCTTCAGTACGGATGACATTACTGACATCCTCACCTTCAAGAATAGTCTGTTGCAGCTTGCCCGGCTCGGCGGCGATGAACTGCACATCCAGGTGCGCAGCCAGCTTGACCAACAGTTCTTCGTTGGTCAGGTCAACGCCATGGTTACTGGCTGCAAAGGCCAGCAGGCGATACAGCGCGCCTGAATCCAGCAGCTTCCAGCCCAGCTCGCGCGCCAAAATTCCAGCAACGGTGCCTTTACCCGAACCGCTTGGGCCATCGATGGTGATGACCGGTGCATTCACGTTCACGACTTGCCCTCTTCGGCAACACGAATCCCGACTTCGGCGCACAGCGCCAGGAAGTTCGGGAAGGATGTGGCAACGTTGGCGCAGTCGTGGATACGGATCGGTGCCGAAGCGCGCAGCGAGGCGACGCTGAACGCCATGGCGATACGATGGTCGCCATGCCCGTGCACTTCACCACCACCGATCGGACCGCCGTCGATGATAATGCCGTCCGGGGTCGGTTCGCACTTCACACCCAGGGTCAGCAGGCCATCGGCCATGACCTGGATGCGGTCGGATTCCTTGACCCGCAGCTCTTCGGCGCCACGCAGTACGGTACGGCCTTCGGCACAGGCCGCAGCGACGAACAGCACCGGGAATTCGTCGATAGCCAGTGGCACCAGGTGTTCAGGGATCTCGATACCCTTGAGCCTGGCGCCACGCACGCGCAGGTCCGCTACAGGCTCACCGCCGACTTCACGCTGGTTTTCCAGGGTGATATCGCCGCCCATCAGCTTGAGGATATCAATCACGCCGGTACGGGTCGGGTTGATCCCGACATGCTCGAGCACCAGCTCCGAACCCTCGGCAATCGAGGCGGCAACCAGGAAGAACGCCGCCGAGGAGATGTCGGCTGGCACTTCGATATGGGTCGCGGTCAGCTTGCCGCCGGACTCCAGGGAGGCAGTCGGGCCGTCAACGTCAACGCTGTAGCCAAAACCACGCAGCATGCGCTCGGTATGGTCACGGGTTGGCGCAGGTTCGGTAACCGTGGTCTTGCCTTCGGCATACAGACCAGCCAGCAGCAGGCAGGACTTAACCTGGGCACTGGCCATCGGCAGGGTGTAGGTCAGCGCCTTGAGCGCGTGACCACCACGAATGGTCATCGGTGGACGGCCTTCAGCGGCAGTCTCGATCACCGCGCCCATTTCCCGCAGAGGATTGGCGACGCGGTTCATCGGACGCTTGGACAGCGAAGCATCGCCAGTCAGCACGGTGTCGAACGGCTGCGCAGCGAGCAGGCCGGACAGCAGGCGCATGGAAGTACCGGAGTTACCCAGGTAAATCGGGCCCGGCGGTGGCTGCAGGCCATTGAGGCCAACACCGTGAATGGTCACCCGACCATGGTGCGGGCCTTCGATGACCACACCCATGTCGCGGAAAGCCTGTAGGGTCGCCAGTGCGTCTTCACCCTCAAGGAAGCCTTCGACTTCAGTGGTGCCTTCGGCCAGGGAGCCCAACATGATCGAGCGATGGGAAATCGATTTGTCGCCTGGTACGCGAATTCGGCCAGACAGTTGGCCACCAGGATTTGCCAGGAAAATCAGGTCGTTGGAGTTCATAGCGTCCACATAGGCCCGGCGGGCCAGGATTTTACTGAAATGCTCGCGGGCAACCCGGGCGCGCGTGAAGACGCCCAGCAATTGATGCCCATCCCCTGCATCGACCGCGTCGCGCAAGGCGTCGAGATCGCTGCGAAATGTATCGAGTGTGCGCAGAACAGCTTCGCGGTTGGCGAGAAATATGTCGTGCCACATGACCGGGTCGCTTCCGGCGATTCTTGTGAAATCGCGGAAACCTCCGGCAGCGTAACGGAAGATATCCAGGTTTTCATTGCGTTTGGCCAGGGAATCGACCAGGCCGAAGGCCAGCAGATGCGGCAGGTGACTGGTCGCCGCCAGGACTTCGTCATGGCGCTCGACCTGCATGTGCTCGACATCGGCCTCCAGCGCACGCCAGAGTCGATCGACCAGCGCCAGAGCCTGCGGGTCGGTTTCGGCCAATGGCGTGAGAATCACTTTATGGCGACGGAACAAGGCAGCATTGGAGGCTTCCACCCCGCTCTGCTCGGAACCGGCAATCGGGTGCCCAGGCACGAAGTACGCCAGCTGTTCGGCAAACGCCTCGCGCGCAGCACGCACCACATTGCCCTTGGCGCTGCCGACATCAGTGAGCACCGCACGCCCGAGGTCAAGTTGCGCCAGGCGCGCCAGAAGCTTTTCCATGGCCAGGATAGGCACGGCCAGCTGAATGACATCAGCACCAACACAGGCAGCAGCCAGGTCCTCTTCGCAGCGGTCGACCACACCCAGTTCCACCGCCAGCTTGCGCGACTGCGGATCCAGGTCGACGCCGACCACTTCGCGGCACAAGCCGCTTTCGCGCAGGCCTTTGGCGAACGAGCCGCCAATGAGCCCGAGACCGACCACCACCAGGCGACCGATAAGCGGCTCGACCTTGTTTACCACGACTTCAACCACGGAGCAGGACCCTATTCAAATCTGCATGCACGCCATTCATTGCCTCAGAGTACCGCTTTGGGATAGGAACCCAACACCTTGAGGGCCACGGCTTCCTGACTGATTTGCTCCAGCACGGCCTTGATCAGCGGATCGCGATGATGGCCGATGAAGTCGATGAAGAACACGTAGGTCCATTTACCGCTGCGCGACGGACGGGTCTCGATACGGGTCAGGTCGATACCGTTCTCGTGGAACGGCACCAGCAACTCGTGCAAGGCGCCCGGCTTGTTGCTCATGGAGACGATGATCGAAGTCTTGTCGTCGCCGGTCGGCGGCACTTCCTGGTTACCGATCATCAGGAAGCGCGTGGAGTTGTCCGGACGGTCTTCGATCTTCTCGGCCAGACGCGTCAGGCCATACAGGCCCGCGGCCATGTCGCCGGCGATCGCCGCCGAGTTCCACTCACCCTTGACCCGCTTGGCCGCCTCGGCATTGCTCGACACCGCAACGCGCTCGACGTTCGGGTAGTGGGCGTCCAGCCATTTGCGGCACTGCGCCAGGGACTGGGCGTGAGAGTAAATGCGGCTGATGCTGTCGGTCTTGGTGTTTTCACCCACCAGCAGGTGATGGTGAATACGCAGCTCGACTTCGCCACAGATAACCATGTCGTGCTCGAGGAAACTGTCGAGGGTGTGGTTGACCGCACCTTCGGTGGAGTTTTCCACCGGCACCACACCGAAGTTGACGGCACCGGCCGCCACTTCGCGAAACACCTCGTCGATGGCCGCCATCGGCTTGCTGATCACTGCGTGACCGAAGTGTTTCATCGCTGCGGCCTGGGTAAAGGTACCCTCAGGCCCCAGGTAGGCGACCTTGAGCGGCTGCTCAAGGGCCAGGCAGGAGGACATGATTTCGCGGAACAGGCGGGCCATTTCTTCGTTGCCCAACGGCCCCTGGTTGCGCTGCATCACGCGCTTGAGCACCTGCGCCTCGCGCTCGGGCCGGTAGAACACCGGCGCCTCGCCTTCAGCCAGGGTCGCGGTCTTGACCCGCGCCACTTCCTGCGCGCAGCGGGCACGGTCACTGATCAGCTCGAGGATTTTCTCGTCGAGGCTGTCAATGCGCACCCGCAGCGCCTTGAGTTCCTGCTCCGACATCAGCCGTGCTCCTTCTCGAATTCCGCCATGTAGGCTACCAGCGCTTCCACGGCGTCCAGGCCCAGGGCGTTGTAGATCGAGGCACGCATGCCGCCCACCGAACGGTGGCCTTTGAGGTTGAGCAGGCCACGGGCGTCAGCACCGGCGAGGAAGGCCTTGTCCAGGCGCTCGTCGGCCAGGCGGAACGGCACGTTCATCCACGAACGGGCGTTGACGCTGATCGGGTTGCTGTAGAAGTCGCTGCTGTCGATGAAGCCGTACAGGCGATCTTTCTTGGCCCGGTTGCGCTTCTCCATCGCATCAACACCGCCCTGCTCCTTGAGCCACTCAAAGACCAGGCCCGAGAGGTACCAGGAATAGGTAGCCGGGGTGTTGTACATCGAGCCGTTGTCGGCTGCGACCTTGTAGTCGAGCATGGTCGGGCAGCTGCTGCGCGCGCGACCGATCAGGTCCTCACGCACGATCACCACCACCAGGCCGCTCGGGCCGATGTTTTTCTGGGCGCCGGCATAGATCAGGCCGAAGTCGGAAACATCGACCGGACGCGAAAGGATATCCGAGGACATGTCGACCACCAGCGGCACGTCACCGGTCTGCGGCACCCAGTCGAACTGCAGACCACCGATGGTCTCGTTCGAGGCATAGTGCACATAGGCGGCGCCCGGCGTCAGGTTCCACTCGTTCTGACCGGGAATGCTCAGGTAATCGGAAGATTTGGCGTTGGCAGCAACGTTGATGTTGCCAAAGCGGCGGGCTTCTTCAATGGCTTTCTTCGACCAGATACCGGTTTCGATATAGTCGGCAGTGCCATTCTCAGGCAGCAGGTTCAGCGGAATTTCGGCGAACTGCTGGCTCGCACCACCCTGCAGGAACAGCACCTTGTAGTTGGCGGGAATGGACATCAGGTCGCGCAGGTCCTGCTCGGCCTTCTCGGCAATGGCCACGTAGTCGTCGCTACGGTGACTCATCTCCATCACGGACAAACCCTTGCCATTCCAGTCCAGCATTTCGGCCTGGGCGCGCTGCAGGACAGCGTCGGGAAGCGCAGCAGGGCCTGCGCAGAAGTTAAAGGCTCGTTTGCTCACATCCACTCTCGCTCTGCTCATGATGTCCGTGGAGCCAGCCGGGCGGCGCGAAGACTGCACCGCGCCGGCTACCCCACCAGGGTTACGCTACTGTATAGGTTATTCCTGCGGCGCCTCTTCGTCGCCAGCGGCCTGGGCCTCTGGTGATTCAACGGCGTCAGCATCGGCCTCGTAGTCCTCGTCGCCTTCCTCTTCGGATGGCTCCTGGACACGCTCCAGACCCACCAGGGTCTCGTCGCTGGCCAGCTTGATCAGGGTCACGCCCTGGGTATTACGACCCAGGCTGGAAACCTCGCCGACGCGGGTACGGACCAGGGTGCCCTGGTCGGAAATCAGCATGATTTCCTCGCCGTCCTGCACCTGCACGGCACCGACCAGGCGACCGTTACGCTCGTTGCTGACCATGGCGATAACGCCCTGACCGCCACGCTTGTACTCGGGGAACTCGCCGATTTCGGTACGCTTGCCATAACCACGCTCGGAGGCGGTAAGGATCTGGCTGCCCTCCTCCGGAATGATCATCGAGATCAGCTTCTGCCCTTCGCCCAGACGCATGCCGCGTACACCGCGGGCGGTACGGCCCATGGCGCGGACGTCGGACTCTTTGAATCGGGTGACCTTGCCGGCGTCGGAGAACAGCATGACCTCACGCTCGCCATCGGTGATGGCCGCGGAAATCAGCACGTCGCCTTCGTCCAGCTCCAGCGCGATCAGACCAACGCTGCGCTGACGGCTGAAGGACTCCAGCGGGGTCTTCTTCACGGTGCCGTTGGCGGTAGCCATGAAGATGAAGTGACCTTCGGTGTACTCCTCGACCGGCAACATGGTCGAGATGTACTCGCCTTCGTCCAGCGGCAGCAGGTTGACCAGCGGTCGACCACGCGCGGCACGCGAGGCTTCGGGAATTTCGTAGGTCTTGAGCCAGTACACCTTGCCCTTGCTGGAGAACAGCAGCAGCGTGGTGTGGCTGTTGGCGACCAGCAGGTGCGAAATGTAGTCCTCATCCTTGACGCCGGTAGCCGACTTGCCTTTACCGCCGCGACGCTGAGCCTGGTAGGCGGCCAGCGGCTGGGTCTTGGCGTAGCCGCCGTGGGAGATGGTCACAACCCGGTCTTCTTCCGGAATCATGTCACCCAGGGTCAGGTCCAGGCGCGCGTCGAGGATCTCGGTGCGGCGCACGTCGCCGTATTCGGCGCGGATCAGTTCCAGCTCTTCGCGGATCACTTCCATCAGGCGCTCGGCACTGTTGAGGATGCGGATCAGCTCACCGATCTGGTTGAGGATCTCCTGGTACTCGGCCAGCAGCTTCTCGTGCTCAAGACCGGTCAGGCGGTGCAGACGCAGGTCGAGAATGGCCTGGGCCTGTTCCGGCGACAGGAAGTACTTGCCATCACGCAGGCCGTACTGCTCGTCGAGGTTTTCCGGACGGCAGGAGTCGGCACCGGCGCGCTCGACCATGACCTGCACGGCACTGGATTCCCACGGCGTGCTGATCAGCGCTTCCTTGGCTTCCGACGGGGTCGGCGAAGCCTTGATCAGGGCGATGACCGGGTCGATGTTGGACAGGGCAACCGCCTGACCTTCAAGGATGTGACCACGTTCACGGGCCTTGCGCAGCTCGAACACGGTGCGACGGGTAACCACTTCGCGGCGGTGGCGAACGAACGCCTCGAGCAGGTCCTTGAGGTTCAGGACCCGCGGACGGCCGTCGATCAGGGCCACGATGTTGATACCGAAAACCGCCTGCAGCTGGGTCTGGGCGTAGAGGTTGTTGAGGATGACCTCAGGTACCTCGCCACGACGCAGCTCGATGACGATACGCATACCGTCCTTGTCGGACTCGTCGCGCAGTTCGGTGATGCCTTCGAGTTTCTTTTCCTTTACCAGCTCGGCGATCTTCTCGATCAAGCGCGCCTTGTTCAGCTGGTAAGGCAGCTCGGTAACGACGATCTGCTGGCGGCCACCGACCTTGTCGATGTCTTCGATGGTGGAGCGGGCACGCATATAAATGCGGCCACGGCCGGTACGGTAGGCCTCGATGATGCCCTGGCGGCCGTTGATGATCGCGGCAGTCGGGAAATCCGGGCCCGGGATGAACTCCATCAGCTCATCGACCGTAATGTCGGCGTTGTCGATCAGCGCCAGGCAACCGTCGATGACTTCACCGAGGTTGTGCGGCGGAATGTTGGTCGCCATGCCCACGGCGATACCGCTGGAACCGTTGACCAGCAGGTTGGGGATCTTGGTCGGCATGACCGCCGGGATCTGCTCGGTGCCGTCGTAGTTGGGCACCCAGTCGACGGTTTCCTTGTGCAGGTCCGCCAGCAGTTCATGGGCCAGCTTGGTCATGCGCACTTCGGTGTATCGCATGGCCGCGGCGTTGTCGCCGTCCACCGAACCGAAGTTGCCCTGGCCGTCGACCAGCAGGTAACGCAGCGAGAACGGCTGGGCCATCCGGACGATGGTGTCGTAGACCGCGGTATCACCGTGCGGGTGGTACTTACCGATCACGTCACCGACCACACGGGCGGATTTCTTGTACGGTTTGTTCCAGTCGTTACCCAGTTCGCTCATCGCATACAGAACGCGGCGATGCACGGGCTTCAAGCCATCACGCGCATCGGGCAGTGCACGCCCGACAATGACGCTCATCGCGTAGTCGAGGTAGGACTGTCTCAGTTCGTCTTCGATATTGACCGGGAGGATTTCTTTGGCCAGTTCGCCCATGAGAAGCCTGATTCCTTTTTCTGGTGAAACCTCGTCACATCCATATGGGACGAACGAAGCTCGCCGCTGCAAAGTGACTCCTTGCAACGACTTACGACAAATCAACGAGTTAAGCCATGGATCTGCGCAGTAAAGACAGCCCTACGGGGCTACCTTGGAAACCGTCGGATGTTACCACAATCGCCCAGACGGTGGGAGTGGGCTGCAGCACTACTACCCTACTGCTCGTCAGTAACGCCCGTCAGCCGCTCCAGCAGGCCGCAAGCGCGAGCCAATGACTCAATGCAAACGCTTGCGACACATCAATTGTGCCATCTTCACGGTATCCGGGCGCTCGACGATGCCTTTCTCGGTCACGATCACATCGATCAGATCGGCCGGCGTCACGTCGAATGCCGGATTGACCGCCTCGACCCCGGCACCCAGCGGCTTGCCGTCAACCTCCAGCAGTTCGCTGACGCTCCGCTCTTCGAGCTGGATGTCTTCGCCGCTCTCCAGATTCATGTCGATGCTCGAACTCGACGCCACCACCATGAAGCGCACGCCGTGGTGCATGGCATTGACGGCCAGCTGGTAAGTGCCGATCTTGTTGGCCACATCACCATTGGCAGTGATCCGGTCCGCGCCGACGATGACCCAGGTGATGCCCTTGGTCTTCATCAGATGGGCAGCGGCGGCGTCGGCATTGACGGTCACCGGGATGCCAGCCTCGGCCAACTCCCAGGCGGTCAGGCGCGAACCCTGCAGCCATGGCCGGGTTTCGTCGACATAGACCCGTTCGACCATGCCTTCCAGATAGGCCGCGCGGATCACCCCCAGGGCAGTGCCGAAACCGCCGGTGGCCAGGGCGCCGGTGTTGCAGTGGGTCAGCAAGGCCTGTTCGTTGCCCTGGTGCTTGCGAATCAGCTCGACGCCCAGCTGGGCCATGGTCAGGTTGGCCTCGCGATCGCTGTCATGGATGGCAACCGCTTCGGCGGCCATGATTGCCGCAACGTCATCGCCCGCCTTGATCCGCAACAAGCGCTCACGCATGCGATTTAGCGCCCAGAACAGGTTGGCACCGGTCGGGCGTGAGTTGAACAGCAGCTCAAAGTCCTCCTCCAGGGCCATCTCCCAATCGTCGCCCTCGGCCAGGCGCTGACGCACCGCCATGGCCAGGCCATAGGCGGCACTGATACCGATGGCCGGCGCACCGCGCACCACCATCGCGCCAATGGCCCGGGCCACATCGGCGACATTGGTGCAGGCTTGCCAGGTCTGTTCAAAGGGCAGAACGCGCTGGTCGAGCAGGTACAGGACGCCATCACGCCAATCGATGGCTTTCACCTTCTCTGCTGCCAGTAGCTGATCGCGCATGCTCACCCCAATCTTCGGACATCAAAAGCGTACGATTATAGCGAGCCCCTGGCGTAGACGCTCGGGTATACTTCGCCCTCAGCCCAAGTGTCTCAGGGAAATCCCGCCATGCCCAAACCCGCTACGCCGCTCGACCTGCTGCTCCTGCCTGCCTGGCTGGTGCCTGTCGAACCTGCCGGGGTGGTATTGAAGGATCATGGCCTGGGCATTCGCGACGGGCAGATTGTTTTCATCGGCCCCAGGGCCGAGGCCGAGCGCTTCGTCGCCGCCGAAACCCGCGAGCTGCCAGGCTGCCTGCTCAGCCCCGGGCTGATCAACGCCCACGGCCACGCGGCAATGTCACTGTTCCGCGGCCTGGCCGACGACCTGCCGCTGATGACCTGGCTGGAAGAGCACATCTGGCCGGCCGAAGGTCGCTGGGTCGATGAGGATTTTGTTCGCGATGGCACCGACCTGGCCATTGCCGAGCAGATCAAAGGCGGCATCACCTGCTTTGCCGACATGTACTTCTTCCCCAAGATCGCCAGCGAACGGGTACATAACAGCGGCATCCGCGCACAAATCGCCGTGCCGCTGCTGGATTTCCCGATCCCGGGCGCGCGCAGCACCGAAGAAGCCCTGCACCTGGGCATCGAACTGTTCAGCGACCTGCGTCATCACCCGCGCATCACCGTGGCCATGGGCCCGCATGCGCCCTACACGGTGAGCGACGAGAACCTGGAGAAGATCCGGGTCATTGCCGAAGAGCTCGACGCACCGATTCACATGCACCTGCATGAAACCGCCTTCGAAGTCGAGCAATCGCTGGCCACCCGCGGTGAACGCCCGCTGGCCCGCATCGCCCGCCTGGGCCTGCTCGGCCCGCGCCTGCAGGCGGTGCACATGACCCAGGTCAGCGACGAAGACCTGGCACTGCTGGTAGAAAGCAACACCAGCGTGGTGCATTGCCCGGAATCCAATCTCAAGCTGGCCAGCGGCTTCTGCCCGGTCGAACGCCTGTGGCAGGCCGGGGTCAATGTGGCGGTGGGCACCGATGGTGCAGCCAGCAACAACGACCTCGACCTGCTGGGCGAAACCCGCACCGCCGCCCTGCTGGCCAAGGCCGTGGCCGGTTCGGCCGCCGCGCTGGATGCCCACCGGGCACTGCGCATGGCCACCCTCAACGGTGCCCGGGCGCTGGGTCTGGAGACGCTGACCGGCTCACTGGAAGTGGGCAAGGCCGCCGACCTGGTGGCCTTCGACCTTTCCGGCCTGGCCCAGCAACCGATTTACGACCCGGTTTCACAACTGATCTATGCCAGCGGCCGCGACTGCGTCAAGCACGTCTGGGTCGCCGGCAAGCAACTGCTCGACGAGCGCCGCCTGACCCGCATGGACGAACAGGCGCTGCATGCCGCCGCCTGCGCCTGGGGCCAGCGGATCGGCGAGCGCAACGAATAACCGGCCGGCAGCCGCGACTGCCGGCCCGTGACACCTTTAATCAAAGTTTCAGAGGACCGTTCCATGAGCAACGTCGACCACGCCGAAATCGCCAAGTTCGAAGCCCTGGCCCACCGTTGGTGGGACCGTGAAAGCGAGTTCAAGCCGCTGCACGACATCAACCCGCTGCGGGTCAACTGGATCGACGAACGAGTCAAACTGGCCGGCAAAAAGGTGCTCGACGTCGGCTGTGGCGGCGGCATCCTCAGCGAAGCCATGGCCCAGCGCGGCGCCACCGTGACCGGCATCGACATGGGCGAAGCACCGCTGGCCGTGGCCCAGCTGCACCAGCTCGAATCCGGGGTAGAAGTCGAGTACCGGCAGATCACCGCCGAAGCCCTGGCCGAAGAAATGCCCGAGCAATTCGACGTGGTCACCTGCCTGGAAATGCTCGAACACGTGCCAGACCCTTCGTCGGTGATCCGCGCCTGCTACCGCATGGTCAAGCCGGGCGGCCAGGTGTTCTTCTCGACCATCAACCGCAACCCCAAGGCTTACCTGTTCTCGATCATCGGCGCCGAATACATCATGAAGCTGCTGCCGCGCGGCACCCACGACTTCAAGAAGTTCATCCGCCCTTCCGAGCTGGGTGCCTGGAGCCGCGAGGCCGGCCTGAACGTCAAGGACATCATCGGCCTGACCTACAACCCGCTGACCAAGCACTACAAGCTGGCCAACGACGTCGACGTCAACTACATGATCCAGACCCTGCGCGAGGAATGAGCATGCGCCTGAGAGCAGTACTTTTCGACATGGACGGCACCCTGCTCGACACGGCGCCGGACTTCATTGCCATCTGCCAGGCGATGCTCGCCGAGCGTGGCCTGCCTGCCGTCGACGACCAGCGCATCCGCGACGTGGTGTCTGGCGGTGCCAAGGCGATGGTTTCGGTCACTTTCAACCTCGACCCCGAGGCGCCGGAGTTCGAAGCCTTGCGCCTGGAGTTCCTTGAGCGCTATCAGCAGGGCTGCGCGGTACACAGCAAGCTCTACGACGGCATGGCCGAGCTGCTGGCCGATATCGAGAAAGGCAACCTGATCTGGGGCGTGGTGACCAACAAGCCGGTGCGTTTCGCCGAACCGATCATGCAGCAACTGGGCCTGGCCGAGCGCTCGGCACTGCTGATCTGCCCGGATCATGTGAAGAACAGCAAGCCGGACCCCGAGCCGCTGATCCTCGCCTGCAAGACCTTGAACCTGGATCCGGCCAGCGTACTGTTCGTCGGTGACGACCTGCGCGACATCGAGTCTGGCCGCGATGCCGGCACCCGCACCGCAGCAGTGCGCTACGGTTATATTCATCCGGATGACAACCCCAACAACTGGGGCGCGGATGTGGTGGTCGATCATCCGCTGGAGCTGCGCAAGGTGCTTGATAGCGCGCTTTGCGGCTGCTGATTTCGACAAGGATCGCGGGGCAAGCCCGCTCCCACCGAGGTCATGTAAAACCAGTGGGAGCGGGCTTGCCCCGCGATGAGTCAACACACTCAAGAGGTAACCCCATGTTCGATTACTCCGCCCGCCCCGACCTGCTCAAAGGCCGGACCATCATGGTCACCGGCGCTGGTCGCGGAATCGGCGCAGCGGCCGCCAAGGCCTACGCCGCCCATGGCGCGACCGTGCTGCTGCTGGGCAAGACCGAAGCCAACCTGAGCCAGGTCTACGACGAGATCGAAGCGGCCGGCCATCCAAAGCCTGCGGTCATCCCGTTCAACCTGGAAACCGCCCTGCCACATCAGTACGACGAACTGGCAGCAATGATCGAAAGCGAGTTCGGCCACATCGACGGCCTGCTGCACAATGCCTCGATCATCGGCCCGCGCACGCCGCTGGAGCAGTTGTCCGGCGACAACTTCATGCGCGTGATGCAGATCAACGTCAATGCCATGTTCATGCTCACCAGCACCCTGCTGCCGCTGCTCAAGCTATCCCAGGATGCGTCGGTGATCTTCACCTCCAGCAGCGTCGGACGCAAAGGCCGGGCCTACTGGGGGGCTTATGGGGTGTCGAAATTCGCTACCGAGGGCCTGATGCAAACCCTCGCCGACGAGCTCGAAGGCGTGGCGCCGGTGCGCTCCAACAGCATCAACCCGGGCGCCACCCGCACCAGTATGCGCGCCCAGGCCTATCCGGGCGAAAACCCGGAAAACAACCCGCTGCCCGAGCAGATCATGCCGGTGTACCTGTACCTGATGGGCCCGGACAGCACTGGCATCAACGGCCAGGCGTTCAACGCCCAGTAAGCTCAGCCCTCGACCAGTTCCGCCTGGGCACGGGCGGGCTGGCGCTGTTCCAGCTGCATGCAGCGCTCAAGGAACAGGTACATGTAGTCGTAGCTCTTGCACACAGCCCGGCGCAGCTCAGCCTGCAACGCCTGCGACGGGTTGTTGCCGGCCAGGGTACAGACGATTTCCAGCGCTTCCCAAGGGTGGGCGTCGTCGTACTGGGCATGCATCTTCAGCCACTTCATGGCGCGCTTGCGACCTTCCTCTGGAAAGCCCTGGGCATATACGCCCGTCGAGCACACCACCGCCGACCATTCACCGGTCGCCCCTTCGATTGCGTAGTTGGTCGCTGCGACGGCCACCACTAGCGAATCCGCTGCACAGGTATGCCAGCACCAGTCGCTCAGGGCATTGAGTTCGGTCGGTACGTCCTGCGCCTGCAGGTCCTCGAGGCTGACGCCATGGGCCTGGCTCCAGTACAGCCAGTAGTCGGCATGATTGAGCTCGACACGGATGTTGCGCATCAACCAGCGCCGCGCCATGTCTTCGCCCGGGTGGCGTGCGTAGCGGGTCTTGGTCAGGTTCTTGGCCATGTACAGGGAGAACTGCTCGACCACCGGCCAGCCGCCAATCAGGTACTGACGCATGGTACGAGCACTGAGCCGGCCATCGCGCATGCGTTGATAGAGTTCGTGTTCGACTACCCGGCGCTTGCTCTCATGGCAATCCTTGATCAGCTGCTGGGCCCAGAGCGGGTAACTGGTGGGATCCATCAATGGACCGGTACGGATAAACGCGTCAATCACTGTCAGCTCCTTGTTCCTTGTGATTATCGTGCGGATCGTCAGCGAAAGGTCCCGGGTGCCTTGAACAACAGAGGCCTGGCCGCAATCCGTTGGCGTTGCAAGCTGTCGCAGGTGAACACCTGCGGCCGCTCGATCAGGTACCCCTGGGCGTAATCGACGCCGATTTCCTGCAGGGCCTGTTCGATCAACGGCGTTTCGACGAACTCGGCAATGGTGCGTTTGCCCATGACATGGCCGATGTGGTTGATGACTTCAACCATAGCCCGATTAACCGGGTCGTCGAGCATATCCTTGACGAAACTTCCGTCGATTTTCAGGAAGTCTACGGGTAAATGTTTCAAATACGCGAACGACGACATCCCGGCACAGAAGTCATCCAGCGAGAACCGGCACCCCAGGCTTTTGAGTTCATTGATGAAGCGTATGGCGCTGCCGAGATTGGCAATGGCACTGGTTTCGGTGATTTCGAAACAGATCATCTGTGGCGGAATGGCAAACTCACCAAACAGCCGCCGCAGGTAATCCAGGAACTTGTCGTCACCGATGCTGCTGCCAGACAGATTGATCGCGCACATGGCCAGCGGGCCGTCGCGCTGCTCGTCCAGGCACTGGCGAATGACCGTGAACACGCTGCGCACCACCCAACGGTCCAGCGCGGTCATCAAGCCATAGCGCTCGGCGGCCGGAATGAAACTGTCCGGAAGAATGATCCGCCCGTTTTCATCCTGCAGACGCAGGAGGATCTCGATGTGGCCGGCACCGTCATCGGGTCCGAGGGCGGCGATTTCCTGGGCATACAGACAGAAGCGGTTTTCTTCCAGGGCCACGTGCAGGCGTTGAATCCAGGCCATCTCACCAAAGCGCATGGACAACTCGCTGTCGTCGGCATGGTACACCTGCACGCGATTACGGCCCTTTTCCTTGGCCATGTAGCAGGCCATGTCGGCGGCCCGCAACGAGGCTTCAAGGGTGGTCGGCGCCTGAGCAATGTGCACCAGCCCCAGGCTCACGGTGGTCATGAACGGCCGCCCTTTCCAGACGAAATGCAGGCTCTGAACGGCCTGACGCAGGCTTTCAGCAATACGCTCGGCCTGTTCTTGCGGGCAATTCTCCAGCAGGATGCCGAACTCGTCACCGCCCAGCCGCGCCAGGGTGTCACCTTCGCGCAGCCCGGCCTGGAGCACGGCACAGATGTGGCGGAGCAGCTCATCACCGGCCGCATGCCCGCAGGTGTCATTGACCAGCTTGAATTGATCGAGGTCGAGGAACATCAAGGCGTGCCGCGACGGTTTACGTGCCAGGGCATTGAGCGCCAGCTCCAGGCGATACTCGAACTCGCGGCGGTTGGCCAGGCCAGTGAGTGCATCATGGGTCGCCTGCCAGGACAGGTTGGCGATGTACTGACGCTCCTGAGTCATGTCATGCAGGACCAGGACGATACCGCTGATCTTGCCGTCGGCCATGATCGGCGCCCCCACCAGGGTCACCGACACGGTACTGCCATCCAGGCGCTGGATCAGTTTGGTGTGTTCGCTGCCGCCTTTGAGGCCACCGCTGAGGATGCGCTCGACCAAGGTCAGGCCGTCTTTCTCGGCATTCTCGTCAAGCAGGCTGAACAGCGCCGCCAACGGCAAGCCATGGGCCTGGGCGGCGTGCCAGTGGGTCAGCTGTTCGGCTGCCGGGTTCATGTAGGCGATGCAGCCTTCGACGTCGGTGGTGATCACCCCGTCGCCAATCGACTCCAGGGTAATTTGCGCCCGCTCCTTTTCCACCTCCAGGGCGTTGGCAAAGGCCTGGCGCTGGGCCAGCAACTTGCTTGAACGCATCCAGGCCAGGGCAATCAGGAACAGTGCAGTGGCCAGGTTGGTCACCAGCAGCACCCGCAACAGCATCCGCGACCCCTCACCCAATGCGTCGCTGAACGCCCGGGCGGCCGGTGTTACACCGTCGTTGATGGTGGCAATGCGCGCTTTCCATTCGGCTACGTCATCAGCATCAGCGGTGCCCGAGCGAAAGCCTGCGTGCATCTGCCGGGCGACCTCGTCGAGCTGGCTGAGAAAGCCATCGCCCACCGCCCACAGCTCAATGGCTTTTTCCAGGTAGCTGACCTGGCGGAAGTTCAGGTACAGCCAGATGAGGCTGGAAACGTCGTCAGGGTGGTTGCCGCCCTGAAGAATGCCTCGTCGTGCAGCCTCCAGGTCCGGGACAGGCAAATCCAGGGCCGCGCGCAATTCATGCCCGCCCTGCGGTACGGCAAAGGATTTCTGATACTTCTGGAAGACGGCCTGGTCGCGGCTATCGGCGTACAGGTTGAGGTAGTAGATCGCGTCTTTCTGGCCCTTGGACCAGAGGCTCTCCCCCGCCACATAACCACGTACCGCCGACAAGGCATACAGGCTGATCCCCCCCAACAACGCCTGAAACACCACCACGGCCACAAATGGCCAGATGATGCCCAACAGGTTCGGGGCTTCGAGAGTCCGTTTTCGCTTCATGAGGTCCCTTGCACACAGAGCCGAATGAATCTCTATTCTTATAAACGCACAGCCTAGGCTATTTGCTCTCAATACTGGAGAGCTTTTCTCAATTACTCAGCACTTTGCCTTCAACTCTGTTGCAAATGACCATACAGCTTGGCGTACAAACCGCCATCGGCAATCAGTTGCTGATGGTCGCCATCCTCGGCCACATGCCCGCCATCGAACACCAGCACCCGGTCGGCCTGCTTCACTGCAGACAGACGGTGGGCAATGATCAAGGTGGTACGCGCACTGAGGAAACGCGCAAGGGCCTGATGCAGGTTGTATTCAGTGGCCGCGTCCAGCGCCGAGGTGGCCTCGTCGAGAATCACCACCTTGGGCTCGGCCAGCACCATCCGCGCAATCGCCAGACGCTGGCGCTGGCCTCCGGACAGGCGTACGCCCGAGCGACCGACCACGGTGTCCAGGCCGCGCGGCAATGCGGCAATCGTGCTTTCGAGCTGGGCAATGCCCAGCGCCTGCCAGCAAGCTTCGTCGCTGCAGTCGCGGCCCATGGTCAGGTTGGCGCGCACCGTGTCGTTGAACAGTGACGGATGCTGCAGCACCACCGCGACATGCTCGCGCAGGGTTTCCAGGCCGATCTCCTGCAAGGTCGAACCACCGAAGCGGATGGTGCCGGCCTGCGCACTGTAAAGCCCGAGCAGCAACTGCACCAGGGTGCTCTTGCCACCACCGCTGGCGCCGACGATGGCGACTTTTTCGCCCGGCGCAATGGACAGGTTCAACTGATCAAGCACCGGCTCGTCGGCATAGGCAAAGCGCAATCCCTGCACTTCAAGGCCCACTGTGTCACGCCCTTTGAACGGATCGACGCCACCGGGGTACTGCGGCTCGTCGGCACGCGCGAGCAATTCGTTGAGCCGGCTCAGCGCACCGCCCGCGGCATAAAAGGCGTACTGCAGGTTCAACAGTTGCTCGACCGGGCCGATCATGAACCACAGGTAGCTGAACACCGCCAGCATCTGGCCGATCGACAGGTCGGAGAACAGCACGGTCAGCATCGCCGCAGCGCGGAAGATATCGATGCCGAACTGGAACAGCAGACCACTGGCACGGCCACTGGCATCGCTCTTCCACTGCGAAGCCACCGCATAGTTGCGCACTTCCTGGGCGCGCAAACCGAGGCGACCGAGGAAATACCCCTGGCGATTGCTGGCACGAATTTCCTGGATTGCGTCGAGGGTTTCGGTCAGCGCCTGGGTAAAGCGCGAGGTGCTGTCGTTTTCCAGCTTTTTCAGGTGTTTGACCCGTTTGCCCAACTGCACCGTGGCAAAGACCACAACGGGGTTGAACAGCAGGATCAGCAACGCCAGCTTCCAGTGCATCCACATCAGGATCGCCGCTGTGCCGGTCAGGGTCAGCATGGCGACCAGGAACCGGCTCAGGGTCTCGCCGACGAACTTGTCCAGGGTGTCCAGGTCGGTGACCAGGTGCGTGGTCACCGTGCCGCTGCCGAGGCTTTCGTATTCCTTCAGGGAGATGCGCTTGAGCCGTTCGATCAGGCGGATGCGCAGGCGATAGACGATGTCCTTGGCCAGGCCGGCGAACAGTTTGGCCTGCACCACGTTGAAGGCCAGCGCAGCGCAGCGCAGGCACAGGGTCAGCACCAGCATCAGGCCGATGTAACCGGCCGCCACCTGCCAGTTGCCCGGCAGCAGCTGATTCATCCACTTGAGCGCGGCATCGCCATGCCCGAGCAAGACTTCATCGACCAGCAACGGCAGCAACAAGGGGATCGGCACACTGCACAGCGCCGCCAGCACCGCAACGCCGTTGGCGATCCACAGGGCTTTTTTATGGTGCAAGGCCAGGCGGCGGATTTCCGCCCAGCTCAGGCGATCGGCAACAACCGGGGCAGGCCCCGGCACAGGGTCGGGTGACCCAGGCAGATCAAGCACAGGCGGCCTGCTGCAGCCAGCGGCCGAGCAGCGGGCTTAACGCGTCGAGCGACTGGTAGCCGTTGGTCAGCAACGCCAGCTGGCCGTTACGTTCGGCCAGCAAGGTCGGAAACCCGGCAATCCCCAGATCCTGCACCCAGGTGAAATCGGAGGCCGTGGCCGCGCGCACCTCGGCACTGGCAAAACGCTCGGCAAACGCCGCTCGCTCAAAGCCGACCTGCTCGGCCAGCTCAACCAGTTTAGGCGCGCGGGTGACATCTTCACCGCCCTGGTAGAACGCCTGCTGGATCGCTGCAAGCAACGCCCAGGTGCGTTGCCGGTCAAGCCCACGGGCCGCTACCAGGGCACGGCAGGCAGGCTCGGTGTCATAGACAAAACCGTCCGGCATCGCCCCTTCGAGGGTGAAGGGCTGGCCGGTGGCCTGGTTGACCGCTTGCCAGTGCTCAAGGATGTAGCCGCGGGTCGAGGCGTCCAGCGCGCTGCTGCCGGTGCGCAAGCCGCCGGGCACCAGCTGGGTGTCGATCCCGGCTTCGCGTGCCTGGGCGATCAGGGCCTGGGCCACGGGTGCAAAGCCCCAGCACCAGGAGCACATCGGGTCCATCACATAGAGCAAGCGTGCGGACATCTATCAGGCCTCGGCAGCTTTGCGGTAGTTGTGGCCGATCGGGTGCGGCATGTTGCGGGCCTTGGCCAGCTCGATCTGCTTCTGCCGGTCGATGGCACTGCGCCGGGTCTTTTCGCTCAGGCTGTCCCAGCAATGCGGGCAGCTGATACCAGGCGAATAGTGCTCGGACGCACGGTCTTCGACGCTGATCGGGGTACGGCAGGCATGACACTGGTCGTAGTCGCCTTCGGTCAGGTCGTGACGCACGGTGACCCGGTTGTCGAACACGAAGCAGTCGCCCTGCCAGCGGCTTTCATCCTGCGGTACCTCTTCGAGGTATTTCAAGATCCCGCCTTTAAGATGATAGACCTCTTCGAAACCTTCACCGAGCATGTAGCTGGAGGCTTTTTCGCAACGGATGCCGCCGGTGCAGAACATCGCGACCTTCTTGTGCCGCGTCGGGTCGAAGTTGGCCTTGATGTACTCGGGGAACTCACGGAACGTCGTGGTTTTCGGGTCGATCGCGCCTTCGAAGGTGCCAATCGCCACTTCGTAGTCGTTGCGGGTGTCGATCAGCAGCACCTCGGGATCGCTGATCAGCGCGTTCCAGTCCTGCGGCTCGACGTAGGTCCCGACCTTGTAGTTCGGGTCCACGCCCGGCACGCCGAGGGTGACGATCTCTTTCTTGAGCTTGACCTTGGTGCGATAGAACGGCTGTTCGTCGCAGTAGGATTCCTTGTGGTCGATATCCACCAGGCGCGCATCGCTGCGCAGCCAGGCCAGCAGGCCGTCGATACCTTCACGGGTACCGGATACGGTGCCGTTGATGCCCTCTTCGGCCAGCAACAAGGTGCCCTTGATGCCGTTGGCCATCATGCTTTCGAGCAGCGGTTCGCGCAGCTCGACGTAATCTTTCAGGGTGACGAATTTGTACAGCGCCGCCACGACGATAGCTTGGGTCATGCAGTAAATCTCCAGGTGGTCACCCTCGTAAAGGGCGGACCGGATGACAATAAAAAACGCGCCGACGAGCGGCGCGTTGCACATTCTAACAAAAACCTGACGATGAAATCAGTGTTTGCTGCCACCTGCGCAGGTGGGTGAGGCTGGCGCTGCGCCGACCTTCTGCCACTCTTCGGGGGTATAGGTGTGCAGGGCCAGGGCATGGAACTGCCCCATCAGCTCACCCAGGGTGGCGTAGACCTTCTGGTGACGCTTGACGCTGTTCAGGCCTTCGAACTGTTCGCTGACCAGCACGGCCTTGTAGTGGGTTTCTTGCCCACGGCTGTGCATGTGGCTTTCGTCGAGCACCGAGAGGTGCTGCGGCGCCAGCGCGGCCAGGCTCTGTTCAATCTTTTGCTGCATGGACATGGACGGCTCCGCGTATTACTTCTTCGCTGGCGCGGCGGCCTTGCCAGCGTTCGGGTCGAGTTCCTTGGTCATGTCAGCCAGCAGCTTGTTGACCACCGGTACCGCGCTTTCCAGCTTGCGCTGGGTCAGCTGGGCCGACTGCTGGGTAACCTGAGGCATTTTTTCCAGGACTTTCTTGCCCAGTGGCGACTGGTAGAAGGCTACCAGGTCCTTGAGCTCGCTTTCGGTGAAGGTGGTGGTGTAGAGCTTGACCATGTCGGGCTTGAGCTTGTTCCAGCCGATGGCCTGGTCGAGGGCAGCATTGGCCTTGGCCTGGTAGCTGTCGAGCACCGATTTTTTCGAGGCCGGGGCCTTGGTCTGCTCGAAACGCTGGGCAAACATCTGTTGCACCTGCATGTAGACCGGGGTGCCGAGCTTGTCAGCGTGCGCCATCATGAGGAATTTTTCAGCACTGGCGTTGTGGCTGGCGGTATCGGCAAGCACCTGGCCGCTGGCGCAGACCAGCGCAACAGCAGTGCAAAGGGCGCGAAGACGGGTCATCGTAATTCCTTCATTAGACAGACGAGGTAGTACCCCAGAGTAGAGCATTCTGCGCCGACTCGGGCGCAGCACTCAAGTGGGTCGACGAGCGTTGGAACCGCTGCGACAAAAAGGGACCTAAACTGCGAATTCAGACCACAAGGGAGTGTTCACAGCATGAGCCGTATCGAAACTGACAGCCTGGGGCAGGTCGAAGTTCCTGACCAGGCCTACTGGGGTGCCCAGACGCAACGCTCACTGATCAACTTTGCCATCGGCAAGGAGCGCATGCCACTGGCTGTCCTGCACGCCCTGGCGATGATCAAAAAAGCCGCTGCACGGGTCAACAACCGCAACGGAGACCTGCCGGCGGACATCGCCCGGCTGATCGAACAGGCCGCCGACGAGGTGCTCGATGGCCAGCTCGACGAGCAGTTTCCGCTCGTCGTCTGGCAGACCGGCAGTGGCACCCAGAGCAATATGAACGTCAATGAAGTGATCGCCGGGCGCGCCAACGAACTGGCGGGCAAAGGCCGGGGCGGCAAGAATCCGGTGCACCCCAACGATCATGTCAACCGCTCGCAGAGTTCCAACGACTGCTTCCCGACCGCCATGCACATCGCTGCCGTCCAGGCGGTCCAGCACAAGCTGCTGCCGGCCATCGCCGAGCTGTCGTCGGGGCTGGCGGAGCTTTCGGCGCGCCATCAGCACCTGGTCAAGACCGGCCGTACCCACATGATGGATGCCACGCCGATCACCTTCGGCCAGGAACTCTCGGCCTATGTGGCGCAACTCGACTACGCCCAGCGCGCCATCCGCTCGGCCTTGCCGGCGGTGTGCGAACTGGCCCAGGGCGGTACCGCGGTCGGTACCGGGCTGAATGCCCCGCACGGTTTTGCCGAGGCCATCGCCGCAGAGCTGGCCGCCCTCTCCGGCCTGCCTTTTGTTACCGCGCCGAACAAGTTCGCCGCCCTTGCCGGGCATGAGCCGCTGACGACCCTGGCAGGCGGCTTGAAGACCCTGGCAGTGGCCCTGATGAAGCTGGCCAATGACCTGCGTCTGCTCGGTTCCGGCCCCCGCGCCGGGATTGCCGAAGTGCGCCTGCCGGCCAACGAGCCGGGCAGCTCGATCATGCCCGGCAAGGTCAACCCGACCCAGTGCGAGGCGCTGTCGATGCTGGCCTGCCAGGTACTGGGCAATGACACGGCCATCGGCTTTGCCGCCAGCCAGGGTCACCTGCAATTGAACGTGTTCAAGCCGGTGATCATCCACAACCTGCTACAGTCCATCGAGCTGCTGGCCGACGGCTGCAGCAACTTCCAGCAGCACTGCGTGGCCGGTATCGAAGCGGATGCCGAACAGATGGCCGCGCACCTGGAACGCGGGCTGATGCTGGTCACCGCGCTGAACCCGCACATCGGCTACGACAAGGCTGCGGAAATCGCCAAGAAGGCCTACAGCGAAGGCCGCACGTTACGCGAGGCGGCCCTGACCCTGGGCTACCTCACCAACGAGCAGTTCGAGCAGTGGGTACGCCCGCAAGACATGCTCGAACCCGGCAAGAAAGGCTGAGTCACCGGGCCAGGCGTATGCGCCTGGCCCGCCAGCCGGCCATGATCGACGGGCCCAGCGCGGTCAGCGCCGAGCCCAGCACCACTACCAAGGCTCCGATGTAACCCAGGGTATTGATCTGTTCGGCGTGCACGTAGTCAGGCCAGAACCAGGCCGCCAGGGCTACGGCAACGAAGGTGATCAACGGCGTGATCGCCAGGGTGGCGCTGACCTTGGAGGCTTCCCAGTGGGCCAGCGCTTCGGCGAAGGCGCCATAGGCCACCAGGGTATTGAGGCAGCAGGCGAGCAACAGCCAGCCTTGCAACGGCGTCAACTGCAGCGCTTCCAGCGGATGCACCCAGGGCGTCAGGAGCACGGCGCAGCACAGGTAGATGACCATCATCACCTGCATCGAATTCCACACCGTCAGCAACTGCTTCTGGCTCAGGGCGTAAAACACCCAGATGGTGGTTGCCAGGACAATGGTCAGCACCCCCGTGGTGTAGACGCTCAGAGAGGTCAACAGCTCGTCCAGGCGCTGGTTGAAAAACAGGCCGAAGCCCAGCAGCAGGATGACCAGGCCTACCCCTTGGCCGAGACTGAAGCGCTCCTTGAACAGGAACACGCTGGCCACCAGCAGCAGTACCGGCCCCAGCTGCACGACCAGTTGCGCCGTGCCGGGGCTGAGCAGGTTCAGGCCCATCAGGTACAGCACATAGTTGCCGACCAGACCGCCGGTGGCCAATGCCACCAGGGCCCAGCCCTTGTGCCCGAGCTGGTTGAACGACGGCAAGCGCTTGCTTGCCGCCAGCCAGGCCAGCAGCAGGCCACCAGAGACCGACAGACGAAACCAGGTCACGGTGATCGGGTCCATCACCTGCAGCACCTGTTTGAGCTTGATCGGCAGGATGCCCCAGAGCAACGCGGTCAACAGCGAAAGGGAAAGGCCATAGACCCAGCGTCCGGAAGAAATGTGCATACCAGCCTCAATTGCCCTGTGGTGGGGGGAGACTGGATTCTACGGGCTGGGTGGCCGGGGCCGACAGGTACAATTGCGGAAAAGATTTCGGTATTTCATTCCCTGAGTTACTGCCAGCCCCGTGCTGTGATCTATCGCCGGCAAGGCCGGCTCCCACAACGATTGCTGTTGCACTTACCAATGTGGGAGCCGGCCTTGCCGGCGATGGGGCGCGCAGCGGCCCCGACACATCATTTCTTGTCCTTCTTGAACGCTGCCTCCAGCGCATCATTGATGGTCCGCAGCACCTTGACCCGGGCCCAACGCTTGTCGTTGGCCTCGACCAGCGTCCAGGGCGCGATCTCGGTACTGGTACGGTCGACCATGTCGCCCACCGCTTCGGCGTACAGCCCCCATTTTTCGCGATTACGCCAGTCTTCTTCAGTAATCTTGAAGCGCTTGAAGGGGATCTGCTCGCGCTCCTTGAAGCGCTCGAGCTGGGTTTGCTCATCGATCGACAACCAGAACTTGACCAGCACCACCCCGGCACTGGTCAGCTGTTCTTCGAAGTCGTTGATCTCGCCATAGGCACGCATCCAGTCAGCCTGACTGCAGAAACCCTCGACCCGTTCGACCAGCACCCGGCCGTACCAGGAGCGATCGAACACGGTGAACTTGCCGCGCGCCGGAACATGCCGCCAGAACCGCCACAGGTACGGTTGCGCACGCTCTTCTTCCGTGGGCGCGGCAATCGGTACGATGCGGTATTGACGTGGGTCCAGCGCCGCGGCCACGCGACGGATGGCGCCGCCCTTGCCCGCGGCATCATTGCCTTCGAACACCGCCACCAGGGCATGACGACGCATGCGTTTGTCACGCAGCAAGCCGGCCAGGCGTGCTTGCTCGGTGATCAGCTGCTCCTGGTAGTCGTTCTTGTCCAGGCGCAGGGTCATGTCCAGGCTGCCCAACAGGCTGCGCTGATCAATGCTCTGGCCCAACGGTGCAATATTGGCCTGGTGAACCGGCGCATGCTGGGCCTTAAGCGCCGTCTGCAGGCCCTCAAGCAAAATGCGTCCCACCGCCAGGCTGCGGTAATGCGGATCCACCCCTTCAATCACATGCCAGGGCGCGTAATCGCGGCTGGTCTGGCGCAGTACCCGTTCGCCGAAGCGCACGAAACGGTCGTAGGTTTGCGACTGCTGCCAGTCCAGCGGGCTGATACGCCAGCTGTGTAACGGATCGTCGTTGAGCGCCTTGAGCCGGGCCTTCATCTGTTTCTTGGACAGGTGGAACCAGAACTTGAAAATCAGCGCGCCTTCGTCACAGAGCATCTCTTCCAGGCGCTCGGCGCCGCGAATGGCCTGGTCGAGTACCGCATCCTTGAACTGGCCATGCACCCGGCCTTGCAGCATCTGGCTGTACCAGTTGCCGAAAAACACGCCAATGCGCCCCTTGGCCGGCAGTGCGCGCCAGTAGCGCCAGGCCGGTGGCCGGGCAAGCTCCTCGTCGGTCTGCTGGTCGAAGGTGCGCACTTCGATCAAGCGCGGGTCCATCCACTCGTTAAGCAGCTTTACCGTCTCGCCCTTGCCGGCGCCTTCAATGCCGTTGATCAACACAATCACCGGGAAACGCGCCTGCTGCTTGAGTTCGAACTGCGCCTCGAGCAAGGCCTCACGTAGCGCTGGAACTTCAGCGTCATAGGTTTCTTTGTCGATGGCGTGACCAATTTCAGCGGATTCGAACATACCAGGCTCCCTACATGGATAAGCAAGACTAGCGGATCCGGGTAGACTTTGTCCGGGTAAGCTAAAATGCCGCTCTAGACATGCCTGAGCCGACCATGACCGAAGTTACCCACTACGCCCAGATCGACTGGGACGACCAGGGCCGCCCCCACTCACGCCAGTTCGATGACATCTATTTCTCCAAGGACCAAAGCCTGGAAGAAACCCGTCATGTGTTCATCGACCAGAATGACCTGCGCCAGCGCTTCAGCGCGATGCAGCCCGAACAGTGCCTGGTGATCGGTGAAACCGGCTTCGGCACCGGGCTGAACTTTTTCTGTGCCTGGCAGCTGTTCAGCGAATGCGCCGATCCTGACGCCCGCCTGCATTTCGTCAGTGTCGAAAAGTACCCGCTCAGCCACGCCGACCTCAGCCGCGCCCTGGCCCTGTGGCCGGAACTGGCGCCGTTCAGCACTCAACTGCTGGCGCAATACGTGGCGGTACATGAAGGCTTCCAGAGCTTTGTCTTCGAGCAGGGCCGGGTACGCCTGACCCTGATGATCGGTGATGTCCTCGAACAATTGCCGCAACTCGACGCCGCCATCGACGCCTGGTTCCTCGACGGTTTCGCCCCGGCGAAGAACCCGCAGATGTGGACTCCGGAGCTGTTCACCCAAATCGGTCGCCTGTCTGCCGCCAATGCCACCCTGGGCACCTTCACCAGCACCGGCTGGGTGCGCCGCGGACTGATCGCCGTGGGCTTCGAGATGAAGCGCATTCCAGGGATCGGCAAGAAATGGGAGGTGTTGCGCGGCGTTTTTCGTGGCACGCCTGAAGCGCTTGCAGCAGCGGCTCCGGCCGCGCCCTGGTTCGCCCGTCCCGCCGCCCTGCCCGGCCCGCGCCAGGCTCTGGTGATCGGCGCCGGCCTGGCCGGTTGCGCCACCGCCGCGAGCCTTGCCGCCCGCGGCTGGCAGGTCAGTGTGCTGGAACGTCATGCGACGCCGGCGGCCGAGGCCTCGGGTAACCCGCAAGGGGTGCTCTACCTCAAGCTTTCGGCCCATGGCACAGCCTTGTCACGGCTGATCCTCAGCGGTTTTGGCTATACCCGACGGCTGCTTGTAACCCTGCAACGCGGCCGTGACTGGGACGGGTGCGGCGTCTTGCAGCTGGCCTTCGATGCCAAGGAAGAACAGCGCCAGGCGCTGCTGGCCAATGCCTTCAACCCGCAGCTGCTGACGGCGCTGGACCGCGAACAGGCGCAAGCACTGGCCGGCGTCACACTGGCCAGTGGCGGTTTGTTCTACCCGGAAGCCGGCTGGGTGCATCCGCCAGCGTTATGCCAGGCGCAACTGCAACACCCGAACATTACCTTGCTGACGCATCATCAGGTGCTGCAGCTGCGCAAGGTCGATGGTCTTTGGCAGGCCTGGGAAAGCGAGAAATTCCTCGCCAGCGCGCCGCTGGTGGTGCTCGCCACCGCTGCCGAGATCCAGCGTTTCGAGCCCTGCGCGAACCTGCCGCTCAAGCGCATACGCGGGCAGATCACCCGCCTGCCCGCGACCGCGCAAAGCCAGTCACTCAATACCGTGGTCTGCGCCGACGGTTACGTCGCGCCGATGCGTGGCGGCGAACACACCCTGGGCGCCAGTTTCGATTTTCACAGTATCGATCTGACCCCTACCGCCGGTGAGCACATCGGCAACCTGCGCCTGCTCGAAGAGATCTCCAGCGACCTCGCCGAGCGCCTCGATACCCACCGCATCGACCCGCACACCCTGGAGGGGCGGGCAGCCTTTCGCTGCACCAGTCCCGATTACCTGCCCATCGTCGGCCCGCTCGCCGATCAGCAGGCATTCAATCAGCACTACGCAGTACTGGCCAAGGACGCCCGCCAGGTGCCCGACACGCCCTGCCCCTGGCTTGAAGGCCTGTACATCAATAGCGGCCATGGCTCACGCGGGTTGATCACTGCGCCGTTGTCGGGCGAATTGATCGCCGCCTGGGTCGACAACGCACCGCTGCCGGTTCCGCGCAGTGTCGCTGAAGCCTGTCACCCGAATCGCTTCATGTTGCGCGAGCTGATTCGTGGCAAGGGCAAGCAAGGCTAAACGCTTATAACCGATCGATCTAAAACTCTCGCTATCCGCACCGGTCAGTTTCAATGTGCCCGGGTTCGGGCACCTTCCCCAACGGCAAAACCGGTAAGGACTTATGTGCGGATTAGCTGGAGAGTTTCGTTTCACCCCTGTTGCTCACCCACCACGCCCGGCGGACCTCGCCGCGGTTGAGCGGATCACCCACCACCTGGCCCCTCGTGGCCCCGACGCCTGGGGCTTTCATAGCCAGGGCCCGATTGCCCTGGGCCATCGCCGGCTGAAAATCATGGACCTGTCCGACGGTTCGGCGCAGCCGATGGTCGATAATCAGCTGGGCCTGTCGCTGGCCTTCAACGGCGCCATCTACAACTTCCCGGAACTGCGCAGCGAGCTGGAAAACCTGGGCTATGCCTTCTACTCCGGCGGCGACACCGAAGTGCTGCTCAAGGGCTACCACGCCTGGGGCGCCGAACTGTTGCCACGCCTGAACGGCATGTTCGCCCTGGCGATCTGGGAGCGTGATAGCCAACAGCTGTTCCTCGCCCGTGACCGCCTTGGGGTGAAGCCGCTGTACCTGTCGCGCAACGGCGAGCGCCTGCGCTTCGCCTCAAGCCTGCCTGCCTTGCTGCAAGGCGGCGACATCAACCCGATGCTCGACCCGGTGGCGCTCAACCACTACCTGAACTTTCACGCCGTGGTACCCGCGCCGCGCACCCTGCTGGCCAATGTCGAGAAGCTGCCGCCGGCCACCTGGATGCGTATCGATGCCCAGGGCCGCGTCGAACAACAGCTGTGGTGGCAACTGCAGTACGGCCCGCGCACCGACGAACAGCATTTGAGCCTGGAAGACTGGCGCGACCGGGTACTCGACAGCACCCGTGAAGCCGTGGCGATTCGTCAACGTGCAGCGGTGGATGTCGGCGTGCTGTTGTCCGGCGGCGTCGACTCCAGTTTGCTGGTCGGCCTGCTACGTGAAGTGGGCGTCGACGACCTCTCGACCTTCTCCATCGGCTTCGAGGATGCCGGTGGCGAGCGCGGTGATGAATTCCAGTATTCCGATCTGATCGCCCGTCACTATGGCACCCGCCACCATCAGTTACGCATTGACGAGCGGGAAATCATCGAGCAATTGCCCGCAGCGTTTCGTGCCATGAGCGAGCCGATGGTCAGCCACGACTGCATCGCCTTCTACCTGCTATCGCGGGAAGTCGCCAAGCACTGCAAGGTGGTGCAAAGCGGCCAGGGCGCAGACGAACTGTTCGCCGGTTATCACTGGTACCCCCAGGTCGAAGGCGCGCAGCAGCCCTATGGCGCTTATCGCGAGGCCTTCTTCGACCGCAGTTTCGAAGACTACGCCGCCACCGTGCAGCAACCATGGCGACTCGATCACGACGCTGCCGGTGATTTTGTCCGCAAGCATTTTGCCCAGCCTGGTGCCAGCGACGCAGTGGACAAAGCCCTGCGCCTGGACAGCACGGTGATGCTGGTCGATGACCCGGTCAAACGGGTCGACAACATGACCATGGCCTGGGGTCTGGAGGCGCGCACGCCGTTTCTCGACTACCGCCTGGTGGAGCTGTCGGCACGCATTCCGGCACGCTTCAAGCTGCCTGACGGCGGCAAGCAGGTACTCAAGGAAGCGGCACGCCTGGTGATTCCCGGCGAAGTCATCGACCGCAAGAAAGGTTACTTCCCGGTGCCCGGTCTCAAGCACCTGCAAGGCGCCACCCTCGACTGGGTACGGGAACTGTTGCTGGACCCGAGCCAGGACCGCGGCCTGTTCGAACCGGCCGCCCTTGACCGCCTGCTCAGTGACCCACACGGCCAGCTGACGCCGCTGCGCGGCTCGAAGCTCTGGCAACTGGCAGCCTTGAACCTGTGGCTCAGCGAACAAGGAATCTGACCGATGAAAGCCCACCCATCACCTTATGGCCAGCGTCTGCTGCGCGGCCAGGTGCCATCCTACGCGCGTTTGCAGGCGCAACTGGCCGGCGATGGCAGCGAACCCCACGACCAGCCGCGCGCATTGCATTGCGGCTGGGGGCGTCTGCTGATCGGCCACACTTACCCGGATCCGGCAAGCCTGGCCAATGCCTTGCAAGATGAAAACCCCGGCGAGCGCGATATCGCCCTGTATGTCGCGGCCCCTCAGCAGGTGCTGGCCCAGGCTCCGCAACAGCTGTTCCTCGACCCCTCCGACACCTTGCGCCTGTGGTTCACCGACTACCGCCCGGCGCAGCGTGTGTTTCGCGGCTTTCGCATCCGCCGCGCGCAGAGCGACAGCGACTGGCAGGCGATCAACGCTCTGTACCTGACCCGTGGCATGCTCGCCATCGACCCGGCGTTGCTGACGCCGCGTCACCTCGGTGGCCCGATGTTCTGGCTGGCAGAGGACGAAGACAGTGGCGCGGTCATCGGCAGCGTCATGGGCCTCAATCATCACAAGGCCTTCGCCGACCCTGAACATGGCAGCAGTCTCTGGTGCCTGGCGGTCGATCCCCAGTGCACCCGGCCCGGGGTCGGCGAGGTGCTGGTGCGTCATTTGATCGAACACTTCATGAGCCGCGGCCTGAGCTGCCTCGACCTCTCGGTGCTGCACGACAACCGCCAGGCCAAGCGCCTTTACGCCAAGCTGGGATTTCGCACCCTGCCGACTTTCGCGATCAAGCGCAAAAACGCCATCAACCAGCCGTTGTTCCTCGGCCCGAGCCCCGAGACCGGGCTCAATCCCTATGCCCGGATCATTGTCGAAGAAGCCTATCGGCGTGGTATCGACGTGCAGGTGGATGATGCCGACGCCGGCCTGTTCACCCTCAGCCTCGGCGGCCGGCGGGTACGCTGCCGCGAATCGTTGAGTGACCTTACCAGCGCCGTGAGCATGACCCTGTGCCAGGACAAGAGCCTGACCCACAAGGTGCTGAAGGACGCCGGCCTGCAGTTGCCGGCACAACAACTGGCCGGCAATGCCGATGACAACCTGGCCTTTCTCGAGGACCACGGTGCAATAGTGGTCAAGCCGCTGGACGGCGAACAAGGCCAGGGCGTGGCGGTAAACCTGACCAGCCTGGAAGAAGTCAACCAGGCGATAGAGAACGCCCGGCGCTTCGATAGCCGGGTACTGCTGGAGAGCTTCCACGATGGGCTGGACCTGCGCATCGTGGTCATTGGCTTTGAGGTGGTGGCCGCTGCCATTCGCCATCCGGCGCAGATTGTCGGCGACGGCCGGCATGCCGTTGGTGCACTGATCGAAGCACAAAGCCGCCGACGCCAGGCTGTCACCGCCGGCGAAAGCCGCATTCCACTGGATGATGAAACCCGGCGTACCCTGCACGCGGCGGGCGTCGATTACGACACGGTACTGCCTGCCGGTCAGCGCCTGGCCGTGCGCCGCACTGCCAACCTGCACACCGGCGGCTGCCTGGAAGATGTCACTGAACGCTTGCACCCGGCCCTGACCGAGGCAGCGATCCGCGCTGCCCGCGCCCTGGATATCCCGGTGGTCGGCCTCGACCTGATGGTCTGTGCCGCCGACCAGCCCGAGCATGTGTTCATCGAGGCCAACGAACGTGTCGGGCTGGCCAACCACGAACCACAACCCACTGCCGAGCGTTTCGTCGATCTGCTGTTTCCCCACAGCCGCTCGACGCTTTGAGCACAGGAGGACGCATGTCTGCACCACTCCCGGAACCTGACCTCAACTACTTGCAGAAAGTCTTGCTGGAGATGCTCGCCATTCCCAGCCCGACCGGTTTTACCGACACCATCGTGCGCTATGTCGCCGAGCGCCTGGAAGAACTTGGCATCCCCTTCGAACTGACCCGCCGCGGCACCATCCGCGCCACCCTCAAGGGCCGCAAAAGTTCACCCGACCGCGCCGTTTCCGCGCACCTGGACACCATCGGAGCCAGTGTGCGCGCCCTCCAGGACAACGGTCGTCTGGCCCTCGCACCGGTGGGCTGCTGGTCCAGCCGCTTTGCCGAGGGTAGCCGGGTCAGTGTGTTCACCGACAACGGTGTGTTGCGCGGTAGCGTCCTGCCGTTGATGGCCAGCGGGCACGCCTTCAATACCGCCATCGACCAGTTGCCGGTCAGTTGGGAACACATCGAGCTGCGTCTGGATGCCTACTGCGCGACCCGCGCCGACTGCCAGACCCTGGGGGTCGATATCGGTGATTTCGTCGCCTTCGATCCGCTGCCGGAATTTACCGAAAGCGGCCATATCAGCGCCCGTCACCTGGACGACAAGGCCGGGGTCGCGGCGTTGCTGGCTTCGCTCAAGGCCGTGGTCGACAGTGGCGCACAGCCATTGATCGACTGCCATCCGCTGTTCACCATCACCGAAGAAACCGGCTCCGGTGCCGCTGCGGCGCTGCCTTGGGATGTCAGCGAGTTTGTCGGCATCGACATCGCCCCGGTCGCGCCCGGCCAGCACTCCAGCGAGCATGCGGTCAGCGTGGCCATGCAGGACTCGGCCGGTCCATACGACTATCACCTGTCGCGTCACTTGCTGAAACTGGCCCGCGAGCATGAACTGCCCGCGCGCCGTGACCTGTTTCGCTACTACTTCAGCGATGCCCACTCGGCAATCACCGCCGGCCACGACATTCGCACCGCACTGCTGGCCTTTGGTTGCGATGCCACCCATGGCTATGAGCGTACCCATATCGACAGTCTGGCGGCACTCAGTCGTCTGCTGACCGCCTACCTGCTCAGCCCGCCGGTATTTGCCAGCGATTCGCAAGCGACCGGCAGCTCCCTGGAAAGCTTCAGCCATCAGCTGGAGCATGACACGCAGATGGAGAGCGATACCCGGGTACCTGCGGTCGACAGCCTGATCGGCAACAAGCACTAGGCCTACACAGTCAGAACAGGTTTCGCGTAGCATAGGTGCACACTTCGCCAAACCTGTACTGATTGATGCTGATTCCTTACGAGCAACTGGAAGCCGAAACCCTCACCCGCCTGATCGAGGATTTCGTCACCCGCGACGGCACCGACAACGGCGACGACACCCCGCTGGAAACCCGCGTGCTACGCGTGCGCCAGGCCTTGGCGAAAAAGCAGGCGTTCATTCTGTTCGACCTCGAAAGCCAGCAATGCCAACTGCTGGCCAAGCACGACGTTCCGAAAGAACTGTTCGACTGATCAGCCCGCATCCTTGGCCAGCTGCTCGACGATGCGCCGATAGATTTCTGCCCGGTGCACTTCGATTTCGCGAGGTGCGCTGATGCCAAAGCGCACCACATTGCCCTCCACCGAGAGCACCTTGACCTTGATGTGCTCATCAATGGCGATGACTTCGCCTACTTCGCGTCCGATTACCAACATGCTCCGATCCTCCACAACGCTGAGAATCCGGAGACTGCACGGGGTGTCAGAGCGCAGCAATGCTCCGCCAGCCAAATAGACCGATCCCACTAAAGCCGACGAATTTGCCTACAGATTTTCGTCGTTTTCACATGCTCAGGCGCTCTGCAAGCGCGGCCCCAAGACAATGATGCTGGCCCCCAGCACACAGAGCAGCGCGCCGATCCAGTCGCTGCCCAGCGGTCGCGCCCGTTCGATCAGTGCCAGCCACAGCAACGAGGTGACGATGTAGATGCCACCATAGGCGGCATAGGCGCGCCCGGCATAGGCAGCCTCGACACGGGTCAGGATCAGCGCGAACAGGGTCAGACTGAGCAGCGCCGGGGCAATCCACCAGCCGCTCTTGCCCAGCCGCAACCACATGTAAAAGGCGTAGCAACCGGCGATCTCGAAGACCGCCGCGAGGAAAAACCACAGGTAATTGATCACGCCAGGGAGCCCGTTCTACATGAAAAGGGGCCTAGGATAGCGGATCTGTGGGCAGTGCAAACCAGCTTAAGCCTGCGCCGGTTTCGCCTTGGCCCGCATTTTCTCGGCCATGCTGGCCATCTCGTCGTAGATCAGCTGCGGGTTGCGTTGCTTGAGCTGCCAGGCTTCACGGCCCTGCTCGTGGGGCAGGATCAGGAACTGACCCTCTGCGACCTGCTGGTAGATATAACCGGCAATATCGGCGGCGCTGATCGGCGAGCTTTCCAGCAGCTTGCCGACCTGGGCTTTCATCGCCGGCGTCGGGCCACGGAACGAGTCCAGCAGGTTGGTCTGGAAGAACGATGGGCACACCACGTGCACCGCCACTTGCTGTTGGCGCAATTCGATCAACAGGCTTTCCGAGAGAGCCAGGACACCCGCCTTGGCGACATTGTAATTGCTCATCGCCGGCCCCTGCATCAAGGCCGCCATCGAAGCGATGTTGATGATCCGCCCCTTGCTGCGTTCAAGCATCGGCAGGAACGCCTTACAGCCCTTGACCACGCCCATCAGGTTGATCGACAACTGCCACTCCCAGTCTTCCAGCGACAGTTCACCAAAGAAACCGCCAGAGGCCACACCGGCATTGTTGACGATCACATCGATGCCGCCGAACTTCTCTTCGCAGGCCTGGGCCAGGGCGGTCAGCTGGCTGTAGTCGCGCACGTCGCAACGCTGCACAAAACCCTCGCCGCCAGCCTCGCGCACCAGCGTCAGGGTTTCGCGCAGGCCTGCCTCGTTGACGTCAGCCAGGGCCAGGCGCCAGCCCTCGCGCGCCCAGCGCAGGGCGATCTCGCGGCCCAGACCCGAGCCGGCTCCGGTAATCATGATGCGGTTGTGCATGGTGGCACGCCTTGTTCTGCCAGTGGATATGAACGGCAGAATAGCCGAGCCGGGTACCGTCACGAGCACCGATCAGGGTGCTGAATGGGCAGGCATGCAGCAATGAACAGCTCACCAAAGCGATGAAATTGAATCTTTGCGGCACTGCATTGGTCGCAACTGTAAGCGGCCAGCATTGAGGCCCTTATCCTCGAACCACTGAAGGATTCAACCATGACCACGATCCTCATCATCATTCTGATCCTGCTGCTGGTCGGTGGCTTACCGGTCTTTCCTCACTCGCGCAGCTGGGGCTACGGCCCGTCCGGCATTATCGGCGTGGTACTGGTGGTCCTGCTGGTGTTGCTCCTGCTAGGGATGATATGAATTCGGCGGATCGGTTGCGATCCGCTCGGCCAGCTGCGTTTCCAGGCGTTGCAGGGCTACCCGCAACGCCTGGACATCGCGGCGCAGGTGCGCGGCCTGCAGTGGTCTGGATTCGCAGGTGAGCTCCACTTGCTGACAAGCCCTGATCACGCCTTCGGCACGGGCAATCCTCGCCCCACCCTTGATCCGGTGCGCCAGTTGCGCAAGTGCCGGTGGATCATTGACCAGTGCTTCCAGACGCCGCAGGTCTTGCTGGTTGCTGCTGCGCAAATCGGCAAGCAGCGCCTTGAACGCCGCTTGGTCATTGCCGACCAGCCGCAGAAGATGGCGCAGATCGAGGAGCTGCATAGCGTCCTGGGGCGTAGTTTCAGGCTGGTACAGCGCCAGTGCCCGCACCAGCTCATCCAGCCCGAGCGGCTTGAACAGGCAGTCGTCCATGCCGACCGCACGGCAGCGCTGCCGTTCGCTCTCCAGCGCATTGGCGGTCAGGCCGATGAGCCGGCACGCCGGCCTGCGGTTGCGTCGCTCATGCAAGCGGATCGCCCGGGCCAGGGCATGGCCGTTCAGGCGCGGCATGTTGCAGTCACTGATCACCACATCAATGTGTTCCTTGAGCCACAGCCGCAAGGCCTGGGCACCGTCTTCGGCGACCCGTGCCTGGTGCCCCAGGTACTCCAGTTGCTGCGCCAGCAACAGGCGATTGGGCGGGTAATCATCGACCACCAGCACCCGCAGGCGCACGCCCGCCGTAGCCACTTGCGCCGCTGGCAGCGCCTGCCCCTGGTGTCCGGCGGGCGGGCGCGCGAGGTCGAGCAGGATCTCCACCCGTGTGCCCTGCCCCAGCACACTGTGCAATGCCATCCGCCCGCCCATCATCTCGCACAGGCTGCGGCTGATGCCCAGGCCCAGCCCGGTGCTGCAGCGCGGCGACTGACGCTGGTTACTGGCCTGGCGAAACGGCTGGCCAAGCCCGGCCAGCTCGGCCTCGGCGATGCCGATGCCGGTGTCCTCGACCTGTAGCTCGACGGCCAATCGCTCGCCCACCGCCTGCGCGTGCAGACTGACGCGAACTTGGCCCTGGGGGGTGAACTTGATGGCATTGCTCAGCAGATTGGCCAGCACCTGCTTGAAGCGCACAGGGTCGAGCATCACCTCGGCATCCACCGCGCCTTCAGCCTCTAGACGCAGCGCCAGGCCTTTGCTGCGCGCCTGCTGCTCGAACAGTTGCACCACCCGCGCCACTTGCTCGCGCAAACGCACCCGCTGCGGTGCCAGCTGCAACTGCCCGGCCTCGATGCGAGTGATGTCGAGCACATCGCCGATCAACTCCAGCAGGCCGCCCGCCGCATCGGCCGCCACCTCGATCGCCAGGCGATCGAGCACGCCCTGCTCGGCCTTGCGCTGAGCCAGTTCAAGCATGCCCAGCACGGCATGCAAGGGGGTGCGGATCTCGTGGCTCATGGTGGTGAGAAACTGCGTCTTGGCCTGGTTGGCCGCATCGGCCTCAGCCTTGGTGCGCCGCAACTCGACCTGCAGACGGCGCAGGTAGCGGATCCACAGTGAGGCCAGAAGCAGCAGAGCCAGCACCACAGCGAACCCCAGCAGGATCCGCTGGCGGTAGCGCTGCCAGTCGCCATCGGCAACGATCAGCGGATTGCGCCAGCGCCGCATCAGCACATCGGTCTCACGCGGCGTGAGGCTGAGCAGGGCCTTGTTGAGGATCGACTGCAGCTCGGTCGCTCCACGGTTGCTGGCCAGGGCAAAGTGCGCCGGTGGCAGGGCCAGGCTGGCACTGACCTGCAAACGCCCAGGGTACCAGCGGGCGATCAGCGGGCGGGCGGCGTCGAGGCTCAACACGGTGGCTGCCGCCTCACCGCGGGCCACCGCCTTGAGGGCGGCCACCGGGCCAGCCACGGGCAATTGCCGGATCTGTGGATAGCGCTGGCGCACAAGCTCGGCCAGGGCACTGCCGTTGACCAGCGCCAGCGTGCGGCCCTGCAACTGCTCCAGGCTGGTCGGCGCCTGAGCTTCATCGCGGCTGACCAGCACTCTCGAGGCGCTGAGGTAAGCACGGCTGAACACCAACTGCTGCTCACGCAGCGGGCTGTGAGGCAGGCCGGCGATCACCTGCGCCTTGCCCTGATGCAGTTGCGCGATCATCCGCTCGACACTGCCACCGGCCCGCACCTCGAACTGCAGGCCGGTGCGCCGGGCAATCAATTGCAGGATATCCAGGCTCAACCCGCGCAACTGACCCTTGCCATCGCGAAAGCTCAGCGGCAGCAACTGTTCGTCGACCAGCACCGTCACCGTCGGATTGCTGTGTAGCCAGCGTTGCTCGGCGGCACTGAACTGCATCGGCTCGGGCTTGTGCCCGGTGCCGGCCAGCGGGCTCCAGCGCTCGCCGATCCGCGCCTTTTGGCGCTCGCTGAGGCTGGCCAGCGCCGCGTTCACCAGGCGTGGCAGCGGCCCGCCGTCCTCGAGCATGGCAAAGCCTATGCCTTGGCTTGCCAAGGCGGCATCGATCTCCTCGACAGCCGCCAACTGGCTGCGGCCCAGCACGTAGCGACTGCCCAGGGCATTGCCGAGAAAGACATCGGCGTGGCCAAGCGACACGGCAGCCAGGGCGCTGAAGCGCGACGGATGCAGTTGCAGGCGGGCCAGCGGGAACTGCTCGCGCAGTTGCTCAGGGGAACGGTAGCCTTCGACCATCGCCAGCCTGAATTCGTCCCCGCGCCCGATACGCGTGCCCCCTTCCTCCTGGGTAATCAACAAGGGACGATCTTCGGCGTAGGCTCGCGACAGGTGCAAACCCGCTTCCAGCGCCTGTTGTGCCGACACCGAGCCGAGCAAGTCGATCGCCCCCTCGCGCAAGGCCGCTACCGCCTCGGCGAAAGAGGCGTAGGCATGCACCTCGACCTGCAGGTGCAATTGATCTGCGATCAGCCCGGCATAGTCGGCCGTCAGGCCCTCGAACACCTGGCCGGTGCCGAGGATGTCGAACGGCGGGTTGTCCCGCTCGATCACCCCCAGGCGCAGTTGCCGCCGCTCCCACAACCAGCGTAGTTCGACGCCGTCCGGCTCCGGCCGCGGGCTGTCGAGCGTAGCCCGTGAGTGCAGGGTCGGCGCAGCCTGGCCTGGCGCCGGCACCAGGCCGCACAACAGTGCCAGCAGCAGGACACGCGTCAACACGAGCCGACGCGGCTTATATGAGCAGGTTGCGGCGAGCGAGGTCAGCCAGGTCGATCAACGAACTTACCCTGAGTTTTTCCAGCAGGCGGCTCTTGTAGGTGCTGATGGTCTTGTTGCTCAGCAACATGATTTCGCCGATGGCTTTATTGCTCAGGCCGCGTGCCAGGTGCTGCAGGACCATCAGCTCGCGGTCGCTGAGACGGGCGATGCAATGCGCCTCGCTGGCGCGCAGGTCCTGGTGATGCACCGAACTCAGGGCTACCTCGGGAAAGTAGGTGTAGCCGGACATCACCGCATGCACCGCCTTGCACAGCTCGCCGAGGTCGTCGGTTTTCGACACGTAGCCCACGGCACCGGCCTGCATGCAGCGCAGTGAATAGGCTTCGGCCAGTTGTGAAGTCAGTACCAGGGCCTTGGCCGGACGCGGCATGGCCCTGATCCTGGCGATCACTTCGAGGCCGTCCAGCCCGGGCATGGCGATGTCGAGGATGATCAGGTCCGGCGCCAGCTCCCGCGCCAGGCGCAACGCATCGATGCCGTTGGCGGCCTGGCCGACCACCTCCAGCTGCTCCTGGCGCAGCAGCATGCAGACCGTGGAACGGATGAAGGGGTGATCATCGACCACCAGGGTTCTATACATGGCTGGCCTCGTGTGGACTAGAGCTCGGCATCGAACACCACCGTGACCTGGCCGGTGTAGGTGCTGCCGGCGTGGGCGAGCATGCTGGGGACGTCCGCGCGGCCGACGGCGAAATGCAGTTGGCCGGGGCGGTTGAGGGTCGGCATCAGCGACTCGAACTGCAGCGCCGCCGCGCGCCCGGTGGGCAGCGGCAGATGCTCGACCGGGCGGCCCTGATACTGAATACCACCCGGCAGGCTCAAGGCCACCTCGACCGGGACCTGATGCGCGTTGTCATTGACGATGCCGCAGCGCACATCCGCCGTGTGCTGGCATAGCTTGTAAACCTTGAACGGGCCGGTCGACCACAGCCGGAACGGCAGGTCGCGATACAGCCGTGTTGGTGCCTTGCCGCCCGCCAGCCAGGCACTCCAGCCGCCTTTAGGCTCAAGTACGGCACGGTCCGAGCCGGGGGGAAATTCGAAGAGGAAGGCATGGCGCACATCCAGCACGAAATTGACCGTTAGAGTATCGCCGCTGAGCTGGCTGACATCGTTGCCAAAGTCGAAATCGCCGCCTGGGCCAATGGTATAGGTGAGGCTACCGCGGTAAGTGCCGGCGCGCAGGCGATACGGAGGCGGTACGTCCAGGTTGTAGGCAACACTTGTATCCTGAACGATGGCATCGGTTACTAAACCATTGGCTGCAAATCTGTTGTAACTCCAACAGCCTTGTGGCGCTTGCGGATTGGTTACCCTCCACAAATAGGTAACCTTCGAGAGCGTGTTATCTGAGACGTAGCCAATACCACTGCATCCCCCGTTCAGCGACCTGTTGTAGAGAGGATGGGAAAAGGCGAGCGAGCCCTTGGTGATCACCACAGACTGACTCAGCGCCATCCACTCGAAGGTCATCCGCCGCGCCTCCCCCGTCTCGTCATGGTAGACATCCACATCCCGGCGGCTGGGCAATTTAATGAAATAGTGATCCCTCGGGTCGGCTGCGCCTTTGGTGGTTTTCTTGACGTAGGTAATGGGCAATTCTACGGTCGTCATGGTTCTGCACGTGGCTGCCCAGTACTTGCAAAGACCGCCTGGCGGTGTGGTGTTATCGAACCGTCCCGAGCCGCCGCCCAGGTACTCGGCGGATATCGTCACATCGAGTGCCTGCACCGCGCCTGTGGCAAGGGCCAGCGACAGCCCCAAAGCCAAGCGGACGCTACGTCGCACCATGCGTATCCCATCAAGCGCGCTCATCCTTCCACCACCATATCCTTGCGCTCGCCGCCTTCATGCAGCTCGAACTGATGCACCTTGCCCACCTGCCCCTCGAACTGCCGGCTGCGCCCTGGCAGCAGATGGTGCTTGGTCGCCGGTTCACAGCCCTGAGCCGGCGCCTGGCACTGGCGGAAATGGTCGAGCACCACGGTGCTGTTGCCTTCATTGACCACCGTCAGCTGGCCAGCCTGGCGGCGCACCGGGGTCTGGTAGCGGCTCTCGGCAGGCCGCACGAACAACAAGGTGCCATAGCCCGCGAGCAGGTTGACCCCGGCCTTGAGGCTGTCGCGGTACTGCTCGGCTTCCTGCTCGTTGACGGCAAAGCCATCGCCGGTTTCCGGCAGCACCGGCATAAAGCGCAAGCGAAAGTAGCGTTCGCTGTCACGCGGGCCGCGATACAGCAGGCGCACCGCCTGCATGCCCTGGGCCGGGACGATCAGGCGCGCCGGGCTGGCAATCAGGCCACGCTGCTCCAGGGGCAGGCCGTCGGTGTCGACTTCGCGGGCCACGCCGTTGGCGTCGTAGACCAGCTCGGCGACGCTGACCTTGACGAAGGCCGTGCTGTTACCGCCGTTGCGCACCCGTTTGAGCAGGGTGCTTTTGCCGCCGTCCAGGTAGTCATGCAAGGCGCCGACATTGAGTTCCGGTGCCGCATGCAGGGCCAGGGGAGCAGTCAGTAACGCCAGGGCAATCAGGCGAAGGATGTTCATCTTGTCAGTCTCCTTACAGACACAACGAGAGTAGTGACACGGCGCGGTCTGTGGCTATGCCTGCAGTCGCGGGACTTTTCCTAAAACAGAAGAGGATTTTTCCTAAGTTTTTTGCCACTGCCGGGCTCAGCCTCGACCTTTGGCCAGGTCCCCCTCTGCCCTTGCCAGACTGTTTGCATTGCAGATCTGGTCCCCGGCCAGCAGCACGTCGTCTTCGCGTTCGAGCCGCTGCGGGTCCAGGGCCAGCAGGCAGACCGGCGCGCCTTGCTGGCGGATCTCCAGGGTCGGCGTCGACTCGCTCATCTCCACCGCGAAAAAGCCATCGGCTTCGCTGACCGTGCGGCTGGCGTGGTTGACCACCTGGGCACCGCGCATGGGCCGGCCCTGGCTGTCAAACAGGCGACCGATCACAGTCACTGTGCGCAACACGCGCAGCTGGCGATACTCGATGCCGCCGCGGTTGAGGTGATAGTCCACGCTGGAAGGCTGGATCACCGCCGCAGTGGCCTCGCTGCCGTCGAAATCGAACTGCACGTGGCCGGCCTTGTAGGCGCCAACGGGGATGACATTGCGCCCTGGGTGCAAGGTCGCAGAGCTGCCACCGGTGCTGTCGGCACGTAGCTTGAGGTCATCCAGGTCGGTCTCGACGTCGACGATCAGCCCGGCCTGGTGCGGCAGGTACTGACCACTCACCGCTGCCTTGCCAGCCCCCACCGCAAGCAGGCTTTCAAGGTTCACGCCGCCGTTGAACGCGCCGTTGTAGGACGAGCGCTGCACATAGGCATCGCCATGCAGCACCTGGCTTTCGAACTGGGTGTCGCCGCCCAGGCCGACGCCATAGCGGTCGGCACTGGCGCTCATGCCGACGTTGCGCAGCGCCCCGAGGTCGACATCCTGCTGGTAGGCCAGCGAGGCGTTGAGGTCGCGCCCGCCGTCACGCGAGGTGCGGCTGCCGAGGCTGGCGGAGAGCCGGCGCCCGCTGCCGCCGCCGAGGCTCATGCTCATACTCAGGTTGACCCCACGGCTGCGCGCGTCGCCGGTGCCAGCGGTGCCCGGGCGGTCGAACAGCGACAGGCGCCAGTTGGCGTCCGAGCCGAGCAGGCGGCCGTAGTACGACCAGCCCAGGTCGATGCCCGTACCCTCGCTGGCGCCGCTGCTGTGGGACAGGCGCAAGGACGCGCTGTTGCGCGGGTCGAGACGGTGATTGAGCGACAGCGATGACTGACTCAGGCGCTGTTGGAACGACGTATCCTGAGCCGTGCGCGGGGGGGCCAGCCAGGAACGGCTGTGGCTGGCCACCAGCGAGCCGTTGTCGTAGCTGTGGATGGCCTGCAGGTCGTAGCCGTTGCCATGGCCCTGAGCCTGGAACAGGTTGGCGTAGAGCTTGAAGCGGTCACGCACGTCCCAGTCCAGCGAAGTGCCGTATTGCATGGCTTCATCGATGCGCTGGGCGGACAGGCCGAGAATCGCCCGCGGGTGCACCAGGTAGTTGGCCAGCACGCCGGCACTGAGGCTGTCGTCATGGTCGCGGTCCCAGTTGCTCAGCAGGCTGCTCTGGCGGCCAAAAAACAGGTTGTAGCGCCACGGCGCGTCGGTACTGCGCCAGTTGCTGGGCTTGTAGATGAAGGCCTGGCTGCGCGAAGTCACCTGGCTGTCCTCGACCAGGCGGATCTCGACTTCATAGATGCCGCCGGGCAGCACCGTGGTATCCAGGGTCTGCAGACCCGGCTGCACCGCCTGGCTGTTGATCAGCACGCCATTGCGGTAGATCTCGGCCACGGCCGGGCGATCGGGGGTGACGTAGATCGGCGTGGCGCTGGGCGCGCCGCTGTCGACCATCAGGCTGTCGCTGCTGCCGAACATCACGCCCAGGGTGGTGTCGGCGCTCGCCCCCATCAAGCGTGGCTGACGGGTCAGGCCCTGGGCGCTGGGAGTGAAGTAGCCGAGACGGTAGAAATGTTCTTCGACCAGGCGCTCGGTGTACAGCTGGTCGAGGTGGTAACGGGTGTCTTGCTGGCTGTCGCTGCCACGGTCGAGCTGGCCGTCGGCCAGGGTTGTCCAGTTGCCCAGGCTGCCTTGGCCTTGCAGGGCGTAGCGGCCACTGGTGCCGCGTTCGTCGCTGACCAGGTTGAGCTGGTTGCGCAGCAGCAGGCCGTAGCTGCCCTGCTCGGGCAGGCGATGAAAGCGCTCGCCCAGGCCACCGGCCTCGGCGCTGTCGGTCAACAGCGACAGCTGTGAATTGACCAGGCTGTAGTGCACCGCGCGCAGGCCGTCCGGGCAATCCTGCAGGCAATCGCCCAGTGGCCGCCCGGCGAGCAGGCGTTCGCGCCAGCGGCGGCGCAGGCTTTCAGGCTCGAGGCTTTCCTGGGTCTCGGTGAATTCGAGCAACTGCACGCGCTGATCGCGGCTCAGCACGACCATGGCGTCGCCCAGGTAGCGACCGTCCAGGTCGACCCGCACAGCCAGCGGCACGTCGAAAAAATGTGCTTCGAAATCCCGCGGCAGCCCCTCGATCCGTCCCAGGGTGCCTGGCACGGGGTTGGCCAGCACGGGCAGCACGGCCAGGCAGGCAGCCGCCGACAGCCAACGGCGCAACGAAGCGGTGATGGTGTGATTGTTCAACATGAGCGTCGCTTGCATGGGATACCCACCCTCCCCCGGCAAGCGCCAAGGGCAAGGGCAGGCAACAACGGATGGGCTAGCTGAGGGTGACGCCTATCAAGGCGCGGTTTCGAAGATCATGCTGACCAGCCCTTGATAGCTACCGGGCTCATAGCCGGTGCTGGGTGCCGCCTGGGCCTCCACCTGGAAGCCGATAGTCGCGCCGGGCGCGGCCTGGGCAGCGCTGACAACCTCGGCGCTGGTGGTGCTGAGCACGGTATCGCCGACCTTGACGTTCAGGCCGATGTTATGGGTACCGCTGGCGATGACCGCGGGCGACACCAGGTAGGCGGTGATCGGGCCGACGGTGCTCTTGACCTGCAGTTCCTTGCGGATCGGATCGAGCCTGGCCTGATACGAGTTCCAGGCCATCTCCTGCGGGTCGTTCATCCAGTTGCCGCCTACCGGCTCGACGAAGAAGGCATCGGTCGGCACCTGGGCGGTGACCTGCACCTGTTTCTCGATCGGGTCGATGGCATAGGCCGAAGCGGCGCACAGCACAGTCAGGGGAAGGGCAAGTAACATACGTTTCACGAATGAATTCTCCTTGAAGGGGTCGATACCTGACCGGTGTTGCCCGGTCAGTGAGGAGAATTATTCGGGGTTGGCTCGTTTCGAAGAGTAAGACCGGTCCGAGCGATCTTCGGAAATTTCCCAGCGACAGCAAAAGGCCATAGAACGAACAACGCCCCGGCTAGCGGGGCGTTGTGGTGTTGCGCTCAGGTATCAGTGCGAAACCGCACCGCTGGCACCCAGGCCAGTCTGCGAGCGAACGAACTGCGGGAAGAACAGCGCACGTTCTTTATCAGCTGCCTGGGACTTGTCAGTGATCGAGAAGAACCAGATCCCTGCGAAGGCAATCAGCATCGAGAACAGCGCCGGGTACTCGTACGGGTAGATGGCTTTTTCGTGACCGAGGATCTGTACCCAGATGGTCGGGCCGAGCACCATCAGTGCCACCGCACTGACCAGCCCCATCCAGCCGCCGATCATGGCGCCACGGGTGGTCAGCTTTTTCCAGTACATCGAGAGCAGCAGTACCGGGAAGTTGCAGCTGGCGGCAATCGAGAACGCCAGGCCGACCATGAAGGCGATGTTCTGGCTTTCGAACAGGATACCCAGACCGATTGCCAGTACCGCCAGGGCAATGGTGGTGATCTTCGAGACGCGGATTTCATCCTTCTCGTTGGCTTTGCCTTTCTTGATCACGCTGGCGTACAGGTCGTGGGACACCGCCGAAGCACCGGCCAGGGTCAGGCCGGCCACTACTGCCAGAATGGTCGCGAAGGCTACCGCCGAGATGAAGCCGAGGAACACGCTGCCGCCGACGGCGTCGGCCAGGTGCACCGCAGCCATATTGTTGCCGCCGATCAGGGCGCCAGCGGCGTCCTTGAATTCAGGGTTGGTGCTGACCAGCAGGATTGCGCCGAAGCCGATGATGAAGGTCAGGATGTAGAAGTAGCCGATGAAACCGGTCGCATACAGCACGCTCTTGCGGGCTTCCTTGGCGTCGCTGACGGTGAAGAAGCGCATCAGGATGTGCGGCAGGCCAGCGGTACCGAACATCAGCGCCAGACCCAGGGAGAAGGCCGAGATCGGGTCTTTGACCAGACCGCCCGGGCTCATGATCGCTTCACCTTTAGGGTGAACATCGATGGCCTGGGAGAACAGTGCGTTGAAGTCGAAGTTGACGTGTTTCATCACCATCAGCGCCATGAAGCTGGCACCGGAGAGCAGCAGCACGGCCTTGATGATCTGTACCCAGGTGGTCGCCAGCATGCCGCCGAACAGCACGTACAGGCACATCAGGATACCGACCAGGATCACCGCGACGTGGTAGTCCAGACCGAACAGCAGCTGGATCAGCTTACCGGCGCCGACCATTTGCGCGATCAGGTAGAACGCCACCACCACCAAGGAGCCGGAGGCCGACAGGGTGCGGATTTCTTTCTGCCCGAGACGGTACGAGGCAACGTCGGCAAAGGTGTATTTACCCAGGTTGCGCAGGCGTTCGGCGATCAGGAAGAGAATGATCGGCCAGCCGACCAGGAAGCCGATCGAGTAGATCAGGCCGTCGTAGCCGGAGGTGAACACCAGGGCGGAAATACCCAGGAAGGAAGCTGCCGACATGTAGTCACCGGCAATCGCCAGACCGTTCTGGAAACCGGTGATACGCCCGCCGGCGGCATAGTAGTCGGAGGCGGAATTGTTACGTTTGGACGCCCAGTAGGTGATGCACAGGGTGGCACCGACGAAGGCGACGAACATGAGGATCGCCGCGACGTTCAACGGTTGTTTGTGCACCTCGCCGGTGAGGGCGTCGGCGGCCCACACGGCAGGTGCGAAGATGCCGAAGGCCAGGGTTGCCAGAAGACGCCGGATCATTGCTGTGCCTCCTTGAGAATCGCTTTGTTCATCTCATCGAACTCACCGTTGGCGCGACGCACGTAGATCGCAGTCAGCACGAAAGCCGAAAGGATCAGACCGACACCGAGGGGAATCCCCCAGGTAATCGACGAGTCAGGGCTGAGCCTGGTGCCCAATACATGCGGACCATAGGCGATCAACAGGATGAAAGCGGAGTAGAGACCGAGCATGATCGCCGAGAGAATCCAGGCGAAACGTTCGCGTTTTGACACCAGCTCCTTGAACCGCGGGCTGTTTTGTATCGAGAGATAAATGCTGTCGTTCATTGTTTTTGTCCTCGCAGCACAGATTAGGTAGTACGGACTCCACTTTATGCTGCCTTTGGACGCACTCCAGACGACCTTAGTCTTAGATGCAAAACTGTTTTACCGATTCGGTAACAGCCAGAAACGACAAGGGCCACAGCACCGTTTCTGGTGCTGCGGCCCTGGAAGGTGCCAGATAGAAGCCTTAGGCCATTATTTGGTGGTCCACTCGGCGACGCGCTCAGGGTGTTTGGCTACCCAGTCCTTGGCAGCGGCCTCGGGTTTTGCGCCCTCTTGAATGGCCAACATGACCTCACCGATTTCGTCCTTGGACTGCCACTGGAACTTCTTCAGGAAGTCCGCCACTTCCGGTGCCTTGCTTGCCAGTTCCTTGCTGCCGATGCTGTTGACGGTTTCTGCCGCGCCATACACGCCTTTGGGGTCTTCAAGGAACTTGAGTTTCCACTTGGCGAACATCCAGTGCGGCACCCAGCCGGTGACGGCGATCGATTGTTGCTTGGCATAGGCGCGGCCCAGTTCCGCGGTCATCGCCGCGCCGGAACTGGCCTGGAGTTTGTAGCCGCTGAGGTCGTAGTCCTTGATGGCCTGATCGGTCTTGAGCATGACCCCGGAGCCGGCGTCGATGCCGACAATCTTGTGCTTGAAGCTGTCGTCGCTCTTGAGATCGGCCAGGGAGTTGGCCTTGACGTAGTCGGGGACGATCAGGCCGATCTTGGCATCTTTGAAGTTAGGGCCGTAATCAACGACGTTATCTTTGTTCTTGCTCCAGTAATCGCCATGGGTTACCGGCAACCAGGCCGACATCATCGCGTCGAGCTTGCCGGTCGCCACCCCCTGCCACATGATCCCGGTGGCCACGGCCTGCAGTTTGACGTCGTAGCCGAGCTTCTGCCTGATCACTTCGGCCGCCACGTTGGTGGTTGCCACACTGTCGGACCAACCATCGACGTAGCCGATGCTTACTTCCTTGGCCATCGCCTGCGCAGCGCCGATGGCCATTGCCAGGGCGGTGCCCACCCCCAGGAGTCGTCGCATTTTCATCAAAGCTTCCCCTCGTCACGTCACGGAACCTGCATCATCAACCGCTGATGCCCGCTGACCTGCTCTGGCAACGACCTCCAGGCATCGACAAGCGACATCACCTCGCCAGCCCGCTGTGCAGTTACATGAAGCAACATCCAACCCGGGTAACTTTGCCTGCCGAGGCTTTAGCCCGTGCCATTTGCAGGTACTATTGGCGGCTTTGCTCCCTGACGGTCCGATCCATGTCCCCGACTGCCCGCTTTGCGCTACTGCCCTACCTGTTCGCCTGCCTGCTCGGCCTGTTTGCGCTGGGAGGGCTCTGGTACGGGCTGGGCAAGCCGGTGGTGCTGCCGGATGCGGCCAGTGCCTCGCATAAACTGCAGTGCGCTTCCTACACGCCGTTCGACAAGGACCAGTCGCCGTTCGACCAGCCGTTCCAGTTGCGCCCGGCGCGCATGGACGCCGACCTGGCCCTGCTGGCCCAGCGCTTCGAGTGCATCCGTACCTATTCGATGACCGGGCTGGAGATGATCCCGGAGCTTGCACGCAAGCATGGTTTGAAAGTCATGCTCGGCGCCTGGATCAACGCCAACCCGGTGGATACGCAAAAAGAGGTCAAGGCCCTGATCGCCTCGGCCAACGCCAACCCTGACGTGGTCAAGGCGGTAATCGTCGGCAACGAAACCCTGCTGCGCAAAGAGGTCACCGGCCCGCAGCTGGCGGCGTTGATCAACCAGGTGAAAAGCCAGGTCAGCGTGCCGGTGACCTATGCCGATGTCTGGGAATTCTGGCTGCAGCACCCGGAAATCGCCCCGACCGTGGATTTTCTGACCATTCACCTGCTGCCTTACTGGGAAGATGATCCCAAGAGTATCGACGACGCCCTGGTGCATGTCGGTGAGATCCGTCAGGTGTTCGGCAACCGCTTTGCGCCCAAGGACATCGTCATCGGTGAAACCGGCTGGCCCAGCGAAGGCCGTCAGCGCGAAACCGCCCTGCCCAGCCGGGTCAATGAAGCACGCTTCATTCGCGGCTTTGTCGCCATGGCCGAACAGCACGGCTGGCACTACAACCTGATCGAAGCATTCGACCAGCCGTGGAAGCGCGCCAGTGAAGGCGCGGTCGGCGGTTACTGGGGCTTGTACGACGCCGACCGTGAAGACAAAGGCATTCTTGAAGGGCCAGTCAGCAACCTGGCGCTCTGGCCGCAATGGTTGATTGCCTGTGGCCTGCTGTTTGTTGCCACCCTGATGCTTGCCGGCCGCGTACGCGGTACGCGGTCTGCCTTGCTGTTGCCACTGCTGGCTGCCTTGGGTGCTGCGAGCCTGGGCTTGTGGGGCGAGCTGGTGCGGATCAACAGCCGCTTCGCCGGTGAGTGGATCTGGGCGGTACTGCTGGCTGGCTTGAACCTGATCGTCCTGGCCCACGGTGCCTTGGCTCTGGCGCAACGTGATGGCTGGCGTGAACGGCTGTTCGCCTGGCTTGAAGCGCGGGCCGGCTGGTGGCTGCTGGCAGCAGGGTTTGCCGCAGCGGTGAGCATGCTGGCGCTGGTGTTCGATCCGCGTTATCGCAGCTTCCCGAGCGCCGCACTGCTGCTGCCTGCGGTGGTCTACCTGCTGCGTCCGGTGCGCGGGCCGCGGGCCGAGATCGGTCTGCTGGCCTTCATCGTCGGCGCCGGTATCGCCCCGCAGCTGTTCCGTGAGGGCTTGAGCAATCAGCAGGCGCTGGTCTGGGCCGGGGTCAGCGTGCTGATGGTGGGGGCGTTGTGGCGCAGTTTGCGTATGCGTACTCAGGCGTAATCAGCGCACCCCATCGCCGGCAACGCCGGCTCCCACAGGTCTGGCATGCACAATTCCATTGTGGGAGCCGGCGTTGCCGGCGATGGCCGCACCAAGGGTTCAGCTAGACCGCCGCACCAGGCGCAACCCGGCCAACACCACGGCAAATACCGCGATACTGGCGCTATACAACACCAGCGCCGGAATCGCGAACACCAGCGCCAGCACGGCCAGACGCCAGCCCGCTCGCGCCGGCAGCAACTGGGCCAGCAATGCCAGGCCCAGCGCGGTCCAGGCAATAACCCTGAAGTGAATCATCAACCCCATTACCGAACGCGCCTGGCATTGCCACACTTGCGCCTGTTCGGCGCAGACACCCACCCACTGTGCGTCTTCCATCAGGACATAACGCACCCCGTAACTGGCCGCCAGCCACAGGGGCAGGAACAGCAACAAGGTGATCAGTGGCAAACGGCGGGACATGGAACGCTCCGGAATCATCGAAATCGGCGCCCAGCATAATCGTCCGAGCTGTCTATGCAAGGCAAAAGCGCCAGCCTCGGCTACTTTGAACAGAAGATAAATGGAACCAATTGTTGCCGCGCTACCGGTGAAAACGGCAACATCAGGAACGATAAATGCCGGAACGCCAGGCAACTTTGCCGGGGACACCATGGTCCTAGCCTGCGTAACGCACTTTGCTGCAGCTTTTTTGGGGATCCGTCATGCTTCGATCAATACGCCTCACCGCCCTCTTGGGCGGCCTAATCCTGAGTGCGTCCGCTTCGGCACAAGATATCGACGCCGCCAGTTACGGCTACCCGCTGACCAACCCGTTCGAGGCGACCATCGCCACCACGCCGCCGGACTTGCGCCCGGAGTTGCCCAGCGACGATGACATCACCCAGTCCGACTACAGCCTGAACATGCGCCCGGAACGCGCCTTCACGCTCCCCGACAATTTCTGGGCGGTGAAACAGCTCAAGTACCGTATCGCCAGGCAGGACCACCCGGCACCGCTGATCTTTCTCATCGCCGGTACCGGTGCGCCCTACTCCAGCAGCATCAACGAATACCTCAAAAAGCTGTTCTACAAAGCCGGCTACCATGTAGTGCAACTGTCCTCGCCGACCAGCTTCGACTTCATCACCTCGGCTTCACGCTTCGCCACCCCCGGCGTCAGCAGTGATGATGCCGAAGACCTGTACCGGGTCATGCAGGGCGTGCGTGCGCAACATCCGCGCCTGCCGGTTACCGAGTATTACCTCAGCGGCTACAGCCTCGGCGCCCTGGATGCGGCGTTCGTCAGCCATCTGGACGAAACCCGGCGCAGTTTCAACTTCAAGCGCGTACTGCTGCTCAACCCGCCGGTCAATCTCTACACCTCGATCACCAACCTCGACAAACTGGTGCAAACCGAGGTCAAGGGCGTCAACAGCAGCACCACGTTCTACGAGCTGGTCCTGAACAAGCTGACCCGCTACTTCCAGCAAAAAGGCTACATCGACCTCAACGATGCCCTGCTCTATGACTTCCAGCAGTCGCGCCAGCACCTGACCAACGAGCAGATGGCCATGGTCATCGGCACCTCGTTCCGCTTTTCGGCCGCCGACATCGCGTTCACCTCCGACCTGGTCAACCGCCGCGGGCTGATTACCCCGCCCAAGTACCCGATCACCGAAAGCAGCAGCCTCACGCCGTTTTTCAAACGGGCGCTGCAGTGCGACTTCGATTGCTACATTACCGAGCAGGTCATTCCCATGTGGCGCGCCCGTACCGACGGTGGCAGCCTGCTGCAACTGGTTGACCAAGTCAGCCTGTATGCCCTCAAGGATTACCTGCAACAGAGCCCGAAAGTTGCCGTGATGCACAACGCCGACGATGTGATCCTCGGTCCCGGCGACATCGGCTTTCTGCGCAAAACCTTTGGCGAACGCTTGACCCTTTACCCCCACGGCGGCCATTGCGGCAACCTCAACTACCGCGTCAACAGCGACGCCATGCTGGAGTTTTTCCGTGGTTAAACGCCTACTGATTGCGACTGCACTACTTGCCAGTGGACTGGCCCAGGCCGAAGAACCCGCTCCGCGTGCCAGTGTTGTCGAAGCCGATGGCTTCACCCAGCCACTCAAAGAACTCAAATTCAATCCGGGCCTGGACCAGCGTGAGTTCGAGCGTTCGACGCTCGCCGCACTGAATGTCTACGACCCGCTGGAGTCGATGAACCGGCGGATCTACCACTTCAACTACCGCTTTGACCAATGGGTGTTCCTGCCGGTGGTCGATGGCTACCGCTACATCACCCCGGGTTTTGTCCGTAGTGGCGTGAGCAACTTCTTCAGCAACCTGGGCGATGTCCCCAACCTGCTCAACAGCCTGCTGCAGCTCAAGGGCAAGCGTTCGATGGAAATCACCGCGCGCCTGTTGCTCAACACCACCATTGGCGTCGCCGGCCTGTGGGACCCGGCAAGCAAGATGGGCCTGCCGTACCAGAGCGAGGACTTCGGCCAGACCCTGGGCTTCTATGGCGTGCCGGACGGCCCGTACCTGATGTTGCCGATTCTCGGGCCGTCGAACCTGCGCGATACCGGTGGGCTGGCGGTGGACTTCGCCGCCGAGAGCCAGATCAACTTCCTCAACGTTGCCGAAGTCAGCAGCAATCATCCGGAAGTGGTAGTGCTGCGCGCGGTCGACAAGCGTTACACCACACGTTTCCGCTACGGTCAGCTGAACTCACCGTTCGAATACGAGAAGGTCCGCTACGTCTACACCGAAGCGCGCAAGCTGCAGATCGCCGAGTAGTTCGATTCAGCCAGTCACCTGGGGCAAGCCGAGGAAGTTGCACAACTCCCGACGCTTGGCCAGGGCGTCGCGCCGCCCCAGCTCGATCAGTTCACTGCAATAACCGGCTTCGAACAGCAGATAGCTGAGCACCCCGGCACCGCTGGTTTTGGTCGCGCCCGGACCGCGCAGGAACAGGCGCAAGGCCGCGGGCAGCTCACGCCGATGGCGGGCGGCGATTTCATCCAGTGGCTGGCTTGGCGCGACTACCAGCACGTCTACCGGCGCCAGGCCCAGGCGCCGACGCTCCAGATGCTCGGGCATCAGGTGGCTGAGATGGTTGAGGCGCTGCAGCAACTCGATGTCGTCTTCCAGGCTGTCGATGAAGGTGCTGTTGAGCATATGCCCACCGATCTGCGCCAGGCTCGGTTGCTGGCCACTGAAAATCCGTGGACGTGGCTCGCCCTCGACCGGACGCTGCGGGTTACCACTGACACCGACCACCAGCACCCGGCTGGCCCCCAGGTGCAGGGCCGGGCTGATCGGTGCCGACTGGCGCACCGCGCCGTCGCCGAAGTACTCCTCGCCCAGCTTGACCGGCGCGAACAGCAGCGGAATGGCTGAGCTGGCCAGCAAGTGCTCGACACTCAAACGGGTGGGCAGACCGATGCGCCGGTGGCGCAACCAGGGATCGATGGCACCGCGGCCTTGATAGAAGGTCACCGCCTGGCCGGACTCATAGCCGAAAGCGGTCACCGCCACGGCATGCAGGTGCTGTTGTTCGAGGGCATGGCCGATGCCGCTCATGTCCAGGTTCTGGTTAAGCAGATGACGCAGCGGCGAACTGTCGAGCAAGGCCACCGGTACCGGCGATCCAAGACCGAGCAAACTGTGACCGACGAAGCGGCTGGCCTGGCGAATCACCCCCGGCCAGTCGCTGCGCAGTACCTGTTGGCTGCGAAAGCCCTGCCAGAAGCTGGTCAGGCGCCGGATCGCATCGGCAAAGTGCGTCGCACCGCTGGCCAGGGTCACGGCGTTGATGGCACCCGCGGAGGTACCGACGATCACCGGAAACGGATTGGCCGCGCCAGGCGGCAGCAGATCGGCAATCCCGGCCAGCACACCGACCTGGTAGGCGGCGCGGGCGCCACCGCCGGAGAGGATCAATCCTGTGATCGGTGCTGACATACTGCCTTCCTGGGAGAATGTGGTGAATTCATCGCGGGGCAAGCCCGCTCCCACAGAGGTGCATAAGCCTGTAGGAGCGGGCTTGCCCCGCGATCGCCTCAACGCCGCTTTTTGTAGAGCTTCGGCGCCCCCGGCGGCCGCGACTTGAAGCGCCGATGCGCCCACAGATACTGCTCCGGGCACTCGCGCAACGCCACTTCAATCCACTGGTTGATGCGCAGGCAATCGGCTTCTTCGGTCTCGCCCGGGAAATCCTCCAGCGGCGGATGAATCACCAGCCGATAGCCGCTGCCGTCCGCCAGGCGCTGCTGGGTGAAGGGAATCACCCGCGCCTTGCCCAGCCGGGCAAACTTGGTGGTCGCGGTGACTGTCGCGGCCTGGATGCCGAACAGCGGCACGAACAGGCTCTGCTTGGCGCCGTAGTCCTGATCCGGTGCGTACCAGATCGCACGGCCGGCGCGCAGCAGCTTGAGCATGCCGCGCACGTCCTCACGCTCTACGGCCAGCGAGTCGAGGTTATGCCGCTCGCGGCCGCGGCGCTGAATGTAGTCGAACACCGGGTTGCCGTGCTCACGGTACATGCCGTCGATGGTGTGCTCCTGACCGAGCAGGGCCGCGCCAATTTCCAGGGTAGTGAAGTGCAATGCCATCAGGATGGCCCCCTGGCCATCACGCTGAGCGGCTTGCAGGTGTTCCAGGCCTTCGATGTGCGCCAGGCGCGCCAAACGGGCCTTTGGCCACCACCAGCTCATGGCCATTTCGAAGAAGGCGATGCCGGTGGAGGCGAAGTTTTCCTTGAGCAGACGCTTCCGCTCGACGGACGGTAGCTCCGGGAAGCACAGTTCCAGGTTGCGCCCCGCAATATAGCGGCGCTCACCGGCTACCCGGTACATCAAGGCCCCGAGCACACGGCCGATCACCAGCAATGCCCGGTATGGCAGCTGCACGATCAGCCACAACAGCCCCAGCCCCAGCCACAGCGGCCAGAAGCGCGGGTGCAGAAAGTAACGACGAAAACGCGGGCGATCCATTAAAGATTCCGGAAAGACGATGGCCGGGCATTCTACAACGGTTCGGCACGGGTTGCGGCTAACCGGCGTTCTCGTTATAAGTCTGGGCACTTTTTCGTAACAAGCCGCCCTATGCAGACCATGAGCCAAACCCAAACGCCAGACCAAGACCCTGTGTTCCAGCTCAAGGGCAGCATGCTCGCCATCACCGTGCTCGAGCTCGCCCGGAACAACCTCGAAGGCCTCGACCGGCAGTTGGCGGCCAAAGTTGCCCAGGCACCGAATTTTTTCAGCAACACGCCGCTGGTGCTGGCCCTGGACAAGCTGCCGGCGGGTGAAGGTCCGATCGATCTGCCCGGGCTGATGCGCGTCTGCCGCCATCACGGCCTGCGCACCCTGGCCATTCGTGCCAGCCGCATCGAAGACATCGCCGCGGCCATCGCCATCGACCTGCCGGTGCTGCCACCGTCCGGCGCGCGCGAGCGGCCGGTCGAACCCGAGCCTGAGGTGAAGAAGCCAGAGCCGCCGCCGGCCCCGGTTCCGCCGCCGGAACCGGCGATCAAACCGACCAGGATCATCACGACGCCAGTACGCGGTGGCCAGCAGATCTACGCCCAGGGTGGCGATCTGGTCGTGGTGTCGTCGGTCAGTCCGGGCGCGGAACTTCTCGCCGATGGCAACATCCATGTGTACGGTGCAATGCGTGGGCGGGCGCTGGCCGGAATCAAGGGCAATACCCGGGCACGCATTTTTTGCCAGCAGCTGACTGCCGAAATGGTCTCGATCGCCGGCCAGTACAAGGTCTCCGAAGACCTGCGCCGTGATCCGTTGTGGGGCACCGGCGTGCAGATCAGCCTGTCTGGTGACGTGTTGAACATCACCCGTCTTTAACGGATACTTGCCGCCATTTTCTGCGCAACTTATTTCGATGTTGCCGTTTTTTGTATTTTTGGGACTCAACGTCCTTTTTCATTAGGGGTGAAACACCTTGGCCAAGATTCTCGTGGTTACATCCGGCAAGGGTGGTGTGGGTAAGACCACCACCAGCGCCGCTATTGGTACCGGCCTCGCACTGCGCGGTCACAAGACGGTCATCGTCGACTTCGACGTCGGCCTGCGTAACCTCGACCTGATCATGGGCTGCGAACGCCGCGTGGTGTACGACTTCGTCAACGTGGTCAACGGCGAAGCCAACCTGCAGCAGGCGCTGATCAAGGACAAACGCCTTGAGAACCTCTTCGTGCTGGCCGCCAGCCAGACCCGTGACAAAGACGCGCTGACCCAGGAAGGCGTGGAAAAGGTCCTGATGCAGCTCAAGGAAGACTTCGAATACGTGGTCTGCGACTCCCCGGCCGGTATCGAGAAAGGTGCCCACCTGGCGATGTACTTCGCCGACGAGGCCATCGTCGTGACCAACCCGGAAGTCTCCTCGGTACGTGACTCGGACCGCATGCTCGGCCTGCTGGCGAGCAAATCGCGCCGCGCCGAACGCAACGAAGACCCGATCAAAGAACACCTGCTGATCACCCGCTACCATCCAGAGCGCGTGAGCCAGGGCGAAATGCTTGGCGTCGAAGACGTCAAGGAAATCCTCTCGGTCGCCCTGCTGGGCGTGATCCCGGAATCCCAGGCGGTGCTCAAGGCATCCAACCAGGGCGTACCGGTGATTCTCGACGACCAGAGCGATGCCGGTCAGGCCTACAGCGACACCGTCGATCGCCTGTTGGGCAAAAATGTGGAACATCGGTTCCTTGATGTGAAGAAGAAGGGATTCTTCGAGCGCCTGTTTGGAGGCAACTAACCAATGAACCTTTTTGACTTCTTTCGTGCCAGCAAAAAAGTAAGCACCGCCTCGGTCGCGAAAGAGCGTCTACAGATCATCGTGGCGCACGAGCGCGGTCAGCGCAGTACTCCGGACTACCTGCCAGCCCTGCAGAAGGAACTGGTGGAGGTGATCCGCAAGTACGTCAACATCGGCTCCGATGATGTGCAGGTCGCTCTGGAAAACCAGGGCAGCTGCTCGATCCTGGAACTCAACATCACCCTGCCCGATCGTTGATCGGCGCCTACGGGTAACCTGCCACGGCGACGGCCGGGCCCGGGCTTTACAGCCCGGGCCCGGCCGTCGCCGTTGGCGTTTGCAGAGAACACGTAATGCCGCTGTCCAATGTTCACGTCCTCTATGAGGATGACGCGATCCTGGTGATCAACAAACCGACCCTGCTGCTGTCTGTGCCCGGGCGCGCCGACGACAACAAGGATTGCCTGATTACCCGCCTGCAGGAAAACGGCTATCCCGACGCCCTGATCGTCCATCGCCTGGACTGGGAAACCTCGGGGATCATCCTGCTGGCCCGTGATGCCGACAGTCACCGCGAGCTGTCCCGACAGTTCCATGACCGTGAAACCGAGAAGGCCTACACCGCCCTGTGCTGGGGCCAGCCGCAACTCGACAGCGGCAGCATCGACCTGCCCCTGCGCTACGATCCGCCGACCAAGCCGCGGCATGTCGTCGACCACGAGCAGGGCAAGCATGCGCTGACCTTCTGGCGCATCCTGGAGCGCTGCGGCGATCACTGCCGGGTGGAGCTGACGCCGATTACCGGGCGCTCGCACCAGTTGCGCGTGCATATGCTGTCGATCGGCCATCCACTGCTGGGTGATCGTCTGTATGCCTACCCTGAAGCCCTCGCCGCCCATGAGCGCCTGTGCCTGCATGCGAGCATGCTCAGCTTTACTCACCCGGTGTCCGGGGAGCGGCTGCGCTTTGAGTGTCCGGCGCCGTTCTGATACAGCGTGTCGCCCTATCGACGGCAAGGCCGGCTCCCACAATGACCTCTACTTTCCGAGAACCTGTGGGAGCCGGCCTTGCCGGCGATAGGGCCGACACAAATCCCCCGCCAAGTACGCTAAACTCGCGCCACTGCTGTCTGGAGTGACCTATGCGCGATGCACTGAACCAAGGCCTGATCGACTTTCTCAAGGCCTCCCCCACGCCGTTCCACGCCACCGCTGCCCTGGCCCAACGCCTGGAAGCCGCCGGTTACCAGCGCCTGGACGAGCGCGACAGCTGGGCCACCGTGGCCGGCGGTCGCTATTACCTGACCCGCAACGACTCCTCGATCATCGCCTTCAAGCTCGGCCGCCATTCGCCGCTGCTCGACGGCATCCGCCTGGTCGGCGCGCATACCGACAGCCCGTGCCTGCGGGTCAAGCCGCAACCGGAGCTGCAGCGCCAGGGCTTCTGGCAGCTGGGCGTTGAAGTCTACGGCGGTGCCCTGCTCGCCCCCTGGTTCGACCGCGACCTGTCGCTGGCCGGACGGGTGACCTTCCGTCGTGACGGCAAGGTCGAAAGCCAGCTGGTCGACTTCAAGCTGCCGATCGCGGTCATCCCTAACCTGGCGATCCATCTCAATCGCACCGCCAACGAAGGCTGGATGATCAACCCGCAGACCGAACTGCCACCGATCCTGGCCCAGGTCGCCGGTGACGAACGTGTCGATTTCCGTGCCCTGCTCACCGACCAGCTGGCGCGCGAGCATGACCTCAACGCCGATGTGGTGCTGGACTACGAACTGAGCTTCTACGATACCCAAAGCGCCGCCTTGATCGGCCTGCACGGTGAGTTCATCGCTGGTGCCCGCCTGGACAACCTGCTGTCCTGCTATGCCGGCCTGCAGGCCTTGCTCAGTGCAGACAGCGAAGAAACCTGCGTACTGGTGTGCAACGACCACGAAGAAGTTGGCTCGTGCTCGGCCTGCGGCGCCGATGGCCCGATGCTCGAACAGACCCTGCGCCGCCTGATGCCCGAGGGTGACGACTTCGTCCGCGTGATCCAGCGCTCGCTGCTGGTCTCGGCGGACAACGCCCATGGCGTGCACCCCAACTATGCCGACAAGCATGACGGCAACCATGGTCCCAAGCTCAATGCCGGTCCGGTGATCAAGGTCAACAACAACCAGCGCTACGCCACCAACAGCGAGACGGCCGGGTTCTTCCGCCATCTGTGCATGGCCGAGGAAGTGCCGGTGCAAAGCTTCGTGGTGCGCAGCGACATGGGTTGCGGCTCGACCATCGGCCCGATCACCGCCAGCCACCTGGGTGTGCGTACCGTGGACATCGGTCTGCCGACCTTCGCCATGCACTCGATCCGCGAGCTGTGCGGCAGCCACGACCTGGCGCACCTGGTCAAGGTGCTGACGGCGTTCTATCGCAGTCGCGATCTGCCCTGACAAGCATCGCGGGGCAAGCCCGCTCCCACAGGTGATGATGTCCTCCTGTGGGAGCGGGCTTGCCCCGCGATAAGCCCTGCTACTGACCTCAATCACACTCCCCCACAGCCATACCCGCTATGCTTGCAGCATAAATCCGAACCCAAGGACCTTGCCGCATGTCAGCTTTCCAATCCCTGTTCCTCCCGGTCATTGCCGGCCTGCTCTTGTTGACGATTGGCTTCAGCATGCGCGAACGCAACATCGGTGTGTTCATGATGTGGATCGGCACCCTCGGCATGATCGGCATCATGTGCTGGAAGATCCTCGAGAAACTCAACTGACAAATACACTACACTCGGGCGATTGATCGTTTTGAGGTTGATTGTCCGGTGCCCGCTTTTTTCCGCGTTCTAGCTGTATTCCTGGCGTTATTCTTCCTGGCCCCGGCCCACGCTGCCGGCCTGCCGAGCCTGCTTGGCGGTAGCAAAGCCCAGCCCGAGGCCAGCGAGCCGCTGGCCCAGTCCCTGGACGAAGTCATCAAAAACCTGGAAAACGATCAGCAACGCAGCAAGCTGCTGGCCGATCTGAAGAAGCTGCGCGACAGCACCAAGCAGGCGCAACCGGCTGCCGAGCAAGGCGTACTGGGCCTGATCGGCAGCACGTTCGCCGAGCTGGAAAAGCAGTTCAGTGGTGATGCCAGCCCGCTCACGCGCTGGACCCGCGAGCTGGAACTGGCCCAGATCGAATTCAACGCTCGCCTGGTTCCACTCCAGGAATGGCCCCCCATCCTGTTTGGCTTCGCCACCATCATTGCGCTCTGGAGCCTGCTGGCCTATGCGCTGAACTGGGTCAGCCATCGGCTGCGCCTGCGCTTCGGCCTGACGGAAGAGTTGCCGCAGCACCCACGCACCTGGGACCTGGTGCGCTTTGCCTTGCGCAAGCTCGGCCCGTGGCTGGTAGCGCTGCTGATTACCGTGTACCTGAGCTTCGCCCTGCCCTCGTCACTGGGCAAATCGATGGCCATGGTGCTGGCGTATGCCCTGGTGGTGGGTACCTGTTTCTCGGCGATCTGCGTCATCGCCTTTTCGCTGCTTGACGGCCCGCACCGCCATCGCGCCCTGCACATCCTTCGCCACCAGGCCTTTCGCCCGCTGTGGCTGATCGGCAGCTTCGCCGCCTTTGGCGAGGCGATGAATGATCCGCGCATGGCCGGCTCCCTCGGCGATCACCTGGCGCACACGCTAGCAACCCTGGCCAACATTCTGGCGGCACTGTCCACCGCGCTGTTCATCCTGCGTTTTCGCCGCCCCATCGCTCATCTGATCCGCAACCAGCCGCTGTCTCGGCGCCTGACCCGCCGGGCGCTTAGCGATACCATCGAAATCCTCGGGACCTTCTGGTATTTGCCAGCGCTGGTGCTGGTGGGCATCTCGCTATTTGCCACGTTCATCTCCGCAGGTGATACCAGCACCGCCCTGCGTCAGTCGTTGATGTGCACGGTGCTGCTGATTCTGTGCATGGTCATCAATGGTCTGGTGCGTCGCCATGGGCTTAAACCGCAACGGGCCAACCGCCGTCAGGCGGTGTATAACGAACGCCTGCGCAACTTTGGCTACACCTTGGTGCACATGGCGATCTGGCTGGTGTTTATCGAGCTGGGCTTGCGGGTCTGGGGCTTTTCCCTGATCGGTTTCACCGAAGGCGAAGGCCATGAGGTAGCGATGCGCCTTCTCGGTCTGGCCGGCACCCTGATCGCTGCCTGGCTGGTATGGATTCTCGCCGACACCGCCGTGCACCATGCCTTGACCCGCTCGCGCAAAGGCCTGGCCAACACCCGCGCGCAAACCATGATGCCGCTGATCCGCAACGTGCTGTTCGTGGCGATTTTCATCATTGCGGTGATCGTCGCCCTGGCCAACATGGGCATGAACGTCACGCCGTTGCTGGCCGGTGCCGGGGTGATCGGCCTGGCCATCGGCTTCGGTGCCCAGTCACTGGTCGCCGACCTGATCACCGGCCTGTTCATCATCATCGAAGACTCGCTGGCGATTGACGACTATGTCGATGTCGGCGGCCACCTCGGCACGGTCGAAGGCCTGACCATCCGCACCGTGCGCCTGCGCGATATCGACGGCATCGTCCACACCATCCCGTTCAGTGAAATCAAGAGCATCAAGAACTACTCCCGCGAGTTCGGCTACGCGATCTTCCGCGTGGCGATTCCGCACAGCATGAACATCGACCAGGCCATCAGCCTGATTCGCGATGTCGGCCAGAAGATGCGCAACGACCCGTTGATGCGCCGCAACATCTGGTCACCGCTGGAGCTGCAGGGGGTGGAGAGTTTCGAATCGGGTTCGGCGATCCTGCGCGCACGCTTCAAGACCGCACCGATCAAGCAATGGGAAGTGTCGCGGGCCTTCAACCTGGCGCTCAAGCGTCAGCTCGATGAGGCCGGGCTGGACCTGGCGACGCCGCGCCTGAGCGTGCAGGTGATCACCACCGACGCCAGCACGCCGTTCAGCGAAACCAGCCCCAAGACCTAACCGGCCTCGGCCTTGATACGTATCGCATCGTGGCGCCAGTACTCCAGGTCACAGTCGATCAGCCTGCCCTGCTGGTCGCTGTTGACCCGGGTGATGTGCAGGCCGGGGCTGCCAGCCGACACCTTGAGCGCCGTGGCGGCTGCTACCGGCAAGGCCGTCGGCAGAATCTCGAAACGCACCCTGCCGTATTCGATGCCGTAATGACGGGCATAGAGCTCGGTCAGCGACTGGCTTAGGTCATGTTCGAGAATACCCGGGAAGTACTCGGGGTTCAGGTAGTGCTCGGCGTACAGCACCGCACGGCCATCGATCCGGCGTAAACGACAGATCTGGATAACGCTCGACAACGGCTTCAGTTGCAACCGCGCGCACACTGTCGCCGCAGCTGGCAACAAGCGCGCCGACAGCAGCTCGGTGCGCGCTTCACGCCCCTGCTCGCGAACCATGGCGTGAAAGTGGCTGCGCTGGATCAAATCGTAGGTTAGTCGCTGCGACGCGACAAACCAGCCACGCCGTTCCTCGCGGTAAATCAGCCCGCGTGCCTCCAGTTGCACCAGCGCCTCGCGCAGGGTGATGCGCGTGGTGTCGAACACTTCGCTGAGCTTGCGTTCGGCCGGCAGCTTGCAGCCGGGCGAGAGAAGGCCATGCTCGATCTGCTCCTGCAGGGCATGACAGATAGCTGTTACTGCACGCGGCGGCAGTGGCTGCATCGAAGGTTACCTATCTGGACTAGTCCAGCACCGGCAGCGCACACAATTGGCGCCTTCAGGGCTATGAGAATAGTGCAAGCCTAGGCAAACCAGATGAATCTCAGATGACAGCCAAGGTGGTCTACGCTTGATTTTCAGGGGTGCAAGCCCTGACCGGGTGCGGCGCTGGACATCAAATTGTCATGCAACAGGCCTACCTTGGCTCGGGTATTGCTGACCTAGACCAACCGAATCGCAACAACGTCCAACAACACTCGCGTTTTGCACGGCACCCACCAAGGAGCTTCGGATGAAACAGCTTTTTCTGGCATCACTGCTAGGCTCGACCATCGCCCTGTGCACGTCGGCCATGGCCGCCGACACCGACCTCAAGGCCCTCGAAGACGCCGCCCGCAAGGAAGGCGCAGTCAACAGCGTGGGCATGCCCGATGCCTGGGCCAACTGGAAAGGCACCTGGGAAGACCTGGCGAAAAAATACGGTCTCAAGCACATGGACACCGACATGAGCTCGGCCCAGGAAGTGGCCAAGTTCGATGCCGAAAAAGACAACGCCAGCGCCGACATCGGTGACGTCGGTGCCGCCTTCGGCCCGATTGCCGTGGCCAAGGGCGTGACCCAGCCGTACAAACCCAGCACCTGGGAGCAGGTGCCAGCATGGGCCAAGGATAAAGACGGGCACTGGGCACTGGCCTATACCGGCAGTATCGCCTTCATCATCAACAAGCAAGTGGTGAAGGAAGCTGACATGCCCAAAAAATGGGCAGACCTGAAAAATGGCAAGTACAAGGTGGCCATCGGTGACGTCAGCACCGCAGCCCAGGCGGCCAACGGCGTGCTGGCTGCCGCCATCGCCAATGGCGGCAGCGAGAAGAACATCGAGCCGGGTCTGGCGCTGTTCGCTGACCTCGCCAAGCAAAAACGCCTGTCGCTGGCCAACCCGACGATCCAGACCCTGGAAAAGGGTGAAATCGAAGTCGGCGTGGTCTGGGACTTCAACGGCCTGAGCTATCGCCAGCAGATCGACCCGAATCGTTTCGAAGTGTTGATCCCGTCTGACGGTTCGGTGATCTCCGGCTATACCACCATCATCAACAAGTACGCCAAGAACCCCAACGCCGCCAAGCTGACCCGCGAGTACATCTTCAGTGATGCCGGGCAGATCAACCTGGCTGAAGGTCACGCCCGGCCGATCCGCGCCGAGCACCTGACATTGCCGGCGGAGGTTCAGGCCAAACTGCTGCCCAATGAGCAATACAAAGCCGTGCAGCCAATCAAGGATGCCGCTGCCTGGGAAGCGACCTCGAAGAAGCTGCCGCAGATGTGGCAGGAGCAAGTGATCATCGAGATGGAATGAGGCTCTTTTCAGGGGTGACCGCAATTCCGGGTTGCCCCAATCGCTGGCAAGGCCAGCTCCCACCCGGTCTCTGTGGGAGCTGGCCTTGCCAGCGATGAGGTCACCACTAATTCCGGAGTAACCATGAAGCACAACGTCATCCTGGTCCTGCTCGACGGTCTCAACCATCAGGTCGCGCACCACGCCATGGGCCACCTGCACGCCTACGTCGAGGCCGACCGCGCCGCCCTGTATCGTCTGGAATGCGAACTGCCAGCGCTGTCGCGTCCCCTGTACGAGTGCATCCTCACCGGCGTAGCGCCCATCGACAGCGGTATCGTGCACAACAACGTCACCCGCCTGTCCAACCAGCGCAGCATCTTCCACTACGCCCGCGAAGCCGGTCTGGGTACTGCGGCGGCGGCCTATCACTGGGTCAGCGAGCTGTACAACCGCTCACCTTTCGACCCGCTGCGCGACCGTCACACCCATGCGCCCAAGCTACCGATCCAGCATGGCCTGTTCTACTACGCCGACCATTACCCGGATTCACACCTGTTCGCCGATGCCGAATACCTGCGCCGCCGTCATGCACCGAACTTCCTCCTGGTGCATCCGATGAACATCGACGACGCCGGCCACCGCCATGGCCTGGACAGCAGCCAGTACCGCAACAGCGCGCGCAGCGCCGACATACTCCTGGCCGACTACCTGCAAACCTGGCTGCAAGAGGGTTACCAAGTGCTGGTCACCGCCGACCATGGCATGAACAACGACCGCTCGCACAACGGCCTGCTGGCCGAGGAGCGCGAGGTGCCGCTGTTCGTGTTTGGCGACGCCTTCAGCCTCGACCCCGCCGCCAAACCGCTGCAAACCGAACTGTGCGGGACGATCTGCGAACTGCTGGGCGTGCCCCACGACAAGCCGGTGTGCCGGGAGCTGCTCAAGTGAATTCGATCAAACGCAGCAAGTGGCTGGCGTCACTGTTCCTGCTGCCTTTTGCGCTGTTTTTCATCATTTTCCAGATCGCCCCACTGGCCTGGGTGGCGATCCATAGCCTGCAAGCCGAAAGCGGCTGGGGCCTGGCCAATTTCAGCAAAGTGTTCGAATCGCGGTTCTACCGCCAGGCGATCCAGCACAGCCTGGAGATCAGCTTCTGGTCGAGTGTGTTCGGCATTCTCATCGCCGTGCTCGGCAGCTACTCGCTACGCAAGGTCGACTCGCGCCTGCGCGATTTCGTCAACGCCTTCGCCAACATGACCAGCAACTTCGCCGGCGTGCCGCTGGCCTTTGCCTTCATCATCCTCCTCGGTTTCAACGGCGCGCTGACCATGCTGCTGAAACAGGCCGGGATCATCGAGGACTTCAACCTCTATTCGAAAACCGGCCTGATCATCCTTTACACCTACTTCCAGATTCCCCTGGGCGTACTGCTGCTCTACCCGGCCTTCGATGCCTTGCGTGAAGACTGGCGCGAATCGGCTGAACTGCTCGGCGCCAACGCCTGGCAGTACTGGCTGCATATCGGCCTGCCGGTGATGACACCGGCACTGTTGGGCACCTTCGTGATTCTGCTGGCCAATGCCCTCGGTGCCTACGCCACGGTCTATGCCCTGACCACCGGCAACTTCAACGTCCTGCCGATACGTATCGCGGCGCTGGTGGCCGGCGATATTTCCCTGGACCCGAACCTGGCCAGCGCCCTGGCAGTGATCCTGGTCGGGCTGATGACCCTGGTGACCGTCATCCATCAATGGCTGTTGAAGAGGAGCTACCATGTCGCGCGCTGAACCGGGCACGAGCCGCCTCTACCATCGCCTGATGGTGTATTTGCTGTTCATCATCCTGTTGCTACCGCTGGCGGGCACCCTCCTCTACTCCCTGGCCACCAGCTGGTCGGCGAGCCTGTTACCCAGCGGCCTGACCTTCAAGTGGTACCTGGCACTGTGGAGCGATCCGCGCTTTCTGGCTGCCTTCGGCCAGTCTCTGCTGGTCTGCGTCGGAGCGCTGCTGCTGTCGGTGCTGCTGATCCTGCCGTTGCTGTTCGTGGTCCACTACCACTTCCCGCGCCTCGATGCGCTGATGAACATCCTTATCCTGCTGCCCTTCGCCGTACCGCCGGTGGTGTCTTCGGTCGGCCTGCTGCAGCTGTACGGCTCCGGGCCGATGGCCATGGTCGGCACGCCGTGGATCCTGATCGGCTGCTATTTCACCGTGGCCTTGCCGTTCATGTACCGGGCGATCACCAATAACCTGCAGGCAATCAACCTGCGCGACCTGATGGACGCCGCCCAACTGCTCGGCGCCAGCACTTTCCAGGCGGCGTTCCTGGTGGTACTGCCGAACCTGCGCAAGGGCCTGCTGGTGGCCTTGCTGCTGTCGTTCTCGTTCCTGTTTGGCGAGTTCGTCTTCGCCAACCTGCTGGTCGGCACCCGTTACGAGACCCTGCAGGTGTACCTGAACAACATGCGCAACAGCAGCGGTCACTTCAACAGTGCACTGGTGATTTCCTATTTCCTCTTCGTGCTGGTGCTGACCTGGGCAGCCAACCGCCTGAACAAGGACAAGTCCTGATATGAGTTTTGTCAGCGTACAGAATCTGCAAAAAAGCTATGGCGCAAGCCCGGTGTTCACCGACATCAACTGCCAGATCCAGCGTGGCGAGTTCGTCACCTTGCTCGGCCCCTCCGGCTGCGGCAAATCCACCCTGCTGCGCTGCATCGCCGGGCTGACGGCGGTCGACAGCGGCAAGATCCTCCTCGACGGCAACGACCTGGTGCCCCTGAGCCCGCAAAAACGCGGAATCGGCATGGTGTTCCAGAGCTACGCCTTGTTTCCCAACATGACCGTGGAGCAGAACGTCGCCTTCGGCCTGCGCATGCAGAAGGTCAATGCCGACGACAGCCGCAGCCGCGTGCGCGAAGTATTGCAACTGGTAGAGCTGCAGGATTTCGCCAGCCGTTATCCGCACCAGCTGTCCGGCGGCCAGTGCCAGCGTGTGGCGCTGGCCCGTTCACTGGTCACCCGCCCGCGCCTGCTGCTGCTCGATGAACCGCTGTCGGCGCTGGATGCGCGGATTCGCAAGCACCTGCGCGAACAGATCCGTCAGATCCAGCGAGAACTGGGGCTGACCACTATTTTCGTCACCCATGACCAGGAAGAGGCGCTGACGATGTCAGACCGGATTTTCCTGATGAACCAGGGCCGCATCGTCCAGAGCGGCGATGCCGAAACCCTCTATACCGCGCCGGTGGACGTGTTTGCCGCAGGCTTTATCGGCAACTACAACCTGCTCGACGCCGACAGTGCCAGCCGCCTGCTGCAGCGCCCGGTGAACAGCCGTCTGGCGATCCGTCCGGAAGCCATCGCCCTGAGCCTTAGCGGTGAGCTGGAAGGCCAGGTACGCAGCCACAGCCTGCTGGGCAACGTGATCCGCTACCGCGTCGAAGCCCGCGGGGTAGAATTGTTGGTCGATGTACTCAACCGCTCGTCCGCCGACCTGCACCCGGACGGCCAGCGGGTATCCTTGTCGATCGATCCCACCGCCCTCTGCGAAGTCGCCTGAGGGTTGCACAGGAGTATTTCTGAACATGGCACTAGCGATTTTCGATCTGGATGAAACCCTGATCCATGGCGACTGCGCCTCGTTGTGGAGCGAGCAGATGGCCCGCCTTGGCTGGGTCGATGGCGAATCCTTCCTGCGTCGCGACAAGGAACTGATGGACGCCTACGGCCGCGGGCACCTGGCCATGGAGGATTACATGGCCTTCAGTCTGGAGCCGTTGATCGGGCGTACGCCAGAAGAAGTCGATCACCTGGTGGGGCCGTGGGTGGAAGATTTCATCGAGCCGATCATCTTCAGCGAGGCAACCCGTACCATTGCCGCCCATCGCAAGGCCGGTGACCGGATCCTGGTGATCTCCGCCTCCGGCACCCACCTGGTCGCGCCGATTGCCGAACGCCTGGGCATTGATGAGATTCTCGGCATCGAGCTGGAGGTGGTGAACGGTGTTTACACCGGCAAGACCGTCGGCACCCTGACCTACCGCGAGGGCAAGATCACCCGCTTGCTGGAATGGCTGGATCAGGAAGAAGAGAACCTGGAAGGCGCGAGTTTCTATTCCGACTCGCGTAATGACCTGCCGCTGTTGCTGAAGGTGGATTACCCGCATGTGGTCAATCCGGACCCGGTGTTGCGTGAGCAGGCCGAGAAGGCTGGCTGGCCGATTCATACCTGGAGCTGATTGCGGCTGCTTTGCAGCCATCGCCGGCAAGGCCGGCTCCCACAATGTGAACTGTACCCCTGTGGGAGCCGGCCTTGCCGGCGATTGGGGCTACACCAAGCTCTCGTCGATCACCAGCACCAGCTTGCCCGACACCTGGTTGCTGTCCAGCTCGGCAAACGCCGCCTCGGCATCCTTGATCGCAAAGGCCTTGGCCAGCTGCGGCTTGAGCCGGCCCTCAGTGAACAACGGCCACACCTGCTGCCCCAGATCGCTGAGCAGATCAGCCTTGAACTGATCATCGCGGGTACGCAGGGTCGAACCCAGCACCTGTACACGCTTGAGCAACAGCTGCGCCAGGTCCAGCTCGGCCTTGCGCCCGCCCATCAGGCCGATGATCACCCAGCGTCCGTCACGGGCCAGCAGCTTGAGGTTGAGCTCGGCATAGTTGGCGCCGACCGGATCGAGGATCACATCGAACGGACCGAAATCATTCAGGCCGTTGAGGTCTTCGCCGCGCACCACGCCGCCAGTGGCGCCGAGACTTTCGCAGTAGGCCAGGCGCTCAGCCGAGCCGACACTGACCCAGCACGGGCTGCCAAAGGCCTTGCACAGCTGGATAGCGGCCGAGCCAACGCCACTGGCACCAGCATGCAGCAAAACTTTCTCGCCCGGCTTGAGCCCGGCCAGCTGGAACACGTTAAGCCAGGCCGTCGCGTACACCTCGGGAATCGCCGCAGCCTCCTGCAGGCTCAGGCCTTCCGGCACTGGCAGGACATGACGGGCATCAACCACGACCTCTTCGGCCATGCCGCCACCAGACAGCAGCGCACACACCCGGTCACCGACCTGCCAGGAGGAGCCAGCACCCACTTCGCTGATCACCCCGGAGCACTCCAGGCCCAGAAACTCGCTGGCTCCCGGCGGCGGCGGATAGAGCCCGGCTCGCTGCAGCAGATCGGCACGATTGAGGCCGGCAGCAGCCACGCGAATTCGTACTTGACCGATATCGCAAGCTGGACTTGTCGTCGCAACCCACTCCACATGTCCGTCAACGCCTTGCAATGCCTTCACAGTGCCTCCATAGTTGTGTCATGACTGAGCCCGGGTGCTGTAGCCCCGGGCTTTTTGCATTATGCGTCCGGTTTTTATGGAACCGGCGAATTCAAAGACGGCCTAATATGCGTGATCAATTGTCCCTACGTCGAATCAGCATGAAGCATTTTTTGCCAAGCACCACCCTTGCACTGTTGATCGGTCTGGGCAGTCTGCCGTTGGCGGGCAATGCATGGGCCGCCAACAGCTGGGATAAACTCCAGCCCGATCGCGATGAAGTGGTCGCCAGCCTCAACGTGGTCGAGCTGCTCAAGCGCCACCACTACAGCAAGCCGCCGCTCAACGATGCGCGCTCGGTGATCATCTACGACAGCTACATCAAGCTGCTCGATCCGGCCCGCAGCTATTTCCTGGCCAGTGACGTCGCCGAGTTCGACAAGTGGAAGACCCAGTTCGACGATTTCCTCAAAAGCGGCAATCTCGATCCCGGCTTCACCATCTACAAGCGTTATCTGGACCGGGTCAAATCGCGTCTGGACTTCGCCCTGGCCGAGCTGAACAAGGGCGTCGACAACTTCGACTTCACCACCAAAGAGACCCTGCTGGTCGACCGTAAGGACGCGCCCTGGATCAAGACCCAGGCCGAACTCGACGACCTCTGGCGCAAACGTGTCAAAGATGAAGTCCTGCGCCTGAAAATCGCCGGCAAAGAGCCCAAGGCGATCCAGGAACTGCTGACCAAACGCTACAAGAACCAGCTCACGCGTCTGGACCAGACCCGCGCCGAAGACATCTTCCAGACCTATATCAACACTTTTGCCCAGTCCTACGACCCGCATACCAACTACCTGTCGCCGGACAACGCGGAAAACTTCGATATCAACATGAGCCTGTCGCTCGAAGGTATCGGTGCCGTGCTGCAAAGCGACAACGATCAGGTCAAGATCGTCCGCCTGGTCCCGGCCGGCCCTGCCGCCAAGACCAAGCAAGTGGCCCCGGCCGACAAGATCATCGGCGTCGCCCAGGGCGACAAGGAAATGGTCGACGTGATCGGCTGGCGCCTGGACGAAGTGGTCAAGCTGATCCGCGGGCCGAAAGGTTCGGTGGTGCGCCTGGAAGTGATCCCGGCGAGCAACGCCCCGAATGACCAGACCAGCAAGATCGTGCCGATCACCCGCGAAGCGGTGAAGCTTGAAGAGCAGGCGGCGAAAAAATCGGTGCTCAAGCTCAAGCAGGATGGCCGCGACTACAAGCTCGGCATCATCGAGATCCCGGCCTTCTACCTGGACTTCAAGGCCTTCCGTGCCGGCGATCCGGAGTACAAGAGCACCACCCGTGACGTGAAGAAGCTGCTCACCGAACTGCAGAAGGAAAAAGTCGACGGCGTGGTCATCGACCTGCGCAACAACGGCGGCGGTTCCCTGCAGGAAGCCACCGAGCTGACCAGCCTGTTCATCGACAAGGGCCCGACCGTACTGGTGCGTAACGCTGATGGCCGTGTCGACGTACTCGAAGACGAAAACCCCGGCGCCTTCTACAAAGGCCCGCTGGCCCTGGTGGTCAACCGTCTGTCGGCCTCGGCTTCGGAGATTTTCGCCGGCGCCATGCAGGACTATCACCGCGCACTGATCCTCGGCGGCCAGACCTTCGGCAAAGGCACCGTGCAGACCATCCAGCCGCTCAACCATGGCGAACTGAAGCTGACCCTGGCCAAGTTCTACCGGGTTTCCGGGCAGAGCACCCAGCATCAGGGCGTGCTGCCGGATATCGACTACCCGTCGATCATCGACACCAAGGAAATTGGCGAAAGCGCCCTGCCCGAAGCCATGCCGTGGGACACCATCCGCCCGGCGATCAGGCCTGCGGTTGACCCGTTCAAACCGTTCCTGGCCCAGCTCAAGGCCCGCCACGATGCCCGCACCGCCAAGGATCCGGAGTTCGTCTACATTCGTGACCGCCTGGCGCTGACCCAGAAGCTGATGAACGAGAAAACCGTCAGCCTCAACGAAGTCGAGCGTCGTGCCCAGCATGCCGATATCGAAAGCAAGCAGCTGGCCCTGGAAAACACCCGACGCAAGGCCAAGGGCGAAGAACCGCTCAAGGAACTGAAGAAGGAAGACGAAGACGCCCTGCCGGTCGAGCCGGACGATACCAAACCGGAAGACGACGCCTACCTGTCGGAGTCCGGGCGGATCCTGCTCGACTACCTGGGCCTGAATTCGGCAGTGGCAAAGAACAACCCGTAAAAAGGTGATGGCAAAATAATGTGACTGTGCCTCCATTGCGTCATTAAACAGTCACGATTCTGTCGTGAAATAAGGGACTGAGCGCCGCTGGCCTCAGTCCCTTTTTTTCAAGGTAGTGCCGCCATGACCGTGACCGAACAGCTCAGTGCGTTGAGCACCATTCTTGCTCAAAGCGCCCTGCACAGCCTGTTCCAGCCCATAGTCTGCCTGTCTGAGCGGCGCATCCTCGGTTACGAAGCGTTGAGCCGCGGCCCCTCCAACAGCCCGCTGCACTCGCCGATCAACCTGTTCGCCGTGGCCCGCCAGGCCGGGCGCCTGACCGAACTGGAAGTGGCCTGCCGCGAAAGCGCCTGCCGACGCTTCAGCCAGCAGAACCTGGAAGGCAAGTTGTTTCTCAACGTCTCGCCCGAGTCGTTGCTCGAGCCGCAGTACCAGTCCGGGCGTACCCTGAAGATGCTCCATGACCTCGGCGTACCGCCCAGCCGCGTGGTTATCGAGCTGACCGAGCAGACCCCGACCGACGATTTCCAGCTGTTGTTCAATGCCCTGCACCATTACCGCGACATGGGCTTTTCGATTGCCCTGGATGACCTCGGTGCCGGGTATTCGAGCCTGCGCTTGTGGTCGGAACTGCGCCCTGATTACGTAAAGATCGACCGGCATTTCATCGACGGTATTCATCTCGACGCGGTCAAACGTGAATTTGTCGGCTCCATTTTGCAAATCGCCCGGGCCTCGCGAGCCCAGGTGATCGCCGAAGGCATCGAGCTTGCCGAAGAGCTCAAGGTGCTGACCGAAATGGGCGTCGATCTGGTCCAGGGTTATCTGCTCGGCCGTCCTCAGGAACAACCGTCACGGGACGTCCAGCAGATGCTGGGCAGCCCCAACCGGGATATCCAGGTGCTCAGCGAAGACGGCGGCAATCTCGCCGCCCTGCTCAACGAGCAACCTGCGGTGAACCAGGACACACCAACGGCGCAGGTGCTGGAGCTGTTCCGCCGCCAGGCCAACCTCAACTCCCTGGCGGTGCTCAACGAACGCCGCCAACCCTGCGGTATCGTTCACCGCCACTCGCTCTCCGATGCCCTGCTCAAGCCGTTTGCCACCGACCTGTTCGCCCGCAAGCCGATCAGTCGGCTGATGAGTGACGACTTCCTCGCGGTAGAACTGACACAGTCATTGCAACAGGTCAGTCGCCTGCTCACCAGCCGCGCCCGCCAGCGCATCGAAGAAGATTTCATCATTATCCACAACGGCCGCTACCTGGGCCTGGGCCGGGTGATCGACGTGCTCAAGCTGATTACCGAACAGAAAATCCAGCAAGCCCGTTACGCCAACCCCCTGACCTTGCTGCCCGGCAACGTGCCGATCCAGCAGTGCCTGACGCGCCTGCTGCAACAGCAACGTGAGGCGGCGATCTGTTATGTGGATATCGACAGTTTCAAGCCGTTCAACGACATCTACGGCTATGCCCGCGGCGATGAGGTGCTGCTGTGCCTGGCCCAGTGCCTGAACGAGCGGGTCGACCCCAATCATGACTTCGTCGGCCACATCGGCGGCGACGATTTCATGCTGGTGCTGGGTTCAGTTGACTGGGAGCGCAGGTTGCAGTTGCTGCTGGAAGACTTTCAGCGCCAGTGCCGGCGCTTCTATCGGCCTGAGCATATGCAGGCCGGGTGCTTCATTGCCGCCAACCGTCAGGGTCAGCGCCAGGAGTACGCCCTGCTGTCGCTCTCGATCGGCGTGGTGCATCTACGCCCGCAAGCCTGCGCCGACCTCGATGCCGGGCAGCTGGCGGAGCTGGCGTCACAGGCCAAGCATCAGGCCAAAGACCTGAGCGGGTACAGCCTGTACCTGATCGATACAGCGCCGGCGGTTCAGGCTTCTTCTTTTTCCGGGTAGCTGTACTCGAACACCCGCACCACTTCCGAGGCATGCCAGGAGGCGGCGGCCATACCGTCCGATGGCCCGGAAAAACGTCCCAGGCGCTCCACACACTCAAAGAAGCCGGTACGCGGCAACCGGCTGGCACCCTGGCTGATGACCAACGAACTGCGCAGCGGCTGTTCAGCACGGGCATCCAGTGCCGCCAGATGCTCCAGGGCAGCGGTCAGGGTCTGCATGGCCGGGCTTGGCAGTTGCAGGCGTTCGAGCAAGGCGCGGTAGGTCAACAGGTGGCGTTGGCGACGGGCCAGGTCAAGCTCGCCAAGCAGACCTTCCCAGTGCTGACGGCTGATCCGTACGCTGCTCACGACGGCTCGCTCCATCCGGCCACCCCCAGCTCCCAGGCCAGGCTGCGGCGAATCGCGGCATCCGGCTGGCGCTCACCACTCTCGATCAGGGCCAGGTACACCGGACTGATGCCGACGCTACGCGCCAGTTGTTCCGCTGCCAGTCCCTTGCCCTCACGCAAACGCGCCAACTCGCTGAAACTCGGCAAGCTGGCGCTTTGTGGAGGGGTGACCTGTGTGTTCTCGACGGCTGCCGACTCAAGCTGACCGGCGGCCTTCAGTAGTGCCTGGTACTGCTCCCAGGGTACAACCGCATACTCGGGTTGACCGTCCCGGCTGATGACCTGAATACCCATTACAACCCCCTTGTAGGATTACGATATGTAATCGGTAGGCATAATCCTTATGCCAATTATATTACCAGCCAGCAAGGGTGTGCAGGGTCCTGATGTAATTAGCCTTTTGGCTGCTCCAGGCGCAGGGCTTCCGGCGTATCCGGCAGACGTTCGACCACCCGTAGTTTTTCCGGTGCCTGGCGATGGCGCCAGGCGCTGAAAGCGGCCAGTTCATCAGACACCGCTTTGAGCACCCAGGCCAGCACGGCGATGTCATCGAGCATGCCGACACCCAGCAACCAGTCCGGAATGGCATCCACAGGGCTGACGAAATACAGCAGGCCGGCCACCACGGTCACCAGCGCCTTGGGGCTGATGGTCCGGTACTCGCCACGCCACCAGGCCAGGCACAGGGCCTGCATCAGGCCTACATCTTCACGCAGCTTGCTCAGCCGTGGCCCTTTACGCGCCACGGCAAAAATCAGCGCCGGTAAACGACCGCGGCTGAGCAAGCGCTCGGCCAGCGGCAGAAAACGGGCGAAGGTCCAGGGTGCTTTCATACAGCCTCCAGGGCATGACCGAGGGAAAGGTTATCCACATTTATTGTGGATAACCTTGTGAACAGAGCCACTTTTAGCGCTCAGGGTGCCCGTCCGGCAAGGGCCGGGCTTAAATCGGGCGTTTTTTACACACCTGTTTCAATCGCGCAAACGTTTTGCCCATCCTGCACCTTTTCTGCGTCAGGTCCAGCTTTTCAGACCGTCCCTGGCCGATGAGGTTCGGGGGGATTGCAGAAACGACAACGCCCCGTCGAGACGGGGCGTTGGCTGTACCGCGAGTGGATTACTCGGCGGCGTCGGCTTCAGGCTTGGCCTGATCCTTGATACCCAGCAGTTCCAGTTCGAAAACCAGGACCGAGTTGGCCGGGATCATCGGGCTCGGGCTCTGCGCGCCGTAAGCCAGGTCGGACGGGATGTACAGCTTGTACTTCTCGCCAACGTGCATCAGTTGCAGGCCTTCGACCCAACCCGGGATCACGCCGCTGACCGGCAGGTCGATCGGGCTGCCACGCTCAACCGAGCTGTCGAAGACCTTGCCATCGATCAGCTTGCCTTCGTAGTGAACGGTAACCACGTCAGTCGGCTTTGGCTGAGCGCCGTCGGCCTTCTTGACCACTTCGTACTGCAGACCGGAAGCGGTGGTGACGATACCGGCTTTCTTGCCGTTTTCTTCAAGGAACTTCTTGCCGGCGGCAGCCGACTCTTCGCTCATCTTGGCCAGACGCTCTTCAGCGCGCTTTTGCAGGGCAGCAAAGGCTTCGACCAGTTCTTCGTCCTTGATTTTCTGCTCTTTCTTGCCGACAGCATCTTCGATGCCTTGAGCAACTGCTTTTGAATCAAGGTCGTCCATGCCTTCCTGAGCCAGGCTCTTGCCCATGTTCAGGCCAATACCGTAGGAGGCTTTCTGTGCCGGAGTCTTGAGCTCGACGCTGGTCTGCGAATCGCAACCCGCCAGGACCAGACCAACCAGGGCAACCGCAGCCGCCAACCGATGCTGTTTCATGCTATTTCCTTGTTCATGCGCCAATAGGGCAATCGAGTAAAGCCGCGAGCTTATCAGGCGGCCACGACCAATGGCTACCGGCATGAGAGCAAGAAAAGCCGGATAAGTTCAGCCAAGTAAAAGCTTCTTCATACAAAGCTGCAGCCAGTGGCCAGTATTGACGGGACTACGTACTTGAGCAACTTCGCCACAGTGCTTTTGTAGCTGTTTGTAAGATTGCCGGGATTTCAGGGGTAGCTGCCGTCGCGGTACTGCCCCGCCACTTCTCGCAGCACCTCGCACAGCCAGCGCGCCGGCAGGCTCATCGGCAAGGCGGCATTGCTACAGATGCCGACCGAGCCGCCCGGCTCCTGTACACCCAGGTCCAGCTCGCACAATTCGCCGCGCCCCAGGTCGATCCGCACCGCATCGCGCGGTGCCACCCAGACCGCGTCGCTGCTTTGCACATAGCGGCGGCTCAAGGCTGGCGAAAGGGTCTCCAGGCGCTGCAGCGGTTGCTCGATGGCGCACTGCACGAACAGGCTGTCGGCATGCTTGCGGATGGTCGTACCGGCCAGCGGCAGCACCAGCGGATAGCGACCGAGCTGGCTGCGCTCGATAGGCTGACGGGCGAGCAATGGATGCCCGGGACGCACCACCAGCGACATCGATTCGCTGTACAGATGCTCGAACAACAACCCCTGGATCTGCGGGCTTTCGGTCATGCGCCCGATCACCAGATCCAGCTCGCCGACATGCAGTTGCGCTAGCAGGTGCGCACTCGGCCCGGTGGCCACGCTGACCACCAGGGCCTCATGACGTTGATGCAGGCGGCACAGCACCTCCGGCATCAGCAGGCTTTCGACCGTGGACAGCACACCGATACGCACCTGCGGCGGCGCATGTTCCTCACCGCGCAAGGTACTTACGCCTTCACGCAAGGCCTGCACGCTGGGCCCGGCGTAACGCATGAAACGCACCCCGGCCGGGGTCAGTTCGACACCCTGCTTGCTGCGTTCGAACAGGCGTGTCTGCAGCAGCTCTTCAAGCTCCTTGAGGGTCTTGGAGATGGCCGGCTGACTGATCGCCATGGCATCGGCGGCCTTGGCGAAACTGCCCTGACGGGCAATTTCGAGAAAGCACAGCAGGTGACGGAATTTGATGCGGGTGTCGAGGTTCATCCGGCGAGTTTATCGGGGCCTTGCAATCGCCGGCAATGCCGGCTCCCACAGTGTCTGCATCACACTGAACTTTGTGGGAGCCGGCCTTGCCGGCGATGAGGCCCTCAAGCCAGACCAATCTCAACCTGCTCTCCCCTGATCCGCACCGGCCATACCTGCAAGGCTTGCTGTGAATCCTCCAGGCAACGCCCATCGCTCAGTCTGAAATGCTGCTTGTACAACGGCGCTGCCACCACCAATTCACCCTTGAGATGCCCCACCAACCCGCGTCCGATCACATTGGCGCCGGACCTGGGGTCCTGGTTGTCGACAGCAAACACCGGCGTGTCCTGCTCCGGCAGGTAGAACAACGCCACCTGCCGGCCTTCGAACCACACCACCACGCCCGATTGCGCAACCAGGTCCTGGCGGCTGCAGACCGCTTGCCAGTCTTGCGCTTGCAGGTTTACAGCGACATTGGACAGGCTCATCACAGCACCTCTTCAGTGGTCGGAATCAAATGCAGCTCAGCCGCGGCGATCGGCCGGCGCTGGCCACGCTCGCGAACAAAGTGCACGCCCGGGTCAGGACGCTGGTCGTTGACGAAGGTACGGAAGCGCTTGAGCTTTTGCGGGTCTTTGAGGGCATTGGCCCATTCGCACTCGTAGCGATCGACCACCAGTTGCATCTGCGCCTCAAGCTCGGCGCCCAGGCCCAGGCTGTCGTCGATAATCACCTGCTTGAGGTAATCCAGCCCGCCCTCCAGGCTCTCGCGCCAGACCGAGGTGCGCTGCAATTTGTCGGCGGTACGGATGTAGAACATCAGCACCCGGTCGATGAGACGGATCAGCCCGGCGTCATCAAGGTCGGTGGCGAACAGTTCAGCATGGCGTGGACGCATACCGCCGTTGCCGCAGATGTACAGGTTCCAGCCCTTCTCGGTGGCGATCACGCCGATGTCCTTGCTCTGCGCCTCGGCGCATTCGCGGGTACAGCCGGATACCGCGAACTTGAGCTTGTGCGGCGAACGCAGGCCCTTGTAGCGATCTTCTATGGTCAGGGCCATCTGCACGCTGTCCTGCACGCCATAGCGACACCAGGTGCTGCCGACGCAGGATTTCACCGTACGCGTGGATTTGCCGTAGGCATGGCCGGTTTCGAAACCGGCTTCGATCAGCTCGCTCCAGATCGCTGGCAGCTCGTGCAGCTGTGCACCGAACAGGTCGATGCGCTGGCCCCCGGTGATTTTGGTATAGAGGTCGTATTTTTTCGCTACCTGGCCGATGACGATGAGCTTTTCCGGGGTGATCTCGCCAGCGGGAATCCTCGGCACCACCGAGTAGGTACCGTTCTTCTGCATGTTGGCCATAAAGGTGTCGTTGGTGTCCTGCAACGGCACCAGCGAAGGGTCCATGATCGGCTGGTTCCAGCACGAGGCGAGGATCGAGCCGACCGTGGGTTTGCAGATATCGCAGCCGACGTGCCCGCGGCCATGCCTGGCGAGCATTTCCTCGAAGCTGAGGATGCCTTCGACCCGCACCAGGGCGTAGAGCTCCTGGCGGGTATAGGCAAAGTGCTCGCACAGGCTCTTGTCGACGCTGACGCCACGGGCGATCAGTTCATGCTCGAAAACCTGCTTGAGCAGCGCCGCACAACCGCCGCAACCGGTGCACGCCTTGGTCTGCTGCTTGAGCTGCCCGAGCTCGCCACAGCCGTTGTCGATGGCAGTGCAGATCGCGCCTTTGCTGACGTTGTGGCAGGAGCAGATGGTGGCGCTGTCCGGCAAAGCGTCGGCACCCAAGGTCGGTGCACCGGCGGTTTGCGGCAGGATCAATGCCGCCGGATCGACCGGCAGGGCGATGCCGTTCTGCACGTATTGCAGCAAGGTATCGTAGTAACTGTTGTCGCCCACCAACACCGCACCGAGTACGCGTTTGCCACTGGCATCGACCACCAGACGGCGATACGCCGAGCTGGCTTCGTCAATAAAGCGGTAGCTGCGCGCTCCGGAGGTTGCGCCGTGCGCATCGCCGATCGAGCCGACATCCACACCGAGCAGCTTGAGCTTGGTCGACATGTCGGCGCCGGTAAAACTGGCGGCGTTCTCACCCGCCAGCGCCGCCGCGACATTGCGCGCCATGCTGTAACCCGGTGCAACCAGGCCGAACACACTGCCGTTCCACGAAGCGCACTCGCCGATGGCATAGATGTGTGGATCGCTACTGCGACAGGCGCTGTCGATCACCACCCCGCCGCGCGCGGCAACCTCCAGACCGCTGCTGCGGCCCAGAGCATCCTGCGGACGAATCCCAGCGGAAAACACGATCAGGTCCGTTTCGAGAAACTCGCCGCCCTCGAAGTTCATCCGGTAGCGATAGTCTTCACCGGCCACCACCGACTGGGTCGCCCGCGACAGGTGCACGCCGACCCCGAGCGCTTCGATCTGCGCACGCAAGGCCGCGCCGCCTTCAGCGTCCAACTGCACCGGCATCAAGCGCGGGGCGAATTCCACTACGTGCGCTTCCAGGCCCAGCGACTTGAGGGCGTTGGCGGCTTCCAGCCCCAGCAAGCCACCACCGACCACCACGCCACGCCGGGCATCGGTTGCCGCAGCGCGGATGGCATCGAGATCATCGAGGGTGCGGTAAACCAGACGCGAAGCACCCTCGCAGCCCTCGATCGGCGGCACAAAGGGATAAGAGCCGGTGGCCAGGATCAGTTGGTCATAGGCGTAGCGCCCCGCCGAAGTCAGCACTTGCCGGCGCTCGCGATCAATCTGAATCACCGCTTCGCCCAGGTGCAGATTGACCCCGTGCCCGGCATACAGTCCCGCAGTACCGAGGGCCAGGGTTTCAGCGCAGCTGCCGCTGAAATATTCGGACAGGTGCACGCGGTCGTAGGCACGCTGGCGTTCCTCACCGAACACCCGCAACTCATAACGGCTCAGGGCGCCGCGTTCGATCAGTTGCTCGACGCAGTGATGCCCGACCATGCCGTTGCCGACGATGATCAGTTTTTCCCGCTGGGCGATGGTCGTTGCTGCATTCATACCCGATCCTCACTCAAGGCCATTCACGGTGGCTGTACTGCCGGGGCGAGCCCCGAAAAACAAAAAAAGGCGCCTGGAGCCGAAGCTCCAGGCGCCTTTGCCTGGTGGTTTTATGTAGTTCCGGGTGCAGATCGCCATTGACCCGCAGGAACGTTGTAACAGTGCAAAAGCAGGGACCGTGCCAACTGCCAAAGCCTTTGAAACCGGGCCTGTTCGCTAGCACAAGCGGCCGTTATCGACCCAGGCTGGTGCAACCCTCCCCCTTATGGGGCACTCAATACACATCGCGCAGATAACGTTTGCTGCGGCTCAATTCAGCAACGTAGGCGTCGGCCTGTTCGGTGCTCAAGGCGCCGTGCTCAGCCACCACCTGCTTGAGCGCGACATCGACGTCACGGGCCATGCGCCCGGCGTCACCGCAGATATAGAAGTAGCCGCCCTCTTCCAGCCAGCGCCAGAGTTCGGCGCCGTGTTCGAGCATGCGCTGTTGCACATAGATTTTTTCCACCTGGTCACGTGAAAACGCTGTGTCCAGACGGGTCAGATGCCCCTCGCGCTGCCAGGCCAGGAGTTCGTCGCGGTAATAGAAATCACTGGCCGCCTTCTGTTCGCCGAACAGCAACCAGTTACGCCCCGTGGCGCCTTCGGCCTGACGCTCCTGCAGGAATGCCCGGAACGGCGCGACGCCGGTGCCGGGACCGACCATGATCACCGGCGCTGTGGCGTCCTTGGGCAGGCGAAAATGCGCGCTTGGCTGGGTGAAAATAGCCACTTTGCCTTGTGCGGCCCGGTCGGCCAGGTAGGTTGAGCAAACACCCTTGCGCTGACCATAACGGACCGTGGAAACCGTCAAATGAACCTGATCGGGGTGGTACTTGGCGCTGGAGCTGATCGAGTACAAGCGTGGCTGCAACGGTTTGAGCAGGCTCAGCCAGGTTTCCAGGTCGAGCGCCGGTTTGAAGGCATGCACCAGGTCAATCAGTTGTTTGCCCCACAACCACTCCTTGAGCGCTGCTTTGTTCTGCGCTTTGAGCAGGTCCTGCAGCTGCGCGTTGCCACTGTGCAGGGCAATGGCTTCCAGTATGGCTGGGGTGATCCGGGCGATTTCCAGGTGCTCGCCCAAGGCAGCGGCCAGCGGCATGTCGGCCTGGCCCTTGAGGCTGACCAACCGCCGGCCATCCAGACCGGTCGCCGCGAGCAGCTCGTCCACCAGCGCCGGACAGTTGCGCGGCCGCACGCCGAGGGCATCGCCGGCCTGATAGCTGAAGCCGCTGTCGGCCAGGTCGAAAACGATTTGCCGGGTTTCCTTGTTGGCGCCCGGGCTGTTGAGCAGGCGGTTTTCCAGCAACCTGGCGGGCAACGGCTGTTGTTTGCTGAAGCCCGTGGCCGCTGGCTTGGACACAGGCAACGCCAGCGTCTGCTGATCACGCCCGAACTTGGCCAGCAGCGCCTGCAACCACTGCCCTGCCGGTGCGGCAACGTCACCCTCGCAATCGACCCGATCCAGCAAGCGCCGACCACCGAGCTCGGCCAGGCGCTGGTCGAGCTTGCGGCCGAAACCACAGAACTGCTCATAGCTGGAATCGCCCAGGGCCAGCACGGCATAAGGCAGTCCGGCGCAACGTTGCGCATGTTCGCCCTGCAAGTCCTGCCAGAACGCCGCGCCGCTATCCGGTGCGTCGCCGTCGCCAAAGGTGCTGGCAATCAGCAGCAGGCTGGCGGGACTGTCCAGCTGCGCCAGCGCGACATCCTCCATGCAGCTTAACTGCACCGGCAGGCCAACCTCACGCAGCTGTTCGGCACACTGTTCGGCCAGGGCCTGACCGTTGCCGGTTTGCGAGGCCCAGAGTAACAGGTGCTGGTCCTGCATCGAGGCGATTGGTTGCTCGACTTGCACTGCGCTGATGCGTTCGCCAGCGACCCGGCTCAGGGCCACCGCGCAATACTTGAAGGCCGGTTGCAGCGACAGCGGATCGACGGCGTCGCTGGTGACTGCGTTGATGGCCAGGTTGTCGCCGTAGACATCATTCCAGTGAAACGGCGCAAAGCAGTTGCCAGGCAACACCCGTGTGCTGATGCGCGCGGGCAACACCGCCTGGCCGCGCCGCGAGCGCACTTGCACCTGGTCCTTTTCGGCAATGCCCAGGCGTTCGGCATCTTCGGGATGAATCTCGACAAAAGGGCCAGGATCGAGCTTGTTCAACGCCGCGACTTTGCCGGTCTTGGTCAAGGTGTGCCATTGATGCTGAACCCGCCCGGTGTTGAGCACCAGGGCGAACTCGTCATCCGGCAGCTCGGCGCTCGGCAGGCAGGGCCGGGCAAAGAAGCGGGCCTTGCCACTCGGGGTGGCGAAGGCAATGGCCGGCGCCTGGCCAGCGGCATCGCGATAGAGGCTCTGGCTGACCCCGTCATTGCGATAACGCAGCGGGCTGCGGCTGTCCTCACGCCCCGGCTGACACGGCCATTGTTGTGGTGCCTGGCGCAAACCGGCGTAGCTGATGCCGCGCACATCGTAGCCGGTGGCCGGATTCCAGGCCTGGCGGATCTCGTCGAACACCGCTTCGGCACTGGCGTAGCTGAACGCCTCGGCGTAACCCATGGCACAGGCAACACGGGCAATGATCTGCCAGTCGGGCAAGCTGTCGCCCGGCGGCTCGACAGCCTTGCTCATCAACGTCAGGTTGCGCTCGGAGTTGACCATCACCCCTTCGCCCTCGGCCCACAGCGCGGCGGGCAGGAGGATATCGGCATAGCGATTGGTCTCGGTGTCGAGAAAGGCATCCTGGGTGATCACCAACTCCGCCCGCTGCAAGCCGTCGATCACCTGTTGGCGATTGGCGACGCTGGCCACCGGGTTGCTGCAGATAATCCAGCAGGCCTTGATCTGCCCGGCTGCCAGTTGCTCGAACAGGGCTACGCTGCCGTCACTGCTTTCGCTGCGCAGCGTGCCAGCGGGCACCTGCCACAGCTCCTCGACGAAAGCGCGGTCACTCTCGACCAGGGCCGAACGCTGGCCGGGCAGTCCCGGGCCCATATAGCCCATCTCGCGCCCGCCCATGGCATTGGGCTGGCCGGTCAGGGAAAACGGCCCGCTGCCGGGCCGGCAAATCGCCCCGGTGGCCAGGTGCAGGTTGCACAGGGCGTTGGTCTGCCAGGTGCCATGGATGCTCTGGTTCAGGCCCATGGTCCAGCAGCTCATCCATTCCGGCGCCTGGCCGATCCATGCGGCGGCCTGGCGGATGTCGGCTTCGGCGAGCCCGGTGATAGCGGCGACCCGCTCGGGCGTGTAGTCCTCGAGAAAGTCCGGCAGGGCTTCCCAGCCTTCGGTGTAACGCTCGATGAAATCATGGTCACAGTGACCATTGTGCTTGAGCAGATAGAGCAGACCATTGAGCAACGCCAGGTCGGTGCCCGGTCTGATCTGCAGGAACAGGTCGGCTTTGTCGGCGGTGGCGCTGCGCCGCGGGTCGACGACGATCAGCCGGGCCCCGGCCTTGAGCCGGTCGAGCAGGCGTAGAAAGAGGATCGGGTGACAGTCGGCCATGTTCGCGCCGATGACGAAGAACACCTCGGCACGATCAAAGTCCTGATAGCTGCCCGGAGGTCCGTCGGCCCCCAGCGACTGCTTGTAGCCGCTGCTGGCGCTGGCCATGCACAGGCGCGAGTTGGATTCGATGTGGCGGCTGCGGACGAAGCCTTTGGCCAGTTTGTTGCTCAGGTACTGGGCCTCCAGCGACATTTGCCCGGAGACGTAGAACGCCAGGGCATCGGGCCCATGCTCATCAATGACTGCGCGCAATCGCCGGGCCGTTTGTTCAATGGCTACATCAATGGGCGTCTGCACCGGATCGCGCTGATGCTGGTCACGCAGGTAAGCCTGCTGCATGCGCCCGGACTCGCGTAGCGGCTGATGTGCGGTCAGGCCTTTGGTGCATAAGCGGCCAAAATTGCTCGGGTGCTGTTTGTCCCCGCTGACCTTGGTCACCCGGTTGCCCTCAACCGTCATGACGATGCCACACCCCACACCACAATACGGACAAACGCTGCGCACAGTGCTGCTGCTCATCTGCCAACCTCCTGCTTGCGCAAACAAAAAGGCGCCCTGTCGCCCCGGCTTGTGAAAACAAGCGGGAGCAACACGGCGCCTTTGTCGTGAACGGGGCAATCTGCGTTGATTGCCGGATATTCAAGCGTTAGCAAGGGTCGCGCCAGAACCGTACAAGCCCGTAGCAACAGGCTTGCGCTGCAAACCGTGGCGAAATCTCTGCACCGTCTTGGGCGGGTATGCACCAAGGCGGCCCACTTCAGATTTGCCGCTGCTCCCATGGCTCTTTACAATTCGCGCCACTTTGGTCGGTACCCGCACATCCTTCTGCCGACCCCCGGAGCTTTTTCATGGAAGAAATAGAGCAGCACTGGCTGTATGCCCTGTCCGCGCCCATGGCCGCCCTCAATGGCGCCAGCTACACCGCCGCCACCTATTACGAACCGGCAGACGATGACGCAACGGACCTGCAGAAATGGTGGGGCATCAGCAATCGCCGGCAGTTGCTGGACATGCTGCACATGGCCGATGACGGCCATGCCACTGAAGTCAGCAATGCCTATTGGCAAGCCGCGCGCTGCCTGCCCAGCGAATGGCACGACGCGCTGGAGCAATTGAACCCGCGTCAACGCATCCAGTACCAGTTCGCCTACCGCACCCTGGCCGACTGTGGCCCGGGTGGCGTACGGGCCTGGGACCTGGGACGCATGGGCTTCCTGCTACGCAGCGGTCTGCGCAAAGGCTATGTCAGCGCCGATGAAAGCCTCTGGCTGCAAGGTCGCCTGGCGCTGCGCGCGCGTCATTACTACAACGACTGGAACACCTACCTGGCGGGCTACATCTATGGCAAGGCGCTATGGAATTGCTCCGACTGCAGCGACGATGAACTGGCCCAGGAGCTCGCCCGCCAAGGTGATGAACACTGGAACCGCTGCATTCTCAACAACCTGCGCAAGGGTGCCAGCGAACTGCTCGCCAGCCTGCCGTGGGACCTGCCGTTGAACCTGCCTGAACGCCCTGACACGCTGGAAGAGGATGCCTGGTCATGAGCTGCTGGATTCGCCTGGGCATTGAGCCGACCAACGACCCTGACCTGATTCGCGGCGCCTACCGCGCACGCCTGCCGCACCACCACCCGGAAACCGACCCGGAGGGTTTTCAGGCCCTGCGCCAGGCCTATGAAGCCGCCTTGCAGCTGGCCCGTGACGAGCAGAGCCCGACAGCCGCGGATGAAAGCCCGATGCCTGTCGAGGACGGTCCTGTCGAGCAGACTCAGGCAGCGTTTGCAGCGCTGCTCGAAGACTCGAGCCGACGCTTCGATCCCGCCGCCTGGCAAGCGTTTATCGAACAGCTTGACCAGTTGTCCCTGGATGACCTGGAGCCGATCAGCTGGAACCTGCTCTACAACCTGATGCAGACCAGTCCGTTATCCCACAACTGCGTGCAGATGCTGGCTGCGCGCCTGGGCTGGGCCAGCCAGCTACTGAAGCTGGAACAACCGGAACAGGTTGAAGCCTTCCTCGAACGCACGGCCGAGCCGGACCCGTTTGACACTGCGCTGATGAAGGACTGGTCGCCGGCTGCGCAGATGGAGACCTTGTGGTTCACCCGTAGCCTTGAGTATCTGTTCCATAACCGGCCACTGTTCGAGTACAAACGCTTCGCCACCACGCACACCTGCATGGCCTTGCCCGCGGACGAGGCCTTTATCCAGCGTTTGCTGGTGCAGTTCAGCCAGGCCGGCATCGCCAGCAAAACCTTCTGCGCGATGGTTGCCGAGCAACAGCGCCAGGCACCGGATGATCTCGACCTGCTGTATATGCTGGCCTGCCAGAGCAGCGAGTGCGGTCAGGAAGAACTCGCTCGCCAGTGCTGGACCCGCCTGTGGCGTGAACACCAGCATCCACGGGCCGCACGCTGGCTGCTGGAGCTGTGCCGCAAGCACCAGCCACAACGCCTGCCCTTGCTGATCCAGGCCTTCGATCGACTGGAGCCGGTCACCATCTGGCCAGACGATCTTGAAGCGCCAGCGCAGGCCTGGGGCAGCCCGTCACAGCGCCCGGAAACCCTGACGCGCTGGTTCGAAGCCGCGCGCAGCGAGCTGCCTGGCATTGCCGGCACCTTTGTCGCCTGGCGGATGGACGGTGATGACGAACAGCCTTTGCTGGCCTGGCTGCTCGAAGAGCAGCAAGACACTCAACTGCAGCGTCTGTACCGCCACGCCTGGGCGCTGCATCGAGGCGACAGCGGATTGCTGCGCCAGCTCATGGCCGAAGCGCCCGGCGATGATCCGCTGGACGCGCTGATCCTCGAGGGTTTCCAGTACCAGGCCGGGCAACAGCTGCGCTGGCTGAACGAATCACCGCTTGCCCTGGCCCTGACCGCCTGCATCAACAACCCTTCGGCCGAGGCGCAATTGCCCGAAGCCTTGCGCGAAAGCCATCTGCGGCCGGTGTGCCGCGACTGGATGCGCCGGGTGCGCAGTTACCCGGCTACGGGCCTGATACGCCTGGCCGAGGCGTTCAAGCCGGGCGGAATGTTCCCGGCACCTTATGCGCTTGAGCTCCAGGCGCAACTTGCCGCTGCCGGTATCGAACTGCCTCGCCCCCCCGCCGATGAAGGCCTGTGGAACTGGCACCGGCAGAACTTGTTCATGCTGGCCCTGATCGACCAGCCGGAACGTTGGCTGGCGCTGACCTCACCGGCCTTGCTGGCCATGCCCTACCCTGCCGATCACCCGTTTGCCGCGCTGCAACAGGTGCTGCTGCGCCTGCAAGCGGAGCAAGGCAACCTGGACGGGATGCTGGGCTGGCTGGACGACAATGACCCGGTTCAGCAGTTGATGGGCCAGCGCCTGCTCAGCGTGCAACAGGTGCTCGACAGCACCAGGTTGCCCAGCAACCTGCAGCTCTTTGCCTGCCTTGAGCGTGATCCGGGCGCCTTCGAAGACGACATGCTCGGTTTGATGCTGCTCTGCGCCGTGCTGTATCACGACCCAAGCCTGAACGCCGAGCAGCACCGCGAAGTGTTGCAACAGATCGCCAACCTGACCTGCGCGCAGGACTGGTTCGAACCGTTTCGCGACGGGCTGATCAAGGGCGAGCCGGTACGCCCGCCAAGCAAATTGCTCGAAGAAGATTATTTGCTCAACAGTACGTTGTTCTATACCGCGCTCGACGCCCTGAAGAACCTGGCACGATACGGTCGCGCCGGTGTACCGAGGGTCAAAGTGCTCAAGGAGCTGCAACGCGCCAAAGACTTCCCGGGCATGGACACCGGGATTCGCGCTGCAATGACGGCGTTGCTGTCCTGGTCCGAACGCTTGTTGCCGGCCAATTCCAGCAACCAGGCAGCGCCAGCCTCGCATATCTGGAAACTCGGTAGCCGCCTGAGTCGCAAAGCCTATGGCGTGCAGGTGGTCGGCAGCATCATCCTCGGGCCGTTGTTGATCCTGATGGCCGGGAGCATGCCGTTACAGATCCTCTTCGCCCTGTTGTTCGTCGGCCTGCTGGGCAGCGCCAGCCTGCGCCGTTTGCACGATATCGGCCGAGGCATCCCGACGCTGATCCTGTTCGCGGCGCTGCTGCCGTTCCTGCCGTTTCTGCCGCTGGTGCTGCTGATCCTGCCGGGTGAACCGCTGCCCAACCGCTACGGTCTGCCACCGGTAAACGCCGCGAAAAACAACCTGCAGGCGGGCCTGCAAGCGGCTTTGCGGCGCTTGAACGGTTAGAACCGCAGTTGCTCCAGCGCCTCGCTGAGGCGCTGGCGCTGACGGCTGATCTGCTCAGGCTGTTGGCTGGCCAAGGCGCTGGAAAAATCGTCCAGCCAGCTGCCGATCCGCTCGCGGTCATCTCCCAGGCTCTGCATCCAGGCCCGCTCCAGACGGGCCAGCAGGGTGCGATTGGGCAACGCATCGCGTGGGTGGATTTTCAGCCCCGCGAGCCGCACATGGCTGGCCTGCCGCGCCTGTTGGTCGAGCCCGGTGGGGCTGCGGTCGATGCTGTGACTATGCTGCTTGCCGGTGTCGAGCAGGGTCACGTCAACTTCCAGCAGGCCGTTGATGTCATAGCTGAAGCGCACATCCAGACTCTGGATGCTGCCATTGGGCGTGAGCTCGATATCGAAGGCGTCGATAAAGATATTGTCACGAACCCAGGGCCGCTCCCCCTGATACACCTCGATCCGGATCATTTTCTGCTCGGCATGGGTACTGCTGAAGCGCTTGACCCTGGACGTAGGGATCACCGTGTTGCGTTCGATGATCGGCGCAAACACACCGCTGACTTCTTCGCTGCGAGCAGCACTGATCCCCAGCGTGTACGGACAGACATCGGTCAGGATCAGCTCTTCAATGGCCTCGTCGCGGGCCTTGCAGGCCGCCTGGGTGGCGGCCCCGAGCGCGACGATGGTGTCCGGGTCCAGGTGCCGGTATGGCAGGCGGCCGAACAGGGTGGCGACCATCTGTTGCACCGCCGGCATACGCGTGGCGCCGCCCACCAGCACCAGGCTGTCGAGGTCCTTGGGGCTCACCCGGGCGTCGCGCAACGCCTGCTCGATCGGTGCCCGGATACGCGCCAGCAGCCCGGCCCAGATCTTCAGCGCGCGGGCTTCATCCAGTGACCATTGGCGGGTTTCACCGGCAACCTCACAGCTCAGGTGCTGCTCCCCCTCACTCAGTTTGCACTTGAGCTGCTCGATGGCATCGGCAAGGCTGGCCAGGGTTTGCGGCGCCACTGCCGAGGGTTTGAGTTGCCAGTCCTGCAAACAGGCTTGCAGCAGCGCCGCGGTGAAGTCTTCACCGCCGAGGAAGTTGTCACCGGTCGATGCATGCACCTCGATCAACGGCAGCGCGTACTCCAGCACCGTGACATCAAAGGTACCGCCGCCCAGATCGAAGATCAGCGTGCGCTCAAACTTCTTTTCGTGCAGTCCATAGGCCATGGCTGCGGCTGTCGGCTCGTTGATCAGGCGCTGCACGTTCAAGCCGGCGAGTTCGGCGGCGAAGCTGGTGCGCTTGCGTTGTTCGTCGCTGAAATACGCTGGCACCGAAATTACCGCCTCGCTCACCGGGCAGCCCAGGAAGGCTTCGGCATCGGCTTTCAAGGCACCGAGCACCAACGCCGAGAGTTCCTCCGGGCTGAACGACTGCTCACCAAGCTCAAGTTTCTTGTCACTGCCCATGAAGCGCTTGAAGGCGCCGACGGTGCGCTCGGGGTGAGTCGTCAGCCGTGCTCGTGCTGGCGCGCCGACCAGAATGCTGCCGTCGTCATCGAGGCTGACAACCGAAGGGGTGAGGACATCGCCGAGGGCGTTGGGGATTAGTTGCGCCTGACCATCACGCCAGACAGCCACCAGGCTGTTGGTGGTACCCAGGTCGATACCCAGCAAAGGCGCCGGGGAAGTGCGTGCATCCTGCATGATTGATCTCTTGCTCAGTAGGGGCTGGCACGGAGAAAGCAGCGACGTACCAGCGTGCTGGTGAATTCTGGGCGAAATCCAGAAACAAAAAAAGCGACCCTAAGGTCGCTTTCTTTGTTGCTTCCGGGTGTTCAGTGGGCCCTGGAAGCTAAATATGGCGCAGCGGACGGGACTCGAACCCGCGACCCCCGGCGTGACAGGCCGGTATTCTAACCGACTGAACTACCGCTGCGCGATACACTGAGAAGTGGTGGGTGATGACGGGATCGAACCGCCGACCCTCTGCTTGTAAGGCAGATGCTCTCCCGGCTGAGCTAATCACCCTTTCGTCTCGGTGTGGCGCGCATTCTACGGAGCACCGAACACTCTGGCAAGCACTTTTTTAAAAAAATTTTTCAGGCGTTCCAAAGACTTAGCGGACTTGGCCTTAAGCGTCCGCTCGGAGAATAATGCCCTCCTTATGTGTTGAGGAGAGATTCACCCCATGTGGTTCAAAAACCTGCTGACCTATCGCCTGACCCAGGATGTCCCGTTCGATCCCGAAGCACTGGAAACCGCTCTGGCCAGCAAGCCGGCGCGCCCTTGCGCCAGCCAGGAGTTGACCACTTACGGTTTCGTCGCGCCGTTCGGCAAAGGTGAAGATGCACCTTTGGTTCACGTCAGCGGTGACTTCCTGCTGATCGCCGCCCGTAAAGAAGAACGCATCCTGCCCGGTAGCGTGGTGCGTGATGCCGTTAAAGAGAAGATCGACGAGATCGAAGCCGAACAGATGCGCAAGGTCTATAAGAAGGAGCGCGATCAGATCAAGGACGAGATCATCCAGGCGTTCCTGCCGCGCGCCTTTATCCGTCGCTCGATGATCTTCGCTGCCATCGCCCCCAAGCAGGGCCTGATCCTGGTCAACTCGGCCAGTGCCAAACGCGCCGAAGACCTGCTCTCGACCCTGCGGGAAGTGATGGGTTCGTTGCCGGTACGTCCGGTGACCGTGAAGATCGCCCCGAGCGCGACCATGACCGACTGGGTCAAGACCCAGCAAGCCGCGCCTGACTTCTATGTACTGGACGAATGCGAACTGCGTGACACCCACGAAGACGGCGGCATCGTGCGCTGCAAACGCCAGGACCTGACCAGCGACGAGATCCAGTTGCATCTGGGCACCGGCAAGGTCGTGACCCAGCTGTCGCTGGCCTGGCAGGACAAACTGTCGTTCGTGCTCGACGACAAGATGGTCATCAAGCGCCTGCGTTTCGAAGAACTGCTGCAGGACCAGGCCGAAGAAGACGGCGGCGACGAAGCCCTGGGCCAACTCGATGCCAGCTTTACCCTGATGATGCTGACCTTCGGCGAGTTCCTGCCGGCGCTGTTCGAAGCACTGGGTGGCGAAGAGATTCCGCAAGGGGTCTGAGCCTGATCGCAAGGCCAGCCCGCTCCTGCAAATAACCTGTGGGAGCGGGCTGGCCCCGCGATAAAACCGGCAAACTCGCAAACCACAAAATCGGCAGCATCAAACCTTTCTCCTCCCTCATCGCCATCTCGCTTGGTTCATTACAAGCCGGGAGCGATGCCGCGTGCTCGCTGGAAAGACTTCAGCCTGTATTGCAATACAGCAGCTGATTACTTTGACAGCGTAACAAGACCCGACCCGGCTTAAGCACTCAGCAACAATCAGGAGAAATACGATGGATGATTCAAAACTTGACACGTCAAAATCATTTACCGCCGACGTGTACTTGGAGGACGGTGGTATACGCCGCCCTGTGCGGATCAACGACGGTGGCTGGCTGCAAATTCTGGATGCCCAGATCAAAGGCCATCCCGTGCTACCAACCACTCTGTGGTTTGGCTGCTATGAGGAAAACGGCGAAGCTATATACATCATCAAGGAATACACCAAAGGCGGCAGCAAAAACGGCAGCACATTAGATATCAGCAACAATGATTATTTAGGCTTCTACTCCAAATCGGCAAAGCATTGGCGGGTTACCCGACTGGATGGCGAGGAGCTGATTCCTAGATCTACACCCGAAGCACATATATCGGTCTCTACAAGAGGTGGCAGAAAGTGGACTGCTCAGGGCGAACACTGTGTGGTTTTGAAGGGTGGTGCTGACAGCAAGTTTTTAGTGCGCATCCATAAAGTGGGTGTCTATCATTTTTGATCGCATCAGCTCCCTGCGTGACGAAGGCTGATCCAGGACTTGTGACCTCCCAGCTTGCCCCGATAATTCAACATGGGCACCATACTGCCCACGGTGAGGACGGCCTCACGACGCACTGCGTGAACGTTTCGGGGACGGCCCCATCCACTGCTAGAGATGCTGCATGTCCTGGATCATCCTGTTTTTCGCCGGCCTGTTCGAAGTAGGCTGGGCTGTCGGCCTCAAATACACCGACGGTTTCACCCGCCCCTTGCCCACTGTCCTGACCGTCGCCGCCATGGCGATCAGCCTCGGCCTGCTGGGCCTGGCCATGAAGGAGCTGCCGCTGGGCACCGCCTATGCGATCTGGACCGGTGTCGGCGCCGTTGGTACGGTGATCGCCGGTATCATCCTGTTCGGCGAATCCATGGCGCTGGTGCGCCTGGCCAGCGTCGCGTTGATCGTCACCGGCCTGATCGGCCTCAAGGTCAGCGCCAGCTGACCTTGCCCTGTGCGGTCAGCGCAGGTTGCCACGCAACTGGCTGACCCGCTCACGCAACAACGCCGGTTGCGCCGCCTCTACCGGGATGGCGGATCCGGCCACCAGGGTTACCCGCGACCACAAACGGCGAAAGAAGCCCTTGGCCGGGTCGCGACTGAAGAAACTCCCCCACAACCCCTGCAACGCCAGGGGAATCACCGGCACCGGGGTCTGCTCGATGATCCGGCTCAGGCCGCCCTTGAACTCATCGATCTCACCGTCGGTGGTCAGCTTGCCCTCGGGGAAGATGCACACCAGCTCGCCATCGGCCAGGTAGGCAGCAATCTGCTTGAATGCCCGTTCATAGGTCTCGGGGTCTTCATTGCGTCCGGCGATGGGAATGGCGCCAGCAGTGCGGAAGACGAAGTTGAGCACCGGCAACTGGTAGATCTTGTAGTACATGACAAAGCGAATCGGCCGACGCACCGCTCCGCCAATCAGCAGGGCATCGACGAACGACACATGGTTACACACCAGTAACGCCGCGCCCTCCTCCGGAATCTGCTGCAGGTCGCGGTGCTCGACCCGGTACATGGAGTGGCTGAGCAGCCAGATCATGAAGCGCATGGTGAACTCGGGCACGATCCTGAAGATGTAGGCGTTGACGCCGATGTTCAGCAGCGACACCACCAGGAACAACTGCGGGATGGTCAGCTCAACCAGGGTCAACAGCACGATGGTGACAATCGCCGACACCACCATGAACAGCGCGTTGAGAATGTTGTTGGCGGCAATCACCCGCGAACGTTCTTGCTCAGGCGTACGCGACTGGATCAGCGCATACAGCGGCACGATATAAAAGCCGCCGAAAACGCCGAGGCCGACAATTGCCAGCAACACCCACCAGGCTTCGGACATGCCCAGCAACGCCAGCCAGTCATGCGGCGTCGCCGCGGGCGGAACATCCCCCGAGTGCCACCACCAGAGCAAACCGAACAGGGTCAGGCCGAACGAGCCGAACGGCACCAGGCCGATCTCCACCTTGTGACCGCTAAGGCGCTCACACAGCAGCGAGCCCAGGGCGATGCCCACCGAAAACAAGGTCAGCACCAGTGTGACTACGGTCTCGTCGCCGTGCAGCCAATCCTTGGCATAGGCCGGAATCTGCGTGAGATAAATGGCGCCGACGAACCAGAACCAGGAGTTGCCGACAATCGAACGCGACACGGCCGGAGTCTGGCCCAGCCCCAGGCGCAAGGTCGCCCACGACTGAGTGAAGATGTTCCACTCCAGTTTCATCTGCGGCGACGCCGCACTCGCCCGCGGAATCCACTGGCTGGACAGGTAACCCAGCGCAGCCACCAGAACCACCGCACAGGCCACCACCGGCGCATAGTGGGTGCTGGACATCATCACCCCGGCGCCGATGGTACCGGCCAGAATGGCCAGGAAGGTGCCCATCTCGACCAGGCCGTTACCGCCGACCAGCTCCTGCTCATGCAGGGCCTGGGGCAGGATCGAGTACTTGACCGGGCCGAACAGCGCCGAATGGGTGCCCATGGCAAACAGTGCCAGCAGCATCAGCGCCAGGTGGTTGCTCAGAAAGCCGATGGCGCCGATGGCCATGATGCCGATTTCGGCCAGCTTGATCAGGCGGATCAGCGCATCCTTGGGGTACTTCTCACCGAACTGTCCGGCCAGTGCGGAAAACAGGAAGAACGGCAGAATGAACAGTAAGGCGCAGAGGTTGATCCAGATCGAGCGGTCACCGTCGATGGCCAGTTTGTAGAGAATCGCCAGGATCAACGACTGCTTGAACAGGTTGTCGTTGAACGCTCCCAGCGACTGGGTAATGAAGAACGGCAGGAACCGTCGTTTGCCGAGAAGGCTGAACTGCGAGGCTTGACTCATCGTCCGTGTACCTGAGTGGGGCTTTGTCATTGGAGGCACGCAGAGCGGACAAAGCCACAATCACTCAGGTAAATGCAATCTACTTGTGTAACCCGGCAATGCATGGCGAGACGAACAGTTCACCGCGCCAGGCCCCGCGCAGGGTGAGACTGGCGACCATCATCCACAGACCGGCCAGCGCCACCACCAGCACCAGGCCCATGTGCTGGAAGAAGGCCAAGCCCAGCCAGGCACCGAGCTTGAGGGTGGCCAGAGTGTATACCCCCAGCGGAAAGGTAAAGCCCCACCAGCCCAGGTTGAACGGCATGCCATGGCGCATGTAACGCAGGGTGATCAGCACGGCAGTGAGCAACCACCACAAGCCGGCGCCCCACAACACGATCCCGGCAACCAGGCCCAGACCGCGGGCAATTTCACCCAGGTCGCCGAAGCCGTTGGCAGCGAAGATCGCCGGTGCGTCGGCCCCCAGCAGCAACATGCCCAAGGCACCAGTGCCGATCGGCCCCAGCGCCAGCCAGCTGGAAGCGGCCATGTTGGCGTGGGGCAGCTTATGCAGGGCCATGCGCAGCATGAGGATGGTCAGGATGCTGAACGCCACCGGCAGCGAAACCGCCCACAACACATAGCTGGTAATCAGCACCAGAAATTGGCTGTGGGCATCGACCAGGTGCGGCGCCAGTTGCCCGCCACTGGCCGCAGCCACCTCAGCGGCAACCACCGGCAACAGCCACACCGCGGTCATCTGATCGATACTGTGCTCCTGGCGGGTGAACATCAGGTAAGGAATGGCCACGCCGCAGAGCAACGCCAGCCCCACATCGAACCACCACATGGCCTCGACCCAGGGCACGATGCCTTCACCCCAGCGATTGACGCCAAACAGCAAGCAACCGTTGAGGATGGTGGCCAGCCCCATGGGGATGGTGCCGAAGAACATCGACACCGTAGAGTGGGCAAAAATCTGCCGCGCTTCATCGAAGAACATCAGCCAGCGCGCGGCATACAACACGCTGAACAGGATGAACAGGGCAATGGTCAGCCACCACAAGGCTTCTGCCGTTCCCTGCAGGCTGTCGATGCCGATCTGCATCAGGGCCAGGGCCAAGACCCCGGTGCCCATGGTCGCGGCGAACCAGTTGGGGGTGAACTGACGGATGACTTCACGCGGGTGAGCCAGATGGCTCAACGGGCGCAGGGGTGAAGCGGTCTGTTGCAGGCATGGCATGGTCGGAGTCTCCTGTAGTCCGGTGACGTGAGACCATCTTATGCTCGAAAAGAATATCCATATAACGGGTATTTTCTCTATCTGTTATCTATTTCATAGATATGGATCCAGATCTATCCACCCCTTCCCGCCCAGGCGTATGCTTGGCCGCTGACGGCCCCAACGCAATAACAACAAGGACGTGCCATGCTCGAAGCCGTAAGACGCTACAACCCGCAGGTGCGCCTGCTGCTGACCACCACTTTTGTCTTGACCCTGGCGCGGGCGATCACCCTGCCCTACCTGGTGGTCTACCTCGCGGAAAACTTCGCCCTGGATGTCAGTGGCATCGGCCTGATGATTGGTGGCGCGCTGATCGTCGCCTCGCTGCTGAGCCTGTACGGCGGCTACCTGATCGATACGCTGCGCAGTTACACGGTGATCATCGTCTCCACCCTGGTCTTTGCCATCGCCTTCGTTACCGCCATCGTCAGCCGCGAACTGAGCCTGTTCTTCACCAGCCTGGTGGTGATCAATCTGGCGCTGGCGGTGGTCGACATTGCCGCCAAGGCCGGGTTTTGTGCCCTGCTACCGCTGGAAGAACGCTCCGAGGTGTTCTCGATCAAGTACACCTTGAGCAACGTCGCCTACGCCGTCGGCCCCTTTGTCGGTGTGGCGCTGATCATGCTCGACAATCACCTGCCCTTTCTGGTTTCGGCGGCGTTGGGGCTGGCCATGTGCCTGTGCTACCGGCGCTGGGGCGAGCGCTCGGCGCGGGCGCAACTGGACGGCAGCCCGCAGGCCGGGTTTCTCAGCGTCGGCGGACAACTGCTCAAGGATCGCCGGTTGGTCTGCTTCACCCTCGGCGGCGCGCTCAGTGCCGTGGTCTTCGGCCAATTTACCGCTTACCTGTCGCAGTACCTGGTAGTGACCACCAATGCCAGCGAGGCTGCGCGGTATATCAGTTACCTGGTCGCCACCAACGCCATCACTGTCATCGCCTTGCAGTATGTGATCGGGCGGCGCATCAACAGCCGCCAGCTGATGCCCTGGTTGCTGGCCGGCATGGCGCTGTTCCTGGCTGGCCTGCTGGGATTCTCCCTGGCCCAGTCGCTGCTGGTCTGGTGCCTGGCGATGCTGGTGTTCACCCTCGGCGAGATCATCGTCATCCCGGCCGAGTACATGTTCATCGACAGCATCGCCCCCGAGCATCTGCGCGGGGTGTATTACGGCGCGCAGAACCTGTCCAACCTCGGAGCAGCGCTGGGGCCGGTGATCTGCGGTTTTGCCCTCGCCCATCTGGTGCCGGTGGCCACCTTCTATCTATTGATTGGCTCGGTGCTGCTGGCGGCGCTGTTTTATTACCTGGGGGCTCGGCGCTGACCTCTTTCGCGGGGCAAGCCCGCTCCCACCGGTGGGAGCGGGCTTGCCCCGCGATTGCCTGACAACCGCCCCCCTGACCTGCGACGCTCTGCCACTGCTACCATGGTCGGCGCTGACGAAGCGCCAGCGGCGTGCCAGACTGATTGATCGAGGTTCGCCGTTACACTGACGGCTGTTTTTGTTTCGGAGTAGTCATGTCGCTGTCCAGTGGGCTGATCGCCGTGGTCGCCCTGGCCTATATGGCCATCATGTTCGCTATCGCATTTTATGGCGACCGCCGCAAAACGCCGCTGCCACCGCGCCTGCGTGCCTGGGTGTACAGCCTGTCGCTGGCGGTGTACTGCACCAGCTGGACCTTCTTTGGCGCCGTCGGCCAGGCGGCCGAACAGCTCTGGGCGTTCCTGCCGATCTACCTTGGGCCGGTGCTGTTGCTGCTGTTCGCGCCCTGGGTGCTGCAGAAGATGGTGCTGATCAGCAAGCAGGAAAACATCACCTCGATCGCCGACTTCATCGCCGCCCGCTACGGTAAATCCCAGTCCCTGGCAGTGGTGGTGGCGCTGATCTGCCTGGTCGGCGTCCTGCCGTATATCGCCTTGCAGCTCAAAGGCATCGTGCTCGGCGTCAACCTGTTGATCGGCGCCAGTGCCGACGCCACCGGCAGCCGCGTGCAGGACACCGCGCTGGTGGTGTCACTGGTGCTGGCGTTGTTTTCCATCGTTTTCGGTACCCGCAGCCTGGATGTCACCGAACACCACCGCGGTATGGTCCTGGCGATTGCCTTCGAATCGCTGGTCAAACTCCTGGCGTTTCTTGCCGTCGGCGCCTTTGTCACCTTCGGCCTGTTCAACGGCTTCGACGACCTGTTCAGCAAGGCACAACTGGCCCCGCGCCTGGAAGGCTTCTGGAACGAGACCATCAATTGGCCGTCAATGATCGTCCAGACCGGCGTGGCGATGATGGCGATCATCTGCCTGCCACGGCAGTTCCATGTCACCGTGGTCGAGAACATCGAGCCACAGGATCTGCGCCTGGCCCGCTGGGTATTCCCGACTTACCTGATCCTCGCCGCGCTGTTCGTGGTGCCGATTGCCCTGGCCGGACAAATGTTGCTGCCAGGTGTGATTCCCGACTCTTACGTCATCAGCCTGCCGCTGGCCGAAGCGCATCCGGCACTGGCATTGCTGGCGTTCATCGGCGGCGCCTCGGCCGCCACCGGCATGGTGATCGTCGAAGCAGTGGCGCTGTCGACCATGGTCTCCAACGACATGCTGTTGCCCTGGTTGCTGCGCCGCAACAACGCCGAACGCCCCTTCGAAGTGTTTCGCCACTGGATGCTCTCGGTACGCCGGGTGACAATCGTCGTCATCCTCCTGCTGGCCTATGTCAGCTATCGGCTGCTGGGTTCTACCGCAAGCCTGGCGACCATCGGCCAGGTTGCCTTTGCCGCGGTGACACAACTGGCACCGGCCATGCTCGGCGCCCTGTACTGGAAACAGGCCAACCGTCGCGGGGTATTCGCAGGTCTTGCGGCGGGGATATTCCTCTGGTTCTACACCCTGGTCCTGCCTATTGCCGCCCACAGTGTGGGCTGGTCGCTGGAGCTGTTCCCAGGATTGGCCTGGCTGCACGGCAACCCGCTGAACCTGCCGATCACCCCGCTGACCCAGGGCGTTGTGCTGTCGCTGGCGGGCAACTTCACCCTCTTCGCCTGGGTCTCGATCCTTTCGCGCACCCGCGTGTCCGAGCACTGGCAGGCCGGCCGCTTCATCGGCCAGCAAACCAGCGCCCGCCCCAACAGCCGCTCCTTGCTGGCCGTGCAAATCGCCGACTTGCTTGAACTGGCGGCACGCTTTGTCGGTGAAGAACGCGCGCGGCAGAGCTTCATCCGCTTCGCCTACCGCCAGGGCAAGGGCTTCAACCCCAACCAGAACGCCGACGGCGACTGGATCGAGCACACCGAGCGCCTGCTGGCCGGTGTGCTCGGCACCTCGTCGACCCGTGCCGTGGTCAAGGCGGCCATCGAAGGCCGCGACATGCAGCTTGAGGACGTGGTGCGCATCGCCGACGAAGCCTCGGAAGTACTGCAGTTCAACCGCGCCCTGCTGCAAGGCGCGATCGAGAACATCAGCCAGGGCATCAGCGTGGTCGACCAGAACCTGCTGCTGGTGGCCTGGAACCGCCGCTATCTGGAACTGTTCAACTATCCCGACGGCCTGATCAGCGTCGGCCGGCCGATCGCCGACATCATCCGCTACAACGCCGAACGCGGCCTGTGCGGCCCCGGCGAAGCCCAGGTGCATGTGGCCCGCCGCCTGCACTGGATGCGCCAGGGCCGTGCGCATACCTCCGAACGGCTGTTCCCCAACGGCCGGGTCATCGAACTGATCGGTAACCCGATGCCTGGCGGCGGTTTCGTCATGAGTTTTACCGACATCACCCCGTTCCGCGAAGCCGAACAAGCCCTCAAGGACTCCAACGAAGGCCTTGAACAACGGGTCGCCGAACGAACCCAGGAGCTCTCGCAACTGAACCAGGCGCTGACCGAAGCGAAAAGCCACGCCGAAGCCGCCAACCAGTCCAAGACCCGCTTCCTGGCGGCCGTCAGCCACGACCTGATGCAGCCGCTGAACGCTGCCCGGCTGTTCTCTGCCGCCCTCTCCCACCAGGGCGACGGACTGTCGGCAGACGCCCAGCAACTGGTCCAGCACATGGACAGCTCACTGCGTTCGGCCGAGGAGCTGATCAGCGACCTGCTCGATATCTCGCGCCTGGAAAACGGCAAGATCACGCCCGACCCGAAACCCTTCGCCCTCAACGAGCTGTTCGACACCCTAGGCGCCGAATTCAAGGTGCTGGCCCAGCAACAGGGCCTGGATTTCCGCCTGCGCGGCAGCCGCCTGCGGGTGCACAGCGACATGAAACTGCTGCGGCGGATCCTGCAGAACTTCCTGACCAACGCCTTCCGTTACGGCAAGAGCCCGATCCTTCTGGGCGTACGCCGCAACAACGGCAAGCTGTGGCTGGAAGTCTGGGACCGTGGCCCGGGCATTGCCGACGACAAGCTGCAAGTGATCTTCGAAGAGTTCAAACGCCTGGACAGCCATCAAACCCGCGCCGAAAAAGGCCTGGGCCTGGGCCTGGCGATCGCCGACGGCCTGTGCCGGGTGCTCGGCCATTCCCTGGAAGTGCGCTCCTGGCCCGGCAAAGGCAGCGTGTTCCGCGTCAGCGTGCCACTGGCCACGACGCCGGCTGTGGCCGTCGTCACCCCGGCCGAGCAAGCCGGGCAGCCACTGGCGGGGATGCAGGTACTGTGCGTCGACAACGAAGACAGCATTCTGGTCGGCATGAACAGCCTGCTCAGCCGCTGGGGTTGCCAGGTCTGGACCGCGCGCAACCGTGAGGAATGCGATGCCCTGTTGAACAAGGGCATGCGTCCGCACCTGGCATTGGTCGACTACCACCTGGACGACGGCGAAACCGGTACCGAACTGATGGCCTGGCTACGCACGCGCCTGGGCGAACCGGTGCCTGGCGTGGTGATCAGTGCCGATGGGCGCAGCGAGACGGTCGGCCAGGTGCATGCCGCCGGCCTCGACTACCTGGCCAAGCCGGTCAAGCCGGCGGCCTTGCGCGCCCTGCTCAATCGGCATCTGAGCCTGGTCCAGTAAGCGCGCTGGCGGCCAGCGGGTCGCCTTCGCTCATGGCCCGTTCCAGCAAGTCGGCAGGCAGGCTCTTGCTGGCGCGGGCACCGAGCAACTTGAGCTGTTCGCTACGGCTGATCAGGTTGCCACGGCCTTCGCAGAGCTTGTTGCGCGCGGCGCTGTAGGCTTTATCCACCTGTTGCAGGCGATTGCCCAGTTCGTCCAGGTCCTGGATGAACAACACGAACTTGTCGTACAGCCAGCCCGCACGCTCGGCGATTTCCCGGGCATTCTGGCTCTGGCGCTCCTGCTTCCACAGGCTGTCGATCACCCTCAGGGTCGCCAGCAAGGTGGTTGGGCTGACGATGACGATCTGCCGGTCGAAGGCTTCCTGGAACAGGTTCGGCTCAGCCTGCAGCGCTGCGGAAAACGCCGCCTCGATCGGCACGAAGAGCAGGACGAAATCCAGGCTGTGCAAGCCTTCCAGGCGGTTGTAATCCTTGCCGGACAATCCTTTGACATGGTTGCGCAACGACAGCACGTGCTGCTTGAGCGCCGCCTGGGCAATCTCGCTGTCGTCAGCGGCAACATACTGTTGATAAGCGGTCAGGCTGACCTTGGAGTCGACCACCACCTGCTTGTCACCCGGCAACATGATCAGCACATCCGGCTGGAAGCGTTCGCCGTCAGCACTTTTGAGGCTGACCTGGGTCTGGTATTCGCGGCCCTTTTCCAGCCCTGCGTGCTCCAGCACCCGCTCGAGGATCAGCTCGCCCCAGTTACCCTGGGTCTTCTGACCCTTCAGCGCCTGGGTCAGGTTGGTGGCCTCATCGCTCAGGCGCAGGTTGAGCTGCTGCAGGCGTTCCAGCTCCTTGGCCAGGGAGAAGCGCTCGCGGGCTTCCTGCTGGTAGCTGTCTTCAACCCGCTTCTCGAACGCCTGGATGCGCTCCTTGAGCGGGTCGAGCAATTGCCCCAGGTGTTGCTGACTGGTCTGGGCGAAGCGTTGCTCACGCTCGTCGAAGATCTTGGTCGCCATTTCCGCGAACTGGGCACGCAGCTCATCCCGAGAGCCCTGGAGATCGTCAAGACGCTGCTGGTGGCTTTCCTGCTGTTCACGCAGCTCGGCGCTCAGGGCCGCGCTGTGGGCATCCAGACGGCGCAATTCGGCCTCACGGGCGCTGCGTTCGATCTGCCAGGCATGGGCAGCGTCACGGGCGTTGTCACGGTCGATCTGCAGCAACTCCAGCTCACGGGCCTGCGCCGCCAGCGTCGCCTGCTTGGCCGCATTGGCCTGGCTCAGGTCACTGATTTCGTCGCGACTGGCGTCGAGCTGGGCGAGCAAGCCTTCCTGGGCCATCTGCGCACTGCCCAGACGCTCCTCGAACAAGGCCGCCTGCGCCTCACGGGCGGCCTGCCGTCGTTGCTGGGCAAACACCCATCCCAGGCTCGGCACTGCGGCCACCATGATACCCAGCACGATGCTGGTCAGATCCAACGCCATTACCACCCGAATACCCCCAGCTGAAATCAACGGCTGAGCTTATCAGCCTTGCCGCTGTACTGCAGTCAAGCGTCTGGCAGCTGTTTGAGCAAACGCCGGGCTTCCTGGGAGCCTTGGGACGCCGCCAGCTCCAGCCAGTAGCGCGCTTGCTCGGGCTCATTGATCTGCGCCTGAGCACACAAACGGCCGTATTCGAGCTGGGCACGCCGGTCCCCGGCACGCGCGGCCTGGCGCAGCAGGTCGTGGCCGATACGCCGATCGCGGGCATTGCCGCAATCACGACAGAGCATTTGCCCCAGACGGCTTTGCGCAACCACCACGCCCTGACGTGCAGGTTGCTTGAGCAAGCGCCCGGCAAAGTGCTTGACGTTGGGGTTGTCACCCAGACGCGGATTGTCGAGCAGCCACAAAGCGACCTTCAAGGTGAAGCGCTGGGGCTCGGGCAAGGGCGGTGGAGCGGACGAAATGGCGGGGATTCTGGCGCGAAACTTCATAACCAACAGCGAAGGCAACTCGAGAGGCGCGCCACTCTACTCCATTTTTCCGACAATGGCCCGAGCCCTTTCGATACTTTTTTCAAAATATTTCTGTGTTTATTTATTGACGCCGGTTGCGGAATTTTCTTCTGACAGAAGTCCACGCGCTGATTGTCGGACACATCGGAAAAAGCTGGCACGCCCGTCCTAGAGCAAGCGCTCGGGACAATCCACAGAAGCTGTGGATAACTCGGTGGACAACCCCCTCCAGGACCCCGCAAACCCCCATGAAATGGGGCTTTGGCTCAAACTGTCGATTTTTTCACCAGCTAAAATAAGTGTTTTTTTTCATTGACTTAAGCTTACGGTCAAGTCATTGGCGGGCCCATCAGGTGCTGTTGCAGCGCTGTAACATCAATTGCGCCAAGTGTGCACAACCGCCCCAAAGGAAGGCAGTTCGCTGCACGAATTTGGCACGTTCCCTGCCTCTGCGTCCTTTTGCCAGGTCTTCACAGATGGCAAAAAACGCGAGATACTGATCGGCTCCTCTGATGAAAAGCCATCAACCCTTGTCAAGACCCGGCCATTGCTGTAGTCTTGCGACCGTTAGTACCAAGCTGAAAGTCAATTCTGGCCAAAGCAGTCCTTACAGCGCCCTGCCCACCTTGGACCAGCGCCTGTTGAAACAAGGACCGGCCCACTTGATGGTTCCCAGGTAAATCACTTCTTACTCTGACCGAACCAACCTGCAGATTGATCAGGATCTTCACCCCGTGGCATAGAACCTCGACCCGGTGTGTTGCCTGCCCTCTGACGTACCTACCAGTCAGCCCCAGCGCCACATGATAAATGCGCCCAAAACTGGCTGCCCTGTTCCAGTCAGGTTCTTCGCCCGGACTAAATCCCGGCGTTACTGGAACGTTTTAAGTGTGCACGGATCGAAACCGTGTCTATTGCAGGAACATCTAATAACTATGACTCACTCTATCCATACTCAGGCTGCGATTCGCACCCTTTCCCAGGCATTTGCCCCATTGAACTGCCTGATCCTGGCGTCGCGCAAAGGCGGCTTCAGCTTCACCCTGGTCAACGAGCACGGCATTGCCCGTCACAGCGAGCGCCTGTACCCCGAGCAGTACAGCCAGTCCGAACCGCTGCAAGCGGTCATCGAGCGCACCCGTCAGGCCCTGATTGCCTGACCCGCTACGCTGCAACAGCTCAAGCCCCGCCCTCTCGCGGGGCTTTTTTATGCGTGTGGGAGCCAGCCTTGCTGGCGATGCCCGGCATAGCCGGGCCAGGGGTGCTATACGCGCCAAACGCGGACCGCCCCATCGCCGGCAAGGCCGGCTCCCACAGCCTAACCCGTGGAAGACAGTTGCTCTGAACGGGCCCGGCGCTAATCACTCCACGGCATATGATTTATAACCAAAAGCCGCAAATGTTTTAAAAACAGACCTTTACACCGCGAATATGACACTACACTTCAACTCAAGCGGCATAGGCCGCTTCCGGCGGGCCTGACCGACTCTCCAGCTGCCAAGCTCCAGCGTCCGCCGGCCAAATTCAAGTTCGAGGGCATTATGGGTATCGCCGCGAGCGAGTTGAGCCAGTTTGTCATCCGCCCGACTCTGATCTACCTGGGTCGTCACAGCCCAAGCGCTGAAGCTCTATTACTAGGCATTGCCGCCAGCCAGTCCGCACTCGGCTCAGCCCTGCATGATCGCCGCGGCCACGGCCTCTACCGTATCGGCGAACTTCGCCACCAAAGCATCTGGGACCAGTTTCTGGCCCGCGACCCGGAACTGGCCAGCCTGGTCCGCGGCCTGGCCAGCCAGCATGCGTTCCTCAGCGGCCCGCACCTGGAACTGACGGTCAACCTGCGCTACGCCACCGCCATCGCCTGGATGCTCATTGAAGAACAAGCCCCCCAACTCCCCGCTGCCGACGATCTACTCGGCCTGGCACGCATCTGGCGCCAGACCTTCCAGCCCCAGGGACGCCTGCGCGATTTCACCTGCGCCTGGCAAACCTGCATCGCGCCTGTGACTCTTGAAGCCTGCTGATAGTCACTGAACTCCATATTCGGAAAACTCCCACCAATCTGGTCGGATTGTCCTACAAAACCGCTCTATCTCCTGCGATACAGCCTATAGCGCTGCGGGCGAAATGTTGGTAGTTTTCGCCCCGGAGATCCCAAGGAGTTCTAATAATGAAAAAAGTAATGCTCAAAACCTCTCTCGGCCTCGCCGTCACACTCGCCTCGACTCAATTGTTCGCCAGCGGCTTTGCCCTGAACGAACAGAGCATCAGCGGCATGGGCACAGGTTTCGCGGGTCGTTCTTCTTCTGCCGATGATGCCAGCACCGTATTCGGCAACCCTGCCGGTATGTCGCGCCTGAAACGCGAGCAGGTCACCGTGGGTGGCGCAGCCATTTTTGCCAAAACCGACATCAAGGACGGTCGTGGCACCTTTGGCGGCAGCAATGACGGCGACATGGTTCCAACCGTCGGCGTTCCAATGGGCTTCTACGTCAAGCCAATCGATGAACACTGGGCTTTCGGTATCGGTATGTATGTACCGTTCGGCCTGGTCACCGACTATGAAAGCGGCTTTGCCGGCCGTTACTTCGGCAGCAAGAGCGAAGTCCAGATCGTCACCCTGCAGCCAACCATCAGTTATGCCTTCAACGACAAGGTTTCGATCGGCTTTGGTCCAACCATCAACCGCATCGACGGCACCCTGGAATCTGCTGCGCTGAACCGCCGCTCGCCGGGCCGCGATGACGGCAAAGTGAAGATCTCCGGTGACGACACCGCCATCGGTTACAACATCGGTATTCTGGTACAGGCAACTGACAGCACCCGCGTCGGCCTGACCTACCACTCGATGGTCGATTACAAACTCGAAGGCGACACCAAGATTTCCGGCTCCGGCTTCGGCCCGTTCAGCGGCAGCAAGTTCGACGCCACGTTGAAAATCAAGACCCCGGAATCGGTCGACTTCTCGGTTACCCACGAGCTGAATGCCGACTGGACGCTGTATGCCGGTAGCACCTGGACCCGCTGGAGCCGTCTGGAAGCCATCACCGTCAACAACGAGGGCGTCCCGGGTGCATTGGCACCAGCCCTTGGCCAGATCAGCGAAGAGCAGAACTGGCATGACACCTGGGCTCACGCTATCGGTGCAGCCTACAAGCTGAACAAGGAATGGACCCTGCGTGCCGGCTTCAGTGTCGACCAGGCCCCAACCAACAATGCCAACCGCTCGCCGCGCATCCCGACTGGCGACCGCACGGTGTTCAGCCTGGGCGCTGGCTGGAGCCCGAACGATGACATGACCATCGACGTGGCCTACTCCTACCTGATGGAAGAAGACGTCAAGGTCAATCAGCGCACCTCGCCGACCGACCCTGCTCACTTCAAAGGCTCCTACAGCGCCAAGTATGAAAACAGCGCTCACGGTCTCGGTGCTTCCCTCACCTACCGTTTCTGATTTCATCCTGCTGTAAAAAAACCGCCTTCGGGCGGTTTTTTCATTCTCGTTCGCCAGCCGGCCAGGCACTGCCCAGACACGCCTGCAGATAGTCCATGAAAACCCGCACCTTGGGCGTCATGGCAAAACGGTCGGCCACACACAGATAGATATCCATTGGCTCGGTCTGGGCATACGCCTGGGTGGGCTGTGAGTATTCGAACAACGCCACCAGTTGCCCGCGCTCGATATAAGGACGAGCGACGAACTCGGCCAGGCGTGCGATACCGCCATGATTGACGGCCATCTGGGTCAGCACATCGATGTCGTCGCTGATCAACACATCAGCGAACTCGGCATCAAAGCGCAGGCCGTCGCGAACGAACCCCCAGCGCAGAAAGCGCCCGTCCACCGGGTAGCGAAACACCAGGCAACGATGCTCCTTGAGCTGCTCCGGCGCACCTGGCCAGCCGGCCTGAGCCAGATAGTCCGGTGAGGCACAGCAAATGAACGGCACCCGGGCAATGCGCCGCGCCAGCAAGCCATCATCCAGCTGCGGCTTGATTCGGATGCTGACGTCGACACCTTCCTGGGCATGGTTGACGCGTCGATCATTCGTAACCAGTTCAATCGAAAGCTGCGGATAACGCGCACTGAAACCCGGAATCAATGGCGCCAGCACATGACGGCCGAATGCCGAAGACGAGGCGATACACAAACGCCCCCTGGGCTCGCTGTCAGGTGTGGTGACTGCCAGGTGCGCCTGCTCAAGGTCACGCTCAATGTGTTTGACCTTCTCGTAGTAAAGCGTGCCACTGGGCGTCAAGGCCATGCTCCGAGTGGTCCGCGACAACAGCCGGACCTCGAGGTGCGCCTCCAGGCGTGCAATGTTCTGGCTGACCGCCGCTGCACTCAAACCCAGGGTTCTGGCGCCACCGGCAATGCTCCCGGCTTCGACAACCTTGATGAAGCTCTTGATAGAGCCGAGCAGATTCATGCGGATCAGTCCGAAATTCGTAAGATTCTCTTTATAAAGACCTAAGCCGAACCCGTCTACCTGAGGCACTGTCGCGCTTGCTAGGCTGCGCCCTCCACGTCACACAAGGAGTCCGCATGACAACCCGCAACGCCACCCGTAGCCGCCGCAAACTTGGTGCCCGCGCCACCCCTTACGTGTTCGCCTTCTATATGTCGGCGATCATGGCCTTGCTGATGTGCTTCGTGATCACCGCCGCCACCGCCGGCGTCGATGCGCACTACCTGAGCAAGGTGCTCAAGGCCTATCAGTTGGCCATGCCGGTCGCGTTTGCCTGCGTGCTGGTAGTACGCCCGATTGCGCTCAAACTGGTGGCCTGGACCGTTCACCCAAGCCACTGAAGTTGCAGGTTACGGCTGCGAAGCGATGGCCTTCTCGATAGCAGCCGTGAACTCGGGATCATCCGGTTTGGTCAGGCTGGAGAAGCTGGCGACCACCTTGCCCTTGCGATCGACCACATACTTGTAGAAATTCCACTTCGGTGCACTGCTCTGCTCGGCCAGTTCCTTGAACAACGGTGTCGCATCGCTGCCACGCACCGGCTGCGGCTTGGTCATGGTGAAGGTCACGCCATAATTGGCGTAGCAGACCTTGGCGGTCTTCTCGATGTCGGCGTCTTCCTGCTTGAAGTCGTTGGACGGCACCCCGAGCATTTCCAGGCCTTGCCCATGATAGGTCTTGTAGACGCTTTCAAGCCCCTCGAACTGCGGGGCGAAGCCACAGTAGCTGGCGGTGTTGACCACCACCAGCGGCTTACCGGCAAAACGCTCACACAGGTCGACCTGCTCCTTGCCGCGCAATTCCGGCAGGCTGCCCTGCTTTTCAAGCAGCGCCGGACAGTCTGCGGCCTGCGCTGACGCCGCAGCCATCAGGGTGAACAGTGGAACCAGGATCCAGCGTGTACGCATCGTCGTCTCTCCTTTGAGCCCGCCTATAGCCTGCAGAATACGCTTAGCACACGCCCATGCCCAACTGCATCAACGCCAGACCACCCTCATGCCAGCCCCACCAGATCAGGGCCAGCAGCAGTAACGCGACCAGGGCCAGCAGCCCGCGCAGGGCAAAGCGGTTCATGCCGCTTGCGCCTGCAGGCGCGCCACAGGGCGTTCGCGCACCGGCCAGTTGAGCGCCGCCGCCAACAGGCTGAGCAGGATCGAGATCTGCCAGACCAGGTCGTAATTACCGGTCTGGTCGTACACCACGCCACCCAGCCAGCCACCGAGGAACGCCCCCAGCTGGTGGAACAGGAAGACAATACCGCCGAGCATCGACAGGTTGCGCACACCGAACAGGGTCGCCACCGTGCCATTGGTCAGCGGCACCGTCGACAGCCACAGCAAGCCCATGGCGATGCCGAACAGGTAGGCACTGAACTGAGTGACCGGCGCCCACAGGAACAACACGATGACCACCGCGCGCAACAGATACAGCGCGGTCAGCAAGCGCGGCTTGGACATCCGCCCGCCCAGCCAGCCGGCGGTGTAGGTACCGACGATATTGAACAAGCCCACCAGCGCCAGCACCGTGGTGCCGATGGTTGCCGGCAGGTGCTGGTCAACCAGATAGGCCGGCAGGTGCACGCCGATGAACACCACCTGGAAACCACAGACAAAAAAGCCCAGCGCCAGCAACCAGAAACCGGAGTGCGAGCAGGCCTCGCGCAGCGCCTGGCCCAGGCTCTGCTCGCCCCCCTGGCTGGGCAGCGGACGATCCTTCAGCAAGCCCACCAGCGGCACGATGAACGCCACCAGCAGGCCCAGCACCAGCAACGCTGCCGACCAGCCCAGCCAGCCAATCAGGCCGAGCGTACCCGGGAGCATGGCGAACTGGCCGAAGGAGCCTGCGGCACTGGCAATACCCATGGCCATGCTGCGCTTTTCAGCCGGTACGGCACGACCGACCACGCCAAGGATCACCGAGAACGAAGTGCCGGAAAGACCAATACCGATCAGCAGGCCAGCGCTCAAGGACAGGGTCAGCGCCGAATCCGACATCCCCATCAGCACCAGGCCTACTGCATAGAGGATACCGCCGACCATCACCACTTTTGCCGCACCCAGGCGATCGGCCAGGGCCCCGGCGAAGGGCTGCGCCAGGCCCCAGATCAGGTTCTGCAAGGCAATGGCGAAGGCGAACACTTCACGCCCCCAGCCAAATTCCGCGCTCATCGGCGCCAGGAACAGGCCGAAGCCATGCCGCACACCCAGCGAGAGCGCCAGGATCAACGCCGCTCCCAGGAGAATCCAACCACTGGTCCGCCATACCGATGTCATTATTGTTCTCTCCGCAGCGCCGCAAGGTTATGCGGGTATATACCCGCTTTAAGTCAAAAAAGCCTCAAGCCAGTATCTCTAACAGACGTACCAGTTCATCACGCTGTCCTTCACCCAGGGTATCGATCAGACTTGCCTGGGCTTTTTCCCAGGCAGGCTCGGCAGCCTGCAAACGCTCATGGCCCTGCTCGGTCAGCAGCACCAAGCGGTTGCGCAGGTCGCGGCCTTCAGCCAGCGCCACCAGCCCTTCGGCTTCCAGCACCCGCAGGTTTCGCCCCAAGGTACTGCGATCCAGGCCCATGGCTTCGGCCAGGGTCGAGATACTCGGCTGGTCGAGGCGACGCAAATGCCGCAACAGGGAAAACTGCGCGACATTGATCCCGAAGCCTTCAAGGGCTTCGTCATAGTGCCGGCTGACCCCACGGGCAGCACGACGCAGGTGGGTGCAGATGCATTCACTGGTCAACATGGATACGTGTATATACCCGCACATTTCTCGGCGCAAGCATTTCCTGATCAAGCTACGGCTGCAGGCGCTTTCGAATCGGCTCGAACTCGGCTGTGGCTGCCCAGGGAATGGGCGCCCCGAGTGGCCAGGAACTACAGCGCCAAACTGAGCAGAACCGCCAACTCCAGCAATTCCAGTAGCGCACCGGCAGTGTCACCGGTGGCCCCGCCCAACCGCTGAATCATCAGTCGACGGAGCCAGAAAAAAGCTACACCAGCGACAGCCAGAACGTACAACCCTTGCAGCCCCGTCAGACACAAACACAGGACGCAACTGGCAAGCAGCACCCATACCCCGCTACGCCGTGGCACATGATCGGCCAAGGCCTGCCCCAATCCCCCGGCCCGCACATAGGGCGTGGACAAAAACAGCCCGAGCAAAGCCGCCCGGCCCAGCAACGGCGCTACTATCAGCAACAACCCCTGCCCCCGCTCCACCAGCACCAGCAGCGCGCAGAACTTGAGCAGCAGCACCAGTACCAGCGTCACCACGGCAATCGGCCCGCTGCGCGGGTCTTTCATGATTTCCAGGGTGCGTTCGCGGTCACCGAAGCCGCCCAGCCAGGCATCGGCACTGTCGGCCAGGCCATCCAGGTGCAGACCGCCACTGAGCAGAACCCAGGCACTAAGCAACAAGGCGGTGTGCAGCAGCAACGGACTGCCGTCGAGCAAGGTATTCAAGCCCCACAGCAGTACGCCAAACAACAGCCCCACCAGCGGATAGAACAGCAGCGAGCGGCCCAATTGCTCAGGTGTCGGCATCCCCGGCAAACGCACCGGCAGGCTGCTGAGAAACTGCAAGGCAATCCAGAACGCGAGCATCTCAGTGCACTTCCCGCAGACTGCCGTCAGCCAGCACCTCAAGGCGGCACAAGGCGCCATGACCGACTTCGACCTGCAGTAACTGCTCGCGAGGCAGGCCCCTGGCCCGCGCCAGCAACAAACGCATCACACCGCCGTGGGTGACCAGCAACAGGTGCTTGCCAGCATGCTCCCAGTGCAATTGGGCAATGGCGGCCAGTACCCGCTGCGAGAAGTCGAGCACCGGTTCACCGCCAGGCGGGGTGAACGCATAGGGATCGGCCCAGAACTGCCCCAGTTGCTGCTCATGGGTGAGCATCAGGTCAGCGGCACTGCGCCCTTCCCACTCACCGAAATGCAGCTCCTGCAACCCGGGCGCCAACTGCACCGGCAAGCACATTTGCTCACCCAGCGCATAGGCAAAACGGGCACAGCGCTGCAAGGGTGAGCTGACCAGAACCTGCCAGGGCCGGGCTGCGTCCACTGCGGCCTGCATCTGTGCCCAGCCCTTGGCGGTCAGGGCATCGTCGAGGCTACCGCGCAGGCCGCCGCCCAGCTCGGTTTCCCCATGGCGCAGCAAGTCGATAATCATGCTGGACGGTCCGCCACCGCAGCTTCGGCGAAAGTCGCCATCTGCCCGTGCAGATCGCAGGCCAGACGCAATACGGGGACCGCCAGCGCCGCACCACTGCCCTCGCCCAGACGCAAACCAAGCTCCAGCACCGGCTCGGCATCCAGCTCGGCCAGCACCCGACGGTGCCCGGGCTCGGCGCCGCAGTGACCAAACAGCAGCCAGTCACGACAATCCGGATTGATCCGCACCGCGACCAACGCGGCAACGGTACAGATAAAGCCATCGATCAGTACGGTAATACCGGCCTGGGCGCAGCCCAGATAGGCACCCACCAACGCGGCGATTTCAAAGCCACCGAAGCAAAACAGCTGCTGCAACGGATCATCCGCCAGCCCCTTATGGAGCGCCAAGGCGCGCTCGATCACCTCGGCCTTGTGACGAACGCCAGCGGCATCCAGGCCGGTACCCGGACCGCTGAGCTCGATCGCCGGACAACCGAGCAAGGCACAAGCCAGGGCACTGGCTGCAGTGGTATTGCCGATGCCCATCTCACCGCCAATGAACAGCTGGGCACCGCCGGCCGCTGCACGCAAGGCACTTTCACGACCACCTTGCAGCGCTTGCATGCCCTGCTCCCGGGTCATTGCCGGGGCCTTGGCAAAGTTCGCCGTGCCCGGCCCCACCCGCAGGTGACGCACGCCCGGCAGGCTCAAGTGCGGGTCGATGGTGCCCAGGTCCACCACCTCCAGCTGCGCATTGAGCTGACGCGCCAGCACGCTGATCGCTGCGCCACCGCCAACAAAATTCTGTAGCATCTGCCCGGTCACCGCCTGGGGATAGGCGGAAATACCTTCGGCGACTACCCCGTGATCACCGGCGAAGATCGCGATGCTCACCTGGTCCAGGCGCGGCTTGAGCTGCCCCTGCAAGCCAGCGAGTTGCACCGCGATCCGTTCCAGCCGCCCCAGCGAGCCGGCCGGCTTGGTCAATTGCTGTTGACGCGCCAGGGCCTGGTCGCAGGCAGCCTGGTCAACGGCGCGGCAGGCATCAAGCCACCAGTTGTGACTCATGGTGCAGTTCCTTTCAGGGTAAGGGGTAGACCGGCGACAGTGAGCACCACACGTTGGCAACGCTCGGCAATCGCCTGGTGCAGCCAGCCGGCTTCATCGACATAGCGGCGGGTCAGCTCGCCCAGCGGCACAACGCCAAGACCGCTCTCGTTGCTGACCAGAATGATTTCACCCGGCAACCCGGCCAGACAATCGAGCAGCGCCGTGCGCTCGGCCAGCAGACGCTCGGGATCGTCCAGCATCAGCAGGTTGGTCAGCCACAGGGTCAGGCAGTCGACCAGCAGGCAGCGCTCGACGCTGGCGTTGGCACGCAGGACATCGGCCAGGGCCAGCGGCTCTTCGATCAGCCCCCAGCTGGAGGGCCGGCGCTCACGGTGCAGTTGCACCCGGGCATTCATTTCACCATCCAGCGGTTCGCTGGTGGCGATGTAGGTGACCGACAAGCCGCTGCGCTCGGCCAGTTGTTCAGCCAGACGGCTCTTGCCGGAACGGGCACCCCCGAGGATCAGGTTGAGCATGTCAGTTCAGTCCGCACAGTTGGCGTAGGCAGGTGGTATCCAGGTGCTGCTCGACCAGGTCGGCGAGGCGCTCGATGTCGCGCTCGCGCAGCGCCTGGTAATCGATCTGTTCGACCTCATGCAGACCGGCCCAGCGCAACAATGCCGCGCACGACTGCGGGCTTTCGAACAGGCCGTGCAGGTAGGTCGCGAGAATCTGCCCGTCAGCACTGATGGCGCCATCGCTGCGACCGTCCGCCAGCTGCACCGCAGGCCGCTCCAGAGCCGCGCCCTGGGTCACCCCGGCATGGATCTCATAACCGCTGATCGGCGCCTGCTCCAGCTGCAAGGTACCCGCGACGTTACGCAGCTGCTTGTGCGCCTCCAGCACGGTGACGAAATCGAGCAAGCCCAGGCCATCGCTGCTGCCGGCCGCCCCTTCCAGCCCCAGCGGATCTTCCACCCGCTGGCCGAGCATCTGCAAGCCGCCACAAATACCCAGCACCTTACCGCCGTAACGCAAATGCCGGGTGATGGCCTGATCCCAGCCACGGGCGCGCAATTGCGCCAGATCGCCGCGCACGCTCTTGGAACCCGGCAGGATGATCAGGTCCGCAGGCGGAATCGGATCGCCTGGGCCGATGAACTGCAGGTCGACTTGCGGGTGCAGGCGCAGCGGGTCGAAATCGGTATGGTTGCTGATGCGCGGCAGCACCGGCACGATCACTTTGAGTGCGCGCGCGGCCTTGTCACCCTGGCGCTGGTCGATACCGTCCTCGGCTTCCAGGTGCAGGTCCATCACATACGGCAACACGCCCAGTACCGGTTTGCCGGTACGCGCCTCAAGCCAGTCCAGACCCGGCTGCAATAACGCGATGTCACCCCGGAAACGGTTGATGACAAAACCTTTGACCCGCGCCTGCTCACTGGGCGACAGCAGCTCCAGAGTGCCGACCAGATGGGCGAACACCCCGCCGCGATTGATGTCGGCAATCAGGATCACCGGGCAGTCCACCGCTTCGGCAAAGCCCATGTTGGCAATATCGCCGGCACGCAGGTTGATCTCCGCTGGCGAGCCGGCGCCTTCGACCATTACCACCGGGTACCGGGCACTCAAGCGCTGATGAGACGCCAGCACCGCCTGCATGGCGATGACCTTGTAGTCGTGGTACGCCACCGCGTTCATGCTGGTGACCGCACGGCCATGGACGATGACTTGAGCGCCGGTGTCGCTATTGGGCTTGAGCAGCACCGGGTTCATGTCGGTGTGCGGCGCCAGTCCAGCGGCCTGGGCCTGAACCGCCTGAGCCCGGCCGATCTCGCCGCCGTCGGCGGTCACGGCACTGTTGAGTGCCATGTTCTGCGGCTTGAACGGCACCACCGCCACGCCCTGGCGCAACAACCAGCGGCACAGCGCGGTCACCAGGGTGCTCTTGCCGGCATCGGAGGTGGTGCCCTGCACCATCAGGGTACTCATGGCTGTTCCTTGCAGTAATCGTTGAATGCCTGTTGCAGGCGCTGAAAGTCCTGCTCGGTGGCCGGCAAACCAAAGCGCAGGCTGGCAGGCTGGTTGAACAGACGCAGCAAAATGCCCCGTCGGGCCATGAACTCATGCAGCAGCACGGCTTGATCGGTAACCAGATACTGGAACAGATCGCAGCCACCTGTCGGGACAAAGCCTGTGCTGCTCAGCAAGTCTGCCAGGCGCTGGCTGGCTGCCGCGCAGCGAGCGATCTGACGTTGATGCGCAACGCTGTCGAGCAGGCAAGTCTGGCCGAGAATCCGCGTTGGCCCGCTGACGGTCCAGGGCCCCAGCAGTTCGGCCAGGCGTTGCAACAACACCGGTTCAGCCAGCACAAAGCCCAGACGTACACCGGCCAGACCGAAGAACTTGCCGAACGAGCGCAGCACGATCAGCCCCGGACGTTGTGCCTCGGCGCCAATGCTGTGCTGCGGGGTGTTGTCCATAAACGCTTCATCGACCAGCAACCAGCCACCACGCGAGGCCAGGCGGGCATGCCAGGCGAGCAACTGCTCAGCCGACAGCAGGCAACCGGTGGGATTGTTCGGGTTGACCACCACCAGCACATCCAGGCTGTCGAGCAGTTCATCCACCTGCTCACCCTGCAACTCAAGCACCTGATGCCCGGCACGACGCCAGCCTTCGGCGTGTTCGGCATAACAGGGCGACACCACGCCAACCGTGCCGCGAGCGCGCAGGTGCGGCAAGGCCTGGATTGCAGCCTGAGAGCCGGCCACCGGCAGCGCCTGCTGGACCCGGTAGTACTCGGCCGCAGCCTGTTCCAGGCCATCGTCGGTTTCCGGCAGGCGCGCCCAGGCCTGCAGCGGGATTTGCGGAATCGCGTAAGGCCAGGGCGCAATACCGCTGGACAGGTCCAGCCAATGCTCCCGGGCGATACCGTAGTGCTGCACTGCGCGCTGCAGGCGCCCACCGTGCTCAAGCATAGAATTCAGCTCCCAGACACAACAGCAGCAACCACAACCACACGCCCTGGCAAACCAGGCGCCAGCCACGCTCAATCGACTCGGCATCAGCCACCGGGCCTTCGCCCAGTTGTGCGCGTTCGTGCAGCTCACCGTGATAGACCGCCGGGCCACCCAGCTCCACAGCCAGGGCACCGGCGCCTGCGGCCATCACCGGACCGGCGTTGGGGCTGTCCCATAGCGGCGCCTGACGTCGCCAGCATTTCAGTGCCAGACGGGTTTTGCCAAGCAGCGCGTAGGTCAGCGCCACCAGCCGTGCAGGAATGTAGTTGAGCACATCATCGATGCGTGCAGCGGCCCAGCCGAAGCGCTCGAAACGCTCGTTGCGATAGCCCCACATGGCATCCAGGGTGTTGCTCAGGCGATAGAGCACCACACCCGGAGCGCCCGCCACGACAAACCAGAACAGCGCGGCAAAGACCGCATCGCTACCATTTTCCAGTACCGACTCGGTGGCTGCGCGCGCCACGGCGGTATCGTCCAGTTCGCGGGTTTCGCGGCTGACCAAAAAACCCACACGGCGGCGTGCTTCATCCAGATCACCGCGGCGCAAAGCGTCGGCCACCGGGGTCACGTGCTCGCCCAGGCTGCGCAGGCCCAGGGCGCAATACAAGGCCAGCACTTCCACCAACCAGCCGATATAGGGCAGCCAGGACAGCAAGGTGGCCAACAGGGTCAGGGGAATCACCGCCAGGAACCAGGCGGTCACGCCATGGCTGCGCCAGCCACGGCCAGCGGCGTTGAAACGCTGCTCCAGGCGCCCGGCCAGGCGGCCAAAGGCAACCAGCGGATGACGCCGCTGGGGCTCACCCAACAACGCATCCAGCGCCACCCCGGCAACGGTCAGCAACGCCACACTCATCAAGACTCTCCCCACTGGTTTTCATACAGCATGTCGCTCAAGGGCCGCGCCGTGGCCCAGCCTTCGAGGACCAGCATCGGCGCGGGATAGAACGCCTGGACCGGGCCCAGGCAGAGAATCGCCAGCGGCTTGGCACCGGCCGGCATCCCCAGCAGCTGTGCCAGCGCCAGGGGCTCGAACAGCGATACCCAGCCCATGCCCAGGCCTTCGGCACGCGCTGCCAGCCAGAGGTTCTGGATCGCGCATGACAACGAGGCGAGGTCCATCTCCGGCAAGGTGCGACGGCCGAAAATGTGCTTGTCGCGGTCATCCATCAACGCCGCCACCAGCACTTCGGCGCAATCGCTGATGCCTTCGACCTTGAGCTTCATGAATTCATCGGAGCGCTCACCCAGTGCCTCAGCGGTGCGTACTCGCTCGGCTTCCACCAGGCCCTGGATACGCTGGCGCAGGTCGCGGTCGGTGATGCGGATAAAGCGCCATGGCTGCATCAGGCCGACGCTTGGCGCCTGATGCGCAGCTTCAAGCAGACGCGCAAGCAACTCAGGCGCTACTTCGCCCTGGATGAAGTGCCGCATGTCACGGCGCTCGCCGATGGCCCGGTAAACCGCAGCGCGCTCGGCGTCTGTGAAAGCCTGGTCGCTCATGGTGCCAACAGCGCCGCCGCCGCGTGCGGGTTGGAGGCAAAGTAGAAATGCACGTAGGACGCCGTCAGCCGGCCACAGCGATAGACCGCTTCGGCACCACGGCCGCCATTGGGGCTGTGCCCACGGGCAATCGGCTCGAGCGCGGTAGTGGTCAGCGAGTGGTGATAGGTATGGCCGCGCAAGGTGCCTTCCGGCAGCTCCACCGCCTGCAGCGCCAGGGCTGCGAGGCGCTTTTGCATCACCGCTTCGCCTTCCAGCAAACCCAGCAACTCGGCACGCTCACCCGCAACATCGGTCAAGGCCTCAAGCAGGTAGAGCATGCCGCCACATTCGGCCAGCACAGGCTTGCCTGCCTGATGATGGCTGCGGATCGCGGCGAGCATCGCGGTGTTGGCAGCCAATGCCTGGTGATGCAGTTCCGGGTAGCCACCCGGCAGGTACAGGCTGTCTGCCTGCGGTAGCGTGCGGTCATGCAGTGGCGAAAAGAAGCTCAGCTCGGCGCCCATGGCCCGCAGCAGGTCAAGGTTGGCGCCATAAGTGAAGGCAAAGGCTTCGTCCCGCGCCACGGCGATGGTCACGCCATCGAGCAAGGGCTCGATAACCTCGACAGTCGGCGCCGCGAACGCCACCGCCGGCGGCAGGGACGACTCACAACTGGCGCCGAGGGCTGCGGCTGCGGCGTCCAGACGAACATCCAGATCATTGAGTTCGCTGGCCTGGACCAGGCCCAGATGGCGGCTCGGCAATTCAATCCCGGTTTCCCGCGACAGGCCGCCGTACCAGCGCAGCCCTTCGGTAAGGCTGCCTTCGAGCAACTGGGCGTGACGCAAAGTGCCGACACGGTTGGCCAGTACCCCGGCAAACGGCAGGTCGGGCTGATAGCGCGCCAGGCCCAGGGCCAGGGCGCCGAAGGTCTGGGCCATGGCGGTACCGTCGATCACCGCCAGCACCGGCACATTGAAATGGCGGGCAAGGTCGGCACTCGACGGCGTACCGTCGAACAGGCCCATGACCCCTTCGATCAGGATCAGATCGGCATCGCCGGCTGCTTCCCAGAGCAGCCGGCGGCTTTCCTGCTCACCGACCATCCACAGGTCCAGCTGGTACACCGGCGCACCGCTGGCCCGCTCGAGAATCATCGGGTCAAGGAAGTCCGGGCCGCACTTGAACACCCGCACCTTACGCCCGAGGTTGCGGTGCAGCCGCGCCAGGGCAGCGGTCACCGTAGTCTTGCCCTGGCCTGAAGCCGGGGCGGCAATCAGCACCGCCGGGCAGTGGCGCGTGTCACTCATAGTTCAACGCCCTTCTGGGCACGGATACCGGCCTGGAAAGCGTGCTTGACCATGCCCATCTCGGTGACGGTGTCGGCCAGTTCGATCATTTCATCCTTGGCGCCACGACCGGTGACGATCACGTGCTGCATCGGCGGACGCGCCTGCAGGTCGCTGAGGACCTGTTCGAGGTCAAGGTAGCCATGCTTGAGGGCTATATTCAGCTCGTCGAGCACCACGAAGGTGATCGTCGGGTCCTGCAGCAACTGGCGCGAAACGGCCCAGGCCGCTTCGGCTGCGGCGATGTCACGCTGGCGGTCCTGGGTTTCCCAGGTGAAGCCCTCGCCCATCACGTGATAGCGCACCTGTTCGGGGAAACGCCGGAAGAAAAGCTCTTCGCCAGTGCTGTTGCGGCCCTTGATGAACTGCACCACGCCGCACTGCATGCCATGGCCCATGGCCCGGGCGAGCATGCCGAAAGCCGAGCTGCTCTTGCCCTTGCCGTTACCGCTGAGCACCAGCAGCAGGCCGCATTCGTTAGGGGCGTTGGCAATACGCTCGTCGATTACCGCCTTCTTGCGCTGCATACGGGCCAGGTGGCGTTCGTCACGCTCGGTGGATTCAGTCATCGAAGTCTCCGCAAACCACTGTCAGCCAACCTGCAACGCGCCTGGCAGCACAGGGCTGCACAGCGTTCGCGGCAAAGAGATGGCAACAGATCAATGGACAAGGCAGACGGAAAAACGCGCAGGGCTGCGGCACAGGCCGAAGAAACCGCGCATCACCCTCCGTGATGCCGTTGGCTGTTACAGGCCGGTCTCCGGGCTTGTGAGCGGGGTCATCAACACCCGGGGTCGCGCGCCTTCCCGGGTGCGATCACCCAGTGGCCATGCGCGGCCTTGACTCACCTACCGTTGCGGGGGCAGCGCCGGACTCGCACGCTATTGCGCACCCACCGGCTTCCCTGTTTCACCCTGCCAGACCACAGCCCACAGAGCACCTGAAACAAGTCGCGAAGGTTAGAGGGTTGCACCCGGAGCGTCAATGAAAGGCGCAGCACTGGCCTGGATCAATGGCGTCTTTGTCATCTTGTGCCACCCTGATATCAGTGATATCAAATAGCCATAAATTGGCTGTCTCGATTACAACGATAAAGGAGAGAGCGGCATGCAAGGCCTGATCATCAATAACCCGCGCCTGGAATTCCTGCGTCCGGCTCTGGAACGCTGGGTCGAATGCATCGACCGCTGCAACCAGACCCTGGGCGACGGCGAGACCCCTTACTGGCACGGTGCCCAAGCGAACCTCGGCGTGCTCTCGGCCGCAGCCTGGCAAGCAGAACTGATCACCCTGCAGCATCACCAGAGCAAGAAGCAACGTGACGAAGGTGAGCGTGAAGGTTACTGCGACCTGTACATCGCCAACCGTGAAGAAGCCGCCTACCTGCAAGCCAGCCAGCGCTGGCCACGCATCGCCCGCCTGGACCTGAACAACGCCCTGCAGGAAACCGTGTTTGCTGCCCGCCAGGTGGCTGCATCCAGCCAGCTTAAAGTCGCCGCGCTGTTCGCCAGCCCCTGGAAAGCCGGGCAGCATGCCAGCCCCGAAGAACTCCAGGACCTGGTCGACGACCTGCAAAAGCACACCGCCTGTGCCATTGCCTGGTACTTCCCCTATGCCTACCGCAAGTTGCACAACGAGACCGGGCAGTACCATCCGGGGGTCGCACTGCTGCTCAAGCAGGCCTGAACAACGGAACCTCGCGGATGTTGAGCACCTCTACTTTCAACAGAGGCCAACTTTGCGAGGGCAACGCCATGGATATGACCCGTATCACCGTGCTGCTGATAGTTGCCGCGGGAATCAGCGGCTGCGGCGAGACTGCCCGGCTGGAGGTCAGTGACGGATTCGGGCCATCGCCTCAACTGCCCGAGCCGAACAAGACCCTGATCCCCACCGTCAACATCGCCCCGGCCATTGGCTGGCCACCAGGCACCAAGCCTGTGGCTGCACCTGGCACCCAGGTGACCGCCTTCGCCGAGGGCCTGGATCACCCGCGCTGGCTGTATGTCCTGCCCAATGGCGATGTGCTGGTCGCGGAAACCAACGCCCCGCCCAAGCCCGAGGACGGCAAGGGCATTCGTGGCTGGGTGATGGGCAAGGTGATGAGTCGCGCCGGTGCCGGCGTGCCCAGCGCCAACCGCATCAGCCTGCTGCGCGACAGTGACCATGACGGCGTGGCCGAAATCCGTACCACCTTTATTGAAAACCTCAATTCGCCGTTTGGCATGGCCTTGGTCGGCAACGATTTCTATGTAGCCGACACCGATCGGCTCATGCGCTTTCGTTACCAGCCCGGGGCTACTGAAATTACTTCGTCTGGCACGCTGGTGACCGAATTGCCCGGCGGCCCGCTGAACCATCACTGGACCAAGAATGTCATCGCCAGCCGCGATGGCAAAAAGCTCTACGTTACGGTTGGCTCCAACAGCAATGTCGGTGAGAACGGCATGGATCAGGAAGCAGGTCGCGCCGCCATCTGGGAAGTCGATCCGGCCAACGGCCAGAAGCGTCTGTTTGCCTCGGGCCTGCGCAACCCCAACGGCATGGCCTGGGAGCCGCATAGCGGACAACTGTGGACCGCGGTCAACGAACGGGACGAGATCGGCAGCGACCTGGTGCCCGACTACATTACCTCGGTCAAGGACGGTGGATTCTACGGCTGGCCCTACAGCTATTACGGCCAACACGTCGATGAACGGGTCAGCCCGCAGGATCCGCAGCGGGTTGCCAAAGCCATAGTTCCTGATTACGCCGTAGGGCCGCACACCGCCTCACTGGGCCTGACCTTTGCCGAACCCGGCGTACTGCCGCCACCTTTCGAGCAAGGGGTATTCATTGGTCAGCACGGCTCCTGGAACCGCAAACCGCACAGTGGCTACAAGGTGATCTTCGTGCCGTTCAGCACCGCCGGCAAACCGGCCGGCAAGCCGATCGACCTGCTGACGGGCTTTCTCAATGACGAGGGCAAGGCCATGGGGCGGCCGGTCGGGGTGATCAATGATCAACGCGGTGGTTTGCTGGTGGCCGATGATGCTGGCAACAAGATCTGGCGGGTGAGCAAGGTCCGGTAAGCGTATCGCGGGGCAAGCCCGCTCCCACAGAGTCAGTCCAACCTGTGGGAGCGGGCTTGCCCCGCGATTCAACGCTTACGACACAACGTCAGACCATCCCCTATGGGCAACATCGACAGATCCACCCGCGGATCGTCCTTGAGCCCCAGGTTCAACGCCTGTATTGCCCGGGTATCTTCACTGTCGGGCTGCGCCTGCAGCACCCGCCCGCTCCACAAGGTATTGTCGAACAACACCAGCCCACCCGTACGCAGCAAGCGCAGGGCCTCTTCCAGATATTGCGGGTAGTTGCCCTTGTCGGCATCGATGAAGATCAGGTCGTAACGCGCTGACGGCAATGTCGCCAGCGTTTGCAAGGCAGGCGCCAGGCGCAACTCGATACGCTCTGCCACGCCGGCCTCCCGCCAATAGCGCCAGGCGATGGCGTTGTAACTACCTTCAAGATCGCAGCACAACAACTGCCCCTGCTCCATGGCCTGGGCCATGCACAGTGCGCTGTATCCGGTGAAGGTCCCGACCTCGATCACCCGCTGCGCACCGATCAGGCGCACCAGCAGCGCCAGCAACTGGCCCTGCTCCGGCGCCACCTGCCAGCGCGCCTCGGGCAAGGCCTGGGTTTCGCTGCGCAAACGGGCCAGCAACGGCGTCTCGCGAAGAGAAACCGCTTGCAGGTAATGGTAGAGAGCATCGTCGAGGTAGAGCGTTTGTGCCGTCATCGCCTACCTCGCAAGGTCAGGGGTTGCGCGCCAGGTGGGTCGGCGCCAGCACCCGCTTGGCGTTGAGATAGGTTTTGTTCCAGTAGCTGTTGGACAGGTAGTCCAGACGCACGGTTCCGCCCGCAGACGGGGCATGCACGAAACGGCCTTCGCCGACGTAGATGCCGGCGTGGCTGACCTGCGAGCCGCCATTGGTGGCAAAGAACACCAGGTCCCCGGACTGCAGGGCACCACGGTCGATAGTCGGCGCGCGCACGCCGATCATTTCACGGGTGGTGCGCGGCAGGGCGATACCGGCGGCATCGCGATAGACGTAACCGATCAAGCCACTGCAATCAAAACCCGAGTCCGGCGTATTGCCGCCCCAGCGATAAGGCGTACCGACCAGGCCCAAGGCACGGAACAGCACATCTTCGGCAACCGGAGAGAAATATACCTGAGGCGCCATGACGACTGGCTCGACCACCTTGGGCGGGGTCGGGGCATGGCTGGAGCAGGCACCGAGCAGTGCCAGCAGGGAAAACAGAGCGAAGCGCGCCTTTATCGCCATGGTCAGAACATCCTGTCTGAAGCCGTCCGGCGGTGTGGCCGGAAATAGGTGAGAATTTAGATTAGACGCTTTCTGTAAACACGCACGGCGACGAGCTTTTCAGCTACGTCGCCGTGATACCGCAAGGCCGATGATCAGTTGCGCGAGATGGTGGTCGCGGTCGGTGCCATGGCCAATGCGCGCTTGGCTTCGATAAAGGTCTTGCTCCAGTAGCGATCACCGAGTTTGTCGATGCGCACACCACCGCTGCGGCGGCTGCTGGAGTGGATGAACTGATCGTCGCCCAGGTAGATCCCGGCGTGACTGACACGACCGCGACCATTGGTGCTGAAGAACAGCAGATCACCCGGCTTGAGATTGTTACGGGCAACCAGCGGGGCTTTTACGTTGATCATTTCACGAGTGGAGCGCGGCAGGTTGAGGCCGGCTTCTTCGCGGAACAGGTAACCAATGAAGCCGCTGCAATCAAAGCCGGTGTTCTCGGAGGTACCACCGAAACGGTAACGGGTACCGATCAGCGACATACCGCGCTCGAGAATGTTGTCAGCCAGGGCTGGCAATTGGTAAGGCTTGCTGCTGGCGAAATCCTGAAGTTCTTCTTCGGTGGCCAGCTCTTCCTCAAACACCGACGAGGTGGAGGACTTGCTCAAAACTTGAGCGGAAACCGGTTGTTGAACCTGCTGCTGCGAAACAGGGCTATGCGCTGCGCAGCCAAAAAGCAAGGTCACAAGTGCGAGGGGCACGAGGGGTGCGAAGCGATTTAGCATGGGCACGACCGTGTCTTGGATTTAAAGAAGTCGAAACTATGCCTTCTATCGCATCGATTTGCAAATTCAATCGAAAAAAATGTGACTTTTACGTGCCGAGGCTCTAGCCCCTGCCTTACCAGCCTAAAGTTTCTTTCAAAAACGGGATGGTGAGCTTGCGTTGAGCCTGCAAGGAAGCCTGATCGAGGCGCTCGAGCAGGTCGAACAAGGCGCTCATGCTGCGCGTGCCGCGGGTGAGGATGAAGTGCCCGACCTCGTCGGAGAGTTGCAGACCGCGGCGCGAGGCACGCAGTTGCAAGGCGCGCAGCTTGTCTTCGTCAGACAGCGCACGCATCTGGAAGATCAGCGCCAGGGTCAGGCGCGACTTGAGGTCTGCCAGCTTGATCGGCAATTCCCGCGGCGAACTGGAGGCTGCCAGCAACAAGCGTCGGCCGCTGTCACGCAGACGGTTGAACAGGTGGAACATGGCCTCTTCCCACTCCGGCTTGCCGGCAATTACATGCAGGTCGTCGAGGCAGACCAGTTCGTATTGTTCGAGGTTATCCAGCAACTCGACACCGCGGTCGAGCAGCTGCGCCAGCGGCAGGTATACGGCGGGTTCACCCAATTGCTCGAAACGCAGGCAGGCGGCTTGCAGCAGATGGGTACGCCCGACGCCCTGCTTGCCCCAGAGATAGATCAGGCTTTCGGTCCAGCCGGCGTCGGCTTCGCAGAGTCGCTCGACGTAGCCCAATGCGGCGGCGTTGGCACCTGGGTAGTAGTTGATGAAGGTGGCGTCATCACGCAGACGCACACCCAAGGGCAACTGGATCGGTTTCATGCTGGCTGGGCAGTTCCGAAGAACCACAAGGGGCCTTTTGTGAAAAGTCTGCAAAGTCTATACCCGTGGCGCCGGTCGCACAATCAGTGAGGACCACAAGTAAAATCAAAGGCTTGCATTGACACCCGGGAATCGCTGCAAGCCTATTGCCATCAAGCTAGAGATCCGGGTCGATCTCACCGCCATACATATCCGACTCTTTATAGAGATCATGGACATGACGCAGCAGCACCATGATCACCGCCGCCACCGGCAGGGCCAGCAGAACGCCGGTGAAACCGAACAGTTCACCGCCGGCGAGAATGGCGAAAATCACCGCCACCGGATGCAGGCCGATGCGATCACCGACCAGCAGTGGCGTCAGGACCATGCCTTCCAGTGCCTGGCCGATCATGAATACCGCTGCGATCGCCAGTAACGGATAAGGATCACCGCCAAACTGGAACAACCCGGCAATCATCGCCGCGCCGATACCAATAATGAAGCCCATGTACGGCACAATGGCCGCCAGACCTGCCAGCAGGCCAATCAACAATCCGAGCTCAAGGCCCACAAGCATCAGGCCAGAGGCATAGATCACCCCCAGCGCCACCATCACCATCAACTGGCCACGGACGAACGCCCCCAGTACTTCGTGGCACTCGCCGGCCAGCGCTACCACCCGCTCCTCGCGCTGGCGCGGCAGCAGGCCACGGATCTTGGCCATCATCAGGTCCCAGTCACGCAGCAGGTAGAAGCTCACCACCGGGATCAGCACCAGGTTGGCCAACCAGCCCAGCAGGGCCAGCCCCGAAGCGGTGGCCTGGGACAGGATGACCCCGACGATGTCGGTGGTCTGGCCCATATGCCCGCTGATGGCCGCCTTGATCTTGTCGAACTTCCAGAAGCCGTCGGCCAGGCCAAGACGTGTCTGTACCCAGGGCAAGGCGTCATGCTGCAACCAGTCAAGCATCTGCGGCGCCAGCTCGTAGAGGCGCACCAGCTGCTTGGCCAGCATCGGCACCAGCACCAGAAGCAGCAGGGTCAGCAACAGGGTAAACAATGTAAACACCAGCACCACGCCCCAGGTGCGGGACAAGCCGGCACGTTCCAGGCGATCGACCAGCGGGTCGGCCAGATAGGCCAGCAGGATGCCGACCAGAAACGGCGACAGAATCGGGTGTAGCCAGTACAGCAAAGCGGCGCACAGCAAAATTACGCCGGGCCATACCCAGCGACGCATATCAATCATGAACGGCTCCAGGCCAGGTCAGGGATTACCAACGAAAACGCAGGCCATTGAACGGTTTTGGCGCAGCGGCCTGAGTCGCCCCCGGGTTGACCGGATCAACAGGCGGTTGCGCTGCCGGCGCTTCAGCGGGCAGCTCCTGCAGTTTGGCCAGGCCCAACTGGGCGCGTAGCTGATCGCTGTTGCCCGTGACCTGGTAGGTCAGGGTATCGCCCTCAACCTGCTTAAGGCGCGCGCCATAGGGTTCCAGCACCCGGCCGAGGTCGGCATAACGTGCCAGGTTCATCCCCTGGACCTGCACCTGCATTTCACTGCTGGCACCGGGGCGAGTCACAAAGCGCGGCGCCAGGCGGTTGCTGACCGCCAGCATCACGGCGTCGGCCAGCGCGGCCTGGTCGGCAGCTTCAACTTTGCCCTGCTCGCGCTGCTCGCCCAGCCACAGGCGCCAGGTGCCCTGCCATTTGCCGTCGGCTTCACTGGCATGCACCGCCAGCAAGGCGTCGGCGCCATAACGCTCGGAAGCCTCGCGCAGCGGCGCTGGGTCTGCGCCTTCAAGATTTTTCGCAGTGGCCACCAATTGCTCATTGAGGTCGGCCAGCGGCAGGCGCAATGGCAGACCTCGGTGCTGGGCGGCGCGGCGCAGGGGCGCGGCGCTGTTCTGGCCGTCGCCGACCAGGCTTGAGCCTTCGGTACTGTCGTTCAACCACCAGCCAAGGATCGAAGGCCGGTTGTTGCCCCACAGTGCCAGGCCCGCCTGGCGCAAGGTGCGCTCGGTGCTGCCCGGATCGAAGTCCACCAGCACGGTTTCGGGCGGCCCGGCCTCGAAGCCGAACTGACTGATGATCTGTTGCGGGTCTTTGCGCAGCCCCGCCAGGGCCGGGCTCTGCGCCGCCTTGGGGTCGCCGGTCAGGCGCAGCACCAGGGTTTCAAGGGCTTTGCCGGTGGCCTGAGTACGGGCTTCGGCGCCCTGGCCGTCGACCGGCTCGCGAACCTGATAGAGGCCAGAAAGGGTTTCGGCCTGAGCCGACAGCCCCAGCAAGGCAAGACAGCCAACGGCCAGGTAATTACGCAAACGCATGGAGGATTCCTGTCCTGGTAATAAAGAAGCGATGCTTATAAATAAGATGCCGGTATGACCGCAGCACCTGGCAAAACATTCAGCCAGCGCGGTCAATTTCATCTCATCGCCTTTGCTATACCTTATACAGCCTGGGCCCCGGCAACCAGCGAGACACTGTTAAAGGCTATTTTTTTAGCCGATCTGGGCTCTGCCCGTCGGCCTGAGGATGGCCGCTACCGGGCAACCCTGATAAAATCGCGCGCCTTCGCAGACCGGCGACGGTCAGGCAGCCGGATTACCCTCCGCCTTGCCTGGCAGGTCACGGTCGATTCCCCTGAATCCCTCCCCCCTAAAGGCCTGGATCATGAGCAAGCAACCCTCCCTGAGCTACAAGGACGCCGGTGTAGACATCGACGCCGGTGAAGCATTGGTCGAACGCATCAAAGGCGTTGCCAAGCGCACGGCGCGCCCGGAAGTCATGGGCGGCCTGGGCGGTTTTGGCGCCCTCTGTGAAATCCCGGCCGGCTACAAACAACCGGTTCTGGTCTCCGGCACCGACGGCGTTGGCACCAAGCTGCGCCTGGCACTGAACCTGAACAAGCACGACAGCATCGGCCAGGACCTGGTCGCCATGTGCGTCAACGACCTGGTGGTGTGCGGCGCCGAGCCGCTGTTCTTCCTCGACTACTACGCCACCGGCAAGCTCAACGTTGATGTTGCCGCTACCGTGGTTACCGGCATCGGCGCTGGCTGCGAACTGGCTGGCTGCTCCCTGGTCGGCGGTGAAACCGCTGAAATGCCTGGCATGTACGAAGGCGAAGACTACGACCTGGCCGGCTTCTGCGTTGGCGTGGTGGAAAAAGCCGAGATCATCGACGGCTCCAAGGTTGCCACTGGCGACGCGCTGATCGCCCTGCCGTCTTCCGGCCCGCACTCCAACGGCTACTCGCTGATCCGCAAGATCATCGAAGTGTCCGGTGCCGACATCGAAAACACCCAGCTCGACGGCAAGCCGCTGACCGAACTGCTGATGGCGCCGACCCGTATCTACGTCAAGCCGCTGCTCAAGCTGATCAAAGACACCGGCGCAGTCAAGGCCATGGCCCACATCACCGGTGGCGGCCTGCTCGACAACATCCCGCGCGTCCTGCCAAAAGGCGCCCAGGCGGTGGTCGACGTCGCCAGCTGGAATCGCCCGGCAGTCTTCGACTGGCTGCAACAGCAAGGCAACGTTGACGAGCACGAAATGCACCGCGTACTGAACTGCGGCGTCGGCATGGTCATCTGCGTGGCTCAGGATCAGGTCGAGACCGCCCTGAACAACCTGCGTGACTCCGGCGAGCAGCCATGGGTCATCGGCCAGATCGGCGTTGCTGCCGAAGGCGCTGCCCAGGTCGAGCTGAAGAACGTCAAGGCGCACTGATGCCAAGCAAGTCTTGTGATGTCGTGGTGCTGCTGTCCGGCACCGGCAGTAATCTGCAAGCCTTGATCGACAGCGTCCGCACCGGCGATAGCCCGGTGCGGATCCGCGCGGTCATCTCCAACCGCGCCGATGCCTATGGCCTGCAGCGCGCCCGTGATGCCGGTATCGACACCGCCGTGCTCGATCACAAAGCCTTCGAGGGCCGCGAGGCCTTCGACGCGGCACTGGTCGAGCTGATCGACGGCTACCAGCCACAGCTGGTGGTGCTGGCCGGCTTCATGCGCATCCTCAGTGCCGGCTTCGTCCGTCACTATCAAGGTCGCCTGCTGAACATTCATCCGTCGCTGCTGCCCAAATACAAGGGCCTGCACACCCATCAACGCGCTCTCGAGGCGGGTGACAAGGAGCATGGCTGCAGCGTGCACTTCGTGACCGAGGAACTCGACGGCGGACCGCTGGTCGTACAGGCAGTAATACCGGTAGAGTTGGATGACACGCCAGAACGTCTGGCGCAACGGGTTCACAGCCAGGAACACCAGATTTACCCGCTGGCAGTGCGCTGGTTCGCCGAAGGCCGTTTGCGCCTGGGTGAGCACGGTGCTCTACTGGATGGCCAGCCTCTGGCGGCCAGCGGCCACTTGATTCGACCCTAGGAGATACTATGCGTCGCGCCCTGCTCTTCGCTCTTGCCGTGCTCGCACTGCCGCTTCAGGCAGCGGATCTGAAACCTTTCTCGGCCAGCTACACCGCCGACTGGAAGCAGCTGCCCATGAGCGGCACCGCCGAGCGCAGCCTGGAAAAGAATGCCAACGGTACTTGGAGCCTGAACTTCAAGGCATCGATGATGATCGCCAGCCTGACCGAGCAAAGCACCCTGCGTCTGGACAAGGACACCCTGCTGCCTCAGACCTACCACTTCGAACGTGGTGGCCTGGGCAAGGCCAAGAAAGTCGATCTGGACTTTGACTGGAGCAGCAAACAGATCACCGGCACCGACCGCGGTGACGCGATCAAGCTGCCGCTGAACCGTGGCGTGCTGGACAAGTCCACCTATCAGCTGGCCCTGCAACATGACGTCGCTGCCGGCAAGAAGAGCGTGAGCTACCAGGTGGTTGATGGCGACGAGATCGATACCTATGACTTCCGCGTCCTGGGCACCGAAAAAGTCACCACCAAGACCGGTCAGGTCGATGCCATCAAGGTCGAGCGCGTGCGCGATCCGAGCCAGAGCAAGCGCATCACCGAGCTGTGGTTCGCCAAGGATTGGGATTATCTGCTGGTACAACTGCGTCAGGTCGAGACTGACGGCAAGGAGTACGTGATCGTGCTGCAGGATGGTACGGTCGATGGCAAGGCGGTCAAGGGCAACTGATTGCCTGACAGCTGGTTACACCCAAAACCCCGCCAAGTGCGGGGTTTCTTTTTGCCCGCACAGGGACATGAAAGATGTTTCATGGGCCAGGCATTTACTTAGCCAGCTAACAAACTCTATAAAAGAGACCTGCGACACGGTGCCGCAGTTAACTGAAAGTGGAGTTTGCAGATGACTGTCAAAGTAACTGAGCGCGACGAAAACAAAATGTCTTATGAAAGCCTGGCAGCAGGCCTGCGCATCTGGGATGTGCATCAGCAGGATGAACTGGTGGGCATGTTCCACAACGAACATGAAGCCCACAACTACCGCATCGAACTGGAATTCCTCGAAAGCAGAGAGCAACAGGAATAGTCCACTCCAGAAAACACAAACCCCGCCGAAGCGGGGTTTGTGGTTTTTACCACATCAGATCGTCAGGGATCACGTAGGCGGCGTACGGATCATCGGCATCCGGCGCTTCAACCTGGGTGTTGAGCAAGACGATGCGCTTGGGGTCGCGCTCCTGGATCTTCAGCGCCGCTTCACGCGGGATCACTTCATAACCGCCACCATGGGCAACGATCGCCAGCGAGCCGCTGCTCAGCTTGCTGCGCATCAGGGCGTTGACCGACAGGCGCTTGACCTTCTTGTCGTCGACGAAGTTGTAGTAGTCCTCAGTGGTCAGCTTCGGCAGGCGCGAGACCTCGATCAATTGCTTGACCTGGGCAGCACGGGCTTTCTGCTCGGCTTTCTCCTGCTGTTGGCGGTTGAGCTCCTGGTCGCGCTTGGCTTTTTCCGCCATGGCTTCCTTGGCCAACCGCTGCTGGCTATCGTCGACTTCGACCTGGCCTTTGTGTTCCAGGCGCTTTTGTTTCTTCTGTTCTTTACTGACCTGCTTGACCTGCTTCTGGTTGACCAGACCGGCTTTGAGCAATTGGTCGCGAAGGGAAAGGCTCATTGTTCACTCACTTATGTGCTTCAGCTCAGCCGCAGCTGGGCAGGTTCTTTTCCTGACGTTTGGCTTCGCCCCACAGCGCATCCATGTCTTCCAGGGTGCAATCTTCAATCGGACGCCCACTCTCGCGCAATGCCTGCTCGATAAAACGGAAACGTCGTTCAAACTTTTGGTTGGCGCCGCGCAGGGCGTTTTCCGGGTCGACCTTCAGATGCCGGGCCAGGTTGACCGTGGCAAACAGCAGATCGCCCACTTCCTCGGCCAGCGCCGCACTGTCATTTTCGGCCATGGCTTCGAGTACTTCGTCGAGCTCTTCGCGCACCTTGTCCAGCACCGGCAAGGCATCCGGCCAGTCGAAACCGACTTTGGCCGTGCGCTTTTGCAGCTTGGCGGCCCGGGACAGGGCCGGCAAGGCGGCCGGTACGTCATCGAGCAACGACAACTGCCCAGGAACGCCCTTCTCGGCCCGTTCCTGGGCCTTGATTTCTTCCCAGCGCTGCTTGACCTGGGCCTCGTCGAGTTTTGGCGTATCCAGCGGTGCATACAGCTCACCGGTGGGGAAAACGTGCGGATGGCGACGGATCAGCTTGCGGGTAATGCTGTCGATCACCCCGGCAAACTCGAAACGACCTTCTTCACGGGCCAGTTGGCTGTAATAGACCACCTGGAACAACAGGTCGCCCAATTCACCCTGCAAGTGCTCAAAGTCGCTGCGCTCGATGGCGTCGGCCACTTCGTAGGCTTCTTCGAGTGTGTAGGGAATGATCGTTGCGTAGGTCTGCTTGAGGTCCCACGGGCAGCCGTATTGCGGGTCGCGCAGGCGGGCCATGAGGTGGAGCAGGTCATCCAGGGTATACATCGTGTGATCTCTGTTCAGGCAGGCCTGGCCTCATCGCTGGCAAGGCCAGCTCCCACAGGTGGTTGCTGTACCCTGTGGGAGCTGGCATTGCCAGCGATGAGGGCCTCAAGGGGTACGATTGCGCCGCGTCTCGATAATGTTCGGCAACTGCGAAATCCGCCCGAGCAGACGCCCAAGGGCATCCAGGCCAGGAATCTCGATGGTCAGCGACATCAGCGCGGTGTTGTCTTCCTTGTTCGAGCGGGTGTTGACCGCCAGCACGTTGATCCGCTCATTGAGCAGCACCTGGGAGACGTCACGCAGCAACCCCGGACGGTCGTAGGCACGGATGATGATATCCACCGGGTAGGTCTGTACCGGCACCGGCCCCCAGCTGACCTGGATGATCCGCTCCGGCTCGCGACCGGCCAGTTGCAGCACCGAGGCGCAATCCTGGCGGTGAATGGTCACCCCACGGCCCACGGTGATGTAACCGACAATCGCATCGCCCGGCAACGGCTGGCAGCAGCCAGCCATTTGCGTAAGCAGGTTGCCGACGCCCTGGATCTGGATATCGCCACGCTTGCCCGGTTTGTAACCGGTTGCTTTACGCGGCACCAGCTCGACGTGTTCGCTGCGCTCAGGCTCGACCAGTTGCTGTGCGGCATTGACCAGATGCGCCAGGCGCAAGTCGCCCGCCCCCAGGGAGGCGAACATATCTTCGGCAGCCCTGAGATTGGCTTTTTCCGCCAGCCGCTCGAAGTCCACCTGGGGCAGCCCCAGCCGGTTGAGTTCGCGCTCCAGCAGGGTCTTGCCAGCCGCGACGTTCTGATCGCGTGCCTGCAGCTTGAACCAGTGAACAATCTTGGCCCGTGCCCGCGACGTGGTGACATAGCCCAGGTTCGAGTTCAGCCAGTCGCGGCTGGGGTTGCCGTGCTTGCTGGTAATGATCTCGACCTGCTCGCCAGTCTGCAGGCTGTAGTTGAGCGGCACGATCCGCCCGTTGATCTTCGCACCGCGGCAGTTGTGGCCGATTTCGGTGTGCACGCGGTAGGCGAAGTCCAGCGGTGTGGCGCCCTTGGGCAGATCGATGGCGTGGCCGTCAGGGGTGAAGACATAGACCCGGTCGGGTTCGATATCGACGCGCAGCTGTTCGGCCAGGCCACCGATATCACCCAGCTCTTCGTGCCATTCCAGCACCTGGCGCAACCAGGAGATTTTCTCTTCGTAATGGTTGGAGCTGGATTTGACGTCGGTGCCCTTGTAGCGCCAGTGCGCGCAGACGCCGAGTTCGGCCTCTTCGTGCATGGCGTGGGTGCGGATCTGCACCTCGAGGACCTTGCCCTCAGGGCCGATCACCGCCGTGTGCAAGGAGCGATAGCCGTTTTCCTTGGGGTTGGCGATGTAGTCGTCGAATTCTTTCGGGATATGCCGCCACAAGGTGTGGACGATCCCCAGCGCGGTATAGCAATCGCGCATTTCCGGCACCAGCACGCGTACCGCGCGCACGTCATAGATCTGGCTGAACTCCAGACCCTTGCGCTGCATTTTGCGCCAGATCGAATAGATGTGTTTGGCCCGGCCGCTGATGTCGGCCTTGACCCCGGTGGCCAGCAGTTCGTTCTGCAGCTGGTTCATCACATCGCTGATAAACCGTTCACGGTCCAGGCGCCGCTCATGCAGCAACTTGGCGATCTGCTTGTATTGGTCCGGTTCCAGGTAGCGGAAGGACAGGTCTTCCAGCTCCCATTTGATATGACCGATACCCAGGCGATGCGCCAGCGGGGCGTAGATATCGAAGACCTCGCGGGCAACGCGGTTGCGCTTCTCGTCGTCGGCGCCTTTGACCGCGCGGATTGCGCAGGTGCGCTCGGCCAGCTTGATCAGCGCCACACGGACGTCGTCCACCATGGCCACGAGCATTTTGCGCAGGTTCTCGACCTGCGCCTGGGAGCCCAGCACCAGCGACTGACGAGGGCTGAGACTGGCGCTGATGGCGGCCATGCGCAGCACACCGTCGATCAGCTTGGACACCACCGGGCCAAAGCGCTGGCCGACTTCGGCCAGGGTCACCTTGCCTTCGCGTACGGCACGGTAGATCACCGCAGCGACCAGCGAGTCCTGGTCGAGCTTGAGGTCGGCGAGGATTTCGGCGATTTCCAGGCCGGCCTGGAAACTCGAGGTCCCGTCGGCCCAGGAATGCTTGGCCGGGTTACCCTTTTTCTCGATCTCCTGAGCGAACTCGCAAGCCTCTTTAAGGGCTTCACGGTCCAGCGCCAGGTCGACGCTCACCACATGATCCAGCCATGCTTCGAGATTGATACTGCCGTCGGTGTTGACCGGCTGGTGCACTCTCACCTGTACCATCTTTGATTACCTTTCCCTACAGCGCATTCGCGATGCGCTTGATATCTCTGGTGCTGCCCCTGCCGGACCCAAGGTGCAGCGCCCAACGCGCCAGTCCCGCTAGCCCGCTTCGAATAACGCCATGGCTTCGACATGCGCCGTCTGAGGAAACATGTCGAGAATCCCGGCACATTTTAACCGGTAACCCTGCCTGACCAGCTCTAGCGTGTCACGGGCCAGGGTTGCCGGGTTGCACGATACATACACCAGACGTTTCGCTCCGAGGTCTGCGATTTTTCGCACGACCTCATAAGCGCCGTCCCGCGGTGGGTCCAAGAGTACCGCAGAAAAGCCTCCAGCGGCCCAGCCGGAGGCGGTCAAAGGCTGCGATAAATCGGCCTGAAAAAACTGCGTGTTATGCAAATCGTTGCTTCGTGCATTGGCCGCTGCCCGCTCGACCATTGCCTGTACACCTTCCACCGCCACCACTTCACGCGCCTGCCGGGCCAGCGGCAGGGCGAAATTGCCCAGGCCGCAGAACAGATCAAGTACGCGCTCGTCGGCTTGCGGCGCCAGCCAGGCCAGCGCCTGCTCGATCATCGCCGTGTTGACCGCAGCGTTGACCTGGACGAAATCCCCGGGCCGGTATGCCAGCTCCAGGTTCCACGGTGTCAGGGTGAAACCGAGGGTCTGACCGGCATCAAGCGGATAAGGTTCACCCTCGCCTTGCAACCATAGCTGCACACCTGCTTCTTTGCAGAACGCCTGCAAGCGAGCCAGGTCGCCTTCCGTCAATGGCGCGGTATGCCGTAGCAGCAAGGCCAGTGCCGTACCGCTGAACAGCTCGACGTGACCGACCACCTGCGGTTTGCTCAGGCTCTGCAGCAGCATCGGCAGGTGACGCATGATCGACTGCAAGGGTTGTACCAGTACCGGGCAATCCTCAATGGCGACGATGTCCTGGCTGGCTTCGGCGCGGAAGCCGACTTCGAGTTTTTTCGCTTTGTTGTCCCAGCGCACCGCCACCCGCGCCCGGCGTCGGTAAGCAAACTCCGGTCCGCTCAAAGGCGCGGCCCACCGCTCGGGCGCCACGCCGGCGACCCGCTGCAACTGCTCGGCCAGCAAGCGCTGTTTGAGGGCCAGTTGATCGGCATGGGCCAGGTGCTGCAGGTTGCAGCCACCGCAGCGTTCGAAATGCTTGCACGGTGCCTGGCGACGCTCCGGGCTGGCGCTGAACACCCGCTCCAGACGCGCTTCAACCACCTTGCCGTGAGCATTGAGCACGCGTGCCTCGACCTCTTCCTCGGCCAGCGCGCCACTGACAAACCAGGTACGCCCTTCAAGAAAGGCGATGCCACGGCCATCCCCCGCCAGGCGCTCGATACGCAGGCGCTGTTTTTTGCCGGTGGGGATCTGCGGCGCGCGGCTGCCGCCGGCCGGCTGGAAGCGCAGGCCGCTGTTGCGTTTACTTTTGGACATCAGTTCGCCGCGTCGAAAATGCCGGTCGACAGGTAACGGTCGCCACGGTCACAAATGATTGCCACGATCACGGCGTTTTCCAGTTCACGAGACAGGCGCAACATGGCCGCCACTGCACCACCAGAGGACACACCACAGAAAATGCCCTCTTCGCGGGCCAGTCGGCGGGTGGTCTCTTCGGCTTCGCTCTGGGCCATGTCGACCACGCGATCAACGCGGTCAGCCTGATAGATCTTCGGCAGGTACTCTTCGGGCCAGCGCCGGATCCCCGGAATCGCCGAGCCTTCCATCGGCTGCAAACCGACGATCTGCACCGCCGGGTTTTGCTCCTTGAGGTAACGCGAGCAACCCATGATGGTGCCGGTGGTGCCCATGGAGCTGACGAAATGGGTGATGGTGCCCTGGGTCTGGCGCCAGATCTCCGGGCCGGTGCTGACATAGTGGGCTTCGGGATTGTCACCGTTGCCAAACTGATCGAGCACCAGGCCACGGCCATCGGCTTGCAGACGGTCGGCGAGGTCGCGAGCGCCCTCCATGCCCTCTTCCTTGCTGACCAGAATCAGCTCGGCGCCATAGGCGGTCATCGCCGCTTTGCGTTCGGCGCTGGAGTTGTCGGGCATGATCAGGATCATCTTGTAACCCTTGATCGCCGCCGCCATGGCCAAGGCGATCCCGGTGTTGCCCGAGGTCGCTTCGATCAGGGTGTCGCCCGGCTTGATCTGCCCGCGCAATTCGGCACGGGTGATCATCGACAGCGCCGGCCGGTCCTTGACCGAACCTGCCGGGTTGTTGCCTTCAAGCTTGAGCAGGAGGGTGTTGCTGGTTTCACCGGCAATGCGCTGCAGGCGGACCAGAGGCGTGTTGCCGACGCAATCGGCGATGGTTGGGTACTGCAAGGTCATGGCGTAGTTCGCAATCCAGACTGCGGGGGCGACTATCATACCGGCAAACGGGCCTTGCCCATATCACGCAATGTGCGGGTGTTATACCTGCCGGTTATAAACAGTTGCGCTATGGCTGAGCAGCGGGCAGCTGGATGTTCAGCCGCAAGCCCTGCCCGGTGTTCTGCGCCCACAGGCGCCCGCCCTGGCGCACGATGGCATTGCGGGCGATGCTCAGGCCGAGGCCGAAACCACCATCGCCCGGACGTGAGCCGTCCAGCCGGGTAAACGGCGCGAAGATCCGCTCAAGCTCGGCTTCCGCCACGCCGCCGCCCTGATCCTCCAGCCACAACAGCCAGTGATCGCCCTGACGACGGCCGTCCAGGCGAATCACGCCGCTGGCCGGCGAGTGGCGGATGGCGTTGCGCAGAATGTTCTCCAGCGCCTGAGCCACGCTGTTCAGGTTGCCCTGGATCCAGCAAGAGGCGTCCAGCGCGCAATGCAGTTGCGTCGACGGCCAGGTGCTTTCAAAACAGGCATCTTCGGCGAGCATGTCCCAAAGCGCCTGGACCTGGATCGGCTCCTTGCTTGGCGGCGCCCGCTCGGTGTCGAGCCAGGCCAGTTGCAAGGCATCCTCGACCAGACGTTGCATGCAGTCGATTTCGCGCCCCAGGCGTTCACGCAACTGGCCGGCGTCAGCGTCCCCTTCGCAGGCTACGCGCAGACGGCTCAAAGGCGTGCGCAGCTCGTGCGACAGGTCACGCAACAACTGTTGCTGCAAGACCACCGTGCCTTGTAGTCGTTCGGCCATGTCATCGAAAGCTCGTCCCAGCTCGCCCAGCTCATCCTGGCGGCTGGTGGTGCTGCTGGCGACCCGCCCCGACAGCTGATCGGCGCGCCAGGCATTGGCCTGCTCGCGCAACTGGATCAGCGGCATGATCAACATGCGGTACAGCCCGATGCACAGCAGCAAGGTGAATAGCCCCGGGATCACGCCGTTGGTCATGAACCGCCAGAACAGACGGTAGCGACCGGGCATCAGGCGCTCTGGTAGCTCAATCACCAGCAGCCCCTGCTCCGGGTGCTCGACAAATGGTACGCGCATCCACGGCAAGCCGATCACCCGGCGGCTGACCGGCCAGTCGATACCGCGCAGAAAGGTGATCTTGCGACTTTGCTCAGGGGTCAGCGGCGTGCTGCTAAGCGACTGCAAGTCTGGCCCCAGCACATTCACCCAGGTGCCTTCCTTGCTGGCCATGTCGGCCATCCAGGCATCGACTCCGGCCTGCCCGCCCTGCTTCCAGGCGCGTTCAGCCTCGGCGGCATAGTCAGTCAAGGTGATTCGGGCCTGATCGGAGAGGTAGGCGTTCTGGGTTTCCATGTGCCGACCCCAGCTCCAGCTCAGGCCGATCATCAACAGACAGAAACCGACCAGCAGGATCGCCAGCTTCCAGAACAACGAGTGACGATTGGGCACCTCAGCTGACCTCGGCGGCACTGAGCACATAGCCCTTGCCCCACACCGTGCGCAGTTCACGCTCCTGGTAACCGATGGCCTTGAGCTTGCGCCGGATCTGGCTGACATGCATGTCCAGGCTGCGGTCATGGCGGGCATAGCCACGCTGTAGGACCTGCTGGTAAAGGAAGGCCTTGCTCAGCACTTCTTCATGGCTGCGGTGCAAGGTATCGAGCAGCCGGTACTCGCTCAGGGTCAGCCCTGCCCAGCGCTCGCCACAGCAGACATCACAGGCCTGCTCGTTGAACTGCAGGGCGCCGACTTGCTGCGCGGGTGCTTCCTGACGACGGCGCTCCAACGCCACACGGCGCAGGATCGCCTCGATACGCACCTTCAGCTCAGCCATGCTGAACGGTTTGGGCAGGTAGTCATCGGCACCCCGCTGAAAACCACTGATGCGATCCGCCTCGGCGCCCAGGGCCGACATCATGATCACCGGTGTCGAGCTGCTTTCGCGCAGTTTCGCCAGCACATCCAGGCCGTTCAGTCCCGGCAGCAGGATGTCCATCAGGACCACATCGAAACGCGACTCGCGCGCAACCGCCAAGCCATCGCGACCATTCTTGCACCAGGTGACCTTGAAGCCGCCACGTTGCAGTTCTTCGTGCAGATGGGCACCCAGGACCGGGTCGTCCTCGATGGCAAGTATGGTGGATTCGCTAATAGCTACGGGATTCATTGGCGGGTGCTAGCAATTCTCAGTTACGCGATTATTGAGTAATTGCCTGGCGCAGGCAACCCGCAACTGCTCGTCGGTGCGGCGCCGAGGATTGTGCCTACGTCAAAAGTAGATACAAATGAGTGCATTGCGCGGGAAGGCGCGGTACTTTTCCGACTTGGTCCGTCAGCTAGCACCGACGGCGGCTTACAGCACATGCCAGGCACAGGAGAGTTTCGTGCTGAATCGTTTGGGAATCCGCAGCCGCGTGTTGCTGCTGGCTTTGTTACCTGCCGGCTTGATGGCGTTGGTGCTCGGCAGCTATTTCACCTGGCTGCAGCAGAGCGAGCTGCAAACCCAATTGCTGCAACGCGGCAAAATGATCGCCGAAAACCTCGCCCCCTTGGTGGCACCGGCCCTGGTTAGCAACGACCCGGCTCAGTTGGAGCGTATCGCCGCCCAGGCCCTGGAGCAGGCGGATGTACGCGCGGTGGCGTTCCTCGGCCCGGATCGCAACAATCTGGCGCATGCCGGTCCCAGCATGCTCAACCAGGCACCGACAGGGGGCGGTACCGAGATGCTGCAGCGAACCGGTAGCGACGCCACCCGTTACCTGCTGCCAGTGTTCGGCCACCACCGCGACCTGGCAGGGGAACGCATCGCCAACGAAACCGATCGACTGCTGGGCTGGGTGGAAATCGAACTGTCCCACGACGGCACCCTGTTGCGCGGCTATCGCAGCCTGTTCACCAGCCTGCTGCTGATCTTCTGCGGCCTGGCTGCCACTGCGCTGCTGGCCTTGCGCATGAGTCGCACGATCAACGACCCCATCGGCCAGATAAAGCACGCCGTGACCCAACTCAAGGACGGCAACCTGGAAGAACGCCTGCCGGTCATGGGCAGTTATGAGATGGATGAGCTGGCTGCCGGTATCAACCGCATGGCCGAAACCCTGCACAACGCCCATGAAGAATTGCAACACAGCATCGACCAGGCCACCGAAGACGTACGCCAGAACCTGGAAACCATCGAGATCCAGAACATCGAGCTGGACATGGCGCGCAAGGAAGCCCTGGAGGCCAGCCGGATCAAGTCCGAGTTCCTCGCCAACATGAGCCATGAGATTCGTACGCCGCTCAATGGCATCCTCGGCTTTACCCATTTGCTGCAAAAAAGCGAGCTGACACCGCGCCAGCTCGACTACCTCGGTACCATTGAAAAGTCCGCCAGCAGCCTGCTCGGGATCATCAACGAGATCCTCGACTTCTCCAAGATCGAGGCCGGCAAGCTGGTGCTCGACAGCATTCCGTTCAACCTGCGCGACCTGATCCAGGACACCCTGACCATCCTCGCCCCCGCCGCCCATGCCAAGCAGCTGGAGCTGGTCAGCCTGGTCTATCGCGACACACCGCTGTCGCTGGTCGGTGACCCGCTGCGCCTGAAGCAGATCCTGACCAACCTGGTCAGCAACGCCATCAAGTTCACCCGCGAAGGCACCATCGTCACCCGGGCCATGCTCGAAGAAGAGCACGGCGACAGCGTACAACTGCGTATTTGCGTGCAGGACACCGGCATCGGCCTGTCGAACCAGGATGTCCGGGCGCTGTTTCAGGCCTTCAGCCAGGCTGACAACTCGTTGTCGCGCCAGCCGGGGGGGACCGGGCTGGGCCTGGTGATCTCCAAGCGCCTGATCGAGCAGATGGGCGGTGAAATCGGGGTCGACAGCACGCCGGGCGAAGGCTCGCAGTTCTGGGTCAGCCTGCGCCTGCCCAAGGCCCGTGACGACGCCGAGGACCTGCCGCTGCAATCCCTGGTGGAACGCCGGGTGGCGATTGTCGACGCCCATGAGCTGGCACGTCAGGCCCTGGAGCATCAACTGGAAGATTGCGGCCTGCAGGTTTCCACCTTCCATTCGATCGACCCGCTGCTGCATGCGGTGGCGGCGGCACGCATGGCCGGGGAACCCTTCACCCTGGCCGTCATGGGGGTCAACCTCGATAGTGTCTCGCCAGAACGCCTGGGCCAGTACATCCAGCAATTGCAGCGCCTGGACTGCCAGGCGCTGGTGTTGTGCCCGACCACCGAGCAGGCGCTGTACCACCCTTACCTGCCCAACGCCCATAGCCAGCTGCAAGCCAAACCAGCCTGCACGCGCAAATTGCGCCGGGCCTTGCTGGAGCTGGTTCAACCCCGGCGCGGCGGCAGCGAAGCCAAGGTCATCAGCAACCAGCCATTACCCAGAGTACTGTGTGTCGACGACAACCCGGCCAACCTGTTGCTGGTGCAGACCCTGCTCGAAGACATGGGTGCCGACGTATTGGCCGTCGACAGTGGCTATGCCGCCGTCCAGGCCGTGCAGAACGAACATTTCGACCTGGTGCTGATGGACGTGCAGATGCCGGGCATGGACGGTCGCGAGTGCACCGAGCAGATCCGCCAGTGGGAAACCAGCCAGGGCGGCGCGCCGCTGCCGATCGTCGCCCTCACCGCCCATGCCATGGCCAATGAAAAGCGCGCCCTGTTGCACAGCGGCATGGACGATTACCTGACCAAACCGATCAGCGAGCGCCAGCTGGCCCAGGTGGTGCTCAAGTGGACCGGCCTGAACCTGAGTGCACCGCTCAACGAACGGGTGCAGGAACGCATTGCCGACAGCAGCGAACTCAAGGTCCTCGACCCGGAAGAAGGCTTGCGCCTGGCGGCGGGCAAACCCGACCTGGCCGCCGACATGCTGGCCATGCTCCTGGCGTCGCTGGAGGCCGACCGCGAGGCGATTCGCGCCGCCCGCGAGGCTGCCGACCGCAACGGCATGATCGAGCGTGTGCATCGCCTCAATGGTGCTTCACGCTACTGTGGCGTACCGCAGTTGCGCGCCGCCTGCCAGCGCAGCGAAACCCTGCTCAAACAGAATGACCCTGAAGCACCGCGAGCCCTGGACGAGCTGGACCGGGCCATCACCCGCCTCACCGCCCAGGCGCGCCTGAGCGCCTGACCTGAGGCAAGGTGATGGGCAGCCGCCGCGGTTAGACTTTCCCGCAATCGACTCAGGAAGATCCCATGCGCGTACTGTTTTTCAGCAGCCAGACCTACGATCAGGACAGCTTCAGCAATACCCCGGCGGACCACGGGCTGGAACTGCACTTCCAGCCCGCCCGCCTGAGCGAAGACACCGCCCCTCTGGCCAGCGGCCATGAGGTGGTCTGTGCCTTCATCAACGATGACCTCAGCGCCCCGGTGCTCAAGCGCCTTGCCGCAGGCGGAACGCGCCTGATCGCCCTGCGCTCGGCCGGCTACAACCATGTCGACCTTGCGGCAGCCAATGACCTGGGCCTGGCCGTGGTGCGGGTACCGGCCTATTCGCCGCATGCCGTGGCCGAACACGCGGTCGCACTGATCCTGGCCCTGAACCGCCGCCTGCACCGGGCCTACAACCGCACCCGCGAAGGCAATTTCAGCTTGCACGGGCTGACCGGCTTCGACCTTCACGGCAAAACCGTCGGGGTGGTCGGCACCGGCCAGATCGGCGCCGCCTTCGCCCGTATCATGGCCGGCTTCGGCTGCCAGTTGCTGGCTTACGACCCGTATCCCAATCCCGAGCTGCTGGCCCTCGGTGCCCGCTACCTGGAACTGCCAGAGCTGCTGCGCCAGGCCCAGATCATCAGCCTGCACTGCCCGTTGACCGAACAGACCCGCCACCTGATCAACCCGCAGAGCCTGGCGCAGCTGCAGCCGGGGGCGATGCTGATCAACACCGGCCGCGGCGCCCTGATCGACACCCCGGCGCTGATCGAGGCCCTGAAAGACGGCCAATTGGGCTACCTGGGCCTGGATGTCTATGAAGAAGAAGCCCAGCTGTTCTTCGAGGACCGCTCTGACCTGCCGCTGCAGGATGACGTGCTGGCCCGCCTGCTGACCTTCCCCAACGTGATCGTCACCGCCCACCAGGCCTTCCTCACCCGTGAGGCGCTGGCGGCCATTGCCGCGACGACGCTGGACAACATTACCCGCTGGGCGGCAGGCAATCCGCAAAACTTGGTCGAGGGTTGATGCTAGGATACGCGGCAGATTTGGAGGACCCATGGTCGAACACGATTTCCGCTACAACCTGTTTAACCCGCAACACACCCTGATCGAGTGCCGCGCCCTGGTGCCGGGTCGCTATCAAGTGACCGGCAACGGCGGTTCGATCCAGAAGCATGATGTCCTGCTGGTAACCCTCAAGGGCAGCAAGGATTTGTCCATGCGCCTGACCGTGGAAACCGTACGCCACCTGATCAACCCGACCGGTCAATGGGTCGCGGTGGCCAGCGGCCCGGTATTCGGTGAGCTGGCGATCCACACCTGGGAAGTCAATTGCGACAGCTGCCAGGCCAACCTGAGCTTCGAGTTCGCGGTCGATGCCAAGCTGGGCAAGAAAGCCCTGCAGCCTGCCGCTACCGCGCGCATTGCCGAGCTTGGCTGGAGCAGCCGTGGCGACAAGCACCTGTGCCCGAAATGCAAGGAGACGGCTCAGTGAAAAACCTGCTCCTCTCAGCTCTGACCGGCACCGCCCTGCTGGGTTGTGCGGCCGAGCCGATGAAGCTGGAACAAGAACGCAGCTACCTGCTGGAATGGATCGGTGAGCGTCCATTGATGGATTACAGCCACCTGACCCTGACCCTGGCGGAGGACGGCCGGGCCTATGGCAATGCGGGTTGCAACCACTGGTTCGCGCCTTACCAGCTCGACGGCGACAAACTCACCTTCGGCAAAGTCGGCAGCACCCGCAAACTGTGCGCGCCGGCCTTGATGGAGCAGGAAAAGCGTTTTCTCCAGGCCCTTGAGACTGTCCAGCGCTGGGATATCTCGCCGATCGAGCAGGTGCGTTTCTGGCCTGCCGAGGGCAAGCCGCTGCGCTTCTGGCCTGAAGAAGGCTGAAGTTTAATCGCCGGCAAGGCCGGCTCCCACAGTTGCAAGGTGTCAGCAATCTCTGTGGGAGCCGGCCTTGCCGGCGATGAAAGCGCTGCCGATCAAGCGCCTTTCAATGCCTTGATCTTCGCGTTCAAGCCCTCAAGCGTCTGCTCCCCCATCAACTGCTCACGTACCTTGCCCTTGTCATCGATGATGTAAGTCACCGGCAAGGCTTCGCTGCGCGGCAGTTCATAACGCTCGGCCGGGTCCTCGGCCAGCACGGTGAAACCGATACCCAGCGCCTCAGTGGCCTTTTTCAGCTCCTCGCCCTGCAGGCCATCGAAGTTCACGCCCAGCACCTTCACCCCTTGTGCCTGCCATTGCTTGGCCGCGGCATTGAGCTCCGGTATTTCGGTCCTGCACGGGCCACACCATTCAGCCCAGTAGTTGAGCACCAGCCAGTGCCCGTCGATCTGCTCGGCTTTCACGGTCTGGCCGTTCTGGTCCAGGCCATAATCTGCACCGCAACCGCCGAGCAACAGGCTCGCGGTGATGGCCAGTGCTGCTGCCAAACGTCTTGTCATGGGTCAATCCTTCTCGAAGATTCAAGCAAAATGCAAAGTCGCTGCGGTTAGAATAGCCGCCACACCCTGCTGGATGCGACCCGAACATGACTGACCTGACCCTCTATCACAATCCGCGCTGCTCCAAATCCCGCGGCGCGCTGGAACTGCTCGAAGCCCGTGGCCTGGCCCCGACCGTAGTGCGCTACCTGGAAACCCCGCCAGATGCCGCTACCCTCAGCGCCCTGCTCGGCAAGCTGGGCATCGGTGCGCGCCAACTGCTGCGCAGCGGTGAAGACGAATACAAGGACCTCAACCTGGCCGACCCGGCCCTGAGCGAGGCACAACTGATCGAAGCCATGGTCAAGCACCCGAAGCTGATCGAGCGCCCGATCCTGGTGGCCGGTGACAAAGCCGTGATCGGTCGCCCGCCAGAGAAGGTGCTGGAGATCCTGCCGTGAGCGCGCCTTACATCCTGATCCTGTTCTACAGCCGTCACGGCTCGACCAGCGAAATGGCCCGGCAGATTGCCCGCGGTGTCGAGATGGCCGGCCTGGAAGCGCGGATCCGCACGGTCCCGGCGATTTCCACCGAGTGCGAAGCGGTGGCCCCGGATATCCCGGATACCGGTGCGCTGTACGCCACCCTGGACGACCTGCGCCATTGCTCGGGCCTGGCCCTGGGCAGCCCGACGCGCTTCGGCAACATGGCCGCGCCGCTCAAGTACTTCATCGACGGCACCAGCAGCCTGTGGCTCAGCGGTGGCCTGGTCGGCAAGCCGGCTGCCGCCTTCACCTCCACCGCCAGCCTGCACGGCGGCCAGGAATCGACCCTGTTGTCGATGCTGCTGCCGTTGATGCACCACGGCATGCTGATCATGGGCCTGCCCTACAGCGAGTCGGCGTTGCTGGAAACCCGCGGTGGCGGCACGCCCTATGGCGCCAGCCATCACGCCGGGGCCGACGGCAAGCGCGACCTGGATGCCGACGAAATCACCCTGTGCCGCGCCCTGGGGCAACGCCTGGCAACTACCGCCAAACTGCTGGAGAACGGCCGTGGCTAAAAAGCCCAAGGTGCTGCCTTCGATCGACTGGCTGACGCCGCGCCTGCGCCTGGCCCGGGCATTGAGCCTGGCGAGCTTTTTCGGCCTGATCGCGCTGCTGACGATCAACAACCTGCTGTTCGCCGACCTGCACGGCGCACGCACCGGCGTGATCCTCGCGGTCGAGCTGGTGCCGCTGGCATTGTTGCTGCCGGGCATGTTGCTGGGCAACGCACGCGCCCATGCCTGGACCTGCTTCGTGGTCAACCTGTACTTCATCAAAGGGGTACTGGCCGCGTTCGACCCGGCACGGGCGCTGTTCGGCTGGCTGGAAGTGGCGATCAGCCTGGCGCTGTTCGTCAGTGCCTTGCTGTATGTGCGCTGGCGCTTTCAGTATGACCGGCGGTTGGCCGGGGAAGGCTCGAACTAGCCATTCAAGCTATCGCCGGCAAGGCCGGCTCCCACAGGTTTTGTGCCAGATTCAGAACTTGTGGGAGCTGGCCTTGCCAGCGATAGCAGCACCACCCATCTCAATGATTGACCGTGTGCGCCAGCATCACCGACAGCTGGCACAGCGGCCGACCGCTTTCGGCATGCCACTGGTTGAACGCCGCCTGCACCAGCGCCAGGTCGCGCTGGCTGGTCGGCGGCTTGTCGATGATGTCCTGGGCGATCAGCGCCGCACTCATGTCATCGGTGGGGATGAAAGTGTCCTTGCCGACCATGCGCAGGAAGCGCGGCGCCGACAACCCGCCCAACTGGTTGCCATGCTTGGCCAGGTACTTCCACAGGCCAACGATATCGGTCACCGGCCAGTCAGCGATCAGGGCCCCGAAGCTGCCCTGCTCCTTTTCAACATCAAGGATCATCTGCGCGTTGCGCGGCACGCTCTTGAGCTTGCCCAGGTGGCGGATGATCCGCGTGTCCTGCATCAGCCGCTCGAGGTGCTCGGCGCCCATCAGCACGACCTTGTGCGGGTCGAAGCCGAAGAACACTTCTTCAAAGGCCGGCCACTTGGCATCCACCAGACTGTGCTTGAGCCCGGCGCGAAACACCCGCAAGGCCAGGGTCGACAGGTAGCGGTCGGCGCCGATCGCGCGCAACTGCTCGGCGCTTTTCGCCTGGGGCAGGTGCGCTTCCAGCGCCGCAGCAGAGCCGAAGCGGTTCAGGCAGTACTCATGCAGCCATTGATAGTCACGCATGCCGGTCAGATGTTCAGCACGTCGAGAAAACGTGGCGGTGCGGTGTCGTCGATCTTGAGGTTGACGAAGTCGAACAGGTTGCGGTCAGCCAGCTGCGACGGCACCACGTTCTGCAGGCCGCGGAAGATGCTCTCGGTACGACCCGGGGTTTTGCGCTCCCACTCCACCAGCATGTCCTTGACCACCTGACGCTGCAGGTTTTCCTGCGAGCCGCAGAGGTTGCACGGAATGATCGGGAACTCTTTCAGGTCCGAGTAGGCCTGGATGTCTTTCTCGCTGCAGTAGGCCAGCGGGCGGATCACCACGTTACGGCCATCATCGGCACGCAGTTTCGGCGGCATGGCCTTGAGGGTGCCGTTGAAGAACATGTTGAGGAAGAAGGTCTCGACGATGTCGTCGCGGTGATGCCCCAGGGCCATCTTGGTTGCGCCGATCTCGTCGGCGAAGGTGTACAGGGTGCCGCGACGCAGGCGCGAGCACAGCGAGCAGGTGGTCTTGCCTTCCGGGACCAGCTCCTTGACCACCGAGTAGGTGTCTTTCTCGACGATGTGGTACTCGACGCCCAGGCTCTTGAGGTAGGCCGGCAATACGTGCTCGGGGAAGCCCGGTTGCTTCTGGTCCATGTTCACCGCGACGATCTCGAACTTGATCGGCGCAACTTTCTGCAGGTACAGCAGAACATCGAGCATGGTGTAGCTGTCTTTGCCGCCGGACAGGCAGACCATGACCTTGTCACCGTCTTCGATCATGTTGAAGTCGGTGATGGCTTCGCCGGCGAGACGACGCAGGCGTTTTTGCAGTTTGTTCTGGTTGACCGAAAGGGTGCCCATAGCGCTTGGAATCCGCGAGGTGTGACAAAAGCGGCATATTTTACGCACAAACCGCCGCCAGGCGTAGGCCAATCCGATAAAGACTGCAAGGTGATTAGCCGGCGCGCTGACAGCGCGATTTGCTCTAAAAAGCCGGCTTTAAGCGGCTGACTCCTTCCTATACTGCGACATAAGGCCACAGCAACCGTGACCTCGATCCTCTGGCCCCTATCACTTGGGGTCGCAAGCGCTCCTCTGGGGGGCGATGGCAACAACGGAAGGAGTGACTGGCATGATCCATCACGTTCTGGGGCTGTTTACCCATCCTGACCAAGAATGGAAAGAGATCCGTGGCGAGGAAGAAAGCATCAGCCACATGTACCTGACCCACACCCTGATACTGGCGGCGATTCCTGCCGTCTCAGCGTTTATCGGCACTACCCAGGTCGGCTGGGTCATCGGCGATCGCGCCCCGGTCATGCTGACCCATGAAAGCGCGTTGTGGATGACCATCATGTCGTACCTGGCCATGCTCGCCGGGGTCGCAGTAATGGGCGCGTTCATTCACTGGATGGCGCGCACCTACGACGCCAACCCGAGCATGGCCCGCTGCATCGCGTTTGCCACCTACACCGCAACGCCGCTGTTCGTTGGCGGCCTGGCGGCGCTCTACCCCCACCTGTGGCTGGGGATGATCGTCGGCACGGCAGCCGTGTGCTACACGGTCTATCTGCTCTATGTCGGCCTGCCGACCTTCATGAACATACCTTCCGATGAAGGCTTCCTGTTCTCGAGCTCGGTACTGGCGGTCGGCCTGGTGGTGCTGGTAGCCATCATGGCCTTCACCGTGATCGTTTGGGGACTAGGCGTGGGGCCTGTCTATACCAACTAGAATCATCTATTAGAAATACAGCAACATAGGCGCAGTAACCATCAGGCCGCCGCAAAGGCGGCCTGATGCTGTGCGCTGACAGGTGGCTCGGCAGTGCAGCGGTGGTTGCGGCATAATTGTCGGCCAGGAGTGTTCCCCGATATGCCCGAACTGCTCAAATCCCGCGTCGAAACCTGTTATCAGCAAGCCGAAACCTTTTTCAAGCGCCCCTTCCTTCGCCCTGAGGTCAGCTTCAAGCTGCGCGGGCAAAAGGCCGGTGTCGCCCATCTGCATGAAAACCTGTTGCGCTTCAACCTGCAGCTGTATCGCGAAAACAGCGAAGACTTCCTGCGACAGACCGTGGCCCACGAAGTTGCCCACCTGGTAGCCCACCAATTGTTTGGCGACCGTATCCAGCCACATGGCGAGGAGTGGCAACTGATCATGCGCGGGGTTTATGAACTGCCGCCTAACCGTTGCCATAACTATGAAGTCAAACGCCGTACAGTGACGCGGTATATCTATCGCTGCCCTTGTGCCGGCAGCGACTTCCCCTTCTCGGCCCAGCGCCACAGCCTGGTGCGCCAGGGGCGGCGGTATCTGTGCCGGCGCTGCCGAAGCACCCTGGTGTATAGCGGGGAAACGCGGGTGGAGTGACAAACGCATCGCGGGGCAAGCCCGCTCCCACAGTGATGGTGAACACCCTGTGGGAGCGGGCTTGCCCCGCGAAATGCACAAAAAAAAGCCCATCCGAAGATGGGCTTTTTCATTAACGGGCAGGACCTTCAGCCACACCCAGATCATCCATCGGGCGGGTATCAACCAGCGGCGAACCACCGGAAGCCAGCTCGGTCTGCAGCTTGTCTTCGTCCAGCTCGTTGACCCACTTGGCAACCACCACGGTGGCCACGGCATTACCGATCAGGTTGGTCAGGGCACGGGCTTCGGACATGAAGCGGTCGATACCGAGGATCAGCGCCAGGCCGGCAACCGGCAGATGGCCGACGGCGGACAGGGTGGCGGCGAGGACAATGAAGCCCGAACCGGTAACGCCCGCAGCACCTTTGGAAGCCACCAGCAGCACCAGCAGCAGGGTGATCTGATGGGTGATGTCCATGGTGGTGTCGGTAGCCTGGGCGATGAACACCGCGGCCATGGTCAGGTAGATCGAGGTACCGTCGAGGTTGAACGAGTAGCCGGTCGGGATCACCAGGCCTACAACGGATTTCTTCGCACCCAGACGCTCCATCTTGGCCAGCATGCGTGGCAGGGCCGACTCCGAAGACGAAGTACCCAGCACGATCATCAGTTCTTCACGGATGTAGCGGATCAGCTTGAGCACGCTGAAACCGTGAGCGCGGGCGATACCACCGAGCACCACGAGGATGAACAGCACGCAGGTGACATAGAAGCAGGCCATCAGGTAGCCCAGCTGTACCAGCGAACCCACGCCGTACTGGCCGATGGTGAAGGCCATGGCACCGAAGGCACCGACCGGCGCCAGCTTCATGATCATGTTGATGATGTTGAACATGACATGGGCGAAACGGTCGATCAGGTCCAGCAGCGGCTTGCCGTAGGCACCCAGGCGATGCAGGGCGAAGCCGAAGATCACCGAGAACATCAGCACTTGCAGGATGTCGCCGTTGGCGAACGCGCCGACCACGGTGTTAGGGATGATATTGAGCAGGAAGCCAACGGTGGTCTGCTGCGCGCCGGCGGCGGCATAAGCGGCCACGCTGCTGGCGTTCAGGGTGCTGACGTCGATATGCATGCCGGCGCCAGGCTTGACCACGTTGACCACGACCAGGCCGATGATCAGGGCAATGGTCGAGACGATTTCGAAATAGAGCAGCGCGTAGCCACCGGTCTTGCCCACCGACTTCATGCTTTGCATGCCAGCGATGCCGCTGACCACGGTGCAGAAGATGATCGGGGCAATGACCATCTTGATCAGTTTGACGAAGCCGTCACCCAGCGGTTTCAGGGCAACGCCGGTCTCAGGGTAGAAGTGGCCCAGCAGGATACCGATGGTGATCGCTACTAACACCTGGATATACAGCGATTTGTACAGTGGCTGACGCGTCGTCATGGCTAATTCCTCAAGGGTATCGGGCTCATCCTTCCCAGGATGCGAGCGGTACCTAAAGCGCGAACCCTCCTGCACTGGAGGGATTTGTTGTGTCGAGCTGCCTGGCAGAACTCTGTCAGGTCAATAGCAAGCCCGATGCCAAAATGCGCTTTATCGGTGCAAGTCCCGTGTTTGCTGGGGTTTGTTGCACAGCGAGGCAGCAAAAGTGCCGAGCGAATTGGCGGATTTCCGCCCGACACCTTTTGCAAAAGGATAACGATGGCGGTAATCCGCCCGAAGGGATAGGAACTCAGTCCAGGCTGAAGCGGATACGAAATGCCGCGCCACCCAGCGGTGAATCGTCCAGGGTCAGGCTGGCGTCGTAGCTTTCGATGATGTCCTTGACCACCGCCAGGCCGATGCCCTGCCCCGGGTTCTGCCGGTCCAGGCGTTCGCCGCGCTGCAGGATGCGCTCGCGTTGGTCCGGGGGTACGCCAGGACCGTCGTCCTCGACACACAACTCAACCTCTGATGGCCCGCTACGCAGGCTGATATGCACCTGACTCAGACACAGACGGTAGGCGTTCTCCAGGAGGTTGCCGAGCAGTTCGAGCAAGGCGCCCTGCTCCATGGGCACTACCGCGTGTTCAGGGATATCCAGGCTGATCTTCACCTGCTTGTCGCGGTAGACCTTGGCCAGGGTGCTGCACAGGCTTTCAAGCAACGGCTGCAAGGCCACCTGGTGACGCACCAGACCACTCTTGCGCAGGCTGGCGCGTTGCAGCTGGTAGTCGATCTGCTGGCTCATGCGTTCGATCTGGCTTTGTAATATCCGCGCCTGCTCACGATCCTCACGACGCTGGCCCATGCTTTCACTGACCCCTTGCAGCACCGCCAACGGGGTTTTCAGGCTATGGGCCAGGTCGCCCAGTGAGTCACGGTAGCGTTGACGCTGCTCGCGCTCGCTGCGCAGCAGGCGGTTCAGCGAACCGGTCAGGCGCAGCAGTTCACGGGGATGTTCCCCGCTGAGCCCGTCACGCGCGCCGGACTCGACATCATCCAGTTCGTGGCTCAACTGACGCAACGAGCGCAGCCCCCAGGTCAGGCCGGCCCAGAGCAGCACCAGCAAGGCCAGCAACGCCGCGCCAAAGCCCAGATACAGGCGTTCGCGCAGGCCGTCGAGGGTGTGCTGGTATTCGCGCACCGGCTGCAGGGCAACAATACTGAAGGCCGCCGTCTTGCCGCCAAGCAGCTTGACCTCAACGTCATAGACGAAGAACTCCTCGCCATCGGCCTGGCGGATCCGCGCGAACTCGTTGCCACGCCCGTCATAACGCGGGGTGTAGTTGATGTTTTCATCGGCCGTCGCCCGCGAACGCCAGACCAGATTGCCCTGGCGATCGTAGATGTAGCCGAGCAGACGGCTGTCGGGCAGGTTGTATTTTTCATCAGGCAGCAGCGCCGGCATCTGCAACTGGTTGTGCTCGATGCGCGCGGCAGAAATCAGTGTGGTGACGTCCGAGGCCAGGCGCTTTTCGATCGACTCCTGCAAGGCCAGGCTGAAGGCCTTCTGCAAGGCCGGCAACAGGCCGAGCATGAACAACAGGGCCAGCAGCGCCGCTGCCAGCATCAGGCGCACGCGTAGCGAACGAATCATCGGCAGCGCTCGGTGAACAGATAGCCCAGGCCACGCACGGTATCGATCGGCTTGAAGCCGTTGTTGCCTTCCAGCTTGCGCCGCAGACGACCGACCAGCACCTCGATCACATTCGGATCACGCTCGTCGTCATCGGGGTAGAGCTGCTCCATCAGACGGTCCTTGGCCACTACCTGCTGGTGATGGCGCATCAGGTACTCGAGGATGCGGTATTCATAGGCGGTCAGCGCCAGCGGCTGATCATCGAGGGTTGCCTGTTTGCGGTTGAGGTCCAGCAGCAACGGGCCTGCCGCTATGGTCGACTGGACGAAGCCACTGGAACGACGCAACAAGGCATTGAGGCGGGCCTCCAGCTCTTCGAACTGGAACGGTTTGACCACGTAGTCGTCAGCCCCGGCGGCCAGGCCTTCGACCTTGTCCTGCCAGTTGCCGCGCGCGGTGAGGATCAGGATCGGAAAGCTCTTGCCCTGGGAGCGCAATTGCCGGATCAGATCCAGGCCGCTCATGCCGGGCAGGCCCAGGTCGATCACCGCCAGGTCATGGTTGAGCTGCTCGGCCTGGTACAAGGCCTCCTCGGCGTTGGGTACCGCTTCAACCACATGCCCGCTCTCGGTCAGGCGACTGTGCAAGTGATGACGCAACAGGGCTTCATCCTCAACCACCAGCAGTTTCATAGGTTCCTCCCTACCCGTGCCGGCGCGCGTGGCTCCGGCGAAATACTCAGCCCATGCAGAATAACAGCGAACCGGCCATGCACCTGCAGGCCGGTTCGAACATCTTCATCGCAGGATCAGAAGGCGTAGTTGGCCGACAGGTAGGTTTGCGCGCTGCTGTCCAGGCGCAGGGTGCCGACTTTCGGACCGCCATGTTCGGCAAGCTCAGTGCTGGCATTGCTGCGCAGGTAACGGTAGCCCAGTTCGACCGAGGCGTTGTCGGTGACCTGTTGCAGCAGGCCGGCTTGCAGGCCGATGGCATAACCGGTGTCGGTGTCGCGGCTGTAACCGGACGACTCCTGGCTGAGCTTGGTCAGACCGGCGCTGGCTCCGCCGAACAGCTTGGTGCTGTTGCCCAGCGGGTAGAACAGGTCGTAGCTGCCCAGCAGGTTTTCCTGACGCACTTTCAGGCCGCTATGGTCGTTGGAGACGTTGTCGTAGGTGAGGTAGTAGCGGCCCTGATCGTTCATCTGGCCGACGCGCACGCCCCAGGTTCCGTCCTTGCTGATAATGCCGTCGGTGTTCAGGTGATCGGTGTTGCTGCTCAGCAAGCCGGATTTTTTGATCTTGTCGCTGGTCTGGCCATAGGTGACACCGGCGAAGGTTGTGTCGGCGGCCTGGGCTGCAGCACTGGCGCCGAAAAAGGCGACGGCGAGGAACAGGGTGTTGAGCGCTTTCATAAGGTTTACTCCTGGCTGATATGCCGTTCTGGTGTTGGAGCCAGAGTAAGCAAACCCTCCTGAACGACCGCTGAACCCTGCCTGAACCTCGGCTGAACAGCTGTGCTGGCAAGCCCTCGACAGCCACGGCACAATAGCGGCCATGAACCGACTCCCCTCCTGCTGCGCCCCGTTGCTGCACCATTGGCCCCTGCCCCGCCCGGTCGCCGGTGCGGTACTGGTCAGTTGCCCCTTCGACCCGGCGCTTCTGGCCAGCGACGACTTCGCCCGCGCCGGCATCGAGCAGACGCCGAGCCTGCAACGCTCGGTGGCCAAGCGCCAGGCCGAGTACCTGGCTGGCCGGGTGTGCGCGCGGGCGGCCTTGCAGCGCCTGGAGGGTTGCGACTACGTGCCAGGTACCCACGAGGACCGCTCGCCGATCTGGCCGGCCGGCATCAGTGGCTCGATCACCCACGGCAAAGGCTGGGCTGCCGCAGTGGTGGCGCGCAGCAGCGATTGCCAGGGATTGGGACTGGACCAGGAAAGCCTGCTCAGTGACGAACGCGCCGAGCGCCTGGCCCGGGAGATCCTCACCGCAGACGAACTGCAGCGGATGGATGCCAGTCAGACTGGCTTGACCGTCACCCTGACCTTTTCCCTCAAGGAGAGCCTGTTCAAGGCGCTCTACCCGATCGTCCAGCAGCGTTTCTACTTTGAGCACGCCGAAGTGCTGGCATGGTCGGCCGATGGCCATGCACGCCTGCGCCTGCTGACTGATCTGTCGGCGCAGTGGCACAAAGGAAAGGAAATCGAGGGACAGTTCAGCCTGCAGAATGACCAGTTGCTGAGCCTGGTCAGCGTCTGAAGCGCTTCAAGCCAGCAACGGACAGTGCTCGCAGTGCCCGACCCAGTCCACCTTGTAACTCAGGCAGCAGGTGCGGCGACGGCGTCTGCCCGCAGCATCCACACTGACGGCGGCAAACAGCGGGCTGTCAGGCAAGTCGAGCAAACGGCCTAAACCGCGGCCATCACCCTCGCTGCGTTGCAGGGCCTGATCCAGGCAGTCCCCGGCATTACCCCAGAGTACCGCAGGCGCTACTGCGCCCAGCGCCGCCAGGCGAAACACCATGGGTTGCAGGTGATGCTCCAGCGCCGCTTCAAGCCCTTCACAACACGCCCCCTGTGCTCTCAGGACGAGCGGTAGGCCACGGTTGTCCAGGCTTACCTCAGTGGCGTCGAAAACTGGCAGCACGTTACCGCCAAGCAGCGACTGCCAGAGCACCGCGAAGTAGTACTTGGACCACTGCGACACCAGCACCGGACGCTGCGTCAGCATCAGCTCGGGGCCATACAGGTCTAGCAGCAAGGATTCGAAGCGAGCCGGTTGCAGCAGCTGGTCCAGAGGCAACCAGGCAATCATGCCGCGTCCTGCTGACGCGGCCAGCTCAGGCTGAAGCGCGCACCGCCCAGGCGCTCGCTGTGCCCGACCGACGCCCGTCCTTTGTGCCAATAGATGATCCGACGCACAATCGACAAGCCCAGGCCATGCCCGCCGGAAGCGCGGGTACGGCTGTCATCGAGGCGGGTGAAAGGGGTGAAAATCCGGTCCCAGACACTTTCCGGCACGCCCGGGCCATCATCTTCGACATCGATCCGGCAACGCTGCGACCCAAGCTGGTAACTGAGGCTGACCTGCGACTCGGCATGGCGCATGGCATTGCTCACCAGGTTCTGTAACGCCCGGTGCAGGTAACGCGGCTCGGCTTCCACCCAGACCCCCTGCCCTTCCGCTTCCTCTGGGCCCTGGCACGGTCCGCGCACGACCCTGACGTCACTGCGCAGCGGCGCCAGCTCGGCGATTACCTGATCCAGCAGGGCATCCAGGTCGACGCGCTGAAAATGCAAGGCCGGTGCGCCCTGCTCAAGGCGGGCGTAAGTGAGCATCTCGTCAACCAGCTTGTCCAGCTCCTGGATATCGCCGTCCATGCCACTCAAATACTTGTCCCGGGCCTGGTCGTCGCGCGCACTGGCGATCATTTCCAGACCGAAGCGCAGCCGCGCCACCGGTGTACGCAATTCGTGGGAAACCGCGCGCACCAGTTCACGCTGGATGGTCAGCGAGCGCTGCAGGTGTTCAGCCATACCATTGAAGGCCGCGGCCAGGCGCCCGACCGAGTCGGCATCATCGGCGGCCACGCGGGTTTCCAGGCTGCCTTGGGCAATACGCGTAGCGGCGGTTTCGAGATCGGACAGACGCCGCTCCAGCTGACGCACCAATAAATAGACGATCAGGCCAATCAGGCACAAACCGAGCACGGCAATCAGTGCCAGCAGTTGTGGCGGGTAGGGATTCATCTGGTACAGCGGGCCGATCTCCAGCGCCCAGGGGGTGCCGACCATCCCGGCAACGACGCGGATCGAGTCACCATCCTTGCCCAGGGTCATCACCGTGTCGCCTTCATCGACACGGCGGCGCTGGTCCACGTCCATGTCGGTCTGTTCCAGACGCCGCAGGCTCAGGTCGAAACCAAATCCCTTGCTTTGTTTGATCTCGGCCAAGCGCCGCGGCTGCTCGCCAATCGGGTAGCGCACCAGCTCATCGGCCAGCAGGTAAATGGTTGCCCGCGCCAGTTGCTCGCTGATCTGCTCAACCTCACCGGTCAGCAGCAGATTCTCGGTACCGACCTGGCGCATGACCTTGGCCGCATGCGGGCCGGTCTTCTCCACCAGCACCTGGCCACGCTGCAACTGACTGCGCTGACCACCGTCGATACCGGCCTGCGCCAGGGTCTGCAGCTTCAGCGGTATACCCAGCAAGCGCTCCCAGATCAGCAGGGTGCGCTTGCGTTCGACCTCGCCCAGCGGTACCAGGTTGTCGGCCATCAGGGTGAACGTGCCGTGGGCCAGGCGCTCGCGGTACTGGCCGGCACGCACCTCGTTGAGCAGGTGCACACTGAGCACCCCGAGCACAGCCACCAGCACCAGCGCGGCGAGCATACCGCCATAGATCCGCAGGAAAATCGAGTTCATCGCACCTGGCCCATGGCCTCGGCCGCCTCGCGCACGAACAGGTAGCCTTTGCTGCGGATGGTCTTGATCATCCGCGGGTGCTCGGGGTCGTCGCCGATTCGCGGGCGAATTCTGGAAATACGCACATCAATGGAGCGGTCCTGGCCGTCATAGCCCACGCCGCGCAACGAGGTGAAGATCTCCTCACGGGACAGGATGCGTCCGGCGTTACTGACCAACAGCCAGAGCAGGTCGAATTCAGCACTGGTCAGCTCGATACCTTCATCGCGCAGCCAGGCTTCACGCAGGCTGTTGTCCACCCGTAGAGGCCCGAACTGCAGGCATTGCGCAGGCTCGCTTTCAGCAACCGGCTCACTGCGCCGCAGCAAGGCATTGATACGCGCCAGCAGCAGGCGTGGGCGCACCGGTTTGCACACATAGTCATCCGCGCCCATGTCCAGGCCCTGAACCTGGTCCAGGTCATCGCTGCGGGCGGTGAGCATGAGGATCGGGCCGCTAAATTGCTGGCGAACCTTGCGGCAGATACTAAAGCCGTCTTCGCCGGGCAACATCAAATCGAGAACTACCAGGTCCGGTTGCTCGGCAATGATCCGCGCCGCCGCCTTGGCTCCGTCACCTTCGACCTCGACGTCAAAACCGTTGGCCTGCAGGTACTCTCGGGTCAGATCGGCCAAACGCTGGTCATCCTCGACGATCAACACCTGACTGCGCTGCTGCTCCACGGCTCACCTCGACGGCTTGTTGTTATTAAAGAGTGCCCTGGCAACGGCTTCACCAAAAGGCAACATCGGCCCCGGATACTACGTCGGGCACCGACGCCTGCCAACCGTCACCACGAGCGGCAAAAAACCACGGGGCGGATTGCTCGGAAGGCTATCGGATTTGTGGTAGGGTGCGCGCCCGAAAATATCCGCCGGGATAACCGCAGTCAGTGAAAAAAAGGGTGACGGACGGTCATCTGGCGCTAAGACACGGCCTACAAGGCGTTAGCCAAAATCACTCACAAACTACTCACAAGTTATCCACAGACCACCACCTTGCAATACCCCCAAGACCGCATTATCTTGTATCCCTATCGAAACAAAACACTACATCTTGGGTTTTGAACAGATTCCAAAGCACAAGTCGAGCAAGAAACTCAAGCCCTGATTCAGTGCTTTTTTGCTTGAACTTTAGAAACATTCAGCAGCCAAACCGCTCCTGCGGAGGCGTCCGTTGCAAACCCTCGGAGGGTGTTGTTTCGGGTACGGGTGTTGCAAGCCATAGGCACACCGTACAGCAACAGTTTTGAGTCGTGGATTCAGAACCTTTGACTTCGGCCAGGGAGCGGCAAGAAATTGCCCCTTATTTTCCTGATCTGTCCCGAAGTGAGTATGCCCGACCTGTTCGGCATGCCGGAGCGTCGCGTTCCCGCGTGTCATCAGCGTCGGTTGTTGGGCTTTCGGACGGAACGGCGGGTGCCCACAAGGCGCCTAAACAAACATAGAGAACGTGGAGACACCCATGCAAACCGACACAACTCGCGAGAACCCGCAGGCCAAGGCGCCGCAGGCCGCTGATTCGAACCAGGATCTGGCTGCTACCGCCCCAGGCCAACTGCGTGTGATCAAGCGCAATGGCACTGTCGTCGCCTACACCGACGACAAGATCACCGTGGCCATCACCAAGGCGTTCCTCGCAGTTGAAGGCGGCACCGCCGCTGCCTCGTCGCGTATCCATGACACCGTTGCCCGTCTGACCGAACAGGTTACCGCGACCTTCAAGCGTCGCATGCCATCGGGCGGCACCATCCACATCGAAGAAATCCAGGACCAGGTCGAACTGGCCCTGATGCGTGCCGGCGAGCAG